>Ga0187870_1001507_pt1 | contig 21322 bp, 16 predicted proteins | sample June2016WEW_13_1_3_FD_132974 | JGI IMG/M metagenome (GOLD analysis project Ga0187870, IMG submission 132974) | Peatland microbial communities from SPRUCE experiment site at the Marcell Experimental Forest, Minnesota, USA - June2016WEW_13_150 | ecosystem: Environmental > Terrestrial > Soil >... | reverse complement strand
TCCACGTGTTTTGGAGTACCGGACGAAGTCCATCATATCGTACATACTGGAGCATCTATGAAATCTCGCTACGTCCTGCTAGCGGCCTTCCTTGCAGCGTTCAGTCAGTTGACGATCGGACAAACACCCGGAAAGAAACGACTGAGTCACGATGTCTATGACCAATGGAAGAGAGTCAGTGGAGAATCGATCTCCAACGACGGCAAATGGGTTGTCTATTCCGTTGAACCCCAGGAAGGGGATGCGCATCTGGTTCTCTACAACACTGAATCTCACACGTATGACACAGTTGCGAGGGGCATGAACGCGAAGATATCAGAGTCATCGGACTATGTCGTCTTCTCCATCAAGCCATTCTACGCGGAGGTGAAAAAGCTCAAGATCGCGAAGAAAAAAGAGGACGATCTTCCAAAAGACTCTCTTGGCATCGTCACGCTTTCGACGATGAAACTGACCAAGATCGCACGCGTGAAATCATTCAAGCTTCCAGAGAAAGGATCGGGATGGGTCGCATACCAGCTGGAGAAAGAACTCCCCGACACGACAAAAAAGGGGAAGCGAAACGTTGAAAAGAAAAACGATGCGGCTGATCCTGCAGACGAAGAGACGACGAAGAAAGAAGAAAAAGGAACGACCGTGGTGGTCCGCAATCTCTTCACCGGCAAGGAGTACAGCTTCCCGTTCGGAAGTGACTACACGTTCTCGAAGAACGGTAAACGATTCATCGTTGCAACTACCGGAAATGACAGCACGATCAAAGCAGGTGTCATCACGCTCAACACCGGGAGGGCGCTCACGGATACATCCCGACTCTATGTCGATACCCTCGCGTATGGAAAAGGGAAATTCAAAAACGTTGTCTGTGATGAAGAGGGAACGCAGGCTGCTTACGTGGCGGACCGGGACACTTCCAAGGCAAAGCAAAGGTATTACAATCTCTATTATTGGTCGGAGAGTTCAAAAGCTGCTGAGCTTCTGGCTGACACGCTTACTCAGGGATTGCCGAAGAAGTGGCTCATCAGTGATAACGGCAGGCTGTTCTTTTCGAAGGACGGAAAGAGGCTGTTCCTTGGGACTGCGCCCGTGCCGATGCCGGAGGATACAACCATGAATGATGAGGAAACGGCCAAACTCGACGTCTGGAACTGGCAGGATCCTTACCTTCAGCCGCAACAGCTTAAGAATCTCGATGCGGAGAAGAAACGATCCTACACGGCCGTTGTGAACCTCAAGAAGCGGAAATTCGCGCAGCTTGCCACAGAGGCCATCCCAAACGCGACGGTGGGACTTGAAGGAAACGCAGATGTGGCTGTCGGAACCTCGGAAGTTCAGTACCGCCAGCTTGTCTCGTGGGATGCCTCATACCGTGACATCTACTTGATTGACGCTGCGACCGGCGAAGCCAAAAAGATTGCCGGGAAAACCAAGGGGAATCCAATACTGTCTCCGGCAGGTGAGTACGTCCTTTGGTATGCGGAAGAGGACACGTGCTGGCGCGCTTATTCACTGAAGAAAGAGAAAACGATCAATCTTTCCGCGTCAATCCCGTACCCGGTGTGGAACGAGCTAAATGATGTGCCCGATGACCCCAACGCCTACGGTACGATGGGGTGGACGAAGGATGATCGGGACGTGTTCATCTATGATCGTCATGATGTCTGGAGAATTGACCCCGAAGGAAAGAAAGCCCCCGAGAACCTGACACGTGGGCTTGGACGGAATGAACAATTGCGTTTTCGGTACGTGCGACTCGATCCCGAAGAGAAATTCTTGAATCCGGATGCTCAGATTCTGCTGGGCGCCTTCTCATATGCCGACAAGTCATCAGGATTCTACACGATGAGATTGAACGAGGGACAGGCGCCGCGGAAGATCGTGATGCAGGCGTACGATTATTCTCTCCCGAAAAAGACGGAGCATGCGGAGAAGCTGATAGTGACGCGCAGCAATTTCAGGGAATGTCCCGACCTCTATCTCACTGACATGACACTGGGGAAGCTTGAACGGATCAGCGACATCAATCCGCAGCAAAAAGAGTATCTCTGGGGATCGGTGGAGCTGATCTCGTGGATCGCGGCGGATGGGAAGCCGATCGAGGGGTTGCTGTACAAGCCGGAGAATTTCGATCCGAAAAAGAAATATCCGTTGATCTCGTACTTCTATGAACGGAATTCCGATCTCCTTCATCGGTACATTCCGCCGGCTCCGTCGGCTTCGACAGTCAATATCTCTCTCTTCGTCAGCCGCGGCTATATCATTTTCGTCCCCGACATCCGCTATCAGGTGGGGTATCCAGGGAAGAGCGCGTATGATTGCATCATCCCCGGGATCATGAAACTCATTGGGGAAGGATATGTTGATAGCTCAAAGGTTGCCATCCAGGGACAGAGCTGGGGGGGATACCAGGTGGCGTACCTTGTGGCGCATTCGCATATGTTTGCCGCAGCCGGGGCGGGAGCTCCCGTTTCTAACATGACGAGCGCGTACGGAGGGATACGGTGGGAGTCAGGGATGAGCCGCATGTTCCAGTATGAAAAATCGCAGAGCCGCATTGGTGGCACACTCTGGGAGAAACCACTCCTTTACATCGAGAATTCAGCCCTCTTCAGTGTCCCTGACATTACGACACCGCTTCTGATCATGGCCAACGACGCCGACGGAGCAGTTCCATGGTATCAGGGTATCGAATTCTTTACGGCGTTACGCCGACTTGGCAAACCCGCGTGGATGCTGACGTACAACGGCGAGGCGCACAATCTGGTACAACGAAAGAACCGGAAAGACCTCTCCGTTCGCATGCTCCAGTTCTTCGATCACTTCCTTATGGGACAGCCAGCCCCGGTCTGGATGACGAAGGGAATACCGGCAATCGAGAAGGGAAAGACGCGGGGATACGAGCTTGAAAAGAAGTAGGAGAGGGTGAAGACGTCGGGCGGGTTGTTCCTGGGCTGATCTCCCCTGCCCCCTCCTTCAAAGAAGGAGGGGAGGGTGGGTGGTTCAGTTTGGGAGCTGGTTCATGACTGTGGGTTCTCGGTGCTTCTCATAGATCCCCTCCTGCAAAGGAAGGGACACATCAAAGGGGTGGTTGCTCTCCCCTGCCGTGGATACCTCGAATCGTCGCCTCAATCTCATCCAGCACTGCGTCTAAATTCTCGTAAACGTCTTCGTTCATCACGCGCAGAAACCTGATCCCAAATGACTCGATGTGAATTTGGCGATCGCGGTCGTGAACCCTGGCGAGCGGTGTGAAATGACTGTCGCCGTCAACTTCGATTGCGAGTCTCAGCTCAGGACAATAGAAGTCGATAACGAAATTGTCTACGCTGTACTGGCGTCGGAATTTATACCCGAGCATTTGTCTGTATGAGAGATGCATCCAGAGAAGGACTTCGGCCTTTGGGAGATGACTTCGGAGATAGCGGCGCCTCTTCTTGAGGGGAGTAATGTTGAAGTGGAGGGTCATCGCTACAGAGAGAATATTGACAGTATGCGGTACAAAGAGAACTTAGTCAGCCGCAATTTTGGGGGCAAGAGAATATGATTGGCGGAAAAGGGAGGGCGGGAGTGGAACGTGAGGCGGGTTGTTCCTGGGCTGACCTCCCCTGCCCCCTCCTTCAAAGAAGGAGGGGAGGGTTGGTGGTTCAGGTTGGGAGCTGGCTCATGACTGTGGGTTCTTGGTGCTTCTCACAGATCCCCTCCTGCAAAGGAGGGGACACATCAAAGGGGTGGTTGCTCTCCCCCGACCTCTCCTACCCCTCCCTACAAATAGGAGAGGAGGGTCGGAGGTCCAATGATGGAGCCGGCAAGAAGGGCGGCAAACAAAAAAAGGCCCGGAATTCGGGCCTTCGGAAATCTCGAACGATCGATCTGTATTCTATTTGGCAATGCCAATCACGCCACACGCCTCGCGTGCTCCAGCATTCCCTGTCGGCTGAGTCTTGAGATCGTCTTCCTTCGCATGAACGATCACAGCGTGACCGATGATTGAGTTTGGACCGGAGAGCTGCATTATCGGATCTACCCACTCGAGCATTGCCATGCCCTTTTCGTCTGCGACGATGTTGCCAAGATCGCCGGAGTGGCGCATCTCATCTGTGGGGGCGCCGTGGGACATTTGCGTCGGATTGAAATGACCTCCCGCGCTCGTCAGGTCGGAAGCAGTGCAGTCCCCGAATTCATGAATGTGAAATCCGTGCTTTCCGGGAGTGAGCCCCTCCAGGTGCGCATAGACCTTGACCCCCTTGTCCGTCTGCGTAAACGTTACAACACCCTTCACGGTTTTGTCTTTAGCAGGGGAGAGCAATGCGATAGCTTTGGTAGGGGCATTCCCCATCTTCTGCATATCGTGCTGCGCGGCAGCCGTGAAGACGAACGCGCAGATCAACAACGCTATCAGGTTAGTTCTCATAGAATATCTCCGAGTATTGGTTCGTGGTGGTAGTACTCATACATACCTTTAAACCAACGAATGGCGCATTTGGTTCTCGGCGGGGATGAACAAAAACTGGTTAATTGGTGATGGGTTAATTGGTGGTTGGTTCATCAGCGATGGCAGCACGAACCTCGTGGCCATTTAACCAATTAACCATCTCACCATCTTCTTCCCTACTCCAAAAAATGCACAAACAGCCCATCCCGAAGCTTTGGCTCAAACCACGTCGACTTGGGGGGCATGATTTTGCCGGCGTCCGCGATGGCGATTAATTCGTGAATCGATGTTGGAAACATGCTGATCGCGAGCTTCATCTCTCCCGAGTCCACGCGCTTTTCGAGCTCGCTCAATCCGCGTATTCCCCCGACGAAATCAATGCGCTTATCCACGCGCTGATCCTTGATGCCGAGGATTGGATCCAACACCTTCTGTTGGAGAATTGTCACATCGAGGCGTTCTACCGGATCGCTGTTAGTCAAAAATGAATCAGGCGCTGAGAACTGGTACCACTCGCCGTCGAGGTACAGGCCAAATTCCCCCTTCTTTGTGAGGCGTGGCCGCCCTTGTATGTGCGTCACGCTAAAAGTCTTTTTCACCTTCTCGAGGAACTGCTCTTTGGTCAGCCCGTTGAGGTCTTTCACAACACGGCTGTAATCGAGGATTTTGAGCTGACTTGCCGGGAAGCAGACCGCAAGAAAGAAGTTGTACTCTTCGTCTCCACGGTGATTGGGATTGGCGAGCTTCCGATCGCGCCCCACTATTGCCGCGGCTGCCGTTCTGTGATGTCCGTCGGCAACGTACAGATTCCGGATTCCTCCGAAGAGCGCTTGCAGCCTCTGGATCTTGCCGGCATCCTTGATGACCCATGTCCGATGCCGTATCCCGTCGCGCGCCACATGATCGTTCTCGGGGGGTCTGCTCGTGATGTTTGCCACAATTGCATCGATGGGGGCTTGATCCGGATATGTCAGGAAGATCGGGCCTGAGTGTGAGTTCGTCACACGCACGTGGTTGCAGCGATCTTCCTCCTTGTCCTTCCGTGTCAGCTCGTGCTTCTTGATCGTACCGTTCAGATATTCCTCCACCGAAGCACATCCGACGATGCCGTACTGTGTGCGTCCTTCCATCGTCTGCGCATACACATACAGATACGGAGCCGGATCTTCGACCAGAACCTTCCGGTCGATCAGCTTCTGAAGATTCTCTTTCCCCTTTGCATAGACCCTTGGATCGTAATGGTCGATCGCGGGATCCAGGTCGATCTCCGGTTTGCTGACGTGAAGAAACGAGAGGGGATTTCCTTGCGCTTCCTGACGCGCTTCTTCAGAACTCAGGACGTCGTACGGTTTCGCAGCGACATCGCCTGCGAGCTCCGGTTTTGGACGAAACGCTTTGAACGGACGAACGGTTGCCATACAGTGTGATTATTCCCTTTATTGAACCGCCAAGGCCGCAAAGAGCAAATTGATCACGATGTTGCAGAACGAGACCACATCATTATGATTTCTTGGCGCTCTTTATGGACTTGGCGGTTTGATCTTTTTCCAATACCCGCTAGTGGAATGCCTCTGGATTGAACGCTTTCACGACGCGCTGAGCGATTTCGATGCCGACCCGCTCCTGACCTTCAATGGTAGAGCCTCCGATATGCGGAGACACGCTGACCCGCGGATGGTTGATGAGCGCCTTTTGAGCATCCGTTGGCGGCTCGTTCACGAACACGTCCAGGGCTGCCCCGGCGACCTTGCCGCTTTCGAGTGCATCGAGCAGAGCTACCTCATCGACAACACCTCCACGCGCACAATTGATGAGGATGACCCCCTTCTTCATCATATCAAATTCCTTCTTTCCGATGGCCGGACCGGCCTTCTTGTCGGCAGGAATATGGAGTGTGATGAAATCTGATGCTTCGAGGAGCTTCTCCCGTGTGGTGATCCGGACGACGAAATCCATCATCGTGAACGGTGGATCGAACGCGAGCACGTTCATGCTCAGGCCGAGAGCCCGACGGGCAGTCTCCTTGCCGATGTTTCCGAATCCCATGATACCCAGCGTCTTGCCCGTCAGCTCAATTCCCTTCGAGTATTCCTTCTTGGGCCATTTGCCAGCGACCATATCCATCTTGCTGACGTGCAGGAACCGGCTTAGGGCAAACATGTGTGCGATCGCCAGCTCGGCAACCGAGATGGCCGATGCCCCTGGCGTGTTGAGCACCGTCAGGTTTTTCGCCTTCGCAACTTCGACGTCGATGTTGTCCAGCCCGACACCGCCGCGTGCGATCACCTTCAGGTTCTTTCCCGCCTCAATGACTTCTTTTGTGACCTTCGTGGCAGAGCGGACAATGATACAATCGTACTTGCCGATGTTTGTGAGGAGCTCTTCTGGCGTATACTTCACCTGGTCCACATCGTGACCGGCATCGAGCAGAATCTTCGCTCCTTCTGGAGAGATTCCATCTGTAATGAGTATCTTCATGGTTACCTCCAAATTCAACGGTAGGATTGTGTGCCAGGAAGGCAGCCCGTTCGCTCGGATCACACTCTCAGGTTGCCCGAGTCGTTGTCCAGCTCAGGTTCCCGGCTTGTTGGGGCGCAACGTAAGGAATTTTGTTTGAAGTGACAACTGACTTCCGCCGATGCTGCCAGCCGACAATTCCCATCTTCGAGACTAAAAAAATGGTGTTTCCTTTCAACTTCAAGATAGAAAAGAGGCGGGGCTACTTTCCGTGTGAATGAAAAAATCATATATTGCGCACGAACAAATTCTCTCATTGCACCCACCTCAAGCCTGACAAAGGAGACTTCCGATGTCTAATCGAGCACATAACTTCTATGCGGGCCCCGCCGTTCTTCCTGTTTCGGTTCTTGAAGAAACGCGGGATGCTGTAATGAATTTTGCCAACCTCGGCGTCTCGATCCTCGAGATCAGTCACCGTTCGAAGGAATTCGACGCAGTCATCCAGGATGCGGAGAAGGACGCGCTGGCAATCATGGGCTTGAATGCCCAGGACTATGCTGTCATCTTTGTCGGCGGCGGAGCAAGCCTCCAGTTTGCGATGCTCCCGATGAATTTTCTCAAAGCAAACGCCGATTATCTCGTCACCGGTGAGTGGGCCACAAAAGCCGCGAAGGAAGCAAGAGCGTTCGGAATCGTAAATGAAGCAGCAAGTTCGAAGGACAAGAATTTCAATTACTTGCCGAAGAGCTACAAGTTCTCGCCTGATGCTGACTATGTGCATATCACGACGAACAACACGATTTACGGGACGGAATGGAAATCGATTCCCGATGTCGGCAGCGTGCCATTGATCTCTGACATGTCTTCAGACATGCTTGGTATCAGGAGGGACTGGAGCCGGTACAGCCTCATCTATGCCGGAGCTCAGAAGAACCTCGGCCCCGCGGGTGTCACGATGATCGTGATCAAGCGGGCGTACCTCGAGGCAAAGGCAAAGGACCAGGTACCGACGATGCTGAAATACAAAACGCATGTCGACGGCAAATCGCTCTACAACACTCCCCCGGTGTTTGCCGTTTTCGTCCTCGGCAAGACGCTGAAGTGGATCCAGAAGGAGGGGGGGCTCGATGCGATCGAAGCGCGCAACCAGAAGAAGGCAAAGATGATCTATGATGTGATCGATGCACATCCTGACTTCTATAAAGGGACGGTGACTGACAAGTCAGACAGATCGATCATGAACCTGACATGGAACCTCCCGACTCCCGAGCTGGAGGATAAGTTTGTGGCAGAGGGAAAGAAGAAACAGATGGTAGGATTGAAAGGACATCGCTCGGTCGGCGGGATTCGCTCATCTCAGTACAACGCATGCCCGGTGGAATCGGTGGAGTTGCTCGCGAAGTTTATGGAAGAGTTTTACGCAGCGAACAAGTAGGAAGAGGGTTATTCTGTAAGAGGTGGTTGTACATAATGAAGGTCACATGAAGAAGGACGCCTTCTGCCGTGGCAAAGCATGGCTGAAGGCGTCCTTCAACGTTTCTAGTGGTGGTGCTCCGAACCGCTCATCGTTTCAGCCCCCGGCAGCTTCCCGGCGAGCTTCTGTGGAGTATGGATGAGCTGCGGCAGGCATTGAGGGCAAATCCAGTGGGTAGCTCCCTTGAACTGGAGCGTAACAAGCGGCACAGATTCTTCTGTCTTCGCACAATTAAGACACTGCTTCGGTTCTGTTGACACAAATACTCTCCGTTCTACTTGTAGAATGTGCTCAGCCGACCGACGCAACGCGTACAGTTTAGACGTATTCCATCTGCGGCACCAGGGGGCATGGGATCACGATTTGCATCAACTCATCTTCCAGCTCCAGGAGCTGTGCACGCATGATTTCATGGTACCGTTCACTCTCTTTCACCAGCTGAGGAATGAGCCTCTTATAGTACTCGATCCCTTCAAGCAGGTTCTTCTTGTATTCCGCGAAGCGGGCGTGCTCTCTCTCGGAAATTGCGTTCACTGCTTTTTGGATCTCGCTTTTCAGGTGATCGATGTTCAGCCTGATCTCATTGATGAACATATTTGGCCGATCGCTCACTGTCATGAGTTGAATACGGCCGTAGATGTGCCCCACCATTTCTTCGAGCGTCGCAATCTTCGAGAAATAGGCCAGATTCGGACCGGGACAGACTGCAACGGGAAGGGGAGTGGCTCCGCACGCGCCGTTGTTATTCAGTGCTGTCGCGGCGAGGTCTTCGCAGAGACAGGTTTTCTCGTAGAGTTTTCCGAGTTTGTACTTCAACTCATCCGGAGGCAGATTCATACTCTGGAGCTGTTTGATCTTCAACCGCTGATATTGTGACGACGCTGTGCAAATTGCGTCTTTGGTAAACTCCGTGTTGCTGCAGAGAAACTTCTTCTCGCATGCACTGCCAGGCTTTCCTTTCTCTATTCTTTGATAGAGCTGCTGTTCGCCAGTCGTATTGCGCACATTGTTGAACGGAATGCCCAGCGGAGAGGAATCACTGATATAGAAGTCTTCTTTCTTTGCGTCGGCGAGTTGTTGCCTCGTCCTGTCGTCCACGTTCGTTGCTTCCGGAACGAGAAGGAAGGGGGATCCCCAGCCCGTGCCATCGACCTGATAGAAATCACGGAGGAACTCGTCTTCTTTCGTCGTGCCGATCCCTCCCTGCACGGTGACCCGCACCGGCAATGGTTGATCCGGCACAAGCATGCCTTTTGATGTGAGAGCTGCAGAATAGAGATCGTGAAGTTCGTTGATCAGGGTCGTTTTGCTCGTCTTGAAGACTTCGAGAATCGGTCCAAGAAGATCGCCGTCGGATGCAAATGCGTGGCCGCCGCAATTCAGCCCCGACTCGATCCTGTACTCCGAAACCCAGATTCCCTTCTTCGCCAGGATCTTGCCTTGGATGTAGCCAGATCGGTAATCGCTCACCTTCAATGTGACCTTCTTTCGAAGGTTTCCATGTTCATCGGGGAAAAAATCTGGAAACTGCGCCATATAACTGAATAGGCGCGAATTCAATCCGGCGGAGAGAACAACGGAGGAGTTGAGGTCGCTTTTCGCAAATCCCCGCAGTGAAGAGAGTGCATCGGAAAATTCGGGCGGGAGCGGCTGCCCGTTTTTCGGCGGCGCCAGGCGATCCAGCTTCGTCATGATATTGACGTCAATCTCTCCCGCGACAATCTTCGTGCGGAGCTCTTGTTCGAGGTGAGCACGCGTTGCAGAGTCGGCAGCATTCTTCATCCGCTGGTACAGAGCTTTGAGCGGTGATTGATCTGCAAGCATTTCGAAGTACTTTACGATTTCACTCCCTGTCTCAAACGCCGAGGCCCTGAGGGCGGCGATTTGATCGTGCACGATTCGTTGGAGAAGATTGAGATATTCGGTGATTCTCCGGGCGCGATAATCGTAGTCTTTCGTCGTGATGGGAGTATAGTCCTCGCCTCGCTCGATAGCATGTTGTTTTCGCATATGCTCGATGAGGATGTCGTCGACGATGGATACCACCGAGGAGATGCCAAACCGCGCGACTTTGACTGGTGTGTCGATAGAGAACGCCAGTCCCATCACCGGGATGTGAAATGTATGTACCCTGGTTTCGTACATAGAGCACCTTCGCCAACAGTGAACAATCATACGACACGCACTGGAGAATAACCATCACAGCGCGAGTTGACAATAAACGAGCAACCCGTGAAACTCAAAAGACTGAAGGTCAGGCCGAGATCGAGCGTGGAGCAGAGCGCGATGACGAGGACGATGATGGACTCTGGTGAGGTGGGTAGTGGTGAAGAAACCAGAGAGCAAAAAGAAACCAGGCATCTCTTGCCTGGAGTCCACACAACCGGGCCTGGATCAAACCTCAAATCCAAGCCTACACTCTACTTGCAAGATATGGAATTTGATGAACGGACGCAAGCGCTATAGGAATCGAAGGATCAGCGCCCGCCATCTGACGATGGCTGTTCATTGGAAATGAGGGCGGTTTGTCCAAGTTGAGAGAAATGAACAATGTTCACTGATCAACGCGATCAGATAAAGTATAACATCCAGGGTTGCCCTTGGAACGAGTGCCTCCACGATAGATAGTACTGTAGCGTTGGCGTGACCTGCTATCGAGACATCTCTGGTCTAAACACTACATGCAAATCGTCTGACCATCAATTCGATTCTCGATGGAAACCACCCGAACGAGAAGACTAAGAGCTTGAAACCCCGGAAAAAAAGAACCCCACCATTGCTAGTGTTGCTCTGAGAGAGCAAAGAAGGTTATCAAGAATTTGGCTTGTTCACTCCCAGGCTTTCACGAATATAGTTTTCGGGACCCTCGATAATTTTCGCAATCAACGTTGCCAGGCTTTTTTGAGAAATTACCGACCCTTTTTCCGGTTTGCCTTTTCTGGTTGTTTCATAATCTACTTCATCTGCATTGGTAAACCAGGTTGGTCGCAGAATAGTGTATTCAAGGTCTGATGCTTCTATCACTCAGCAGCTTTTCGGTAAGGCTTTAATACGGGTTTCAAAGGAACATCATAGATACTTATTGAACTGATAAAGATGAGTTTCTTTATCCCTTTTTCGTCCATCGCTTTCACGATGTTTTTTGCCATCGCCTCCAGGTCGCCTGAAAGATTCGCATACACAATGTCCTGTCCTGTTATCGCCTCTTTGAGTTGAGTAAAATCCAGAACGTTGCCTTCAACGATACGGCATTTGGAAACACCATTGTTTCTTAACCGGCGGGCATTACGCAAAAACAAAGTACAGTATCGATGATCAGATCAAATTGACGGTTCACAGCGGCCATCTGTCCGGCGTCAGTGGAAAGCACGACCTTGCCAGCACCTAAGCGACGTGCATCCTGTTCCTTTCGCGATTGCTCTGGAGGAGCGGTGAGCGAACTCCACCAAAAAAGAACCCCACCATTGCTGGTGGGGCGAGTCGAAGGGCTCCGCGAGTAGGACTCGAACCTACAACCCTGCGGTTACGGTACACTCCAGATCTTTCGATCTGGCCCGGACTATCTCATCGTCCTCTCACGAATTCTGAGGTGGGACGTCGGGCGCTGTCGAGGCTTATTGGCGAGATTCCTCATCCTCTAGTCTCTGCACGTTCCCCGCTACTGACTGCTTTTCTCTTTGCGGGGCTTCGCTCAGGATTACCATCTCTCGATTGCCGAGAGGAAGGCTTCCCTGAATTCACCCGATTTTTCAATCCCGATTACTCGGGAAAGCTGCTATCTTGCTAACAGCCGCATGCTCTACCATTGAGCTATCGCGGAATCTTTTCTGCGACCATTGAGTCCCGCCACAATACGGCGGGATTTCTCCCGTCACGACGCTGTCGAGACGGGATCAACTATCGCGGAATGGTATCTGAAAGAAGAACCCGGAAAGAATCTTCCGGGCCGCTCGAAATATATCGTACTTTCAGTGGAAAGTCAAGATTCACTTTCACGTGTGTGCACCATTCTATTCAGAAACCTCGTCGAACCACCTCGTTGACATTCCTTTCAATTCGGACTATATTGCTTCAAAATCAGATAATATCTCTATCGAGAACGGGAGCTCGTATGATGAAGGGTGGCATACCGAACATGCAGGGAATGATGAAGCAACTGCAAAAAATGCAGGACAAAATGGCTCTGGTCCAGGCGGAGCTTGAACAAAAAACGGTTGTTGCAGAAGCTGGTGGGGGAATGGTAAAGGTCACTGCCAACGGCAAACAGCAGATCATCAAGATCGAAATCGAGAAAGAAGTCGTCAACCCGGAAGAAAAGGAAATGCTCGAAGATCTCGTGGTCGCCGCCACCAATAAGGCGCTTGAGAGCGCTGCAGCAATGGCGCAGCAGGAGATGCAAAAAGTGACGAACGGCATGATGCCGAACATCCCCGGATTAAATCTCCCCGGTTTCTAACCCGAGCGAAAGGACTGCAAGCGCTTGATTTTCACTGCCGAATCGATAGAGCAACTCGCTGAACAATTTGCACAGCTTCCCGGCATAGGCCGGAAAACCGCGCACCGGCTGGCCCTCTACATCGTCAAGATGCAAAGGGAGGAAGTCGTCACACTTGCGCGTGCCCTTGTCAATGTGAAAGACAGGGTGAAGTACTGTACCATCTGCTCGAACATCACTGAAGCCGACCCCTGCCCGATCTGCTCGAACACAAAGCGCGATCGGACGATGGTCTGCGTTGTCGAAGAACCGACCGATGTTCTTGCGCTCGAACGGACGAATGAGTTCAGGGGCCTCTACCATGTGCTTGGCGGAGCCCTCTCTCCGCTTGACGGAATCGGCCCGGAAGACCTCAGGATCAAGGAGCTCCTTCATCGTGTGAGTGATGCGGGTGTTGATGAGATCATACTGGCCATGAATCCGAATGTTGAGGGGGAAGCGACAACGCTGTATCTCTCGAAGCTGCTCAAGCCCCTGGGAATGAAGATAACCCGCATTGCGCGCGGCCTGCCTGTCGGTACGGATCTTGAATTCGCGGACGAAGCAACGCTGAGCCGGGCCCTGGAAGGACGGATCGCTGTTTGAGGCTCAACCTCTTTCACATCAGGATACGAACGTGAGGGTGGATCCGCGGTTGATCGTTATCGGCTTCTGCATCGGAGCGACGTGTATCGCCTGCAACATATTTGAGACACGGACGCCTGAACCGCCGACACAATCGAGTTCGAGCTTCACTCCTGCCACGGAGCCGTCTCTCGTGTTCTCGAATATGTCGAGTGCGTTTCGTGATCTGAATTCTCTCAATTATATCAAGTCGTTTGCGGATTCGGTCACTGCGGGGCGCAGCTTTAGTTTTGAGCCCACACCGCAGGCCAAAGTCAAGTACGGCGGGGTTTTCCTGCTCTGGAACAGGCAATCCGAGCAGCAGTACTTTGAAAACCTCCGCTCGAAGATTCCCAGCGGATCGACTGCCACGCTTGTGTTCCAGACGCTGACGGTGCAAAGCCTTCAGTCGGATTCTGCCCAGTACGAAGCGACATACACACTGACGGCTCCGCACTCCGTGGCGAGCGTTCCGACGCAAGCGACCGGCAAAGCGCAGTTTCTTCTGCTCGCAGACCGATCGAGGAACTGGGTCATCTGGCGATGGATCGATGAGCCCACAGGAACGAGCAGCTTCACGTGGAGTGATTTAAAAGGAGAGTTTGGTCAATAGAATGAAGAATCCAGAATACAGAATATAGAATTCGAATTCTGACTCCTGACTTCTGTATTCCTAACTTCGATCAGCGAATGTGCAGCGCTTCATGAGATTCATAGCCACGATACTCCTGTTGTTCCTGTTCTCCTCCTGCAATCCATTTGCTCCGGCATTGGATGACAGCCTTGTGACGGGAGACTCGATCCTCGGTGATCAGGCGACGATCGACGGAGTGTTCCAGAACATGAAATATGCGTACACGTTTCGTGATACCACAATTTACGGGCAGCTGTTGAGCTCTGATTTTTCGTTCGTCTTCACGGACTATGACCGCGGTGTTGAAGTGACGTGGGGAAGAGATGAAGAGATGCAGACGACGCGCGGACTGTTCATGAACGTCCAACGACTTGATCTCGTCTGGAACAATATCATTGCTCTCTCCACCGATTCTCTCAGCCTGAACGCGAGCGTGAGCCGGAATTTCAATCTCACTGTCACATTCAACCCGAGCGACAATCCCCGCATCGATGGATACGCCACACTCGCTCTGGCCCGGTCGGATCCACAAAAGCCATGGAAGATTGTCCGGTGGCGGGATGAATCAAATTTCTAACGAGCATATCTATGGTGACGGTAGCATACCAGGGTGAACCCGGCGCATTCAGCGAAGAAGCCGCGAGAAGTTTCTTCGGTCCTCGTGCCCGACTGCTCCCCAAACAGAGTTTTAAAGATGTCTTCGAGTTTGCCACGAGACACCCGTCGGGATTCGGTGTCGTACCCATCGAAAACTCTACATTTGGGAGCGTGCACCAGATCTACGACCTCCTTTTGCGCCACAAGCTGCACATTATCGGAGAGCTCAAGCTTCGAATTCAGCTTCATATGATGGTTCTCCCCGGCGTTTCGGCGAAGGGGATCCGTTCGGTGTACTCGCACTCCCAGGCGCTCGGGCAATGCGAAGAGTATCTCCGGTCTCTGAAGAGGGTAAGCGTTGTTGCTTACTATGACACTGCCGGATCTGCGAAGATGATTCGTGAAGAGGGGAGAAAAGACGCCGCGGCCATCGCAAGTGCACGCGCCGCGCGGACGTACGGCCTCTCGATCCTCAAACGAAATGTCGAGAGCAACCATCACAACTATACCAGGTTTATCGTCCTTTCGGCCAGGAAAGATCTTGCGAAGAGCAAGGAGAAGACCTCCATTGTGTTCGCGGCCAAGAACGTTCCCGGCGCGTTATTCAAAGCGCTGGCTGTGTTCGCCCTGAGAGAGATCAATATGCTCAAAATCGAATCCCGGCCGCACGTGGGGAAACCGTGGGAGTACCTTTTCTATCTCGATATCGAAGGATCGCCCTCCGAAACGCGCGTTCGCCAGGCACTCAAGCATCTCGACGAACTGACGACGTTTGTCCGTGTGCTTGGTGCGTATCCATTCGGCTCAACCATCAAGAATTGACCATGCAGCTTGGCTACATATTTCGTGAAGGTTTTTCCGGATTCCGACGGGCAAAGCTCTCGATGTTCGCTGCCATCATGACCATCTGTGCTTCACTTCTCCTGCTCGGATCTTTTGCCATCCTCGTTCTGAACGCCAACAGCGTAGTTGAGTCACTGCGGGAAAAGGTTGAGATGGAGGCATTTCTGGCCGACTATCTTTCCCCGGTGGAAACATCCATCGTTCGTGACAGCATCGCAACGATACCGGGTGTCCGGGAAGTGCGGTATGTTTCTAAAGAGGATGCTGCCAGAATCTTCAAAGAGGAGTTTGGTGAGGACATCCACAGAGTTCTCGATTTCAATCCGCTCCCCGCTTCGGTCAAAATCTTTCTGAAACCGGGATACCGGACCGCGAGAGGGGCTGAGGAAGTCTATAACGCCGCCAGGAGTATAAAGGGTGTGGATGAAGTGATCTATCGAAAGACGCTCATGGAAATGCTCGACCGCCGGGCAACCACGTTTCTTTGGCTTGTGTTCGGGATCGGACTCTTTATCACGATTTCATCAGTGTTCCTTGTCGCCAATACGATCCGGCTTGCCATCTATGCCAAGCGCAAGATCATACAGACGATGAAATTGATCGGTGCAACGAAATCGTTTGTTCGCGGGCCGTTCATTCTCGAGGGACTGGTGCAGGGCTTTATCGGGGGTGCACTTGCGGCAGCAATCCTCTTTCTCGTTTTTGAATATCTCGCACGATGGATTTCTGTCGAACTGGCGGATTTTGTGCACGTGAAGCCTCTCTACTACGCAATTGTCGTCCTTGTCGGCTGCATTCTTGGATTTGTTGGAAGCTCCATCTCGATTCGTCGGTTCATCAGCGAAAGCGTTGTCTACGAAAAGAATTGAGAATTGCTTTTTCAAGAATTCTTTTCTACACTCTCCACACGCTGATCGAGCAAATCAAGGTCCAGCAGAACCCACTCATTGACGCTACCTGTCAGGTTTGGCCATACAAGTGTGCGCTCGGCACACGCATTGCTCAAACCAGTGACTGACTTCATCCGATTGATCACATTAGCGAAGATCTATATCCGATTTATCACATTAGCAAGATCTATATTCGATTGATCACATTACCGAAGATCTATGAATAAATTCACTGCCTTGTACCGGTCTTCTGTTGGCAAGAAGATCATCATGAGCCTGAGCGGCCTTTTTCTCTGCACCTTCCTTGTCGTCCACGTCGTGATCAATATGTTTCTCTTCAAGCACGACGGCGGCGAGACCTACAACCGTTACTCGGAGTTCATGTCCACCAATCCATTCATTCGTGTCATCGAGATAGTACTGTTTGCCGGACTGATTGCCCACGTCATCAGCGGTGTTGTGGTGTGGCTGAAGAATCGTGCGTCCCGCCCGGTTGGCTACGAAATGTACCGACTGAGGGATAACACGAAGTTTACCTCGAGGACGCCGACGCTGACAGCAAGCGCGAGCCTGGTTGCCTTTTTCCTTGTGGTGCACCTGAAGACATTCTGGGTGCCGAACCGGTTCTGGGCGGCTGCCCCGTCGTCGAACTACGATCTCGTTGCCGCCGCTTTCTCCGATCCGGTCTACAGCCTCTTCTATATCGTCGCCCTGGTTTTCCTTGCATTCCACCTCAGGCACGGGTTCCAGTCGGGGTTCCAGACGCTGGGCCTGAGCGACAAACAGTACAAGTGGCTGATTGACAGCGTGGCGGTGATTTTCTGGCTGCTTATTCCGCTCGCATTTGCCGCAATGCCGGCATATTTCCTCTGGATCAAGTAGACCATCTGCCGATCCAGCGACGTCCGAATGTTGACCATCGCAATGGGAGCTTATCAACAATGAAGCTTGAATCAAAGACACCATCTGGTCCAATAGAGAAGAAATGGGACAACCACCGCTTCGCAATGAAGCTGGTCAATCCTTCCAACAGGCGGAAATACTCCGTTATCGTCGTGGGAACGGGCCTGGCCGGAGCATCGGCTGCTGCAAGCCTGGGTGAACTTGGATACAACGTCCTTACCTTCTCGTATCACGAATCGCCCCGCCGCGCTCACAGCATCGCTGCCCAGGGGGGCATCAATGCTCCGAAGAATTATGCGAACGACGGTGACAGCATCTGGCGTTTGTTCTATGATACTGTCAAAGGGGGAGACTACCGTGCGCGTGAAGCAAACGTGTATCGACTTGCACAGGTAAGCGGCAACATCATCGACCAGTGCGTGGCGCAGGGTGTGCCGTTTGCCCGCGACTATGCCGGCTACCTGGATAACAGGTCATTCGGCGGAGCGCAGGTGTCCCGTACGTTTTATGCAAGAGGACAGACGGGTCAGCAGCTTTTGCTCGGTGCATACTCGGCTCTGAGCCGCCAGATCAACGCCGGAACAGTGAAGTTCTTCCCGCGCCGCGAGATGCTCGATCTCGTCCTGGTCGATGGACAGGCGCGCGGTATTGTGGTGCGCGATCTCGTGACCGGAAAACTTGAGACGTATGCTGCCAACGCAGTCGTGCTCGCCACCGGCGGGTACGCAAATACTTACTACCTTTCGACGATGGCAAAAGCCAGCAATGCATCCGCGATCTGGCGCGCACACAAGAAGGGCGCGGCATTCGCGAATCCGTGCTTTACGCAAATCCATCCGACGTGCATACCGCAGAGCGGCGATTACCAGTCAAAGCTGACGCTGATGAGCGAAAGCCTGCGGAACGATGGACGCATCTGGGTGCCGAAGGCGAAGGGGGATGCACGAAAGCCGCAGGATATTCCGGAAGAAGAGCGCGATTACTATCTTGAACGAATGTACCCGTCATTCGGAAATCTTGTTCCCCGCGATGTGGCGTCCCGGCGTGCGAAAGAAATGTGCGACAAAGGATTTGGTGTCGGGCCGACCAAGCTTGCAGTCTATCTCGATTTTGCAGACGCTATCAAGCGTCTCGGGAAGCATGTCATTGAAGAGCGGTACGGAAATCTGTGCGATATGTATCATGAGATCACGGCAGAAGATCCGTATCAGGGTCCCATGCGGATTTACCCGGCGATGCACTACACGATGGGCGGACTCTGGGTCGATTACAACCTGATGAGTACCATCCGCGGCCTCTTCGTGCTGGGTGAGGCGAACTTCTCCGATCACGGCGCAAACCGTCTCGGTGCTAGCGCCTTGATGCAGGGACTCGCAGACGGGTATTTCATCATTCCCTACACGATGGGGGACTATCTCGCCTCCACGAAGTTCAAGCCGGTAAAAACCGATGATGATGCGTTCAAGAAGACGCAAGCGGATGTCAATGAATTGATCAGAAAACTGATGTCGATCAACGGCAAGAAGACGGTGGAAGAGTTCCATCGTGAATTGGGAAAAATCATGTGGGAGAACGTGGGGATGGGAAGAACCAAAGCCAGCCTGCAGAAGGCTCTCAAAGAGATCCCTGCGGTGCGTGCGGAGTTCTGGAAGAATGTAAAAGTCGTCGGTGCTTCGGACGACCTGAATGCGGAACTGGAGCGGGCCGGAAGAGTTGCAGATTTCCTCGAGCTCGGCGAGCTGCTTGCCTACGATGCGCTGCACCGTGAAGAATCGTGTGGAGGTCATTTCCGTGTGGAACATCAGACGGAAGAGGGGGAGGCCAAACGAAATGATAAGAAATTCTCCTATGTAGCTGCATGGGAATACACGGGTGTAAACAAGAAGCCCATTCTAAACAAAGAGCCGCTGACTTTTGAACACGTGAAGCCATCTCAGAGAAGCTACAAGTAAAACTATGTAGAAGTCCGTTTTCTGCCGGCACGATCAGTGTAAGAAGACGGACTTCTTCCAAGATCAAGAGGAGCTACAGGTAATGGATTTCAAACTGAAGATTTGGCGCCAGAAGAATCGGGACGACAGGGGCGGATTCGTTGAATATGAAGTCAAGAACGTGTCTCCTGATGCGTCTTTCCTTGAGATGCTTGACATCCTCAACGTCGACCTGGTCAAGAAGGGGGAGGAACCGGTCGCGTTTGACCACGATTGTCGTGAAGGAATTTGCGGCAGTTGCGGTTTGGTTATCAACGGCCGTTCCCACGGTCCAGGACGCGGAATTGCTACCTGCGAGCTGCGTATGCGGGGCTTCAAAGAGGGGGAGACGATTGTCGCCGAGCCGTGGCGGGCCAAGCCGTTCCCGATCCTGAAGGACCTTATTGTCGATCGCACGGCGCTTGACAGGATCATTCAGGCCGGCGGATACATCTCGTCGAAGACCGGCGCAGTTCCGGAAGCGAACCTGATTCAGGTGCCGAGACCCGCAGCGGAAGAGGCGATGGATGCGGCTGCGTGCATTGGTTGCGGCGCTTGCGTTGCATCGTGCCCGAACTCCTCGGCAATGCTCTTTGTGGCGGCCAAGGTATCACACCTTGCGTTGTTGCCGCAGGGAAAGGTTGAGCGCAAAGAGCGCGTTCTGAAGATGATTGAGCAGATGGACAAGGAAGGTTTTGGAAACTGCTCGAACAACTATGCGTGCGAAGCAGAGTGCCCGAAAAAGATCTCTGTAACGCATATCGCCCGCTTGAACAGGGAATTCCTTCTTGCAGAAATCAGCTGAGACTACACTCATCTTGAAAACAAAAAAGGCGACCAGTGGTCGCCTTTTTTGTTCTTAAGAATCAGTCACACGTCAAACTCGAAAATACCTAACGATTCACGGTTCGCGATTCACTTTTCGGGTTTCACATCAAACCTCACCGTCTTGTCCCAGAACCCTTTTTTCTTCTGGAACCTCTCGACGTAGACTGCCTTGAGGACAACGTAGATCCAGAACTGGCAGTAGGTAAAGTACATCACGAGTATCAGCCCGATGGATTTCAGACTATCCTCAGAGTCGAACGAGACAGCAAGAAATATCTCGAGTATGAAAAGGAAGAACGCGAACATCCAGACCAATGTGTACGGCCCCGGGAGCGCAATGCTCACGAGATTCAGGCCGCTGACGATGAAGAGAGCGTCGGAGATGATGATAGCAACGAAGAAAACATAATACAGCAGCAAGGTATAGAGGATATCGAAAGCGAGTCGTTTACTCTTGAACTTCGGTATCTCCTTGAAGAACTTCGCTATCACATAATTGTTCCCCCGCACCCAGCGCATCCGTTGTTTCAACCACACCTTCCACTCCTGAGGCTCCTGCTCATACGTCAGTGCGTATGGGACGAACTTGATCTTGTATCCCTTCTGATAAATCCTGATGCTCAACTCGGAGTCCTCCGTCAACGCCTGCTCATCCCATCCTTCCAGATCTCGCATTAAGTGAGTCCAGACAACGAAGTTGGTGCCGGGGAGTGTCGCGATGTTGTGCATCTGCCACCGTCCGGCCTGCAGAATGGACTGGAAGCTCAGCGTCTCGATGTTGATGAACCGCGTGAGTAGTGTCGCGTCCTTGTTGACTGTCCTGAATTTCCCGATCACACCCCCCAGTTGCTTGTTGGTGATCAGCTGCGCGACCAGATACCGCAAGGCCTTGGGATCAGGTGTATTGTCGGCGTCGTAGATGGCAATGATCTCGGAATTGACCTGCTTGAAGCCGAGGTTCAATGCTCTCGATTTTCCTTTTCCCCCTTCACCCGGCGGGACATTGAAGAGAACGACGCGAGAATCCCGATCCGCGAATTTTTGAACAATCGAAGCAGTCTCATCCTTCGAACCGTCGTTGATCACAAGAATCGTCAATTTGTCTTTTGGATACTCGAGCTTAAGCATAGATTCAACCGTCCGGCCGATGACCACTGCCTCATTGTGGGCAGGAATCATGATCGTGCAGGTGGGGT
>Ga0187870_1001506_pt1 | contig 21323 bp, 26 predicted proteins | sample June2016WEW_13_1_3_FD_132974 | JGI IMG/M metagenome (GOLD analysis project Ga0187870, IMG submission 132974) | Peatland microbial communities from SPRUCE experiment site at the Marcell Experimental Forest, Minnesota, USA - June2016WEW_13_150 | ecosystem: Environmental > Terrestrial > Soil >... | reverse complement strand
GCAGGGCCGCCAGCCTCAGCCCTCCAGGATCGTGATCTTTCGCTCGATGGGGCCGGCGGGCCGCAGCGTGGCCATGACCGTGCAGTACTTGGTCTCGCTGAGCTCGACGGCGCGCTCGACGGCGGCCGGATCGATGCCCTTCCCCGTCACCACGTACTCCACGAGAAAGCTGGTGAACCTCCTCGGATCGCTCGACGCGCGCTCCCCGTGCGCCTTCACCTGGAACGCCGTCACCTGCTGACGCTTCTTCTCCAATATGGAAATCACGTCCATGCCCGTGCAGCCGGCCAGCCCCACGAGAATCAGCTCGGACGGCCGAAATCCGTCATTCGCGCCACCCACCTTCGGGTCCGCACCGAGCGGCAGAGAGAAGCCGCTCGTCGCCGCGCTGCCGGTGAAGCTCAATCCCTTTTTCCACACGACTGATGCGTCCATGCAGGTTGTTCTCCTATTCTTCCGCGTCGACCGCGAGGAATTCTCCCACCGTGCCGCCGGTGATCGCTACCAGCTGGTCGAAGGTCATGGGAACGCCCGATGAATCGGTTCCGGCCGCCGGGTAGATCGTCCGATACCCGGAGAGGCTCCTGTCGATGAACAGCGCGATGCCGCGGTCCACGCCGAAGGGGCATACCCCACCGGGCCCGAAGCCGGTTGCGCCCCGTGCTTCCTCGGCGCTTGCCATCCGTGACTTCACGCCCGTGACGGCTTTCAACTTCGAGTTGGAGAGTCTCTTGTCACCGGGGCAGACCACCATGAAGAATCGACCGTCTTTCCCGATGAAGAGAAGGGACTTGGCGATCTGGCCCACGGTCACGCCGAGCTGCCGGGCGGCGAGCGCCGACGTCGCGGTGCTTCCCGGGGCAAACTCCTTCGCCGCCAGCCCGTGGGCATCCAGGATCGCGCGGACTTTCTCCGGAATCATGGGGCCGGAGTCTATGAGAGAAGCACGAACGCGTCAACCGCAGGCGTCCGCGGCATTTGACCCTGCACACGGGTGAGACTACCATTGATGCATGGCTGAAACCACGGACACCGATCCTGCGCAGGCCGTCTCCAAGGAGGAGCTCGAGGCAAAGCTCACCGGAAAGCCGGACTTCGTCCTGGAGGAGTGCTACTGCAAGGGCGTCGGCGAATACTGCATCGACAACGCATTCTGCGTGCAGCTTGCCGCGAAAGCGACCCTCCCCACGCGCTTCGGGACATTCGCCCTGTACGGATTCTACGACAACCGGGAAGGAAAGGAGCACACCGCCATCGTCCACGGCGACGTGGAAGGCCGAGAGAGCGTGCCTCTGCGCGTGCACTCGGAGTGTCACACGGGCGATGTCTGGGGTTCCCTGCGCTGCGACTGCCGCGACCAGCTGGAAGCGGCCACACGGTACATCGCGGGCCAGCCTTTCGGCGTCGTGATCTACCTCAAACAGGAAGGCCGGGGAATCGGGCTGCTGAACAAGATCAGGGCCTACCAGCTGCAGGACCTCGGGCTGGACACGGTGGAGGCGAACCAGTATCTGGATCTGCCCGTGGATGCGCGGGACTACAAGGTCGCGGCAAAGATCATCAAGCTCCTGAAAATCCGATCGGTGTCATTGATCACGAACAATCCCGACAAGATCGACCAGTTGAAGAAGGAAAAGATCGAAGTCGTGGGCAGGATCCCCATCGTGATCCCCGCCAACGGGTACGACAAAGGCTACCTGGACGTGAAAAAGAAGAGAATGGGTCATATCATGTAAACACCGCGCGTAGCGCGGTATCTAAGGCCGTGTCGGGCGGTTTCAGGATTGACCATGCGGTAACCTTGACCATGCTGTCACCGGGTCGCGCGTAGCGCGGTGACCTGAACGAACTTCCGATAATAGTATTGCAGCGCCCCCCCCGTTCAGTGTAGATTGCTGTATGGCTTTCCGCAGCAATGCTGTAGCCGATTCGAACGCATAAGATGGCGAGTCAGAATGACTGGTCCAGGTCGCAATCGACTGCCGAAGATTCATTCTTCGATCTGCTGGGAGAAACGCTGTGGTCACTTGACCGCAGCGTGCGCGGCCAGTTTCTTGCCCATTTCTTCAAGTCCTTTGCGCAAATCGAGCTCTCCGACGGCGACAGCGCGGCTGCGTGGGACCGCGCCCTTGAGCGTCACCGGGAGCTTTCCGAGAGCATGAGCAGGCCTGTCTCCCTGAAGACGGCATTGATGGACGTGCTGGAGAACATGAATCTCCTTCGTGTGCCCATTCTTATCGAATACCGCGAGCTCAGGAAGCTTCGGGTCAACGCCGCCACGGATCCGCTCACCGGCCTGTACAACCGGAGGTTGTTCGAAGAATATTTCCAGAAGGAATTGAGCCGGTCAAAACGTTTCAGGCAGCAGCTTGCACTCGCGATCCTGGACCTGCACCGTTTCAAGGAAGTCAACGACCGCTATGGTCATCAGCAAGGCGACCGCGCTCTGCAGCTGGCCGCCGCGGCGGCTCGAGATACCGTCCGGGCTTCAGACTCCACCTTTCGCATCGGTGGGGATGAGTTTGCGGTTCTCCTCCCCCAATGTGATCAGGCGCAGTGCACGGCTCTGAGCTGGCGGCTGCGTGCGCGCTACGAAGCCGCGGTGAAGGACTTGTCCTTCGACGTGCCGCTCACGCTGGATTTTGGAATTGCGGTCTGCCCGGACGACGGTGAACAACGCGAAGCCATGATCCGCCTGGCCGACACGCGGCTCTACGAAATGAAAAATGCAGCGCGGCACCAGGTGGACGGAACTGCTCAGGAGCTCCTGGAGCTGCGCGGTGCCACCGACGCCCTGGCCGTGTCGCAGACGCGCGGGGAAACACGGGGCCGTGACAAGAGGAAATGGGAGCGTGTGCCAATGGCCGGCACGAGCGCGCATATCGTCTGGAATGAAGGATCCCTGACGACCTCCCCCGTCATCGACGTCAGCTATGGAGGGGTCGCCCTCCTGGTGGAGAACCCCGAGGTCTTCCCGACGTCGCTGCAGGCCGTGCTCCACATGCCCATCCAGCTCCCGGTCAGCGTGAATCTGCGCAAGTCATACGAGCAGCGCATTCAGGGCGCGGGAACGCGCGTCGGCTGTGTGTTCGTCACGTAGGCCCGTGTTCGGCGGTTCCAACATATATGTCGCCCTTCCGTTGATGCTTATCTGAGCTCGCTCGCAGCCGCTTCCATCTTCTGCATCGCAAGTTCCACCTTCTCCCGCGAGTTGAAGGCGCTGATGCGCACGTACCCCTCGCCGCACGCGCCGAACCCTGCGCCGGGTGTCACGACAACCCCCGCCTTGTCGAGCAGGAGATCGAAGAACTTCCAGGAATCCATGTTCACCTGTGCCCAGATGTAGGGCGAGTCTTCTCCGCCGATGCAGGGAAATCCAATGCTCGTCATCCGTTCACGGATGATCTTCGCGTTTGCCAGGTAGGAGTCCGACAGGCCGCGCGTTTCCTTTCGGCCCTGCGGCGTGTAGACCGCGGCGGCGGCGCGCTGCACGGGGTAGGAGACGCCGTTGAACTTTGTGGACATCCTCCGGCTCCACATCTCGTGGAGGGGATGAGCCTCGCCTTCCCCGTCCCACGCCATGCACTCCTTCGGGATGACCGTGAAGGCGCAGCGGGTCCCCGTGAAGCCGGCAGTCTTGGAGAAGCTCCTGAACTCGATGGCGCACTCGCGCGCACCGGGGATCTCGAAGATCGACTGCGGCAGGGATTCGTCGCGGATGTAGGAGACATAGGCGGCATCGTAAAGGATGAGAGCCTTGCTGGCTCGTGCGTAATTCACCCACGCGGCGAGCTGGGGCCGGGTGATCGTTGCGCCCGTGGGATTGTTGGGAAAGCAGAGGTAGACCAGGTCGACGCGAGACCGGGGCGTGTCGGGCACAAACCCGTTCTCCTCCGTGCAGTCCAGGTAGATCACTCCGCCGTAGCGACCGTCGCGCCAGGGGCCGGTCCGGCCGGCCATGACGTTCGTGTCCACGTAGACGGGATACACGGGATCCGGAATGGCGATGCGGATGTCATCGGCAAACAGCTCCTGGATGTTGGCCGTGTCGCACTTGGATCCGTCGCTGATGAAGACCTCATCCTCGCTCACGTTTGCGCCACGGGCGCGGAAATCTCCTTCCGCGATCGCCTGGCGCAGGAAGTCGTACCCGAGGTCGGGTCCGTACCCGCGGAACGTTGCGACATTGCCCATCTCCGCCACCGCCGCCTGGAAGGCGGCGACGACGGCCGGCGTCAGCGGGAGGGTCACGTCGCCGATGCCAAGACGCACGATCTGCCGTTCGGGATGCGATTTCTGGAACGCCTCGACGCGGCGAGTGACCTCGCTGAAGAGGTAGGTGGAGACGAGTTTCGTGTAGTTCTCGTTGATCCTGATCATGTTTCGTTATAGCCGTCCGTCCGATGAGCTGTCAACGCTCTTTGCGAACATCACATGATCGAGTACATTCACGCCATGGAAGATCTTCGTTATCCAATCGGCAAGTTCAGTTACGACAAGGAATCGACGCCCCAGAAACGCGCCGCCTGGATGCGGGACATCGCGGAGCTGCCTGTCCACGCACGGAGCGCGGTGGCCGGTCTCTCCCCGGCACAGCTGGACACCCCGTACCGCGACGGCGGCTGGACGGTGCGCCAGGTCGTGCACCACCTCGCCGACAGCCACATGAACGCCTTCATCCGGTTCAAGCTCGCGCTCACGGAGATCACGCCGAAGATCACGCCGTACGACGAGAAGGCCTGGGCAACGCTCGACGACGTGCAGGGCATCGACATCGAGTGCTCCCTCGTGCTCCTCCAGGGCCTGCATGCCCGCTGGAGCGCCCTGCTTTCGAGCCTCTCCCCGGAACAGCTGGAGCGCACATTCATGCATCCTGAGAGCGGTCCCCAGAAACTGGACCGCACGCTGCAGACCTACGCGTGGCACTGCCGGCACCACGTTGCCCACATTACGCGGCTGCGCGAGAGGAACGGCTGGTAGCAGGATATCCATGAAATCTCCGAAACAGCTCGGCGTGGAAGGGAAGATCCGTTCGCGGGTGAAGGGCCTCGCACGGAAGGCTGCGGACATCCTCCTGGACGACGAGGAGGTGCAGTCGCTGCAGGAATACGCGAACGTGGTGAGCATCAAGCGGCTGGGCTTCAACGACCACGGTCCGGTCCACATGCGATCGGTGGTGCTGAACGCGCTGGTGATGGCGGATCTCATGCACCGGGCCGGCGTTGCCCTCAGCCTCGAGGCGGACGACGCGGGAACCTACGAGGACAGCTGCGTGGCCCTGGTCACGGCGGGCATGCTGCACGACATCGGGATGTCGGTGGGCCGGGTGGATCACGAGCACGCCGGGGTGGAGCTGGCGCTTCCCATCATGGACAGGGTCCTCCGCGAGGTGTACCCCAACAGCGTGGGAAAGCGGGTTGTCGTGCGTTCCGTGGCGGTGGAATGCATCGTCGGGCACATGGCGACCCAGAAGATCCACTCGCTGGAGGCAGGGCTCTTGCTTGTGGCCGACGGCTGCGACATGGAGAAGGGACGGGCGCGCATCCCGATGATGATCGCCACCGAGTCGCGGATGGGCGACATCCACAAGTACTCGGCCACCGCGATCGAAAAGGTGCGCATCGAGAAGGGCGCGAAAATGCCCGTGCGGATCACCATTGAAATGAAGGGGACCGTCGGCTTCTTCCAGGTGGAGGAGGTCCTCCTGCACAAGATCAACGCGAGCCCCGCGAAAAGGTTCATCGAGCTGTACGCCGGCGTGATCGACAAGAAGATGAAGTGCTACCTCGGCTGTGACGACTGAGAACAGCCCATGACTCAGCATCCCGGCACGGAGGCCCCGCGCACGCAGGGCCCTGCAATCCTGGCCGTTGCCGCCTGCGCGCTCCTGTGGAGCACCGGCGGGCTCTTCGTCAAGCTGATATCGTGGAACCCGTTTGCGATCGCCGGCGTGCGCAGCCTCATCGGCGGGCTGGTGATCCTCCTGTTCCTGCGCCGGCCGCGCTTCACGTGGTCCTTTGCGCAGATCGCGGGCGCCGTGTCCTACGCGGCCTGCATGATCCTCTTTGTGACCGCCAACAAGCTCACCACCGCGGCGAACGCGATCCTCCTGCAGTACACCGCCCCCCTGTATGCTGCGGTGCTCGGCTGGATCTTCCTGAAGGAGAAGGCGCACACGCTGGACTGGGTGACCATGGCCGTGGTGATCGGCGGCATGGTCCTGTTCTTCATGGACTCTCTCACCCTGGGCGGAATGCAGGGGAATCTCCTGGCGATCCTGAGCGGAGTGTTTTTCGCCGGAGCGATGGTGTCATTCCGGGCGCAGAAGAACGGATCCTCCCTCGAGTCGATCCTCCTCAGCCACTGCATCACGCTCGTTGTCTCCATCCCTTTTCTCTGGCAGGGCGCGCCCACGCTGGCCGGGTGGGGGGCGCTCGCCTTCCTCGGGATTTTCCAGATCGGCCTGTCGTCGCTCCTCCTCACCTACGGCGTGAAGCACGTGACTGCCGTGCAGTCCCTGCTCACCGCCGTGCTGGAACCGCTCTTCAATCCGATTTGGGTCTTTCTCGTGCTGGGAGAGCGCCCCGGGCCGCGTGCCATGGTGGGCGGGGCCATCATCCTCGTCGCCGTGACCGCGCGCTCGCTGGTCAGCCTTCGATCGGCGATGCGGCCGGTCGCTGCCGGCTGACCAGGAGGACGCCGGCGAGGATGATGGCCCCGCCGACCAGCTGGCTCCACAGGAGGCTCTCCCCGAGCAGAACCACACCACCCAGAACCCCGACTACCGGGATGAGGTTGACGTACGGGCTCACCGCGATCGGACCCAGGGCGGAAAGGGAGTAGACGAATAGAAAATTGGAGAGTGCGGAGCAGAACACGGCAAGGTAGGCGAGATTCAGCCCCGCGGCAAGCGTGATGGGCACCCAGTGGCGCATCTCCAGGAGCGCGAGGGGGACCAGGAATGCGGTGCCGAAGAGGGACTGGTAGGCCGTGATGGCGATCTCCGACAGTCTCTGGTGAAGATTTTTGCTCAGGATGATGTAGACGACCCACGAGAGGCAGGCTCCAAACATGAAGAGGTCACCGGCCAGCGACTCCCCGCCCCGGGCAGCACCGGGCCGGTTGACGACGAACACGACGCCCACCACCGACAGCGCGATCCCCAGGCCGGCGAGGAGCGAGATGCGGGTGCGGAACAGGATCCTTTCCGCGATCACCGTCACGACGGGAATGATGGCGATGATGAGCGACGCGTGCGACGCGGAGGTGAGCTTGATACCCCGGGACTCGAAAAAGAAATAGACCGTCACACCGAACAGACCGCTTATCGCCAGGGGAAACAGGTCCTTTTTCCGCAGGCGCGCCCCCGGGTCGAAACGTCGGAGAAAGAGATTCAGGATGACGGTCGCGATCACGAACCGGATGCACACCATGGTCATGGGCGGCACGCCGGAATTGAGGATCGTTTTCGAGCTGACGAACGAAAGACCCCAGAAGAGGACCGTGCCCCAGACCGCGAGAAGGGGAAGCGTCCTGCCCATGATCGGCCACGCTACCAGAAAGCAGGCACCCCGGCTATTCCCTACTCCAGCTTCAGCTTCTTCAGCTTCGGAGAAATCACCATCCGGCAGTAGCCCTCGCCCTGGTGGGAGTTGTAGTAGTTCTGGTGATAGTCCTCGGCCTTCCAGAACTTTTCCAGCGGCAGCAGCTGAGTCACGATGGGATCCCGGAGTTTCCCCTGCGCCTTCTTCCGTGAAGCCTCCGCGGCCAGGCGCTGCGCGTCGCTCGCGTAGAAGATGGCGGATCGGTACTGGGTGCCCGTGTCCGGGCCCTGCCTGTTCAGGGTCGTGGGGTCGTGGGCCTGCCAGAAGATATCGAGGATTTCCTCGTAGCTGATGAGCGAAGAGTCGAAGGCAACCTGGACCACTTCCGCATGCCCGGTATCCCCGGTGCAGACCTCTTCGTAGGTGGGGTTCGGCGTCGCTCCGCCCGAGTAGCCGGAGCTGACGGAAAGCACGCCCTCGATGCGCTGGAGCACGGCCTCGATGCACCAGAAACAGCCGCCTCCGAATGTCGCCCGATCGTACCCATCGGATTTCTCGTCCTTCATCGAAGCCTCCGCGATGAATCTACCCATACGAAGGCCGCGCGGGAAGCGCCGAGATGTCAGACGATGGACGCCGGAGCACGCCCGCCTCCCCGCGATTCAGTTCCGGCTCTCCGCGAACATGAAGCGTTTCACCTTGCGGGTCGACGTCTTGGGCAGCTCCTCCCGGGAGATATCGAAGCCGTGGGGGATCTTGTACACGGCGGCCCCCGCCGTGCACCTCTGGATCTCTGCGCGCACGAGACCCCGCACCTCCTCATCGCTCAAGGGCCGCCCCTTCTCCGCCTGCCGGGAGGCGAGGATCTCGGGATCCGGATAGACGATGGCGTGAGGGTACTCCCCGCCGTCGGCGTCCAGCCGGCCGACGACGACCACATCTGAGAGCAGGGGGCTTGTGGAAAGGATGTTCTCGATCTCCTCGGGGTAGATGTTCTTCCCGCCCTTGGTCACGATGACGTTCTTCAACCTGCCCGTGATGTACAGGTACCCGTCGCTGTCCAGCCTGCCGATGTCGCCGGTGTGCAGCCAGCCCTCCGCGTCGATGACCTCCCGCGTCTTCTCCGGCATGTTGAAGTACCACCGCATGACGTTCGATCCGCGGGCCAGGATTTCCCCGTTGCCGTTCTCGTCGGGGTTCTCGATGCGCACCTCCACATTGGACAGAGGCAGCCCGACCGAGCCCGGCTTGTTGTGCGCGGGTGCGGTGGTGGAGATCACCGGCGATGTCTCGGTGAGGCCGTAGCCCTGGTAGGTGATGAGACCGAGCGCTTCCATCCCGTCGATGATGTCCTTCGCGATCGGTCCGCCGCCGGAGGCGAAGAAGCGAAGCTTCTCCACCCCCAGCTCACGCGCCACGCTGCGAAAGAGGATCCTGCCGATGCGGACGTGCAGGACCTTGAAGAAGAACGAGCTGAGGCCGGAGAGCGCACCGAAGAGCAGGCGCACCACGGGTCCCTTGGCCTTCACGTTGGCCAGTATCCCCTTGTAGATCTTCTCGATCAGCAGGGGCATGGCCGGCACGCACGTGGCACCGGTGTCCTTCATGATGCCGATGAGGACGTGCGTCTTCATTGAGGGCACCGAGGTGATCATGCCGTAGGTGAGCAGGGGGGTGAAGACGCCCATGCTCGTGGGATAGGTGTGGTGGAAGGGCAGCACGATGATCCAGTTGTCCCCCGGCCCCAGCGGGGTGGTCATCTGCACGCCGTCCCCGTTCTCCACCAGGTTCCGGTGCGAGAGCATCACTCCCTTGGGCGTTCCCGTCGTCCCTGACGTGAAGATGAGGGCCGCGAGGTCCTCCGGCTGCACCCGCGCCATTTGATAGAGGTCCCCGCCCTTCGCGCGCGCAGTCCGGCCCGCCTCCACGAGGGCGCCGAAGGAGGCGATGGTCCACCGCGCGGGGGGGTCCGCCGGGGACCCGTCGTCGTCGAAGAGGACGAGCGTCCCTTTTCCCCCGATCTCGGAACACACGGCCGACACCTTTGACAGATACTCCGAGGAGGTGAAGATGATGCGGGCGTCGCTCGCGCGCGCGACCGCGGCAAGCTCATCCTTCTTCAACAGGATGTCGAAGGGGACGATCACAGCGCCGACGCACGTCACCGCGAGGTAGGTGATCACCCATTCGCTGCGGTTCTCCGAAATGAGCCCGACCCTGTCTCCGGCATGGATGCCGTTCATCACTATCGCTGTTCCCAGGCTCCGCACGTGCTCCTGCAGTCCCCGGTAGTCCAGGGTCCAGTACGAATCGCCCTTCCTCATCTTCAGGGCGGGGCAGGAGAGACGGTCCTCGCGGAAGGTTTCCACCATCTCGCGGATGGAGTGCACCCCGCGCGATGCGGCGACGCGGTTGATCTGCATGATGTTCCTCGTGAGCTCCTACGGGAGAATCGTGAGCCTGCCGAAGACGGCGGTGGCGCGGATATCCAGAGCCGGGGCTCCCTCGCGGTAGGACTGCGTCGTGTAGACCATCTCGCCGAAGGCGACCGACCGGCCGTTGGGAGACTCCACGGTGCCGAACGCCGAGGACATGTTCACCCGAACCGGAAGCGAAGGGTTGATCCTGAGCGTGCCGCTGCCGAATATCACATTGACCTCGGCCCGGATGCTCGCGCTGGTAGGAGCCGCTGATGAGAGATCGATGGCGCCGCTGCTGAAGATGAGGTTGTACTCGCGGCTCCGGTCGGGTGAGTAGCTCATCATGGATTCGGAGAAGACCGCGGTGTTGCGGTCCACGCTCGCCGGACCTCGGGCGAGGATCCGCACGCCGGCGTAGACGAAGAGGACCGCGATGATGATCCTGATCACCGGAATGTGCACGGGCACGGACCGGCGCACGATGAACCACACCCCGAGCATGATCAGGAGCGCCCCCCAGAAAATCCCGTCGATGATCGGAACCATTCTCACGCTCTCTCCTCTGTTTCTCCCATGATCTCGCGCGCCCGGGTGCCTGTCAAGCAACAGCTCATGTGCGGGGGGGGTTGGCTGAGGGAAGCCCGCGCGCCCTCTGCAGGCAGCCATTGATCGAGTCCCGCAGCCATTCCAGTTCCCGGAAGGAGAGACCCTGCCCGAGCCGCAGGGTGCGAGCCCCGATGTCCAGGAAGAGGCCACCCTCCATCCGGCACTCCCCCACGTCCTCCAGCCGCACTGTCCTGCGTCGTGATGCGAACATGAACCGCCGCGAGTACGAGACGCCTGCCGTGTCGATTTCCAGCTCGAGCTTCCCGAAAAACGTGAACAATGTGCGGCGAAGAATGCCGACACCGACGGCAAGGAACGGAATCGCAATATAAAGGAAACTCAGAGGCGCCCGCATCCGCACCGCCGAGTATGTCCAGAACGCGACGAAGACGAGCCAGACAATCCCGAAGGAGCCTGACCTACGGCGTCCCGGGGTTCCCCCTATGGGGACGGCAAAACCGCCTCCGGTGCCGCGTGACGCGTACACGATCCTCGACCCGTACGGGGGGCGGTCCCCACCGGATGCAGGCGAGGCGGCAGGCGCCGGGCCCGGCGCTTCGGCGGCAGCTTCCGGGCCCTGTGCGAGCAGCGCGGCGGCCCCGACGACGGAGAGAGTCCGGGCGGCCTCGTCCGGCTCCAGCCAGTTGGAAAGCACGCGCGCGAGCCCGGGGGATGCGATCTCGATGACCGACTCGAGGTCCAGCTTCAGTGCCTTCGTGGGAAGATCCGCAGGGCTGCGGCGCGTGAGGAGGAACACGAGGGTGGCCGCCAGGCCGTACAGGTCCGATCGCACGGTGGCACGGCCGACGAACTGCTCCATCGGCGCATAGCCCGGCGTGCCGATCATGGTTGCGGCCGCCCTCGAGGAGAGCCGGATCGTATCCTGCACCCCGCCGAAGTCCACGAGGAAGACCTCGCCGTCGTCACGCGCGACGATGTTGCGGGGATTGATGTCCCTGTGGATCACCGGCGGCCGCAGGGAATGGAGGTAGGCGACGATGTCCGCCAGCTGCCGGCCGATCCCCCGGATCTGCTCCTCCGTGCCGCGCCACCCGCTGTCCACCATCTCCTGGAGATCCCTGCCCTCGATGTACTCGCGCACAAGGGCGAACCGGGGCTCCCCGCCGACGTCCGCCCTGAAGGAGTCCACGTACGCGGGGATTTTCGGGTGGTGCAGGGCCTTCAGGACCCCCGCCTCCCTCTCGAACAGCTCGACGGATTTCCAATCCGCCACGAGCCCGACGTGGAGCAGCCTGGCAACGACCGCATGCCTCGTGTGCGTGTCCATCGCGAGGTATGTCGCTCCGACCGCGCTCCTCCCCATCTCCCGGACTATCTCATAGCGTTCGGCGAGCAGCTCACCCGGGATCATCTGGGCGTGTTTCTCCCTCGCCGCGATCCTACCAGAGCCGAACGCGCAGGTCAAAGAAATCCCCCGCTCCTCCGATAATCAATGCATGGCAAAAAAGAAAATGAAGCTTGCCTCGTGGCTCGTTTCACATCATCTCATCACGGTGGACCAGGCCAAGGACGTGATGGAGGAGTGGAAAACCCAGACCGGCCATATCAAGAACCGGTTCGGTCGCATCGCGGTGAAGAAGGGCTATATCAGCGAGGCCCAGCTCAACAAGGCATACCTCGAGAAGGAGCGGGAGGAGCTCACTTTCTGACGGCCGGATGATCGCCGCGGTCCCCCCGCCCGTCCGCCCTGTCCTTCACGGCTGCCCATGCCTCGGTGAAACTCCCGAAGCAGACGTCGGCATCCGCCCCCCTGTCGCGGGACGCGAGCTCCGAGATGAAGGCGACGGTGATGCCCGCCATCCGCGCCGCGGCGATCCCGGGGCGGGAGTCCTCGAACACCAGCGCTTCCGCCGCCGCCACTCGGAGTTTCTCCAGGGCGCGCAGGTAGCCTTCCGGGTCCGGCTTGCCGCGGGCGCAGTCCTCGTCGCAGAGGATGGCGGCAAACCCGTTCTCCGACATGCCGATCGCCTCCATGACCATCTCCAGCTCCTCGCGGCTGGAGCCGGTGACGATGGCCTGAGGCACGGGGAGGGCAAACATGAGGTCCAGGCCCGTTGCAACGGCGGGCTTCCGACGGCGGAGGGACTCCCTCTTCACCTCCATGAACCTCGACCAGATCTCGGGACGGCGCCCGCCGAGCAAGCGGTTCTCCTCCAGCCAGTCGAATACTCCGCTCCAGGGAAGCCCATGGAGAATCTCCTGCTCGGGGGGAGAGAGGAACACCCCGAACTCCCCGAGGAGGAGACCGTTGAAGAGCTGCTCGTTGATGCGCTCCGTGCCGACGATGGTGTTGTCGAAATCGTAGATCAGGGCACGGATCCGGAGGGGAAGCAGGTTCATCCGGTCAATATAGAAAAAAAACTGATTGTTGCCGGCGGGCGTGGTACACTCTACATGAAAAGGATTTTTCCGCATGCGGCTGAAAAACTACAATGAGGACCTTGTCCTCGAGACGGTGAAGATCGTCCTCAGGGACCGAAAAGACATCCATCCCACCCGCGCCTTCGTGATGGACGTGGCGGCGTACGCGTTGAACAGGATTCCGCCGAAATACATCACCAGCGAACGGGGTTTTACCCGCGAGTTCATCCAGGCAGGCAACGGCAACGGAGAGGAGGGGGAACGGCTCCTGAACGTCATCGAGCTGATCACCCTCGTCAATCGCGCGGTGGATGTCGTGGTGCGCCGGCGCAGGGACAGCGTCCCGGCACGCCAGCCGTCCCGCCGGCCGCCGGCGGACGACGCGGACCTGCACCTCACGTATTTCTACAACATGCCTCATATCTTCGGGAGGATCGTGGATGCCGGCGACGGCGCGCCGATCATCGCCGCGGAGGCCACCCTCTGGATCAACGAGCGGGTCTCGGTTCCCGCCGAACCGGGATGGCGCAATCCTTACACCACAAACGAGCAGACAAAGGGCTATTTCAGCTTCTGGCCGGAGGTGGAGATGGGAGAGACGGAGGCCATCCGCGTGGAAATGCGCATCGGCTTCCAGCACGGCCGCTACGCGCCCTTCACCTACCGCAAAACTCTGAAGGTGCCGGGTGATTTCTTCGTCCACGACTACATCAGGGGCGACAAGCTCCTCGACATCGGAACGCTCTCGCTCCAGCTTGCCTGACAACCGCACGACTGTTCGCTTGCCTTCCCCTCACCGCCGCGCTACCTTTTGTGCATACCAGAAAGTTCCAGGGAGGGCTCGAGATGGAACCGAAGAAGATTGCGCCGGACGCCCTGAAGCGCGTCATCGCTGACCTGAAGACAGGCAACGAGAAAGCGATCGGGACCTGGCTTTTCAAGGGTTACAGGCTGCAGGTGAGCAGGTACAAGTCCTCCGGCACGGAGAGATCGGCGCTTCTGTACAGGAAGCGGCGGGACGGGGGATTGTGCGTGCGCTGCGGAACAAAGGTGACGAGGAAAAACCCGCTCACCGGAACCCTGTACCGGCTCTGCGATACCCACCGGAAGGAAATCGACCGAAAGTAGCTGCCGGCGAACGACGCGCGAGGGATCCCCGCCTCAGGGGGCCGCGGCGTCCGGCTGCGGCGAGTGAGGCGCATCCGGCATCGGCGCCACCGGACCCTCGCGGTCAGTCGGTTCCGAGGTGGGATCGGGAAAACGGGAGAGCAGGTACGCATAGCGCAGGGACATCTGCGCGCTCTTCGAAAAAGACCGCACGTCGTAGCGCAGCGGATTGGTGATGATGGTCGCCAGTCGGCGCAGCTCGTCGAGGCCCAGCCCCCCCACGCCGGTCTTGAAATAGTAGGCCGACGCCGCGCCGATCCCGAAGACCCCCTTCCCCCATTCGATGACGTTCAGGTAGAGCTCGAGGATCCGGTCCTTCGGCAGGACAAGGCTCATCTCGAGGGCAATGAGCGCTTCCATGTACTTCCGTAAATATGTCTTGCGAGGGGTGAGGAAGAGATTGCGCGCCAGCTGCATGGGGATCGTGCTGCCGCCCACCGCGGTCCTGCCTATCGACGAGTTGATCATCCACGCGTCGCGGATGGCCCCGAGGTCGACTCCATGGTGCGAGTAGAACCGGTAGTCTTCCAGCCTGACCACCATGTTGCGCGCCACGCGCGGGACCTGGCGCAGGGAAACGAACCTGATGGGCTTCGATGCCTGGTGGACCGTGACGCCCCGGTAGATCATGAGCGCGGTCACGGGCGGGTTCCAGCGCAGGAGCGCGAGGCTGGCAAGGAGAACAAAGAGTAACAGCACCGCGTGGCAGGCGATGACGAGCACCACCGTCGCGCGGAGGAACCTCGCGGCGATTCGAACGGGGCGGGCGACGTCCCCCAGCCAGGCACGCATCCGCGCCGCTGTTGGAATTGAGGACAGGAAGCGCATCGGGATTGGCTCACACGATACGGAAGTCGCGCGCGAAAGTCAAGGGCGCCCATGGTACAGTGTGCGGCGTGACTCCCCCGGCATCCGTCGGGGAGGCGCGCCGGCGCCTCCCGCGAGATTTCATCCAGGCACTGGATGCGGCCTTCCCGCAGGCAGCGGCGGAAGCCATTCTGCGCGGCATGGGGGCGCGCCGGCGCACGACGCTGCGAGTGAACACCCTCCGCTCGGGCCCGGCGGCGATCCTCGGTTTCTTCCGCGAGCGCGCCGTGAAGCACGAACGGGTCCGGTGGTATCCCGATGCGTTCGTGCTGCGCGACCTGCGCGAGCGCGACGTGGAGTCCTGGGACGCCTATCGCGAAGGACACGTCTACCTGCAGAGCCTCTCCAGCATGGTCCCCGCGCTCGTCCTGGGTCCGCGGCCGGGCGAACGCATCCTCGACATCGCCGCCGCGCCGGGGAGCAAGACCACCCAGATGGCAGCCCTCATGGAAAACCGCGGTGCTATTCTCGCCAACGACGTCGATCCGCTCAGGGCCCAGCGGCTCGCGTACAACCTCCGGCTGCAGGGCTGCGGCATCGTCGACGTCAGGGTCGGCCGCGGGGAAAAGCTGGGAGAAGAGCTGCCCGAAGGTTTCGACAGGGTCCTGGTGGACGTGCCGTGCTCGGGCGAAGGGCGGTTCGTCGTCTTCGAGCCCGGCACGTCGCGATCATGGTCCACAAAGACGGTCGCAGAGTGCGTCCGCCTGCAGCGGCGCCTGCTGGCCAGCGGCACGGGCGCGCTGAAGCGCGGCGGCGTGCTGGTGTATTCCACGTGCACCCTGAACCTCGATGAGAACGAGAGGATCGTCCAGTGGGCCCTCGACACACTCCCCCTGGAGGTGGAGAAGATGCCGCTTGCGATTCCCGGCACCTATGCGGGGATGGCGCGGGGCCTCGACCCCCGGATTTCGAGAGCGCTTCGCATCTTCCCTGATGCGCAGAAGGAGGGGTTCTTCGTCTGCCGGCTGCGAAAGACGCGTTGACCCCTGAGGCTGGCGCGCATAGGATGCGGCCATGAATACGCATTTGAAAGTCGGAGCCTGCATCGCTGTTCTCTCCCTGTCCCTCGCCTCCTGCGTCGACACGCGGTACACCCTCAGACCTGTCGATCTTCCGCAGGACCTCGACCGTTACCTCCGGGAAAAAGAGGCCGGCATTCCCGGCATCACTCCCGGGGCGGAGAAGGTGATCATGTGGGCAGGGAAGCCGGGCTCCCGGACGCCGTTCTCGATCATCTATCTCCATGGGTTCACCGCGACACGGCAGGAAGTGGCGCCCGTCTACGACGAGGTCGCACACACGATCGGCGCGAATATCTTCTATACAAGGCTCACCGGTCACGGAATGACGGGCGATGCGCTTGCCGCCGCGACCCTCGACGACTGGATCAACGACACCTGGGAAGCGTACCGCATCGGTGAGCGCATCGGAGACCGCGTCATCGTCGCAGCCACGTCGAACGGCGCGCCTCTTGCCCTGTGGCTTGCCGCACAGAAGGCGCCCCGCGTCGCCGCCCTCGTTTTGGCCTCGGCAAACGTGAAGCCCGCGGACCCCGGTGCCGAGCTCCTGCTCTGGCCGTGGCCGGTGCGCAGCATCATCCTCTCGGCCGTTATTGGTCCTGTCCGCACCGTGCCCGCGAGAAACGACCTGGACGCCCGCTACTGGACGAAGAGGTATCCTTCAAAAGCCCTGGTGACGATGATGGCCACGGTGAAGCTCGGCCGAAAGGTGCGGCTGGAAGGCATCACGGTTCCCTCCCTCTGGATTTATTCGAACAGGGACGACGTCGTGAGCATTCCCGAGCTGAAGAAATATTACGCGCGTATCGGGAGCGCAAGAAAGCGGCTGGTGGAAATTCCGAATGCTGCCGGCCACGTGCTCGCCGGGGCGATCATGTCGCCGGCGACGACACGCGAAATGGCCTCCCTCGTCTCCTCCTTCCTTCGAGAAACGGTCATCCAGGGAACGGAATAAGCAACTCAGCGCGGCAGCGGCCCGAAGTACTGGTAGTACCAGCAGCGAATGTTCCCATTATAGAGCTTGCGGTTGCGGGAGGCCCGTGCGCCGAAGCACCGCTGGAAATCTTCAAGGGCACTCAGCACGAAAAATGACCACGTCGGCGCGCGGTGCCGCAAAGACCCCATGACACGCGCGAGCTCCTGCGCCTCGCGCACACTTCCAAGGCGTTCACCGTACGGCGGATTGCAGACCAGGCACCCGAACTCCACGGTGGGTGAGAAGGACTCAAGCGGGGCGGTGCGGAATCGTATGAGCTCCGCGACGCCTGCGGCGGCGGCGTTGGCCGCGGCAGCCTTGACCATGGCAGGATCACGGTCGGAAGAATCGATGCCTGCGTTCACGGTCCGAACCTGTGCATCGCGTGCCGATGCCCGAACCTCGCTCCAAAGGGGAACGGGGAAGAGCGGCCAGTCTTCTGCGGCGAACCTGCGGCCCAATCCGGGCGCAATGTTCGCGGCCTGGAGGGCCGCCTCGATGGCGATCGTCCCGGAGCCGCAGACCGGGTCCGCGAAGGGACGCGAAGGATCCCATCGGGAGAGAAGCACGAGCGCCGCCGCGAGGTTTTCGCGGAGCGGCGCGTCTCCGGTGTGCCGGCGGTACCCGCGCTTGTGCAGGCCGGGACCAGTCGTGTCCAGGGAGACAGTGGCTCGATCCTTTTGCAGGCTGAGTTGCACATCGTAGCGAGGGCCGGTTTCCGGCATTCGAGTCGCGGAGCCTGTCATCGCATCGACGATCGCTTTCTTGGCTACCGACTGCAGGGAAGGGGCCGCGGTGAGCTTCGATCCTGCGCTCCGCGCATCCACCGTCACCGCGGGGAAAGGCGCCAGGAGGTCCCGCCAGGGCACGGCCCGGATTCCCTGGTACAGGGCATCGAAATCCGGCGCGGGGAACTCGCTCACCTGGATGAGCACCCTGTCCGCGGCGCGAAGCCAGATATTGCAGCGGGCGATGTCGCGCGCGGTGGCCTCGAAAACCACGCGCCGATCCTCCACGCGCGTGCCGTCGATTCCCAGACCTTCGATCTCCGATCGGACCACGGACTCCAGGCCGAAGGACGCCGCCGCGGCGCAGGAGTATCGAAACCCCTTCACCGCGCGAGTATACTTTGATATGCTCGCATGCGAACAGCCGGGCGAGAAGAACGTTGCGTACTCGAAACACAGATAGGATAGAGCGCGTCCTGATCACCGGCGCGAACGGTTTCATCGGCTCCAACCTGTGCCGTTATTTCCTCGATCATTCCTACGAGGTCTACGGCCTGGTGCGCAGGACTTCCGACCTTCATTTCCTCGAAGGCCTTCCGGTCACCCTGGTGTATTCTGATCTCTCCGTGCCGGATCCCCTCGAGCTTCCCACCGGCGTGGACTACGTGATCCATGCTGCCTCGCTCGTCCGCGATACCGCGTCGATGGAAGAGGCCCGCCGCAACACGTACGACACGACTCGAAACCTCCTCGGGCAGCTGGGAAAGAGGAATGTCGCCCTGAAACGTTTCGTCTACATATCCACGGCCCTCGTGCTCGGCCACCGCTCGACCAGCATTTCCGAGGAAAACCGTGGCCGGCCGGCCCGCGGCGTGCAGCCCTATGTGAAGGCGAAGGTGTTGACCGAGGCCCTGCTCGTGCAGGAGTTCCGTGAGCACGGGCTCCCCGTGGTCATCCTCCGCCCCACGGATGTCTACGGACCCAACGACAGGACCTCCAGCCTGAGGGTGCTGAGGGGAATCGACGACGGGTGGCCGACCATCGTCGGCAGCGGAAACCGGATCTTCAGTTTCTGCTCCGTCGACAACCTTGCCCGCGCTTGTCACCTCGCCTGCCAGATGCGGGGCAGCAACGGCGCCGCCTACACCGTGACCAACGGCCAGGACATCACGTGGCGCCAGCTCATGGGTTTTTTCCAGACGCGGCTGGGCAGGAGGCAGCGCCTGTACGTTCCGCTCATCGCCGCGTACATCATCGCGCTGGCCATGCAGCTCCTCCACGTGATCATTCCCTCCGTCCCCCGGCGCGTCTCCTTCTACCCGGTGAGCAAGGTCGGGCGTGACACGAGCTACGACATCTCTCGGACGCGGCGGGAGCTCGGCTACCAGCCCGAACAGGATTTTGAACGGCAGCTCGAGTCCACCGTTCATTGGTACCGGGGGGAAAAGAGTTCGGGCCGAATCGAAAGCATGCGACGGAGGCAGGAATGACTGCGTTGTTCTTCTCGGTCACATCGGCCATCGCGCCCATCGTCAGCGATCCCTACGCGTCCCTTTTCTGCTGCATCGGCGTGGCCTTCGTCCTCCTCTCCTCAGTCCTGAACGTCCACTCTTTGAAGCGGAACGCAGTGCACGACTACGGCCCGGTCATGCTCTACTTCGCGAGCTTTTTCGTCCTGATGTTTCTCTTCCCCATGGCGCTGGTGCTCGTCGAGGGCCCCAGGGTGGGAATGTACCCCTGGACGCTGGGGATGCGGCTCGGCGACTGGAGGACAGGACTGACGTTCGTCGTCGTCACCCTCCCCCTGCTTGCGCTGAGCCTCGCCCTGGGGTCCAAAGATCCGGAGCTTCGACGAGCGTACCCCTTTTCGAAGGAGGCCCTGGAAAGGCCCGGACGCTTCGCGCTGTACGAGTTCGCCTACGTGGCCTTCTACTATCTTGGATGGGAGTTCGCGTTCCGAGGGGTCATGCTCTTCGGGCTGCTTGCCTTCCTGCCGCACACCATACCCGGAATCGCGGTGGCCATCATGGTGCAGACCTTCCTCTCCACCATCTATCACATCGGGCATCCCCATTCCGAGGTCTTCGGGGCGTTCATCCTCGGGCTCGCCGCGGGTGCGGCGACAGTCGTCACCGGTTCCATCCTGTACGGCTTGTTCTACCACGCGCTGGCCGGTGTCTTGAACGATTGCCTCGCGTATCGTAGGCTCGCGCGGGCACGCCGTCTCGGACGCACGGCGGGCTGACGCCAGGATCGGAGCGCAATTGATGGGCAAAAGGATTCTCATTCCCTACCTCTCGGCCGGGCTCGGTCACCTGATGCAGGCCAAGGCCATCGCCCACTACCTCCACAGGATGCGCCCCGGGAATTGGATGATGCGGTGATGCAGAAGACCTTCGTGGACATGTGGAAGGTCTTGCTGAAAACGCCGCGTTTCCTCTCGAGCGCAATCTTCGCGCTGGAGCGACTGGCGCCGGGGCTCGCGCGCGCCCTGAACCGGCGGAGGTTCCGCACCGCAGTCCCGAAGGCGGCCGCGTACCTGGCCGCGCACAGGCCGGACCTCATCATGTCGACGCACTGGGCGTGCTCGCATCTCTTCTCCCTTGCCCGGGGAGAGCAGCGGATTCCCCTCTTCTACTTCTACGGAGAGCTGCGCGCCACCTACAGCGTCCTCAACTGCGGGGCTGATCTCTACTTCACCGTGTCCCCCCAATGTCCGGAACGAGCTTCCGCGGATCGGAATCGATCCGGCGCGAATTCTCCAGGTGCCAGTGGTCGACGACCCGCACAGGATGGAGAGCGCCGTGCCTCGTGAGATCCTGCGCCGCGGCCTGGGCATCCCGCAGGAAAACCTCGCTGTGGTGCTCAGCCTGGGAGGCGAAGGCATCGGCCGCACGCTCCCCTTCATCGAGACCTTCGCTCGGGACGTGAAGGGGGCGTCGCTGATTGTGCTCACAGGGCATAACAAGGAGCTATTGTCGAAGATCGAAAACCGGATCAGGAGCAGATCGGTCATCGCGATGGGCTACCAGGAGGACATCAGCGGCATCATCGCCGCGGCGGACGTCATGGCCGGCAAGTGCGGGACCGGCTACGCCGCGATGGCCATCGCCACGGAGATCCCTCTCATCGTCACGCACCTCGGCGCGCCGAACGAGCGGGGGAACATGCGTCACTGCGTGGAGAACGGGCACGGGTGGTACTGCCCGCGGCCGCGTCGGTTCGCGGAACGGGTGACGATGCTGGTGCGGGACCGTGCCGGCTGCCGTGAAACCTCGGGAAGGGCGGAAGCGGCAGATCGGCGACTCGGCGCGGAGACCATCGCCGCGGCGATCGTGGATTGCCTCGCATGAAGCTCGGGTTCGACCTTCGCGACCGCTCGAGCTTCCGGCGCGTGCTCCGCTTCGTGCTGATCGCCGTGATCTTGGGCTTCGGCGTGAACGCTCTCCTCACCCTCTTCATCGACCGGGCGCAGTTTCTCGCCTCCCTGCGGAAGGTGCGGGTGATCTATTTCGTGGTGCCGCTGCTCCTGTACGTCGCCTCCCACGTGGTGGACTCCCTGCGGCTCATGCTCGTCGTCTCCCAGTTCAGCATCCGGCTCTCGTTCGTGCAGG
>Ga0187870_1001500_pt1 | contig 21370 bp, 12 predicted proteins | sample June2016WEW_13_1_3_FD_132974 | JGI IMG/M metagenome (GOLD analysis project Ga0187870, IMG submission 132974) | Peatland microbial communities from SPRUCE experiment site at the Marcell Experimental Forest, Minnesota, USA - June2016WEW_13_150 | ecosystem: Environmental > Terrestrial > Soil >... | reverse complement strand
GAATTCCAGGAAACGTGCATTGATCGTCGTCCAGATTGGAAATCGATACGCCGCACCGAGGACAGCGATGTCGTTTCCCCCGAGCCCATAGAACGGATAGCCGCGCATCCCGATGAATCCCCCCCCATAGAAATCAAAGAAATCGTCCACCTTTTTCCCAAGCGTGCTGGCACGATGCACAGAGAGTGTCAGGGTATTTTTTTCGATCGGGAGTCTGAGGTGCTCGTTCCAGAGGATCTCCAGCCGGTGAAAACTCGGATTGGTGTACTGTGGCACGAGCACCCCGTTCTCTATGTTGTATTCTCCACCCGGATTAAACTTATCGAATTCATAGTTGTACCGCAGCGTGATAGTCCTCCCAATCGGGTTGATATCCTTGTCAACTGACGGAAGGATGCCGTCGTGCGTTACTTGCACAGATAGCACATTGCCGATAAGATAGAGATTCAAGAATCCCGGGGAGAGGCCCCCTCCGGGCACGAGAAACGAACTGATATCGGCGTTGTATCGACTAAGCGAGTATCCAATCTTCAGTTGCGTGAAATCATTGAAGATCTTGTGTCTCAGACTGACATCAAACTCGAACAAGTTGTAAGTAACGTCCGTGGAAATTGTGTGCTCCACATCTGTGAAGATCGAAAATGAGACATCTGTTTTGCGGGAGATATTGTAGAGTTCGAGCGAGAGCGTCGGGGAAAGTCCCAGGTTGTACAAGAGCGGAATTGCTCCGCTGTATTCGACAACGCCGAAAATATCGCGCTCCATTTTTCTATTGATCACAGCGCCGCCGAAGAGCGAGAACCTGTCCAGCACATCGCTCGATGTGAAATAGAAACCGGGCCGAAGAACGTCGATGCCTTTGTTTCGAGGATTGTAGTTATCGACGCGGATGATAGGTATAATCGAAAGGCTGGTGTACACGTTGCGATATGGCATGGCAGATCCCACAACCCCGCGAGTTGTCGTATAGCGTTCCGCAACAACGTCTGACCCGCCCGACGCGTGTGTAGCAACAGACGTAACCGAACCGTTCGTTCGGTCGAACTTCTTCAAGATCCAATCCGGCGTTTGCAGCCTGGACGCGAGCACCAGCGGTTTTAGCTGGTGCAAATACGCGATCTTGTAACCGGTCGAGGTATACGCAGCATACGTGACATCCCCATCGCTGTTGACAGTCGGAAGAAACGCCCCGCCGAGAACATTTGTGAGCTGCTTCGTTGTTCGCGACGCAAGATCGAGGCTGAAGATGTTGAAAATCCCTCCTTCTGCCGATGAATAGAGAATCGACTGACCGTCACGCGAAAAAACCGGATTGCGGGAGTCGACCCCCTGAACGAGGATCTTGAAATCCGACCCGTCCTCGTTGATCACCGCCACAGATTGCCGATCGTCGGCGGAGTACCCAAACGCAATCAGCTTGCCGTCGGGAGACCATGCCGGGGTATAGACCTGCTCGCCGTTTGTGAATTTCGTGACTTGCCGGACATTCTTTCCGTCGGCATTGCAGACACCGAGGTTCACCGTTCCATCGCTGCCGTAGGCGAAGGCTAGCTTCTTTCCGTCGGCAGAGATTTTTGGATTCCATGCCCTCAGACTATGCGTGAGCCGCTCCTCCTTGTCGTTCTCAATGTCATACCGATAGAGGTCGAATAATTTCGCCCAGAATCCGTTCTTCCGGCTGAGCTTAGAATAATAGAGGTATTTGCCATCGGGAGAAAATGAAAGCGAAGATCGTGCCTGCACATCGAGCGTTTGCGAGGTTTTTGTCTGAAGGTCGTACACGCACACGACGCTCGATCCAAAATAATCCTTCCCCTTGTTCGAGACATAGGCGATCCGCTTTCCGTCCGGTGTGAAAGTCGGATAGAAGTTGCCGAATCCCTCTTTCTCAATCAGCTCACCATCCACTCGTTCGGCCCTGACAGCATTTCCAACAGTTTGGTACTGCTCGGTCTTCGCCTTCTTCCATTCCTGATAGAGCTCCTCCCCCGAGATCCCCAGGGCCTCAGCTACCGCGCCATCGATTGTGACACGCGGGACACTGCTCAGGGCGCGTGAGATGTCGTTCAGTTTCTCCGCACCGTACTTTTCTGCTATGTAGGAAACGATCGAGAACCCGGCGTTGTAGGACGATTCGTTGCCGAGGCTGTTCTTACCGAAAACCGCCATCTCCTCCCACGTCAACGGTTTCCCCTCGAGCATGTACATCCTCAGGATCATATCCCGGTGTGAGTCCCAATAATCGTACGTGAAGGTTGGGTGATTGTATTGAGCCACTCCCTCAGCAAACCATGTTGGAACGACAAAAGCGGAGAGGGGATACGACACGATGGTATTCGGATACCCGTACAATACGTCAGTCCGGCGCTCGGCCTCATATCCCAGCCACTGAAAATACACAGCCGGAATAGTCCGACCCAGTTTCATTGCAGTCTGTATCTGCACGATGTGTGTAAACTCGTGGGAGACGACATCCTTCAACCAGCCATGAGTTCCGCGGAGTTCGAAGTCGAGTGCAGGCGCCCATAATTCGATCTTGTTGTCATAGAAATACGCGGCACCGTTGGAGTAGTCATCGTGATCCCGAATGACGAGGCTCACCTTGCTGTCCGGCTCGTGTTGGTACAATTGCGTGATCGGACCGTAGACCTCTTCGGCGATGGAGGCAATTTCGCGCGCAGTGCGTTCAGCCCCGGCATGGAAATGCGTCAGGAAATGGGGGGTCTCGATGGTCTGCCAATTCAAGTCGGGACGTGGAAAGTCATCATCCTGAGCGAACAGACCACCTGTACTGAAGACCAGCAGGAAAACAATTACTGAGAGTTGTTTTACTTTAAACATTCAGATTCGGTAGTCAAATCGAGTTATCTGATTCTGGGTTAGTGTAACCGACGCCGAACGGTGGACTGGCAGATAGAATTCCAGATAGACATAGGGTGAGATCTGGTAGTTGCCAATGAACGTGACACCGTCACCGGCATAGATCGGAGCAGGATAGAAACCAATGGGGAGAAAGCCGTTTGGAATCACATAGTGCCCAAGCGAATCTGTTACAGCCGTGACGGCACCGTTGACAACCTGGCTGTAAGACCCCTTCGTGACCCCGCCCATGCTGAAGCTGATAGTATAGATACCGGTTGGCAGGAGCACGCCGGCAGAATCGCGCAGGTCGAACTCAAAATCCAGAAACCCGAGCTTTGCACGCCCCTGAAAGAGCACTCGTCGCAGTTTGTTTTGCGGATCAACCACGATAACGCGCGCGATCGCTGTTGTATCATCGACAAGGAATTGTCGTGAAGGCGGGGTATTGCTGTCGATATAATCGAGATCGTACCAGAGCGCTATCTTCAGCCCCTTGATCGGAATTCCCAGTTTGTCGGTGACATATCCTTCGATCTGATACCCGTTGATAGGCTGATCGGCAGTTGCCATGTACGGCAAATCACGTTCGCAGCCAAGCACACCAGCCATTCCCACGAGAATCACCAGCCACGTCGGAAGAGCTTTCAAGAATTCCTTCCTCACTTGACAACAGCAATCTTGATTGTTGCCACCTCACTCCGGCTTGCGCCCTTTGCTTCAATCCGCGCGAGATACACCCCACTCTGTACCTTCGACACATCCCACGTAATTTCTCCGTCCAACCCGCCTCTCGACGTTGTGTTGAGCTCGGTAATCTTCGTTCCGGCCAGGTCGAGAATCTTGATGGAGATTGTCGCGTCTTCCGGTGTGTAATAGCGAATCTGTGTCGTCGAGCCGTACACCGGGTTTGGCCAGTTGTACACTCGTGCATGGGGCAAGAAATCGCCCGACACCGGATTGGTCCCACCCGCCGTCGCATCATAATTCGAATGCCGTCCGTCTTTGAGGTATTGAGACCACGCGATGAAATCGGAGCGATAAGGCTTGGTGAGTTCCAACGCCTGAAGTACGGACGCTCCAGTAGCGCTGGTGACAGTCGCTGAGGATCCTGAGCCTAGAGGGACGACTTGGATTGTGGTGGGCTTCGTCAATCCCACGATGCCAATGTTGCCCGCCGCCGTCTGGAAGAATGCCACCGGAGTTTCTCCAGTGGACGCCAGCTGAATCGGATATCCGCTCAACACTCGGCCACGATTGTCATATGCGACGACATTGCCGGAGGTTAGCATAGCGAGAATGTCCATCTGTCCGTCGCCGTTCACGTCGCCGATCAACGGATCGCCCACAAACGACCAACCCCCCGATGGGCTCACAGGAAATCCTGAAACGTACGCTCCCGTCCGGTTCAGAGCGATCAGGCGATCAGGGGCGAGGATCACTACATCCTTTTCTCCGATCCCCTCGATGTCCGCCGCAGCGACTGACAAGATACCCGACCCGCTCGTCGTAACCTCAAACATTTTCTGGCTCAGGTCGCGACTGAACGCCATGACCTTTTGTCCTCCGCGTTGCGCGACGACGACATAATTACCCGATCGATTGACAACGCCTGCCGCAATCCATGGAAACGAGGAATCACCAAGAGCAACTGAGCTCTGCTCACTGTAAAGACGTCCACCGCACGTAAAGAACAATTCTGCCGGTTTCGAAAGCGATGGGGTCGGCAATTGCGTCAGCGAGCTGACGGGGCTGGAAGACACGACAGTCTTCTTTTGCAGAACACCCGCGTACGAATATGTCAGCACCGTCCCCTGAGCACTTCCAACAACAATTGACGGGATAATTAAATCAGCAAACATCGCCGGTGTAATCAGGCGACCCCCGGTCGAGACAGCGACGCTTGATGCGCTGTCGATCACCGCATCGGCGGTCTTGCCGAATGTATTCAGGATGATGAGCGTGCTATCCTGCACACCTGCCACAAAAAGGTTCGAGCCCAGGGCAGTGGACGCGAGGGCTGTTCCGCCCCCTTTCCGGAAGAGCAGACCCGAGGTGTCTTTCGTCTTGCTGCTTCCGTCCCCCCTGAATGCATAAATGTTGTTGTCTGCTCCAAACAGGACGGTTGAGCCGTTGGTACTTGGAGAAGTGACAAAGGAATTCGCGGTGATCGTCCGAGCGAAACCTTGCAGGCGTTTTACATCACTGTCCCCCACATCAACAAGAGCGCTCATCCTCGGAGTCCGCTTGCTGAAATTCCGGACGGTCACAAGACTCATTGCCCCGGAATAGCTCCGGCTGTTCGGCTGCGAGTTCTTGTCGAACACGTTACTATAGACACTGATGGGATTTCCGCTGTACCAGAAATCCTGTTCATATCCCCATTCGGTTCCTGCTCCCGCCTCAGTGAACGGATCGTACGAACGCCCGATATCCTGGCTCCCGTCTGCCTCTTCGAGATCGACACCACGATGTGATGGATCGGCATTGACAGTATTTGTCGCCAGGCCTTGTGCGATGACGTTCTCATCGATATGCCAGATCAGGATTCCACCGCCGACGTAGTTTGAGTCCTCAATGCTCGTAAGACTCGGAAGCGCCCAATCGAAATCCTCGACATCAATGACGGATCCAGAGATGAAACTGACATCCTGAAAATTGAATCCCGTGGTGTCCCTCGGGAAAAAGCGTGTAACGATTGATCCGCCGGATCGGATCGTAAGATGCATTCCATCCTGTTTCGGATCTCGCATCCGGTTCTCGATGAGGAAGTACTCACGATCGGAAATCGGGACTTTGTAGACCGTATCCCTTCCCGTTTTCAGTCCGACCGCCGGCAGAGAAATCGGCGTTGTGCCAGCTCCTACCGTAATCGGAGTGACCCATCCCAGGTAGATTTTTTCCCACGCAGACGGCTCCGGTGGAAAAAGTCCGTTGTAAAAGCCAAACCCTCCGACGGGATCCATCAGACCGAACTGACCTATTCCAGGTGCACCGGTCGACGTGTTAAACAGATCAGGCAATCCGAGATAGCTTCCGAACGAATTTGCCAGGAGTCCATTTGTGCTCGCCTGGATTGTATCGACAACGGTGCCCGATGTAATCACACGTGTATCAGTCTCAGGCAACAACATCGTATTGGTGATGCGGAACGAGCCCTTACTGACCGGAACCCCGGCGTATGATTGATCACCGAGGAAGTTCCTGAGCGTTCTGAGATTGAACGTGATCGTCGGGAGATCGTACGGGGTCGGGTCGTAGCCAAGGGATGCAACGAGGTCGATATCGCGGCCCACGCCGGCGTGGAAAATCAGAAACGCGTCATACTTGCTGAATTGAAGCGCCGGATACAGCGAATCGGCGGTGTGCCATGTATCCACGATGAGATTGCCGAGGGGCGCGTTGTTGGATCCATCCTTCGCCGGTGAATATTGGGCCATCGTTTTCGAAAGCGTGATGAGGCGCCCAAATACGTCACCTTTGATGTTCACTTTGCCGTTTGAAACCTTCCGGAAATAGTTGGCAAGGAACTGCAGCTTATAAGCGAAGTACGCCGAATCGTGCGGCGGCGGATCGATGAGGTTACGCGCTGAAGATGTGTCGAGCTGGAAATGCCCGTTGCCACTTGTGTAGCTGTTCGGACTGGTCTGGAAATCGACCATCACTGCGAGGATTCGTACAGTATCGGATAAGGCGGCGGACGAAGGAACGAGAATAGAGCTTGACTGATCGACGCGGGCGTGTTCGAGGGCGACGCGGGTGCGCGCTGCGTGAACAGTCGAGGGCGTGCGTACCTGTGCGGATGCAGCCGCGCAGAAGACAGTAAGCCAAACAGCAAGGCACCGTGCTGGCATAAATCTCCACATTGCTCTATGAGAGGAATATCGTCTTTGCCGTCCGATGTTCAGGACGTCCTCCTTCCCTTCTTACGAGGTACCTCCCCACAATATGAGCAACGTGAAGCGCAGCGTTTCGCCAAGGGGATGTTGTTCTTCGAACGTGCTGATATAGCTGAAATCAAATCCAAAAATGTTGTAGCGAATTCCGGCACCAAACGTCAGGAACTTGCGATTCCCGTACTGGGGATCCTCATAGAAGAACCCGGAGCGGAGGGCAATCCAATCGTTGTACCAGTACTCAACACCGATCGATGAATCGAACTCGCGTAACTCTTCGCGCAATGACTTGTCAGTCCATGAAGTGAACATCGCTTTGTAGAACGGGTCGCTCGTGCCGTCAGGAAGCTTCCGGACCAGCAGCTTGGTCACATCGACGATGGCCGTAAGCTTGTTGAACTGATCGTTGAAGATCTTGTAACCAACGCCGAGACGAAGACTCGTCGGGAGGGGATCCGCCTGCGCCCTGTCAATGTAGCTGATGGCGGGCCCGATATTCGACAGGTTGAATCCTGCCGTGAAATGCTCACCGATATCGAGGCCAGTGAACGGAATCACCAGAGACTTCGGCTTGTAGAGCATGCCGACGTCGAACGAGAAACCGGACGCGACGCCCTGCCCTTGCTCTTCCGCCGTTCCGAATGGAGCCAACCGGCTGTGAATGAACCGCCCGTTGATGCCCAGCCCAAGTTCTTCCGACAGCTTCGTAGAATACCCAAGGGTGATGCCATATTCGTATGCATTGAATGTAGCGAGCGGGGTCGGATCATTCAGCGTTTGAGTAAACGACCCAAGGTTCAGATACGTTATGCTCGCGGCGAGGTTCCCATCCAGCTGAGGTATGGGCCTCCGGTAGACAAGATAGTCGATATAGAGATCGGACAGGTTGAATGCCGGCAACCAGTTTGCGTGCGAGATGCTGATCTCCTGTCCCTGCTGGAATGCAAGTCCACCTGGATTCCAGTAGAGGGCTGATGCGTCGTCAGCAAGCGCAACGCCTCCTTCTCCCATGCCACTCGCGCGCGAATTCGGTGCGATGAGCAGGAACGGTACTGCTGACGTTGAGACTTGGGCGTTCATCATCTGCACGGAAACCACGCACAGCACGATCGCTAACCCAAAGATTTTCTTTGCCATGACAGACATCCTCCTAAGAAATAGAATTGCCGACAGAATTAAAATAACCGTTTTTTTGAGTGATATTCAACCTACAGAGACATGTCACGCATAAAAGCGAAGGTAACTCCCATTGTATTCACCGAGTTATATGGGCTGCGACCGCTAACCTTTCCGGGAAAACTGAACTTGTAATAGAACTGTATCGTTACTCTTGCCCCCTGCTGGAGAACAAACTCGGAATTCGCAAGGACCGAGAAAGAAGGAGCCATGCTGTTCCATCCGATTTCGCCGCCGTACAGTGTAACTTCTGCATTGTTTCCCTGGGCATCGTAACTCGATCGAGTAATTACCGTGCGTCTCGAGTACTTCATCCAGTCGAGTCCGGCTCCCAGGCCAACTGCACCAACAGAGCTCAGTCGCTGAAAAACCGCAGTCAAGACAAAAACATTCCTCCAATCATAATCTCTTTCATCAGGTTGCCCATTTCCGAATCTCTCGCTCGCATTGCTATATCCAATACGAAGATTCATCATGGCCGCCGAACCTAATGTTACATCTGCCATTCCAGAGACGACAACCTGTCCTTTAATATCGGGGCCCAGCACGCTGTCGTATCCGTATCCCATTCCCAGTCCAAGAATCCCCCCCTGCCTTTCCTTCACCATTTCTTGTGCGTTGACAGTGACTCCGGCGATCAACATGACCACCATGAAAAACGAACGTGACATCATTTGGCACCTCCTTGTTGTAGTGAAACAGCTACCAAATGATATCTAGTTTCCCATGCATTACCTCAGGACGGCAATTTTTCCAAGCGCTTCGCTCGTGGATGTCTTATCGAACGACTTCGCGATCACCCGGTACAAATAGACACCGTTCGCAAGTTCGGATCCATCACGATCCCGTCCATCCCATGGAATCTGGACAAACCGGTCCGACACCGACGGAGACTCAAGCGTCTGTATCAAGCGTCCTGCGACAGTATAGATTTTTATCTCAACGTCGATCGGGTCTGTTGAAGAACGTTGGAACGTGAACGTTGTCGTCCGAGGAAATGGGTTCGGGAAATTGACAACATTATAGATCGAAAGCTGGGATGACGAATGCACTTCGAAATATGTTTCGGCGCTCGAGGCGTTGTTGTAGATATCCCATGCCTTGACGGCGAGCGTATGGCGTCCTTCTGCCAGAGCGCTGAACTGATAACGGACCTGGCCGCTCTGATACGTGTCGAGGTTCCCGCGATAGTAATCCGTCAAATCGATCGACCGCTGCGATCCGTCGAGCGTCGCTTCGAGTTTATGCCCGATCCCGGCCGTGGATGTGTTGATGCCGCTGCTGTCCGTGAGGTCGACAATCAATGACGCATCGGGACTGACGACATCGCCGGCACGGAACGACTCATCCTGAAGGTAGATGTGCATTGTCGGACCAACCGTATCGACTGCTGCAGTTTCGGTCCCCGCGATTGAGAGATTCTCTGTAAACCCCGCGGCATCCGTTGAGTCATTCCACGCATAGATGTCGATTCGTGAACGGTCGTTTGCGTAGGAAACGTCTTTGGGAATTGGAAAGGCCCCCTGCACCTGTCCATTCTTCACCGAAACCTCGCCGCGATAGATCAGGCTGCCGTTTGTTACGAAGGAGTAGTCACCCCACTCCGGAACCGGAACTTTTCTTTTTGAGTCATACGCCTCGAGTATCGCGCGCCCCTGGATCGAACCGAGTGGAGTGCCCGACGCCTTCCTGAGCGTGCCCCGTACCCTGACCTTTCCAAGAGCACCGACGGTCACCAGCGCATATTGATTCTCACCGTTAAGACTGTCGATGGTAACACTGGCGCGAGGAACTGCCAGCCGCATCGTCGGATCTGCAAGGAGATGGTGCTTCTGATCGTTTGTGCTGTACACCTCCTGCTTCGTTTCGAACATCGCGTCACCAAGCCGCAAAGGTCTTCCCTGGCTGTCCGTCTCGCGCAAGAGGTGCTGATAGAACCGCTGGTTCAAGTACGCGTTCTGATCGGAGTATACGACCCGGTCCGCAGTAACCTCGCCGATCGCGCCACGTCCCGACATCAGGATCAGCTGCTCGCCTGCACTGATATCGCTTGCAGAGGCGGGAAAATCGTAGCGGGCATAATCGCACGTGGCGGCGACCAGGAAGAACAACATCCCCTTGTTGTTCAGGAGTGGAAAATCCTGTGCTTCGGAAAAAACGTTCTCGTGTGCCCATTGCTGCGTGTTGCCATGGCCGGTCCAGTTGAGGATGACGGTCCCGCGATTGATCGCCCCGTCGATCGCCACGTTCGCCGTCGGTTTCGTCCGACCTGTGGAAGTATTCACGGTTGGATACTCGACGATAAAGATCTTTTCCTTGTTGAACGTGTCGGGCGTGTAAACCTCGGCCAGCTGCTCTGATTGATCAGTGTGAATCGAGCCATCATCTCCGGTCGTGGTCAATCCGTCATCGGCCGCGAAGGTGATGCGGTTACGCCATGAGTCATAAGACCTGGAAGTATCGTACGCGATGATTTTGTCGACCACAGTCTTCGCATCATCCACCGAATGCAAGGGAAGCCGGCCTATCGGGAGCGAGATGGTTTGGACGGAAGGATCGAGGAACACAAAGTAGTCATCACTGGCAAGCGTGCTGATTTGCTCATTCGATTCCAGCGTCTCATACGGCGGGACCCAGTTGTGGTCGCTCGTCTTGAGAATGTTCTTGTAATCAAAGCTACCCGCACCAAACAGGAGCACATACTGCGGCTTGATAGTCCAGGTTGTCTGTGTATACTTCAGGAACTCCCGAATGGAGAGTGGATCGACAACACCGGAGGAGAATTCATTGTAGACCTGACTGAGATTCACCACCAATGAGCGCAATTGATCAGTCTGTTCCCGGTGAGCACGAAGCCGCTCTGCATCCGCCAAAAAATCGGGGGGCGAGAGGATGACGAAATCTGCTCCCCCACTTAGTCCATGCAGATTTGAATTTGCAGCACGTTGGACATTCGCTGCCGTCCTGAATCCCTTCGGCCCAACCGCGATGAACTCTCTAACCGATCCGGCCGTCTGTGCCGCCTGAAAGCGCGCAAGCGATGCATCCGCCGCGTCGAACGCAAGGTTCGTCAGCTGCTTCACGGTTTTATGATCGGTGATATCAAACACATTGATGTCACGCGATGAGAACTTCGAGATAGTGTATTCCACAATTGCCGTTGTATCGGGGGAAGTAAAAATCAGCGAGTCATTGTCCGCTTCAAAACGGCGAGCATAAAGTATTTCAAACCAATCGAGCCGCCCCTCCGCAGCGGGATTGCTCGTTACAAACTGCAACCGCAGAACACTCCGGTCACTCAGCAACGGTCCGGTGCGCAGATATTCCGCAACCGGCGCCTGGTAGGCTTTCACATCCGTAATGGAAGCAACATCGATGTCGTACATCGGAATCGATCCCAGGGTGCTTCCGTTTTCTTGGATAACAAAGGCATCGATCGTCGTGGAGCTGCTGTAGAAAGCGAACCGGTAGAGCGTGGGCTTGGTCGAGACGAAGCCAGGAAGGCTCGTCGTAAAGGTGAGAGCACTGCTTGCCTGGTTGAATGATTCGCCCGCCCACTCCCGGCCCGAGTTAACAGGAGGAGTCCCAAGTTGCGCCAATTCATGTTCGGTGCAGACCTTTTCGGTAAAATCTGTGGGTTTGTACGCACCTGCAACGCTCGTTGAAACGACTGAGTCCATATTCCGACCACGCGCCGTACCACCGTAGGTCATAAAATAGACGTCCGTCTCTGTGTAATGGCTGAGATAATGGTGAAAAGTCTTCTCCTGCGGGGAATAGTCCCATCCCCGCGTTGACTTGCCGTAGAACAGAACATAATCATCGGAGTCGAACACACCGTTCGCATTCTTGTCGACCACCAACCGAGGGATCTCCTCAAGTCCGTTTGGCCGCGCGGCGGTCAGATCTTCCGGAAGCTCACGACCGCCATTCCCAAAAATCCTGATGGAATTGATATTCCCGATCGAGCTCACTGAAATGCCGGCTTTCGTGAGAAATGCCTGATCGATCTTGTATATTCCCGATTCGCCTACCTCCATCCGATACCAGTCTCCCTGAGCCAGAGGGGAATCTCCAGCGACATTTTGGACTTTCGAAATCTCACTCTTTTGTACAGTTGATGGAAACTGCCCCTTCAGGAACGCCGAGATGGGAAGCCCACCGGGGCTCGCGGCCGCGAAATCAATCTGGACTACGATGCGGCGATAGAGACGAACCTCGTTGCGCCCAAAAACGACCTGAATCGGGGAAATCTTCAGAGTCCCCAGAGTAAGCCCTCGCGACTCGCGGACATCGACAAGTTTCGCGAGCTGTTGCGGAATGCGCTCCGTCGTTACAAATTTCGGATTGGGAGAACCGTAGACCGGACTCAGTCCGAAATCCTTGTTCGATTTCCAAGAAGGCTGGCTGGCCACGTTGACGCCAGAGAGATCGTCGTAGTCTTGCGCGAGAATCTGCACGGAATACCTTCGCGACGGCATATGAATGATCGCCGGCAGATACGGTGTCAAAGGCGAGCCTGGAACGCCACGGTCCGCAACTGAACCGCGGAAATCATAGAGTGTGTATCTCTTGCCATCGCTTCCCGGGACGGTGCGATTCGCGAACGAAGGAGTGAACTCGATGACGATAGAGGTCGCGCTTTCGCTGAGAACGCGGATATCCTTCGACGGCTGAGCTGCTAACCCGGCCGTGAACAGAAGTAGGAGCGATAATGTGAAGAATGGTCTCATAAACGAAAAAAGCCGAACGAGATAGGTCCAAGCCATCTCATCCGGCTACACGGTAGCGGAGAACACCGGACTTGATAAAGGCTTGTCGTGCTTCACAGCTCTAGATTCGGAGCAAGTGCGTGCTTTGACACCTGCTTAGAAACTAACCTTTAACAAATCCGCTATTGAGCTCTCCTTAACCTGATAAATTCTACACTTCAATATAGAAACCATCCGGAAGATAGTCAAGTCTTTTTTGAGCCGCGTGTTCATCGTCATACGCAGTTCATATCTTCATTGACGTATTGTCACGTCAGGCCAGCGGTTGCTGAAATCGAATCGCCTCGCACGTGCTGAGTTTTAGAGAACGGGGGATCCACACAAGTTTGATCTCCTTGGCATCCGGTTCGTCCCAAAGTGTTCGAAGCAGGCGGTCCGCTGTGAGGAGAACTCACCAGATCATTGCGACTGCCCGAAAGACCGTGAACACTACACACCCACCACATGATCTTTTTTTTGATTGCGTATGTGGTAAAACTTGGGTAAATTTACTTGGTTTTCATCTATTTTTTGAATATGGAGCTCAATGTCTAGACCGCTAAACGTCTTGTTTTTGTCGAGTGAGGTCGACCCCTTTGCAAAAACCGGAGGCTTAGCCGACGTATCGAGTGCGCTTCCTCAGGCCATCAAAGAACTGGGGCATGAAATACGTATCATGATGCCCCGCTACCGGTTCATCAGCGAGCGGCGGTTTAAACTCCACGACATCATCCGTCTGAAAGAGATCCCCATCCCGGTCGGAAAGCAGACCGAGCTTGCCAACGTCAAGTCGTCCTTCATAAGCAATCTCAAAGAGAAAGTCCAGGTATACTTCCTCGACAATGCTAGCTATTTCGGCCGCGATGGCATTTACCAGAGCCCGGTCGGACACAAAGATTACAAGGACAACGACGAGCGGTTCATTTTCTTCTGCCGTGGCGTGCTCGAGACTTTGAAGCGATTGGGTTGGCAACCGGATATCATTCATTGCAATGACTGGCAGACGGGGATTGTTCCGGCCTACCTCAAGACACTTTACAGCAACGATCAGTTCCTCAAGCCCATCAAGACCGTCTTCACCATTCACAACATGGCGTATCAGGGAGCATTTGACCCGGATTCTTTCACAAAATCAGGTCTTCCCAAAGCGCTCTTTGATGTGGATGGCGTCGAGGCATACGGCAAATTCAATTTCTTGAAGACGGGCCTCCACTTCGCTGACTCGATTACAACTGTCAGCCGCCGGTACGCCGAGGAAATCTCCACGACGGAAGAATTCGGCGCGGGCCTGACGGGCTTACTCGCAAAACGGAAAAAAGACCTGCACGGAATTCTGAACGGGATCGACTACAACGTCTGGAACCCGGCATCAGATGATCTCATATACCGAAAGTACGATGCCAAGTCGTTGGATGCGAAGCCAGACAACAAGAGGGCTCTCGTTGGCAGGTTCAACCTGCCTTACAAAGAGTCTGCTCCCGTGGTGGGAGCTATTTCCCGCCTTGTGGAACAAAAAGGTTTCGACCTCGTCATTGAGGTTATGGAGGAGATGCTGAAGTTGAACGTGCAATTCGTTCTGCTTGGAGACGGGGACAAGGGCACCGAAAAACAGTTTGATGCATTGCAAAAGAAATATCCCGAGCAAATTGGCGTGTTTTTTGGGTTTGACAAAGAATTGGCACATTTGATCGAGGCCGGAAGCGACATGTTCGTCATGCCCTCGAGATATGAGCCTTGCGGTTTGAATCAAATGTACAGCATGCGGTACGGGACTATACCCGTGGTTCGGGCAACCGGCGGACTTGACGACACGGTGGAGGATTATGCCGGCAATGGGAAAGGGACCGGGTTCAAGTTCGAGAAATATGACGCGAAGGAGTTGCTCAAGGCTATCCAGCGGGCCATCAAGGTGTTTCAGCAACCCGAGGAATGGAAGAAGCTGATGCGGAACGGGATGACGAAGGATTTCTCGTGGGAGCACTCCGCAAAACAATACGTGAACCTCTACAAAGAACTTCTTAAGCAATAAGCGCGTGAAGGTTGACAAGGTTGGACTTTTCTTCGACCGCGACGGTACTCTGAATACCGAGCTGGATTTCCTCTCCCGTCCTGAAGAGCTTCAACTCATCCCCAATGCCGCCCGGGCAATTCGAGAGGCAAACGAATTCGGAGTCAGGGTTTTTATCATTACAAACCAATCCGGAATCGCACGCGGGCTCTTCACGGAGACGGATCTTGTGGCCGTCCACAAACGTCTAATCACCATGCTCGCTCACGAAGGAGCCCGGGTCGACGCGATCTACTACTGCCCGCATCACCCCGAGTATGGGCAGACGCCATACAAGAAAGCATGCAACTGCCGGAAGCCGAAACCCGGGATGCTCAGGAAAGCGGCGAAGGAATTCGGAGTCAAACTCTCCCAATCGTTCGTCATCGGTGACCGGTGCATCGATATGCAGGCCGGCAAAGCAGCGGGCTGCACGACGGCACTGGTGCTCACGGGATACGGAGAAGTTGAGCGTGGAGAATGCAGGGACGCCCGCAATGTTGATTTTATTGCCGGCGACGCATACGAAGCGTGGCTTCATGTTAAAGAGATACTTTCGCAGCGCTCACACACGCGTCTGCATGGCTAACGACTAAGTCTGGAGTCAAAGATTTGAAATCTCAAACTGTGATATCATTCCTCATACTTCTTGTTGTTCTCTTTCTTACCGGATGCGCAGAAAAGCCGACCCCGGTCGGTGTCAAACTCCTGCCAAAAAACGATTTCCTGCAGCTTGACACAATTATCGTGACGGCGACCAGGAGCTTTAACGGAACAATATTTCCCACGACCTCAATTTCACCCCGGATACTCGTAGGGAACTACAACAACATCCAGTGCTGGGGGATGTACCGTTTCAGTCTCTTACCGGATTCGACGAAAAACTTGCCAATCGTCAGCGCACAGCTGAACCTGCGAACCGTGTATCACTTTGGTGATTCGCTTGCCCCCTTCTCTATGACCGTCCATCAGATCCTGATGAACTGGGGAACAGACTCGCTCAATATCGATTCGCTGAAAGCACCCGGATTCTACAATACCATCCCGTGTGGGGTTTTCAATCCAAGTCCGATCGGTGACACATCCACCATCTCGATTCCTCTGGATACGACGATGATTCGATCCTGGGGATCGCTGAGCGATACTACCCTCATGGATTTCGGCCTCCTCCTTCGTCCCACGAATAGCGGCGTCATTAAGGGATTCGGGTCATTCACAATTTCCGAAGTCGGAGACGAACCACAACTCCTCCTTCGTTTCAAGGACGTTGCGGGAAATATCGACACGCTCATTATCACGCTTGGAGCGCACCGATTCGTGACATCAGGGATGAACCCAGCCTGGAACACGGACGCATCGCATCTCTGGGTAATGAATGGCGGTGCCAACCGCGGGTACGTGGAATTCGACGTAAGCAAAGTTCCACTCCATGCCGCCGTTCACAAGGCGACTTTGGATCTGACACTGGACTCGCGTTTTTCGCAATTCAACTATTTTACTACCGACTCGGCTCGCGCGTATTTTACTGACACCTCGGGAACCACTTTGACCTACATCATGGGTATCGGAGAACCGGTGCAAAACGGCACTTCCCGTGTGTATAGGTTCCCCGTCGGGGATTTCGTTCAGCGGTGGGTCCGTGGTGCAACCCTGAACAGGATTGCGATTGCCGGTTTCGATGAAGACATGGCCTTGGATGTTTTTTCATTCTATGGCATTCAACCGGTCGAAGCCCTGAAACCGAAGCTGACCATTATCTATTCCGTCCTCCAATGAGGCACATTGAATGAAGAAAGCATTGACGTTCACGCGGCCAATCCTCTGTAGCCTGCTGGTTATGGCGGCCGTGCTCTCTCACGCTGTCGCCGGGGGTTCCACGTATTCCCGTTTCGGCGTCGGCGACCTTGTACGGTATGGCGGAAGCCGACTCGACGGGATGGGAGGAGCCGGTATCGCATTGAGCGGCGACGGGTTCCTCAATCTTCTCAATCCGGCAGCTATCGGAATGATCAAATATACCCGCTTTGCGGGAGGATTTGAATTCACAAACTATAATTCTACCGACGCTTTCGGCAACGGGAGATTCGCGCGCGGCAACTTCAAGAACGCGGCGTTCGGTTTTCCCATCGACAAGGAATACAATATCGCTGTGATGCTCGAGGCCTCCCCGTACTCCAATGTCGACTATGCAACGCAGACCAAGGACACCGTTGTGCAGCAAGATTTCTACGGGTCAGGCGGCTTGTCGCTGCTCTCTCTGGGGGCGAGCGTTTCGCCCATCAACAAGCTGACGCTCGGAGCCAAGCTCAACTATGTGCATGGCCGAATTCGCCAGGCTGTGAACTTCACGTTCTTCGATCCAACATTTACGAATAGCCAGATTGATCGATCGGATTTCTATTCCGGGTTCAACGTCACCCTCGGCGGACTCTATGAAGGACTTGGAGACCTTGTGGGCTCTCCGGCTCTTCAACCGCTCACGGTTGGTTTCATTCTCTCGACGCCGACAACCCTCTCGGTCAACCGCGAGAGCGTGCTGACCACGTCGGTGTCGACCGACACCACGTATACGAACGCTGCTGCAACTGATCTTCCCATTGCTTACGGATTGGGCCTCTCCTACGCCTTCTCGAACCGGTATGTCGTCACGGCAGATGTTTACCACCAGCAATGGCAAAATGCGAAATTTCAAGGAACCGTACTGCCCGAAATCAGGAACACAACCCGTTTTGGTGCTGGGTTTGAAGCTCTTCCCGGGGGCAATCTCGAGTCGTTCTGGAAAAGAGTGGCATACAGGGGCGGGTTTTACTACAATGAGACGTCGTACATCTTCAATGGCACACCCATCAATGAGGTATTCCTGACGGGAGGACTGGGCCTGCCAATCGGTCCTGAAGCCCGCATGGATGTCAACCTGCATCTTGGAACCAGAGGGTCGACATCGAACAACCTGCAGCGGGACACGATCATCCGACTCACAGTTTCAGTGAGCGCCAGCGAACTGTGGTTCATGAAGGTGGAAGATGAATAGAAACTACTCTCGGTGAGCACAAGACTATGATTGCCCTTGCCAGTGACCACGCCGGCTTCCAGTACAAAGAGAACATCAAGAAATTGCTCGATGAATTGAAACTTCCCTACAAGGATTTCGGTCCGTCGACGAATGCGCCGACCGACTATCCCGACTGGGGGCACAAGGCATCCGAGGCAGTCAGTAAGGGTGAATGCGAGAGCGGTATTCTTGTATGCGGCACCGGTATCGGCATGTCCATCGTCGCGAACAAGCACAAGGGAGTCCGGGCGGCTGTTTGTGAATCTGTTTCTGCGGCCCGTCTGGCGCGCCAACACAACAATGCCAACATCCTAACAATGGGCGAGCGGCTCACCGGCTGGGAAGCGGTCGTGGATATCGTCAAGACCTTCTTCTCAACCCCATTCGAGGGAGGCCGCCACGCCATTCGAGTCGACAAGATTCACACGTTGACAAATCTCTAGCGGATCACTTCGCGTCGCAATGCACCGGTTGCACTTGCATGGTACTACCGACCCGACAGGCTTTCCACAAGCGGCTTATCCACAGAACATCATCGTTGACTAACGAGTACGACCTATGGGACATCTTCAATCGACCGATATCGAAATCTTTACTGCTGTTCAAAACGAAGTCAACCGGCAACACTCGAAGCTGGAGTTGATTGCGTCGGAGAATTTCGTCAGCCTCGCGGTGCTGGAAGCTCTCGGCTCGGTCCTTACAAACAAATACGCCGAAGGGTATCCTGGCAAACGTTACTATGGCGGCTGCGAGTATGTTGATGTCGCCGAAAACCTGGCACGTGACAGGGTCAAGAAACTTTTTGGCGCCGAGTACTCCAATGTGCAACCGCACTCTGGATCCCAGGCAAACATGGCGGTGTACTTCACGTTTCTCAAACCCGGCGACAAAGTTCTCGGGATGAACCTCTCTCATGGCGGACACCTGACGCACGGTTCCCCTGTGAACTTCTCCGGCCAGCTGTACAATTTCACGGCGTACGGAGTTTCAAAGGAAACAGGGATAATTGATTACAACGAAGTCGAAGCAGTGGCGAAACGGGAGCGGCCGAAAATGATAACGGTCGGTGCGAGCGCCTACTCGCGCAACATCGACTACAAGGCGTTTCGTGCGATCGCCGACCAGGCAGGATCGTTTCTGTTCGCCGACATTGCTCATCCGGCGGGACTGATAGCCAGCAAGCTGCTCAACGATCCTCTTCCGCACTGCCACGTCGTTACCTCGACTACGCATAAGACCTTGCGCGGACCTCGTGGCGGACTCATCCTGATGGGAAAGGATTTTGAGAACCCGTTCGGCATCGTAGCCCCGAAATCGGGACGGAGAAAAATGATGTCGGAGCTGCTCGATTCGATGGTCATACCGGGAATTCAGGGGGGACCGCTGATGCATGTTATAGCGGCAAAGGCCGTTGCTTTCCATGAGAATCTTCAGCCACAATTCATCGATTACTCCAGGCAGGTCATCAAGAACGCCCAGGCCCTCTCAGCAGCGCTCGTCAAGCTGGGCTTCAATATCATTTCCGGCGGAACCGACAACCACCTGATGCTCGTCGACCTGCGCAACAAGAACGTCACAGGAAAAGATGCGCAGGAAGGGTTGGACCTGGCAGGAATCACGGTGAACAAAAACGCCGTGCCGTTTGATGACAAGTCCCCGTTCATCACAAGCGGCATCAGGGTTGGAACGCCAGCTCTGACGACCCGCGGCATGAAAGAACGCGAGATGGAGATCGTGGCAGGCTTTATCAATCGCGTGGTAACAAACATGGGAAACGAAGCAGAATATGGCCGCGTTCGCAGCGACATCCAGCAGCTGTGTTCGTCGTTCCCACTCTACACCGAACTAAGACAGGCACAGTAGGTCCGACAGAGTGTTACGTCAACTCCTCCTCCGTATACTGCGCGGTAAAGGCGCGAAGGACTTCGAGTTCGATCAGAAGGAAATGTCCTTTCTTGATCATCTTGAGGAACTACGATGGCATATTGTCAAATCAGTTGTCGGGCTTGCTCTTGCCATGATTCTCTGCGGATTCTTCGCGGATTTCATCGTCCAGAAAGTGCTTCTCTCCCCACTCCTTAAGGTCGGCCTCAAGGCACAGGTTCTTGCCCCATATGGGATCGTCATGCTGTACATCCAGGCGGTCCTTGTCTGTGGCCTGGTGCTGAGCATGCCGAACACGCTCTACTGGCTCTGGAAGTTTGTCGCACCAGGGCTCATGCCGAACGAACGCCGGTACGTGTCAGGTATTGTTGGCTCGACATCGTTCTTCTTTTTCTCCGGATGTGCGTTCGGATATTTCGTCCTCGTCCCCGCGGCCTTGACGTTTTTCGCAGGCTTCGGGACGGAGAACATTTCCCTCAACATCGCCGTCGATCGCTACATCACATTCCTCCTCGCTCTCGTGCTGGGCACAGGCCTCGTGTTCGAGCTCCCCATGCTGGTGTACTTCCTCGCCAAACTGGGAATCATGTCCGCCGAGTTCATGCGGAAATATCGCCGGCACGCATACGTCGTGATTCTGCTCATCGCGGGAATCGTCACTCCAACGCCCGATATGGTGACACAGCTCTTGATGGCCTCACCGATGTTTGTATTGTATGAGCTGAGCATATTCATCGCCAAGTTTGTGTACAAGAAGAAAGAAGAGAAAGAGGAGAAGGAAGAGTCGGAGACAACGAAGTCGCACGAAGACACAGCAGAATCTGACGAAGAGCTATGGTAACCCTGGCCCGCCGGACCACAGCATCACTTGATACTATCAAGCGACCGGTCGATGCAGAACTGAAGTTGTTTGCAGGATTCTTCAGGGATGCGATGCGTTCGCGCGTTGGGCTGATCGACCTGATAGCGAGGTACATCGTTCGCCAGAAAGGGAAGCGCGTTCGGCCGATTCTCGTGTTCCTCAGTGCCAAGGCCTGCGGCGAGGTAAATGACAGCTCCTATCGCGCTGCCACGCTCGTCGAGATACTCCACACAGCCACACTCATCCACGATGATGTCGTGGACGACGCTGACACCCGGAGAGGGCTTGCTTCGATCAACGCCGTTTGGAAAAACAAGGTTGCGGTGCTCATGGGAGACTACCTCCTGTCCCGGGGCCTTCTGCTCTCGCTCGAGAACAAGGATTATTACTTCCTCCACTGCACATCCAACGCAGTCAAACGGATGAGCGAAGGCGAGCTTCTCCAGATACAAAAGAGCCGCCAGCTGAATATCGACGAAGAGACCTATCTCAAGATTATCAGCGACAAGACAGCATCTCTCCTTTCCACATGCACGGAAATCGGAGCAGCAAGCACAACAGAAGACCCGGGCCGCCGCCAACAGATGCGCGACTTCGGTGAACACGTGGGGATAGCCTTCCAAATCCGTGATGACTTACTTGATTATCTGGGTCGCAGAAGTGTCATCGGCAAGCCAACCGGGATCGACCTGAAGGAAAAGAAGCTGACGTTGCCTCTCATCTATGCCCTTCATAAGGGCTCGAAGAGCGACGCAAAACAGACGCTACGGATAATCAAGAACGGGGCGAAACAGAAGGACGTGGCATGGGTTGTCGATTTCGTAAAGAGCATGGGAGGAATCG
>Ga0187870_1001490_pt1 | contig 21446 bp, 18 predicted proteins | sample June2016WEW_13_1_3_FD_132974 | JGI IMG/M metagenome (GOLD analysis project Ga0187870, IMG submission 132974) | Peatland microbial communities from SPRUCE experiment site at the Marcell Experimental Forest, Minnesota, USA - June2016WEW_13_150 | ecosystem: Environmental > Terrestrial > Soil >... | reverse complement strand
GTTCGCCATCAGTCCCACTTCCGTGCAAACGCCGCTCGCGCCCGCCCGCGGCTTCCGGATCAAACGCGATGTCGTTCTCGTGCCCGTGCTCCGCGCCGGCCTCGGCATGCTCGATTCCATTTTGCAACTGATTCCCAACGCCCGCGTCGGTTTCATCGGCCTCAAACGCGAGGAAACAACCTTGTGCGCGCAATTTTACCACAAAAGCCTGCCGAAAAACCTGAGCCGGTTTGAAGTCATTTTGATTGATCCCATGCTGGCGACCGGCGGCAGCGCCGTGGCCGCGCTGGATTTGCTCGCCGAACAGGGCGCGAAACAGGTGCGGCTCGTGAACCTGGTCGCCGCGCCCGAAGGCATCCGCCGCGTGCGGAAAAGTTACCCGCAACTGCCGATTTTCACCGCCGCCATTGACCGGCGGCTGAACAATAAAGGTTATATTTTGCCCGGCCTCGGCGACGTGGGCGACCGGCTTTTTGGAACGTAATCGTGGGAGGGACGGCGCTCGCCTCGGCGAAGCCTGGGTGCCGCCGTCCCCGATAATTTGGGTCGCCGACACGGCAACCCTCCCTTTTACAATGACCAAGCATGAAAATTTATTGATGGTCGCGGACAGCGAACACGACGCGAACATGCTTTACGCCGTCGGCACGTTTGTGCCCGACCCGTTCATTTACCTTAGCACCAGCGGCCGTCCCCTCATTGTGATGAGTGATTTGGAAATTGACCGCGCCCGCGCCCAAGCCCCGCACTGCCGTGTCGCGTCACTCGGCCAATATCAGCAAAAACTCCGCGCCCAGGGAATCCTGCGGCCCGGCTTCGCCCACGTCGTCCGGCAAATTTTGCGTGAAAAAGGAATCCGCCGCGTCACCGTGCCGGATAATTTTCCGCTCGGCCTGGCGACGGACCTGGAAAAACTCGGCATCCCGGTCAAAGCCCGTCCGGGCAATTTTTTCCCGGAGCGCGAAATCAAATCCGCCGCCGAAGTCAGAAAAATTTCCGCCGCGCTGGTGATGGCCGAGGTCGGCATGGCCGAGGCGATGCAGGTCCTGCGCACGGCCAAAATTGGGCGCGATCACAGACTGCTTTATCACAACGTCCCGCTGACTTCGGAAAAATTGCGCTCGGTCATTGACTGCGCGATCCTGCAGGCCAGCGGGCTGGCCGCCAATACCATCGTCGCCGGCGGACGGCAGGCGTGCGACCCGCACGAACGCGGCTACGGTCCGCTGCGCGCGCACGAGCCGATCATCATTGATATTTTCCCGCGCTCGCAAAAAACCGGTTACTTCGGCGACATTACCCGCACCGTCGTGCGCGGACGCGCCAGCGAGGCGGTTGGCAAACTTTACGACACCGTGCTGCGCGGACAAAACATCGCGTTCCGAAAAATCCGCGCGAATGTCCCAACCGGCGACGCTCATCGCGCCGTGCAGGAATTTTTTGAGCAGCAAGGTTACAAAACCCGCCGCCACAACGGGCGCATGGAAGGTTTCTTTCACGGCACGGGCCACGGACTCGGTCTGGAAATCCACGAATCACCGCGCGTGGGCGCAAATTCCACCGGCAAACTCCGCCCCGGCCACGTCGTGACCGTCGAGCCGGGACTTTATTATCCGGAAATCGGCGGCGTAAGACTGGAAGACGTCGCGCTCGTGACGACCAACGGCGCGCGCAATCTGACGCGATTTGAAAAAGTGCTGGAAATTTGAACTTGTTATTGGGAGGGACGGTGCTCGCCTCGGCGAAGCCTGGGTGTTGCCGTCCCAAAAATAAATCAGGGTCGCCGACACGGCGACCTTCCCAAATGAAAACTGTGCCAATTTGCGTGTCCCAACTGAGCCGTACTGGCGCAAAAAAAATCTTTCAACCAACTCAAAGGTTTGTAAATTCAAGGAAATTGATTTGGCACGCGGCTGGCTGGTTGAATGAAAACAGCTACATACTGTCAATTTGATTGGTAAAAATATGTTTTATTTCGATCCATTGTATCTTTTGTTCGCCCTGCCGGGTTTGCTCATCGGCATCTGGGCCCAGATCAAATTGTCCTCGGCCTACGGCAAATACAGCCAGGTGGGCGTCGAGTCCGGCATGACCGGCGCGGAGGCCGCGCGCGAAATCCTCGACCAGGCCGGACTCACCAATGTGCCGGTGGAGGAAATCCCCGGCCACCTGAGCGATCATTACGATCCGACCAAACGCGCGCTGTTCCTTTCGTCTGAAAATTTTCACGGCCAGACCGTCGCCGCGGTGGGTGTAGCCGCACATGAATCCGGCCACGCGCTCCAGCATCAGGCCGCTTACGGCCTGTTCAAAGCACGCATGGCATTGGTGCCGGCTACGAATTTCGCCAGTACAGCCTGCTTTGCCATTATATTTCTTGGCTTTGTGCTCCGGTTGGCGATTTTTGTGAAGCTGCTTTGGCTGGCTGTCGCGCTTTTCGCCGTTACAACGCTGTTCCAACTCGTCACGTTGCCGGTGGAATACGACGCCAGCAATCGGGCCAAGGAACAATTGTTCCGGCTGGGCCTTGTACATGAGCAGGAACGTGCGGGGGTGAGCAAGGTTTTGGACGCCGCCGCGCTCACTTACGTGGCCGCATTGGTCACCAGCATACTGACGTTGCTTTACTACATCACCCTCGTGCGTGACAGCCGGCGATAGCTAATTTTCTTGCAGGCCGGAATTTAGGCCGTAACGTTTCTTCCGTTGTATGTCGGGCAAGAAGCAAAAACGCAAAGCAGCCAAAGCCAAACGGCGCGCAACCCGACCCTTGATTGCCGTGCGCCGCGCAAAAGTTTCCGCGCGCGCGGCCGTTGCGCCTGCCGTTCCCGCGCCCGCACCGCCGAAACCGGCCGGTGAAAGTGATACCACTGCATTCATCCGGCGGGAAAGCATGCGTTACGACGGCGACACGGCCATCAAACTTTACCTGCGCGAAATCGGGCAGGTGAAATTGCTCACGCCGCAGGAGGAAATCCAACTGGCCGCGCGCATTAAAAAGGGCGACAAAAAAGCACGCGAGCTGATGATCAAGGCCAACCTCCGCCTGGTCGTAAAAATCGCGCGCGATTACGATGGTATCGGACTGCCGCTGCTGGATTTGATCAGCGAAGGCAACATCGGCTTGATGAAGGCCGTCGAGCGGTTCGACCCCAAAAAAGGCGGCAAGCTTTCGACCTACGGTTCGTGGTGGATCAAGCAGTCCATCAAACGCGCGCTCGCCAATCAATCCAAGACCATCCGCCTGCCGGTGCATCTCGTGGATAAAATTTCCAAGATGCGCCGCCTCGCGATGCGTTTGCAGGAGGAACTGGGCCGCGAGCCAACCGATGAGGAGTTGGCCGAGGAACTCGACATCACCGCCGCCCGCGTGCGGCAAATGCGGCTGGCGGCCATCCGCCCCGCGTCGCTGGACGCGCCCATCGGCGATGACGAGTCGAATTTTTTTTCCGACGTTGTCGAGGATGAAAACGCCACCTCGCCCTACGAAAATCTGAAAGACAAAACCGTCACCGGCATGTTGCAGGACATGGTCAAGCACCTCGATCCGCGCGAAGCGACAATTTTGCGCTACCGCTTCGGCCTCGACGGCGGCACGGAAAAAACCCTGGAGGAAGTCGGCGAGAAATTCGGCGTCACGCGCGAGCGCGTCCGCCAAATTCAAAATCTCGCGTTGAGAAAACTGCGCAAAATGATCGAAAAACTCGAAGCCTCCAAAAACAAGGAAAACTGACGCCACGGCCGTTTTGCAGAATCTCGAATCACTAAACCTGAATGACGAAAGAATTCCCAATGACCAATCCCAAAATATACCGACGCGCGGCTGAATCTGTTTTGTCATTCGAGCTTTGTTATTCTTTAGTCATTGGTGCTTCGTCATTCGTCATTCTCCGACCCCCTTTTACCAAAACGGCCAGAAACAAAAAATAATACCATGTCCCCCATCACCCCTGCTGACATCGAACGCGCCATCCGCAACGTCCCCGACTTTCCCAAGCCGGGCATCCAGTTCAAGGACATCACGCCTGTGCTGGCCAACGCCCGGTTGTTTTCCGGCGCGATTGATTTGCTCACGGAAAAATTCAAACCCGGTTCGGTGGACGCGGTGGTGGGAATTGACGCGCGGGGATTTATTTTTGCCGCCGCCGCCGCCGTGAAATTGCGCGCCGGGTTCATCCCCGTCCGCAAAAAAGGCAAGCTGCCCCACAAAACCATCGAACAGGATTTCGCGCTCGAATACGGCTCGGCGACCGTCGCCATGCACGTGGATGCACTCAAGCCGGGCGCGCGCGTGGTGTTGATTGATGATCTGCTGGCAACCGGCGGCACGTCCGCCGCCGCCGCCGCGCTCGTGAAAAAACTCGGCGCCAACATCCTTGAAATCGGTTTCCTCATCGAACTGAAATTCCTGAACGGCCGCGAGAAATTGAAGGATTATCCGGTGCGCTCCATCATCGCTTTTTGAACTGCGCAGTCGCGGGAGCTGCCCTGAAAGTTTTCGGGGTCGGCGTCTGTCGCAAATTCCCACCGCGAAACAAGCGCAACTCGTAATAATCGGTTGCACACCAGCAGTACAATTTTTGAAATAGCTATTACACTTATTGTACATTTTGTGCTTTTCGCGGTTTAATTCCCCCAATCCCGGCCGGTTGAAACTCGAACTCCAACCGACTGCGCAATTGAGTTTTCAACTTCCCATTTTCCGTTACATTGTCGCCGATGCACTGGCTGCAAGCGCTCGATAACAGACTGTTTGACTTCATCAACCAGTCGTTGGCCAATCCGTTCTTTGATTGGCTCATGCCGATCCTGAGCGGCAGCAATGGGGTGAAAAATGAATTCATCGTGCTGGCGGTTGCAGTTGGCGTCGCCCTGCTCTGCTTCGGCAAACTGCGTGCGCGGCTGTGTGTGTTACTTCTAATCCTCATCGTGGCAACCAACGATGGATTGATTTGCAACACCATCAAACACGCGGTGGCCCGTCCGCGCCCGTTCGTCACACTGCCGGAGGCGCGGGTCTTTGGCACTGTCGGCAAAGGCTACGTCCTGCCGGAGATGAATGAATACGGCGTGGACACGTCAGTCAACAAAGGCAGCCGCACCAGCATGCCTTCGTCGCACGCGGGCAATTGGTTTGCCGCCACCATGATTCTCTTCATTTATTACCGGCGAAGTCTTTGGTTCATGCTGCCAATGGCGCTCGCCGTTTCGTTTTCGCGCGTCTATAACGGCGTTCATTATCCCAGTGACGTGCTGGTCGGCGCGATTTTGGGCGCGGGCTACGCGGCAGCAGGAGCGATTGCGCTGCAAGCGGCGTGGCGATGGATCGGAAAAAAATGGTTCCCGGTCTGGCACGCGCAATTGCCCTCGCTCTTGAATGCAGAATGCAAAATGCAAAATGCAGAAACACAAAATCCAAAACCCTCAACCCTCAACTCCTTGGCGCGGCGAAGCGGAGCGGAGACGGCTCAACCTTCAACTTCAGACACGCAGTGGCTTCACCTCGGTTACATCGTGATTTTCGTCATGCTCATCGCGCGCTGGCTTTACATCGCCAGCGGCATGATTGAGTTGGAAAAGGACGAAGCTTATCAATGGCTTTGGTCGAAACACCTCGCGCTGTCGTATTACAGCAAGCCGATGGGCATCGCGCTGATTCATTTCCTGGGCACTTCGCTGTGGGGTGACACGGCATTTGGCATCCGGTTTTTCCCGCCGTTGTTCGCCGCCATTTTGAGCGTGATGGTGCTGCGCTTCTTTGCGCGCGAAGTCAGCGCACCGGCGGGGTTTTGGCTGTTGCTCATTGTCACCGCCGTGCCGCTGCTGGGCATCGGCACGATTTTGATGACGATTGACCCGCCGCTCGTGCTGTGTTGGACGTGGGCGATGATTGCCGGCTGGCGCGCGGCGCAACCGGACGGACAAACCCGCCACTGGCTCATGGTCGGCCTGGCCATGGGACTCGGTTTTCTCTGCAAATACACCGCCGTCTGCCAGATTGCCTGCTGGGCGATTTTTTTCGCGCTTTGGCCGGCGACACGCGCACATCTGCGACGGCCCGGCCCGTGGCTGGCGTTGCTGATTTTCCTGGTTTGCACCACACCGGTCATCATCTGGAATGCGCAACACGGCTGGATCACCGTCCATCACGTCGCGGGCAATGCCGGGCTGAATAAACAGTGGCATCCGACGTTACGGTATTTTGGGGAATTCCTTGCCCTCGAAGCGTTGTTGTTGAACCCGATTTTTTTCGTCGGCGCGCTGTGGGCAATGCTGGCCTTTTGGAAACAGCCACGACACAAGATGTCGGGGCTATGGCTTTACTTTTTCTGCATGGGCGCGCCGCTGTTCCTGGGCTATTGGCTTTACTCGTTTCATTCACGGATTTTGCCGAACTGGATTGCGCCCGCCATCCTGCCGATGTTTTGTCTGATGGTTGCGTATTGGAATGAGCGGCGGCGCGTCGCCCAACCTTTTTTGGTCATTGGCCTTGCTTTGGGCTTTTTCGCCGTTGCGATCCTGTTCCAGAGCAATCTCGTTGGCAAAGTCGCCGGCCAATTATTGCCCGGTGAAATAGACCCCTTGCGACGCGTGCGCGCTTGGAAGCAAACCACCGCGCTCGTCGAAAACGCGCGGGAAAGTCTGGAAGCCGAAGGCAAGCCGGCGTTCATCATCGCCGATCATTACGGCATAACCGGGTTGTTTACTTTTTATTTGCCGCAGGCAAAGGCCGCATTGCAATCCAAACCGCTCGTTTATTGCGCCGATTCGGATGAACCGAAAAACCAATTTTATTTTTGGCCGGACTACGACTACCGCGCCCAGCGCCAGGGTCAAAACGCCATTTACGTCAGCGAACTTGACCCCTACCCGCTCGAACCTGGCTGGCTTTGGAAGTGGCTGACGCATCAAACGGTCGGTTATGCCGGCTCGCCGGCACCGCCTTTTCCCATGCCGCTGCGAATGCTTCAGGAATTCGAGTCCGCCACCGACCTTGGCGAATTCGAAATCAAAATCGGCGACCGCGTCTTCCGTCGCGTGCATCTCTGGGCGTGTTACAATTTGAAATGAATTTTAAATCACGAAACACACGAAAGGTAGGGCGGGCAGTCCCTTGCCCGCCGCCGGCAGCCAATGAACATTCTTGAACTTGCACCAACGGCGCGCACGGAGTGGCGCGCCCTACCTGTGTAATTTTTCATTTCGTGGTTCCTGAAAAAATGTCTTCAGTCATAAAGCCGGCAACGGAAATTTTTCTGCCCGTCCGCGATTATGATCTGGCCGCGACGCTGGACTCCGGCCAGGTCTTCCGCTGGCATCCCTGCAATGATTCCTGGGTGGGCGTCATCGGCCAACTTTGGGTGCGCTTGACACAAATGCGCGACGGCATTCGCGCCGAAACCGCCGGGCCGGTCGCCGACTGGCGGTGGTTGCACGACTATTTGCAAACCGAAGTGGATTTGGACACCGTGCTCAAAACTTTTCCCGATGACGCGCCCATGCGCGATGCGGTTACCGCGTGCCGCGGTTTGCGCGTGTTGCGGCAGGACCCGTGGGAATGTCTCGCGTCGTTTATTTTGTCTTCGACCAAACAAATCGTCCAAATCCGGCAAATCGTCGCCCTGCTCTGCAAACGATTCGGAGATCCCCTCACCCGTCCTGCGGACACCCTCTCCCCGCCCGGCGGGGAGAGGGACGGGGCGAGGGGCACGTTCACTTCGGGCGAAAATCATCTGCTCCATTCTTTTCCCACTGCCGAACGGCTCGCCAGCGTCACCGAAGCCGAACTCCGCACGTGCAAAATGGGTTTTCGCGCTCCGCACCTGCTCGCTGCCGCTCGTCGGATTGCCGATGGCAAATTCGATTTGGAACGGCTGCGGCATCTAACCCTGGCGGAAGCGCGCGGGGAATTGATGACCATGCGTGGTGTCGGCGGCAAAATTGCCGATTGCGTCCTGCTCTTCGCCTATGGTTTTGACGGCGCCTTTCCCGTGGACGTTTGGGTCGAGCGTGCGTTGCGTGAACTCTATTTCCCGCGCCGCCGGGTTGGCGACAAACGGCTTCGGCACTTTGCCGCGACGCATTTCGGGCCTCACGCCGGCTACGCGCAGCAATACCTCTTTCATTACATGCGGAAGAAATTAAAATAGCTTTCCCTTGATGAAATTCGCCGGGCAGCTTTCACAAGCCCACGATGAAAGCTGTAGATAAGGAAAACAAGCACAGCTTCTGAAAACCCAAACGGCCCCAACTTGGTGGTCCGGGTTTGGAATGGCGGCGACCAGCCATCTCATTTTGGGACATTAGCTGGCACCGGAAACGGATGAATCCTGACGGTCTTGCGATAATCTCGATTTATTGGAATTGGTCCGTAAAAATTGAATCAACCTTCGGATTTCAAAGTAAGCCACGTTGCCAGCCGCGAAGATTTGCACTCCGACAAGAATTTTACACATCATTGAGTCCATAAAGTCCGGTATAAGCTTGTTCCTTGCCAACTTGCGAAGAAAAGGTGGTGTAGGAGCGGATTGCGCTTTATGCGAAAGTGGGTGGCCAGATTGTGCAAGCCCGTTTGAGTAGTGTATCAGTTTAAACGTTATTCTTTATCCCGCGATGATTGAAGTGATTTTTTTAGATACATTCCCAAAATGCCCCCAATGGTTCCATGAAACAAAAAATCGTCCATGTTTCTAACCTGTTCATCTGTCAACCATCTACAACCCGATGGAAGGACAAAATAAGCCATTCTGACGGCAAAAATTACTGTTACAATAACGGCGGCAGTGCGAACGAAACAAATAATCCCCCAATGAAGTGCCTGTTTGGTTTCTTCCGCTCGCCTTTCATCGCCTGAAAACTTCGTTTTTAATTCCTGCCTAGCTAAATCGTCAGGCAAACCTCGGACTTCCGATATTTCAGATCCTATTGTAGCCAAGTGTTCGGAAACGATATTGATTACGCGACCGAACAAAAGATGTTCAGCACACGCAAGCCAGTTGGCGCGGCACGATTTTTCCCGCTTCGTTTGACCGGCATTAAAAAGAGCCGCTGCATCGGCAATCCATACATGAAGCTGATTACAACCAGCCATTGCGAGCGCACAAACCTGTCTGTGCGGCTTTTCAACCGCCGGTTTACGCGCTTGACCTTGGGCTATTCAAAGACGCTGGAAAACTTGCGCTACGCGGTTGCGCTTTTTGTGGCGCATTTTGATTTCTGTCGCGTCCATTCGGCACTTGGAATGATACCCGCGCAAGCGGCGGGACTGACAGACCACACTTGGACAATTGCCGAACTGCTGCAAAGCGCAATCTGACGGAACACGACCGAAGAAAACGACGGCCCGGACCCAAGGCAGACACCGGAGGTCACCGGACGGACGGGACGAGATCGGGTTTCGAGATTTTCGTTGTGCTGACAATCCTTGATGGAAATTTGCAGGTCTGCTTTCATAAGCTCACGATGAAGGCCGTAGATGGAAAAGTCAGTCATGCACAGAGCCGTGCATGCTCTGCGGCATAATAATAATGTTAGACGTCATGAGATCGCGCGGCAAGACCCTGATATTTGCATTCGTTTTCGGTGTGCTTTTGACCGTATGCCTAGATCGCATTGCCGAGTTCGTAGATCAGCGCGGCGCAGAGAGTGTAGCGAGGGTCCTGTCTTGGCCCAACACGTTCTTACAGGGTTTAGTCCCGGGCAACAATATCGGATCTCCCGAGCGCCCTCTGTACGAAGGGACGCCATTAAATTCGTTGGCTTACGTCGTGAGTTTTCCTTTGGCTATTGTGGTATACACTTCGCTGGCATATGGCTTCATTCGCTGGAGATCAGCCAATGCCGTCTAACGAAATCGCTGGAGCCAACGCCGGTTGGTGCTCTCAGTTTACCGGGAAGTCACAGGTTGTCCTGAGTTCTCGACCCGGCGTGGTTTACCTCTACGTTAGACTGAAAAACTTTTTCACCGCCTTGCGTCCTTCGCGCCACATAAAATGAAAATTGATGCCGTTCTTTCACCGGCGGAACTGCCTGCACTGGCCAGACGCGATTTGCGCGACGCCACCTGCGTCGTGTTCGACGTGCTGCGCGCCACGAGCACGTTTGTGACCGCGCTGCACCACGGCGCCAAGGCCATCGTGCCCGTCTCCGAAATCGCCGAGGCCCTGGCCCTCCGCCAAAAACAGCCGGACATCCTCCTCGGCGGCGAACGGGACGGCGTGAGAATCCGCGCCGGCCAAACCGGCGGCATTGATTTCGACCTTGGCAACTCGCCGCGCGAATACACGCCGGAAAAGGTCCGTGGCAAAACGATTGTTTCGACGACGACGAATGGCACCCGTGCGCTGCGCGCGTGCACGGGTGCGCCCACGATTTTGGCCGCTTCGTTTTTAAATCTTACGGCCACCGCACAATTCATCCGCCAACTTCACCCGGCGCAAATCGTGCTCGTGTGCGCGGGTACGCGTGAAAACATTGCCATCGAGGACATGCTGGCGGCGGGCGCGCTGGGCGAAATGTTGAATCGGTGGGGCGAGACTACTGGCGAGCCGAAAGGGGAACAAAATCCGCAGCGTTCCGGCTCGCGAGGACGCTCGCCCCACCTAAACGCAGTCTACGAACTTTCGAATTCCGTCGAAACCGCCCACAACGCCTGGCGGAAGGCGAAGGGCAACCTGCTCGAAGTTGTTTCGGAGGCGGAAAATGCGCGGCGGTTGCTGGCGATTCCTGAATTGCGTGATGACGTGGCATTTTGTCTGCGACAAGATGTTAATAATTTGATCGCTGCGCTTGGCCATGACGGCGCAATTCGAATTTTAGTTTGAGATTTGTGCGCCCAGCGTCTGCAATTTCGCCTTGATTTGGGGGTCGCCGGGCTTGAGCCGCAACGCCTCTTGATAACACCGCACCGCTTCGACCGTTTGTCCCTGCTTCACCAGGGCATCGCCGAGGTTGCTGTAAATCTGGGGGTTGTCGGGCGTGATGCGGAGGGCTTCGCGGAAATGCCGGACGGCCTCATCGAATCTTTTCTGGATGAACAAAACCGTGGCCAGATTATTGTGCGCGTCGGCGTAATCCGGTTTCAATTTTAACGCCGCCTCGAAACACGCAATGGCGTCGGCAAATTGTTTCTCCGCCGCCAGTGCAAAGCCCAGATTGTTCAGGATGTCGGCCTGGTCCAGGGTGAATTGCAGGGCGTGACGATAGCTACGGATCGCGTTGTCCCAGTCACCCCGTTGGGCGAAGGCATTGCCCTGGTCATACAGGACGTCCGGGTCGTTGGGGTTGATTTGGAGTGCGCGGGCGTAATAATCCATGGCTTCGGTCATGCGTCCCTGGCGGGAGTAGAAGGAGCCGAGTTTGTTGCAGGCAACGATGTTGTTCTGGGTCACGGCCGTCGTGTGTTGAAAGAGCGTTTCAGTGTTTTGCCAGTAACCCACCTGGATTCTGGTCCGCCATGCGCCAGCCGCCAGCAGCAACCCGGCCGCCAGGACAATGAATGGCTTGGGCCAACACCGCCGCAACCACAACTCCCCTCCGCCCCATGCCAGAATCACGAACAACCCGACCAACGGCAGGTAACTGTACCGGTCAGCCATGGATTGGCCACCCACTTGCACCAGACCAATTACTGGAATCAATGTTCCGACGAACCAAAACCAGCCCACGGGCACAAAAGGCAGTTTGCGTCCCAGCCACAAGGCGGCAACGGACAAACCGATGACCAGCACCGCGGAAAAAACAACCAATCCGGCCGCCCAATGTCCCGGATGTGGATAGGGATTGCCCAACGCCACCGGCCAGAAGGTTTTGCCCAGATAGCGGGCGTAGGAAACAAAGACGTTTTCAATCCGGCCAGCCAGTGAAATTCTCACCAGCGCAACCAGCGCACCGCCTTTTTGCTGCACCAAGAGCGTCACCACACACGAGATTGCGCTCAACACGAAGAATGGCAGCTTTTCCAGCAGTAACCGGAATGGTGGAGTGATGGAGTGATGGAGTGATGGAGTATAGCGTAAACCGTGAAGCGTGAATCTTTCCAAGGGCCAATAATCCAGCAACAACATCAGAAACGGCCACGTCACCAGCATCGGCTTGCTCATCAAACCCAAGGCGAAAAACAACAACGCCAGACTGTAAAAAAGTGACGGGTGACACGTGACACGTGACAAGACAGACGCAGGATTGACTTTTTCCGGTCTTGTCACCTGACACCTGCCGCCTGTCACACGCCGGGCGTAGCCGGCATAAAAAAACAGCGCCAACAGTCCAAAGAACGTACTCAAAACGTCTTTGCGCTCCGAAATCCAGGCCACCGATTCCACGTGCAGGGGATGCAAAGCAAACAGCGCCGCCACGAACGCGCTCCGCCACGTCATTGCCGTCAGACGCCGGAGCAACAGAAAGAGCAGCCCCGTGTTGGCCAGGTGAAACAACAGGTTGGTGACGTGCGAACCGGTTGGTCCCTGGCCAAACAAATCCACGTCGAGCATCAGCGACAGCCAGGTCAGCGGATGCCAGTTGCTGGTGTCCCAGGTGGTAAACGCCCAGGCGATATTGCCCGGCGTCAGGCCGGCCAGGACGTGGGTGTTGGACGTGAAATAATCCGTGTCGTCGTAATTGACGAAATCGCAATGGATGACCGGCCAGTAAACCGCCAGGGTCATCGCCGCCAGCAACAGGCAAAGACAGACGGGGTTGGCAAGCGTACGGGTCAATTTGAATCCCAGACCCGCACTATTTGGTTGCTCAGGCAAATTCATTGGATTCAACTCATCAAACCACAAATTCCAGTTCCGGCTGGCGTGGAATCAATCCGCGCTCGAACGCCTGCCCCAAAAACCGGCGGATGGATTCCCTGCCCCGCTCGCCGTAATCCAGCGTCCAGTGGTTCACATACATCCCCACAAATTTGTCGGCGAGGTCGCGCCCCATGTCGCGCGCGTATTGCAACGCGTGCTGCACCGCCTCAGCCCGATGGTCGAGACTGAATTGGATGCTCGCGGTGAGAATGTCGGAAATTTTCCGGCGCGTGACCGGATCGAATTTCTTGTGGATGACGTTTCCTCCCAGCGGCAGCGGCAGGCCATCGTTTTGGCGGTTCCACCAAACGCCCAAATCTTCGCAAACCACCAGGCCTTCCTTTTGATACGTCAACTGGCCTTCATGGATGATAAGTCCCACGTCCGCCGCGCCGGAGCGGACGGCCTGAAAAATTTGATCAAAAGGTACGACGAAGTAGTTGAAGTGTGAAACCGGACATTGGGAGTTGGATGTTCGATGTCGAATGTTGGAAGTTTGCGGATTTAAAGCACCAGGTAAACCAAGCCAGAGCTGCAATGCCAAAAAGGCGCTGGTCATGGTGCCGGGCACGGCGATTTTCTTCCGGGCGATTTCGGCTTTGGAAAACTTCTGTTTGGCTACGAGCACCGGGCCGTAACCATCGCCCATGCTCGCGCCGCTGGGCAGCAACGCGTATTTATCGCTCACGTGGGCGTAGGCGTGGATGCTGACGGCGGTGATGTCGAGTTCGCCGCGCGTGGCGCGTTCGTTCAGCGTCTGGATGTCCTGCAAAATGTGCTCGAACCGGAAGCCGTGCGTCGGGATCAAACCCTTCGCCAGCGCGTAAAACATGAAGGCGTCGTCGGGGTCGGGCGAGTGGCCCAGTGTCAAGGTCATTTGCCGCATGGATGAAGGCTAAGCCACGCGGCATTGGCTGTCACGATGAGAACGAGTGTGGCGTGCTTACGGAACGGTCTTCGCCTCCTGATGGTATGCCCGACCGGATTTGTAGAGTTTCAGCAATTGCTCGTTTCTTTCCGCTATGACTTTTTCTCCGCACGCCGAGGCCAGCATACGGGCCTTTTGGGCGGCGGCAACGGCATCATTCCATCGCCCGGCTTCGGCGTAGGCAGCAGCGAGGGTTCCAATCATCACAGCCTCCTTATATCGTGTTAATTGACAGGCTCGTTCGCCAAGACGCACGGCTTCGTCGCCGTTGCGCAAATGGGGGTCGGAAGCCGTCGCCAGCGACCATGCAAGATTGTTGTTAGCAGTGGCCAGCAACCGGACAATATAGCCATTGCTGGTGTTCAAATGCATCTCCAGGCTGAGAACCGTACGGTAGTGGCCCATGGCTTCCGAATTCCTCTCCTTGGTTTCCAAAAAACTGGCAAATTTAAACTCTGCATTGGCATACCCGGCTGCGAACCAGTCAAGCTCAGTGGCAAGATTGCCGACACTTCCTTCACTATTCAACCCGCTGTCCGGTTTTAACATTGCATCGACATACCCATTTTGAAACCATGCACATGCAGTCTCAAGACGGCTGGTGTTCCTTCTGCTTATAAGTCTATTATTTACAAGTTCAATGCTGTCCAGATTTTTCAAAACAACAAGATAACGCCAGGCAACGACAGTGGTGGACAGCACCATCAGCACAATGGCTGTTGAGAGAAAGACCGGAAACATTTCGCGCACCGCCCAGCCGGGGGCGAATGCTTCCGGAGATTTTTTCGTCGGGCTGCAGCCTTTCCCTTCTTTGGTTTCCCGCGATGCAGACTCGGGAGACAATTCTGCAACTGCACCTGATCCGGCATAATCCCGCCATCGTTCGCTCAACAGGATCAGGCTTAAGGGCAGGATTTGCATGAAAATGCGAAATTCAAGGAAAGCGCCATACATGACCTGCCCGGCCAGAAATGCCAGAATCAACACCATGTATGGCAAAAAACGCCTGCGCCAGCCCAGCACCAGCACCGCTGCCATGCTTCCGGCATTGGCGAAAATGACGTAGATGGCGAGCGGCGAAAAAAGCACCTTGAGGTTTTCAATGAGAATCCTTGGACTCATCAAGCCAGCCCAATTCGTCGCATCGTTCATGGACAACACGGCCGCCTTGATGTGCAAATGGTTCAACAATAATTTCTTCCCCAGCACATACACGGCAACCATGCCTGCAAACGCCAGAATCCGCTTCCACCATTTCCACTGACCGGCGAACAACACGAGCAGGGCACAGACCAGGACTGTTTCCTTGAAAAAACATCCCACGCAAGTTGCCGCCGCCATCAGTAATATTTGCCGCCGCTCAAAAAGAAGGACGGCCAGGGTGAAAAACAAGGTGGCAGGGATGTCCCAAGGATAAAAATACAAACCGGAGGCAGGCAGAAAATTATACATCAACCCTGCAAAGATGCCGAGATTTATAAACAATGAATGACGCAGGGCAAGGATCACAACCAGAAACAGGAGGAACAGCCACAGACCATGATACAATCCGAAGATGCTGCGGTATTGATCAATGTTGCCGGTGCTGTGGTTTACCAGAAAATCAAACAGTTGTCCGGACAATAACAAACCCGACAATCGGCCTATCCAAACATCATAAAGACCATCTAGTTGAAAATTTGAAAGCGAGCACGAGGTAAACACTTCGCCGTTGGTCATGTTGCCCGGAACACCCACTGCATAATTTTTTACGAAGAAGAAGTAGGCCGCGCTTAACGACAGGGCGATAAACAATTCAAAAACGAGCAGACGCGATGGCGGGCCATCCTTCCGGCGGCCAAAGATGCCGCCCGTTGCAAGCCATCGGTTCAAAAGCGTCATTTAACAGAGTTGAATTGGGAGTTTGTCAATCAAACTGCGTTGCCGTGTGTTCGCGACCGTTAAGAATGCCAGAACTTCCGAATTTTTGGAAGATTAAGTTCAATGCATGTTTATCGGGACTGGTTGCCAATTCCGGTAATCCCCGGTTTACTACGTCATGCTGTTTGAACGAATTTTCGGATCCGAGACGCACCCGGCCTTCGCTGCGCCGCCGTTCCTGGGCTTCGGTCGGCACCCGCACCAGTGCCAGCGCGTGCGGATTGCCCCCCACGAACCGGTCCAGCGCGTTCAACATCGCCCGCGCGTCGGTCCGGTCGGTCTTCACCCACTGGTGTTGGTCATCCCAGTTCCGCGGCCGGATCACGTAATTGGTCACCCCCAGCGCCGTCAGCTGCCGGTGCAAAACGTAGCCGAAGGGCCCGGCTTCGTAGCAGGTGATGACACGCCAGCCTTGGGCCATCTGCTTTTCTACCCACCCCAGCAGTTCCTTCGGATGGAACCGCTGCGGCGGCTTGGGACTGCTGCCGTCGTATTGCATGGCCACGACGTGCTGGAGCAGATGCACATCCAACGCCAGCTTGAGCGTGCCCGTTTGAACTGGGTGATTTACCGGTTGCTTTGCCGCAACCGCCGGAGTAGAAGGAATTGTATGTTTCATACGGGCAGACATTGTGGAATGCGTGTGCGCCCCGTGTCTGCCCTCATGTTTTCTAACCAGAGCGCTGCAGCGAACCGCCGCCCCGCTGGGCAGTCGGACGGTTCGCGTAACTTTCAACGTGGCCATTGCCGCCGGAGCGCGTCCCCGGCGGCGGTCGCTGAACTCGGTCGTTCAATGCTGTCCAGATTTTTCAAAACAACAAAATAGCGCCAAGCAACGACAGCGGTGGACAGCACCATCAGCACAATGGCTGTTGAGAGAAAGACCGGAAACATTTCGCGCACTGCCCAGCCGGAGGCGAATGCTTCCGGAGATTTTTTCGTCGGGCTGCCGCCTTTCCCTTCTTTGGTTTCCCGCGATGCAGATTCGGGAGACAATTCTGCAACTGCACCTGACCCGGCATAATCCCGCCATCGTTCGCTCAACAGGATCAGGCTTAAGGGCAGGATTTCCATGAAAATGCGAAATTCAAGAAAGACGCCATACATGACCTGCCCGGCCAGAAATGCCAGAATCAACACCATGTATGGCAAAAAACGCCTGCGCCAGCCCAGCACCAGCACTGCTGCCATGCTTCCGGCATTGGCGAAAATGACGTAGATGGCGAACGGCGAAAAAAGCACTTTGAGGTTTTCAATGAGAATCCTTGGACTCATCAAGCCAGCCCAATTCGTCGCATTGTTCATGGACAACGCGGCTACCGCGACGTTCAAATGGCTCAACAAAAATTTCTTCCCCAGCACATACACGGCAACCATGCCTGCAAACGCCAGAATCCGCCTCCACCATTTCCACTGACCGGCGAACAACACGAGCAGGGCACATACCAGAACTGTTTCCTTGAAAAAACATCCGACGCAGGTTGCCGCCGCCATCAGCAATATTTGCCGGCGCTCAAAAAGAAGGACGGCCAGAGTGAAAAACAAGATGGCAGGGATGTCCCAGGGATAAAAATACAAACCGGAGGCAGGCAGAAAATTATACATCAAACCCGCAAAGATGCCGAGATTGATCAATAACGAATGACGCAGGGCAAGGATCACAACCAGAAACAGGAGGAACAGCCACAGACTTTGATACAACCCAAAGATGCTGCTGTATTGATCGATGTTGCCGGTGCTGTGGTTTACCAGAATATCAAACAGATATCCGGATAATAACAATCCCGATAATCGGCCTTTCCAAGCATTGTGAAGATAATCCAGTTGAAAATTTGAAAGCGAGCACGAGGTAAACACTACGCCGTTGGTCATGTTGCCCGGAACACCCACTGCATAATTTTTTACGAAGAAGAAGTAGGCCGCGCTTAACGACAGGGCAATAAACAATTCAAAAACGAGCAGACGTGATGGCGGGCCATCCTTCCGGCGGCCAAAGATGCTGCCCGTTGCAAGCCATCGGTTCAAAAGCGTCATTTAACAGAGTTGAATTGAAAGATTGCCAATCAAACTGCGCTGCCGTGTGTTCGCGGCCGTCAAGAATGCCAGAACTTCCGAATTTTTGGAAGATTAAGTTCAATGCATGTTTATCGGGACTGGTTGCCAATTCCGGCAATCCCCGGTTTACTACGTCATGCTGTTTGAACGAATTTTCGGATCCAGGACGCACCCGGCCTCACCGGTTGTCCACCTGTCGGTGGGGCCGCAACCGTTGCCGCTCCTGATGGTGCGCAATCCGCGCGCACGCCGCTATCTGCTCCGGTTGCGTCCCGATGGCACCGCCCGCGTTACGATCCCCCGCGGCGGCTCGCCAGCGGTGGCCCGGCAGTTTGTCGAACGCCATGCCGCGTGGCTGGAACGCGAGCTTCAGCGGCTCCAGGCACAACCCCGGAAACCGGCGGCTTGGCAGATTGGGACGGAGATTCTCCTGCGCGGCGACGCGATCCGCATTGAAGCCGGGTTTAACGGTGAAGACAAAGATATCGAGGACGAGGACGAGAACGATGCGACAAGGGAAGCTGAAACCGTCCGCTTCGGCGGCGAATCGGTCCGGGTCCCGGATCCGGCCGCCGATTTGCGCCCCGCCATCGAAGGCCATCTTTGCCAACTGGCAACGCGGGAATTGCCACCGCGCGTGCTGGAGCTGGCCGCCCGGCACGGATTGGCAGTGCACCGAATTATAGTACGCAGCCAGAAATCGCGTTGGGGTTCCTGTTCGCGGCGCGGCACGATTTCCCTGAACTGGCGGCTCATTCAGACACCCGCTTTCGTCAGTGACTACATCTGCCTGCACGAACTGGTGCATTTGAAGCAAATGAATCATTCGCCCCGGTTCTGGCGGGAAATGGAGCGCGTTTGTCCCGATTACCGGATGGCCAAACGTTGGTTGAAGGAACACTCCGGTCTGTTGCGGTAACTGGCGGTAGACGTTGCGCGTGACGCCAGCGCTGGAGGTGGGCACTGCTGACCATGTTTGGAGCTTGGAAGAAATCATGGCTTTGATTACAAATTAGTGGCGTGAAGCGTAAGCGAAAAAAGGGCCAATCAGGTAACGTTTGCGACGTTTCGATGAATGCCGAATCAGAACCTGTGCCTCTGAATAAATCCTGGATGGCAACGCATCCCCGCATCGTAATCGGTTTCATTTTGGTCGTGTGTCTGGGACCGTTTATCAACAAGGCCATCCATGTGGATGACGTGCTCTTCGTCTGGGCGGGGGAATGGATTCAGCATCATCCAACGGACTTTTTCGGTTCCGAAGTGAATATTTGGGACTCAATTATTCCCATGTGGAAGGCCAACTGTAATCCGCCGTTGATGTCCTACTTTCTGGCGGGGGTGGCCTCCTTGTTTGGCTGGAACGAAAACGTTTTGCACCTGGCCTGTCTGGCCGTCGCCTTCGCCGCCGCGCTGGGCATTTATTCCCTGGCGCGGATATGGTGTGAGCGGCCGCTGTTGGCGACGCTGATAGGCATCCTCACGCCGGTGTTTCTGGTGTCGAGCACGACGCTGATGTGCGACGTGCTGATGCTGGCCTTCTGGATCTGGGCGCTGGTGGTTTGGGAGCGTGCGTTGGGGGATGAGCGAAGGGGGTGGTGGTTTGTGGTGGCGGGAGTGCTGGCGGGTCTGGCGGTGCTGACCAAATACAGCGCGTTAACCCTGCTGCCCGTCTTGGCCCTGTTGAGCCTGTTGCGGACCCGGAAGTTGGGGGTCTGGTGGTTGGTGGGCTTGACGGTGCCGATGCTGATGGTGGCGGGTTACGAGTGGATGACGGCCCGGATGTATGGCGGGGGGCTTTTATTTGCCGCGGTACACTTTGCGCAAAAGTATCGGATCGGGTTTTCCGGGGGTTGGCTGGCGAAAGGGATCATTGGTCTGGCGTTTGGGGGTGGCAGCCTGCTGCCATTGCTGTTCTTCGCGCCGTGGTTGTGGCGGCGGCGGACGTTGTTGGCAATGGGGGTCATCATTTTCGGGACATTACTGGCGGTGTTTCAGCTGTGTGGCAACCTTGGACTGATCCTCCCTCGAGAAAATATCAAGCTGATGGACCACTGGGACTTCCTGTTGCAGGTGATGATATTGACAGCGGGTGGGTTGCTGCTGGTGCTGTTGGTGGCGACCGAAGCGTGGCAGCGGCGGGACATCATTACTGTGATTCTCGTGTTCTGGACACTGAGCGGGTTGTTCTTTGCGATCATGCTGAACTGGACGATAAGTGCCCGGAGTTTTCTTCCGATTGTTCCGGCGGTGGTGATATTGCTGGTGCGGCGGATGGGGCGACAGCAACCTTTAATCAGGAATGTTTGGTTGTTGGGACCATTAATCCCGGCGGCGGTGATCACGATGAGCGTTGCGGTGGCTGACTACCGACTGGCCAATTCGAGGAGAACGGCGGCGGAACAAATTGCCGCGAAATACAAACCTGCAGACCACCAGCTGTGGTTTATGGGAGGGTATTGGACGTTCCAATATTACATGGAAAAACTCGGCGGCCAACGGATGAATTTGGAGCAGTCAATGTTGCTGCCGGGAGATGTTGTCGTTATTCCAGCGCTCAACGACTGCCAGGTTGCACTTCCGCCAGGCAGCGTAGGATGGGTCGGGCATTTGGAATACCGCCCACGTTCGTGGGTGAATCTCATGAAGAGTGATGAACATAGCGCGGCGGGATTCTATGGGGCGGATTGGGGACCTGTCCCTTTTGCTGTCGGAGGACTCCCCAATCATCTTTACTATGTCGTAAAGGTTTTTTCCCGGGTGCAATTCAAATCGCAACCCGTCAACCCACAAGAAGTGCGGGCCGGCGATGTGCCGAACTTTTTGCAATTTTCTTGCACAGCGGACAATAAAACAACCTTCCCAATGAAATCAGAGGTCGCCATGCACCTTCGACTAGCCAGCCAACTTGAAGGCGAGGGAAAGATTGAAGAAGCCATTCAAACCTATCGCCAAGCCCTGGCTGTGGATTCCAACAACCCGGTGGTATTGAATAATCTGGCTTGGACTCTTGCAACGGCCAGCAAGCCAGAATTGCGTGATGGCCAGGAAGCGGTGAGGCTTGCCACCAAGGCCGTTGAATTGACCGACCGCACAGAACCAATCATGATCGCGACGCTCGCCGCCGCCTACGCCAAAGCCGGCCAGTTTACGAATGCGGTTGAAATGGCCAACATTGCGGTGGTCTTGGCCACATTTACGGGCCAAAAAGATGTAGCCGCGAAAAGTGACAAGCTGCGGAGCCTCTGCGAGGCGGGCATGACGTTAAGCACAGCGCCGGCTCCGTAATGCAGCACAGGCTCTTTGATGGCTTCGTGTCCGTCCGCTCAAACTTCCGAAGATTGCCTGGAGGTTGATTCGTTGGTAACGTTGCGGCGTTTCGATGAATGCTGAATCAGAACCTGTGCCTCGGAATAAGTCCTGGCTGGCAACGCATCCCCGCATTGTAATCGGTTTCATTTTGGTCGTGTGTCTGGGTCCGTTTATCAACAAGGCCATCCATGTGGATGACGCGCTCTTCGTTTGGGCGGGGGAATGGATTCAGCATCATCCAACGGACTTTTTCGGTTCCGAAGTGAACATTTGGCAATCAACCATCCCCATGTGGAAGGCCAACTGTAATCCGCCATTGATGTCCTACTTTCTGGCGGGGGTGGCCTCCTTGTTTGGCTGGAACGAAAACGTTTTGCACCTGGCCTGTCTGGCCGTCGCCTTCGCCGCCGCGCTGGGCCTTTATTCCCTGG
>Ga0187870_1001476_pt1 | contig 21572 bp, 21 predicted proteins | sample June2016WEW_13_1_3_FD_132974 | JGI IMG/M metagenome (GOLD analysis project Ga0187870, IMG submission 132974) | Peatland microbial communities from SPRUCE experiment site at the Marcell Experimental Forest, Minnesota, USA - June2016WEW_13_150 | ecosystem: Environmental > Terrestrial > Soil >... | reverse complement strand
CGTCCATGGGACTGTTCCTCCCTCGGTAGTGGGGCAGCGCGGCTTCCGTTGCCTTCCGCCGCAGGCTAATCCCTTGCTGCCGGGGCGGTCAAGAGCCGCTGTTCACGCTGGTCTCTTCACGCTGGTCGTTGACACGCTTTTCGGCCTGTGGTAATTTGAAATTGTCGAAATCCACCACCGATACAGGAAAAGCCGATGTCATCACGCGAATTGAGGAGAGCGAGACAGAAGAAGGGGGAGAGTGTCTCCGAGAACATGGAGAAGAGGCACGAATCGCATCCCCTTCTCTATGGATTCAGCGTCGTCGTTCTGGTCGTTGTCGTTGTCACCTTCGTCCTCGCCGGACCGGGCGGTCCCCTCTCGAGGGGCGGAGCCGGCGGGAACGGGAGCATCGTGTTCGGCACGTACGACGGCCGCGAGATCTCCTACTACCCCGGCAGCTACTTCGCCCAGCAGAGGGACCAGATCGCCAACCAGATCAAGGGCACAAGCGGTTCCCAGGACCAGGCTTCCATGATCCAGTCCGTCTGGTACCAGGCCTTCCTCAGGACGGCGGAGCACGTGGCGATCCTCACTCAGGCCGGTTCCGCGGGGGTCTCGGTCAGCGAGGACGCGCTGGACAAGGCCCTCCTCAGCTATCCCGGGTACCTGGATGAGAACGGGAAGTTCAGCGAGACACGGTACACAGCGGCCGCGTCCTCCGACAAGGCGGCCACTCGGAAGCTGACCCGGGAGAACCTCATCTCGAACGTCTTTGTTTCGGACGTTGCCAACGGGGTGAAACGGGGCACAAAGGAGTCCGACTTCATCACGGCAATGGCGAAATCCGAGCGGAGTTTCTCGTTCGTCTCGTTCCCCTTCAGCTCTTTCCCGACAGAGGAAGTGCGGAAGTACGGCGAGGCGAACAAGTCCCGGTTCGTGAAGGTGAAGGTGAGCCGCATCCTCGTGAAGTCCGGGGAATCGCAGGCCGACCAGATCCGCAGAAAGATCCTGGACAAGACGAGCACCTTTGATGAGCTGGCGAAGACCTACTCGAAGGACGTGTACGCCGACAAGGGCGGCGACATGGGCTGGCGCTACGCCTACGACCTGGAGGCGGACTTCGAGACCAAGGATACGGTGCAGAAGGTCCTCACCCTGAAGACGGGTGAGCTGAGCGACGTTCTCAAGGGGACATTCGGCTGGATGATCTACCGCTGCGATTCGGAGGCGGCGGACGCGGACTTCTCGAGCGCGTCGGTCCAGGAGGACGTGAGGAAGTACATCACGACCTACGAAAAGGGAAAGATCGAGGACTACTTCAACGAGCGCGCGGGCCAGCTCTCACGGCGCGCCGCCGAGGCAGGGCTCGATGCGGCGGCGAGGGAGATGCAGCTCACCGTTGTGTCGACCCAACCCTTCCCGATCAACCTGTCCAATGTGTTTTCCTTCGCCCCCATGAAAGCCATCCCGGACACGGCGACTCCGGTGAACGCCCAGTACAGCGAAGACTTCTTCTTCCGCGCCTTCTCCCTCGGGAAAGACCAGGTATCCGCTCCCGTTGTCCTCGACGACCAGGTGCTCGTGCTGAAGCTCAAGTCGGAGCAGCAGCTTCCGGACTCCACCGCGAACCTGCTGGGCAGCTGGGTGGCCTATGCCGCCAACCAGTCACTCCAGACCGATCTCGGCGCCGCCCTGATGACACCGGAAAAGCTCAAGGACGACTTCGTCAACGCGTTCAGCCTGTACATCATGCCGACCAGCGCGAAGCAGTAGGCGGCAGATGCCGGAAGAGGAACCGCTCCTCCTCCAAACCGACGCGGGACCGACGCTGCACTGGAGGGGACTGGATTTCTATCCTCGGACCGATCCTGTCAGCTACGCGCGCCGAAAGGCGCGCGTTCATTCTCCCCTTCCCCGGAGCCTGTATTTCGTCCCCTCCCTGGGCCTCGGCCATGGCCTTCCGGATCTCCTCGAGGCGCTCCCTGCGGATTGCGCGGTGCTCTGCGTGGAGGTGTACCAGGAGGTCATGAGGATCGCCGCGGCACGAGGAATCCCCCGTCATCCACGGCTCCTCGTGGTGAGGACGGAGGACCCCGAGGCCGCCGCGGCGGCTCTGCGGGACATGGGCACCGGTCGTTTCCGGAGGGTCGTCGAAGCGCCCCTCAGCGCGGGTTACCGGCTTGCGCCCGAGCTGTACGCGCGCATCCGACGGAGGCTCGAACGGGAAGTCATGCGCTACTGGCAGAACCGTCTCACGCTGATCGCGATGGGCAGCCTCCAGGTACGAAATGTCGTCGCCAACCTTCCACTCCTGCGGGATGCGCTGGACTTCTCCGCCCTTTCCACGACACTGCCCGTGGTCGTTGCAGGCGCGGGACCATCGCTGGCGGGGAGCCTTCCTGTCCTGGCCCGCAACAGGGACAGGTTCGTGCTCGTGGCGGTGGATACGGCGCTGCCGACTCTCACGTCGTCCGGGATTGCCGCTGACGTCGTGGTCGCCCTTGAAGCCCAGGCCGTGAACAACCAGGACTTCATCGGAGTAACCGCGGCTGCGGCGCGGACCGTCTTCGCGTGCGACCTGTCAGTACATCCGTCGGCCGCGCGTCTTTTCGCCGGCCGCATCTGCTTCTTCTCCTCGGAGTTCGCCCCGCTGCGCCTCTGGGAGCGGCTGGCCCGGCACGGGCTGCGCCCGCAGACCTTCCCCGCGCTGGGTTCCGTCGGCGTCGCCGCGGCGCATGCGGCCCTGAGAATCACGCGGGAGAGCGTCTTTCTCACCGGACTGGACCTGAGCTTCCCCGGTTCGAAGACCCACGCAGGCGGCAGCCCTCCCGTGCTGGCGATGCTCGCCCGGTCGACCCGTCTGGATCCCATCGGACAGGCCAGCTACCGCGCACTCGCGGACCGGCGCCTGCTTCGACTTGCCGACAAACATGGCCTCCCGATCCTGACCGACAGGGTATTGAGCTCGTACAGGGACAGCCTCGCAGAGGAGATCAGTGCTTCCGCCGGGAGGGTGCTTGATTGCAGCGAGACCGGGCTCCCCCTGGGCGTGAGCGCGATCCCTGCGGAACGCTTCGAGGAGATTCTCCAGTGCATTCCGAGCGCCGCGCCGAGGCTCCGCATCGATCAGGAGAGACGGTTCGCCGGAGCCCGGCTTGCCGGCTTCGTGGCGGCTGAACGCTCGCTTCTTGCGGATGTCGTGAAGGCCGCTGCCGAGTTTGGCACATCGGGTGAGGCAGGGGACTCGATCGGGTTGCTGCTTGCAGAAGCCGACTACACGTGGGCCCACTTTCCAGACGTGCCGGACCTCTCGGCTCCCGATCGGGGATTCGTCGCCCGCGCCAGGATCGCTGTCCTGTATTACGCCGAGCGGCTGCGACGGATCGAATCAGTCCTCTGAGGTTTTCAACACGGCAAGGAACGCGGACTGGGGAAGCTCCACTTCCCCCACCATCTTCATCCGCTTCTTTCCTTCCTTCTGTTTCTCCAGGAGCTTCCGCTTCCTCGTGATATCGCCGCCGTAGCACTTCGCCGTCACATCCTTGCGGTACGCGTTGACCGTCTCGCGCGCGATGATCTGGCTGCCGATGGCCCCCTGGATCGCGATCTTGAACTGTTGCCGCGGGATCTCGTCCCTCAGGCGTTCGCAGACGCGCCGCGCGGTCTGGTAGGCGTTTCCCCGGAACACGAGCTGCGACAACGCATCAACCATCTTGCCATTGATCAGGATGTCCAGCTTGGAAAGCTGTGTTTCCCGAAACCCGAGGAGCTGGTAGTCGAATGACGCGTAACCCCTGCTCACCGATTTCAGCCGGTCGTAGAAATCGAAGACCACCTCGGCGAGGGGCATCTCGAAGACGAGCTCCACCCTCTTCTCGTCGAGATAGGTCATGCTCTTCTGCACGCCCCGCTTTTCGAGGCAGAGAGTGATGATGTTGCCCAGGTAGGTGGCCGGGGTGATCATGGAAGCCGAGATGTATGGCTCCTCGGCGAGTTCGATCTGGGATGGATCGGGGAAATTGGCAGGGTTGTCCACGAGCGTCACTCTGCCCCCGGCGGCGCCGGACCCCTGCAGCGTGATTCGGTATTGCACGCTGGGCGCGGTGAACACAATGGACATCTCGAACTCCCGCTCGAGGCGTTCCTGCACGATCTCCAGGTGGAGCAGGCCGAGGAACCCGCATCGGAACCCATAGCCCAGGGCGACGGACGAGTCCTTCTCGTAGATCAACGACGCGTCGTTGAGCTTCAGTTTCGCCATGGCCTGCACGAGCTCCTCGTAATCGTTCGCGTCCACGGGATAGATCGATGAGAAGACGACCGGCTTCACTTCACGAAAGCCGGCGAGCGGCTCGGCGCAGGGCCTTTCGTTGTCCGTCACCGTGTCCCCGACCCTCGTGTCGGCAATCGTCTTAATGCCGGCGATCAGGTACCCGACCTCCCCCGGCCCCAGCGACGCCATCGGCACCAGGCCGAGACGAAAGATGCCGGTCTCCTCCACCTTGTACGTGGAGCTGTTCCACCAGAACCGGATGGCCTGCCCGGCCTGCAGGCGCCCCACGTAAACCCGGACGTGGACAATGACGCCGCGGTACACGTCGTAGTGCGAATCGAAGATCAGTGCCTTCAGCGGATCCTCGGGATTGCCGCTCGGGGGCGGCACCCTCTGCACGATTGCCTCGCACAGCTCGTCCACGCCCGTTCCCAGCTTCCCCGAGACGAGGAGTGCCGCGTCGGAGTCCAGGCCCAGGTCGTGATCGATCTGTTTCTTCACCCCCTCGATGTCCGCGCTGGGAAGATCGATCTTGTTGATCACCGGGATGATCTCCAGGTTGTGCTCGACGGCCATGTACATGTTGGCAAGCGTCTGGGCTTCGACTCCCTGGCTCGCGTCGATGAGGAGGACCGCCCCCTCGCATGCGGAGATGGAACGCGAGACCTCGTAGGAGAAGTCCACGTGACCCGGGGTGTCGACCAGGTTCAGGACGTACTCCCTGCCGTCTTTCGCGGTGTAGGGAATCGCGACGGCCTGGCTCTTGATCGTGATGCCGCGCTCCCTCTCGATGTCCATGTTGTCGAGGATCTGGTCGTGGAAATCCCGCTCGGACACCAGCCGCGCGCGCTGTATGAACCTGTCGGCGAGCGTCGACTTGCCGTGATCGATGTGGGCGATGATGCAGAAGTTACGTATGCTCGCGGTTTCCAAGGCAGCGAAGTATACCGGGAAATGGCGGTGCGGTTCAACGCTGCGCCGAAGGCGCGTTCAGCTGCGCCGAAGGCGCATTCAGCTGCGCGGGAACAAGTGCCGTCGAACGCCGCACAAATGCCACGGGGTACTGTGGCCGCAAATGCCACGGCGTACCGTGGCCGCGAATGCCACGGCGTACCGTGGCCGCCTTGACAGGTCGGGAGCCGGTTCGTAGCCTTCTTGTGTGAGTGCCGGCGCCAAACCAAGAGTTCTCGTCGTGGATGATCAAGAAGCCCTCCGGTCCCTTCTCGCACGCCTGCTGGAGAGGGAAGGCTTCGATGCAGTGCAGGCGGAAAACGGCGCGCGGGCGGTGGAAATGTACAGGTCCGAGTCCCCGCTCGTCGTCGTCTCGGACATCATGATGCCCCGGATGGACGGGCTCACGCTCCTCAACGAGATCAGGCGCATCGACCGCAACGCCACCGTCATCCTCATGACCGGCCAGGGCAACGAGGACGTCCTGCTCAAGGCCCTGCGGGGCGGCGCGACCAACTTCTTCAAGAAGCCCTTTAATGTGCGGGAGCTCATCGACGAGATCCGCAAGGTCGTCGAGTTCCGGCTCGAGGCGGCACGCTCCTCCCTCTTCTCGCCCCTGCTGGTGGAGGAAACGAAGCGCTTCGTCATGCCGCGCGCGGACTCCCCGTTCTTCCCCATCATCAACCAGATCACGCTCCAGCTCCCCTGCCTGCTGCCCCAGGAAGACATCCTGAACCTGAAGATCGGAATCGAGGAGGTCATCACAAACGCCATCGAGCACGGAAACCTCGGAATCAGCTTCAAAGAGAAGAGCAAGGCAATCCAGGAAGGGCGTCTCGCCGAGCTCATTGCCGACAGGGGCCGTGAGAGCGACGCCGCCGGCCGCGCCGTGGGGATCACTTCGCGGCTGTCCCCCCGATTGTTCGAGATCACGATCCGTGACGACGGCAAAGGCTTCGACTGGCGCACGCTCCCTGCCGTGGAGCCGGAGAATCTGCTCGCCTTCAACGGCCGTGGGATATTCCTGACGAAGATCTATTTCGACGAGGTGACCTACAACGATGCCGGCAATGAGGTGACGCTGCGGAAGCACAAGGCCCCGCGCGGCTGATCGGCGTCCATTTCGGTCAACGCGCCGGGCGGCGCGCCGGCATCAGATGAAGTTGTCCGTTTCCAGGTACGTGGCGATCTGAATCGCGCTCTCGAGGAACCCCGCCTTCTTTTTCTTGATCACCACCTGCAGCATGGCATAGCCCTTGTCCTGGTCCACCTGCCAGTCCTGGATCGTCAACGGATCGTCCGGTGAGATCCCCGACTCGTCGGCGATCGAGCCCTGGGTGACCCGCTTCACGATGTAATCGCCCTTCCAGAGGAATGTGCCCACGTTCTCGAGCTTCATGCCGAACAGGGGATACAGGATGTTGTCCCTGGAATCACGCTTCAACGCGACGTCGATGGGCTCGTCCGGTCGGGCCGAGAGGCAGACGAGCACGTCCTGGCTCGTCTCGCCCCGGCGCACCCGGAGGGTGACGAGCGAGGGCGGCGAGTGCCGCAGCACCTCTTCCTGGATGTCCGCGAGCTTTTTGAACGGCTTTCCGTCGAGGGTCTCGATGATGTCCCCCGAGGCGATACCGGCCTGTGCGGCTGGCTCGTCGGGCATCGAGTAGACCACCTCCAGGCCCTTCTCGGTCTCCGCCACGGCCATGCCCAGCCAGGAATGGACGGCCGGACCGCCCTTGAACAGAGCAGGCAGGGCTTTCTCCACCCAGGTGTACGGCACAGCGAAGTTCAAGCCAGGGAACTGCTGCATCCCGGCAAAGACGATCCCGATCAGGTCGCCTCTTTCATTCAGCAGCGGGCCGCCGCTATTCCCGGGGTTCAGGGGAACGTCGACCTGCATCGAGTCGCCTACTTGCAGAAGCCTTCGGCCCATTGCGGAGATGATGCCGGAGGTGATGGTTTTCTCCAGACCCGCGGGGGAGCCGATCGCGTAGATCCTGTCCCCCGGGGTCAGGGTCTGGCCGCTCCAGCCTCCGAACACATAGTCGGGCGTGATTTCTGTCTTGATCAGGGCAAGGTCGAAGGTCTTGTCATATCCCACGACCTTCGCGGGAATCCTCTCCCCCACGGGGCTCTCGGAGAGACGGACGTACAGGCGTGAATAGCCTTTGTACTTCGGATCGACCTCGCTTTCGATCACGTGGTGGTTGGTGAGGAGATAGCCTCGCTTGTCGATGAAAAAGCCGCTTCCGATCACCTTGTCAGGGTAGCCGACGCCCTTCTCCACCTTGATTCCCCGGTCCACCAGGATGGTGACCGTCCCCGAGATCATTCGGGGGAAGGAGGGGGAGGCTTCGGCATCAGCGGAGGCCGGCACGGCGAAGCCGCGCTCTTTCATTGCGGAAGCGAGGGACCTCACCACCGCCATGTTGCCCACGGTGTTGGCATCCGCGAGCGCCGCCGTGTAGTCCTGCTCGACGGGGTCTCCGAGCGAAAGAATGTGCAACCTGGTCAGGAGGCCGAGAATCGTGTCCCCCGCCGCTTCCTGGGCGGAGGCGATCTCGCCAAGGAGCGACTTCTCGGTCCACGTCCCGGCGATCTGCGGCTGGCCCAGGGCGCGCGCCGAATCGAGCAGGCGCAGTGCATCCTGGAAATTCTTCCCGTCGATCGCGGCCTTGAAGGAGCGGGAGAAGCTGTCGATTGCCTGGTTTGAGAAGGACTCGAGGTCGGGAATTTCGACCTTTTGCCGTCGAATTCCATCGATCTTTACCAGCGCCTGCAAGTACGACCCGCCCGAGATCATCGTGCGGATCTCGTCTGCCCGCGCCTGGGGAAGGGGCGTTGTGGGTGCAGGAGGCCTCGGCGCACCCGCACACCCCGCAAGGAGAATCAGGACGAGCGCCGTCCCTGCGTTCCGTCTCTTCACTCTTCCACCGCCTCCGCGTATGCGACCCCGGCGAGTCGGAACACGAGATACCGGATGCCCGCGATGATCTGGAAGCCGTCGCGCAGGGTCATATCGGGCTTTCCGGCGGCGGGTGCGGGCCGGCCGATCCACGTCACTCCTCGGGATGCGTCCGGCACGACGGGCACCTGCAGGCCGCCCCTCGTGAAGCTCACGATGCGCGAGCCGCGAGAGACGATCCTCAGGTCGAAGATGCCGTTCGACTTCGTCGCGAGCTCCCGCACGCGCGTCCCATCCGGCAGCTCGTATTCCCTGCTGTCGTCCCTGCCGTCTTCGTCGAAATCCCAGGATTTCATCGGAATCGCTCCATAGGTTTCGCGGTAGTCCGGAATGCCGTCGCCGTCAGTGTCCACTACCTCGCCGGCCAAGTGGCCGTTCTTCCATGTCTCCGTGACCTGGAACGTCCCATCACGCGAGAGCGATCGCGCCCCCCTTTCCGGCTGTCCCCGGGTGTACCACACGCGGTGGTCGAAGATCCCGTCGGCGGCAGAGGATTCCTCCATAAAGACGGGCTGGCCCCCGGCGAGATCGATCCGGCGGATCGCTGCGACACCGTCGGCCGCGAACTCTTCGAGCCTGTACGAGCCCCGGCGCAGCACGTCGGCGGTCGGCACGCTGAACTTCGCTGCGATCCGCGGTGATGTGCCTTCCGGCCCGCTCGCAAAATCCGGGCGCAGGAAGGCGCACTGGATCGTATAGGGCACCAGCGTCCAGGTGCCCTGCCCCGGCAGCTCCGCCTTTTCCAGGAACGGGTAGCGGCTGTATGTGAGCCGCGTGACGTTTCCCGCGGCGTCGCGCGGCTCCAGCGACACGGGCCTGCCGTCCCTGAACTCTGCGACGTACTGTGCAACGCCGTCCTGGGCAGGCTCGCGAATCCAGCGCACGACCTTCCCGTTGTCGAAGACCCAGCGATCCTCCCAGAACCCGTCCGTGTCAGCATCGAGGTCACGATTGCCCGTGTAGCGGCTGAGTGAGTCCCGGAGGCTTGCCGCGAGGCCGCCGTTTCCTTTCACGGCGTCCGTCACGCGGCCCACGAGGTCCTGCCGGGACAATCCGCCCTTCGAGATGAACAGGTCAAGGTACTTTCGGCGCTGGCCGACAGGGACCGCCTCCATCCCCAGCGCCGCCCCCAGCGGGTCGCCGCCGCCCTTCGAAAAATAGAGGTCGACCTCGGAAATCTTCCTTACGCGGTCTGTCTCCAGGCCTGCGGAGGCCAGGAGGAGGGGAGTGCTGTCGGGGTGCAGCTGAAGGCCGGTTCGTACGAGGGCAGCTGCCTCGGCGCTTCGACCCTGCCGCTGGAGGAGCCGCGCGGCGAGGAGACGAATCTCGTCGTTCTGAGGAAAGCGATTCAACGCGGAGCTCAGCGTTCTCTGTTCTGCGAGGGCGTTGCCCGCCCGGTCGTGCGCACGGGCGAGAAGAATGAAGTTCAGTGCTTCCTCGGGCCGGAACGCCGTGAGCCTTTCGGCCGACTTTTGCGCGTCAGCGAGCTGTCCCGTGCGGATGAGAAGATCCGTCAGCAGCTGTTCCGCGAGAACAGGATCCGTTTCATTCCAGTTCGCGCTGCGCAGCGCTGCCCGAAGATGCTCGATCGCCGCCCTTGTCGAAGGACGGTCCGCTGCATCCACCCGCGCCATCAGGTAGAGCGCCTCGGAGTAGTCGGGCGCCAGCTCGAGCGCGGCTGCGGCCATGGAACCGGCCCGCGCGAGATCCCCGGCGCCCATCCAGGATCGTGCCTGCACCAGGAACGCCTCCGCTTCCGCGTGAGGTCCGGAGTCTGTGCCCTGGGCTCCGAGCGGGCTCGCCAGAGCCGCCGCAAGAGCAAGGGACGCGATCAGCAAAGTGCGTGTTCTGTACCTTTTCATTTCGATGCGCGACCCCGGAGGCGTCATCCCTGTCGAGCACGCAGACGCCGGCATTGCAGGCGCGGGGCTTACAGCCCGCCTTTCGCCGACGAAACGGGCACGGCCGCCGGTGACGCAGGTTCGGCAGCCGCCGTTGCAGGCTCGTACTCTCCACGCTTGCGAGGCGGCATCCCGAGGAGCGTGCGAATCTCGTCGTCGTCGAGGTTTTCCTTCACGAGGAGAGTTTCCGCCAGAAGCTTCAGCTTGTCTCTCTGCTCACCCAGGATGCGCTCGGACTCCGCGAGACACTCCTTCACGATTTTCTTGATCTCGGTGTCTATGGCACGAGCCGTGTCCTCCGAGTAGTCCTTGTGCCGGGCGATCTCTTTGCCCAGGAAGATGGGCTCGTCCTTCTGGCCGTACGCGATGGGTCCGAGCACGTCGCTCATGCCCCACTCGCAGACCATCCTCCTCGCCAGATCGGTTGCCTGCTCCAGGTCGTTCTGCGCGCCCGTGGTCGTCTCGTTGAGCATGAGCTTCTCCGCCGCATAGCCGCCCATGGCGATGGTGATCCTGTCCAGCAGCCAGCCCCTGTTGCGCGAGTACGCGTCGTCCTCCGGCAGGGAGAACGCCACCCCCAGCGCGCGCCCGTGAGGGATGATGGTGATCTTATGCAGCGGGTCCGCGTTCTTCAGGAAGTAGTGGAGCAGCCCGTGGCCCGCTTCGTGGAAGGCCACCATCTGCTTCTCCCGCGGAGGGATGATCTTGCTCTTGCGCGCCACACCCATCAGTGTCTTGTCGCGCGCTTCTTCAAAGTCGTCCATGTCGACGCGGTCCTTGCTCTTGCGACCCGCAAACAGGGCCGCCTCGTTCACCAGGTTGGCAAGGTCGGCGCCGGAGGAGCCGGGCGTGGCGCGTGCCAGGCGCGCCAGGTCGACGTTATCCGCCAGCGGAAGCTTTTTGGCGTGGAGGCGGAGGATCAGCTCGCGCTCTCTGATGTCGGGCATATCGACGACGACCTGCCGATCGAACCGTCCGGGTCTGAGAAGAGCGGGATCCAGGACGTCGGGCCGGTTGGTGGCAGCGAGGATGATGACCCCGTCCTTGGTATCGAACCCGTCCATCTCCACCAGCATCTGGTTGAGGGTCTGTTCGCGCTCATCGTGGCCCCCGCCGTAGCCCGCGCCGCGGGTGCGCCCGACGGCATCCAGCTCGTCGATGAAGAGGATGCAGGGCGCGTGCCGCCTCCCCTGCTCGAAGAGATCCCGAACCCGGCTGGCGCCCACACCGACGAACATCTCCACAAAATCGGAGCCGGACATATGGAAGAAGGCCACGTTCGCCTCTCCCGCGACCCCCTTCGCAAGAAGGGTCTTCCCCGTGCCGGGCATGCCCACCAGGAGCACTCCCTTGGGAATCTTGGCGCCGAGGCGCGCGAACTTCTGCGGGCTTTTCAGAAACTCCACCACTTCCTGCAGCTCGTACTTGGCCTCGTCCTGGCCGGCCACGTCGCCGAAGGTGATCCGCTTGTTGGTATCCATGTAGCGTTTCGCCCGGCTCTTGCCGAAAGAGAACGCCTTGTTGCCGTTGCCCTGCACCTGGCGGAACATGAACCAGATGAAGAAGAAGCCGATGACCCACGGGAGGAACTGGATGAGGACCGCGAGGGGCGAGACCGACTTCGCGCCTCCCGACACCTTCACATTCTTCTCCTTCAAGGTCTTCATGAGGTCCGGATCTGGATAGGGGATGGTCGTCTTGAAGAAGCCGACGTCGCCGGATTTCGCCTTGAAGGTCCCCTGGATCTCGTACTGATCGATGATCTTGACCTGGTCGATCTGGCCTTCGTCGACGTAGGTCTGAAAGGTGGAGTACGGAAGCTCGGAGGTGCCCGAGCGGTCATTGTACACGAAGAAGAAGACGAAGAAAGACACCAGGATCAGCAGGGAGATGAGTGCGATCCGGTTGTTGAAGTTGAACCGCGGGATCCGGGGATCGGGTCCCTTGTTGTCGCCATTATCGTTGTTGCTCACGTCCCTCTTCCATGTCGCGTTCTATGTGTACGACCATGCGGTCCACACCTGCGGGGTCTCCCGCGAGAATGTCCGCCCGTGCCCGGGTGCGATACCCCAGCGCGCCGCCCAGGACCGCCAGCACGCCGCTCCTATCAGCGAGTATCGGAATCCGCTCCCTTTCAGACCCGGGGATCTTCATTCCGATCAGAAGTTCTTTCACAGATGTCGCGCCGCCCGCGAGCCGTATGGAGTCGCCCTTCCTTTTTGACCTGAGAACGATCGGCGGCCGCACCTTGCCTGCAAGGATGACAATACCTCCCCTGCCCCCACCGCGTGCATCCGGGCCGCGGGTGAAAGAAACACGCACACCCACCTCCCGAATCTCCGTGCTGCGGGCTTCGGAGACCACTATAAAGTATCCCTTTTTGCATCCGCTGGCAATATCCGGACCCCAGGCGAGCATTCCGCCATGGGAGGAAAGAACGGCTCCATGGCCCCGACAGAGCGTTCCCTCCCGAGGAATCGCCACCATGTTCACGACAGGAGACAGGAATCGCCATGGAAGCCTGCGCGGAGCACTCCGCGGGGCGAAGCGGTCGTACAGGCGCATCAGAGACCACATCCTCACCGCCGGGTGCGCCGCGAGGAACTCGCTCTCATCGATCGAGAATCCGTCCCCGGAACTTCTCCATTTCAGGCGGCGCCCCAGCTTGCGGACCAGGTCACCAGACAGGGTGAGCTTCCTGGAAAGGACGAGCAGTCCCGTCCTGAAGCCGGGAAATTCCGCGTCAAGAACGGGAACCAGGCGGTGGCGCACCCTGTTGCGGAGGAAGCTCATGTCGCGGTTGGAAGGATCGTCACACCAGGGCTGCCGAAGAGAATCGAGGTACTCCCGCACCTGTTTCCGTGAGCAGCCGAGCATCGGCCTGAGAAAGAGTCCGCGTCGCTCCGGGATCCCGCGCAGGCCGTGGATGTCGGATCCCTGCATCACTCTCATGAGCAGGGTTTCGATCACGTCATCCAGCGTGTGCCCCAGCGCGATCGCGGCTGCGCCGATACCTCCGCCCGCCTCGCGCAGGAGGGAATGGCGCAGGTTCCGGGCCTCCTCCTCGAGGCTGCGCCGGGATGCCCGCGCGCGGCGCGCGCACTCGCCGGGCGGCACAGCTTTTTCGACGAGCTCGATCTCAAGGTCCGAGCACATCTGGCGGACGAAGATGGTCTCCGCCGCAATGGCATCGATGGGCCGGATCCCGTGATCGACGACGCAGGCGACGAGTGAAAAACCGAGCCCTTTTCGGAGCGCCGCGAGCGCCCGCACGAGGGCGGTGGAGTCCGGGCCTCCCGAGACGGCGGCAAGGACCGTGCTGCCCGCGGTGATGCCGGCGGCACGGAGGGCCGCGCCCACCGCAGACTCGATACCGACGACGGGAGAGTCGTTCGGGCCGCTCATGACGGCGGCTCTTTCCTGTTGACCTCGTTCATGAGCCTGTCGGGACCATCGGTGACGAGGATGAGGACTGCCCGCGCGGCCCTTTCCACCGCCGCATTGAGCAGATCTTCTTCGACCCTGGCGGGAGCGCTGAGAACATGCCCGACCACCTTACCCTTGCGGTCGGGCCGCCCGATCCCGATCCACAGGCGCATGAAGTCCTGGGTCCCGATGGCACGGATGACCGATTCGAGCCCCTTCTGGCCGGCCGAGGATCCTTTCAGCTTGAACCGGAGATTGCCCGGGGAAAGATCCAGGGAATCGCAGACGACCAGGAGCTGTGACGCGTCGCCGCCCGTTTCACGCATCGCCTCGCGCACAGCCCTCCCGGAGTCGTTCATGTAGGTAAGCGGCTTGACGAGGTACACAGGTGCTCCCGCGTGCAGGCCTTTCCCGAAAAGATAAGAATGGAAGAGTTTTTTCTTGAAGTGGACGCCCAGGCGAGATGCAAGGGCATCCACGACCATGAACCCGACGTTGTGCCGGGTGCCCGCATAGCGTTCGCCCGGATTGCCGAGCCCGACAACCACGAGGGCCAGGAATTACTCCTCTTTCTCCTCGGTCTCTTCGGTCTTCTCGGCGCCTTCCTCTGCTGCTACCTCGCCCTCGGCGGGAACCTCTCCCTCCACGGCGGCAGGGGCCACTTCCTCCTCGGCCTTGCGGTGGGCGACGAGGCAGACGACCTGATCCGGAGCCTGCAGGGCCCGGATTCCCTGGGGAAGAACGAGATCGCTCACGTGCAGGGCACGGTCGAGGCCGAGCTCGTTGATGTCCAGCGTGATCTCCTCCGGCATGTCCTTGGGGAGACATTCCACGTCGAGCCGGTGCAGGAGGCTCTCCAGGATGCCGCCCTCCTTGACGCCGACGGGATTCCCGATGAGCCGGATGGGGACGCGGGTGCGAAGAGACTTGCCCTTCTCGAACTCGTAGAAGTCCACGTGGAGGATCTGGCCGGTGAGGTTGTCCTTCTGGTAGTCCTTTACCAGGACCTCATGAACACCGCTGCCCATGTGCAGCTCGACGATCGTGTTCTGCGTGATCCGCCGGAAGGCGGTGCGAAACTCCTTCGCGTCCACCGTAATCGATGTCGGCGTGGTATGTCCGTAGATGACGGCGGGAATCTTGCCGGTGCTGCGCAACCGGCCCGCGGCACCCTTGCCGTCACCCTGCCTCATCTCGACATTCAGCTTCTTTGCTTCCATAGAAAAGCTCCTTCGTGTTGTCTCATCCGTACGATGGAAATACTGTTCATCTGGGACGGCAGGATTCGAACCTGCGAAATGCCTGAACCAAAATCCGGTGGCTTACCGCTTGCCGACGTCCCAAGGTCGCGAACTCTGCGCCTGAGGCGAATGCATTCCGCCCCGCGGGCGCGGATCAGGCGCGTCGCTCGTGCGAAAGGTCAGGTCGACGTGGGCGCATCTTCCGTTGAACCGCCCTCCTCCATTTCGCTGGCCTGCGGATCGTCCTCGTCGTCCTGGCCCGAAATATGCATGTCTCCCGCACCTTTGTCAAACTCCTCCAGGATGCGGGCCTGAATCCTCCTGCGGAAATCCGAGTTGATGGGGTGGGCAATGTCTTTGAACTCGCCGTCCCGCGTCTTCCTGCTGGGCATCGCCACGAACCGGCCGAACTGACCCATGATGATCTTGAGGTTGTGGACAACGAAGCAGTTGTCGAAAGTTATTGTGACATAAGCCTTCAGCTTGTTGTCAGATTCGACCCGCTTGATGCGAATGTCCGTGATCTCCATGGGTGTCCTCCCACTGGCGAATCCGCATCCGCTCATAATAGCAGACTGCGGAAATCGTCGCAAGGGGGCATGGCCGTGGAGGCCGAGCTCGGCCGCCCCCGGAGCCGCCCGCCGGCCGTCGGCGTCGGTTGCCGAACGGAGTGGCGGCGCCGCGGGTGGTCCGCCCGACATTGCAGCCTCGATTTGACAGGCGCACGAGGGTGCTCCTATACTTGGAGCGTGCGGCAGGAGATCCTCGCGGCGTTCGTCGAGGCCGTCCGACAGGTATTCCAGGACACGGACATCGCGATCGATTCCGTCGATCCCGGCGATGCCTTCGGATCCGACGCGCAGGTCATCACGAGCGTCGGGCTCACGGGCGACCTGAAGGGAATCCTCATGCTCCGCACGGACAGGCCGGGCGCTGCCGGCATCCTCAAGGCGATGACCGGCGGACTTCGCCTTCCCATCACCAACGACCGCCTGAGCGAGATCCTGCTCGCCGCCATCGGCGAAATCTCCAACCAGATCGCCGGCCGGGCGATCACTCTCCTCTCCGACCTCGACCTTCACTGTGACATCACACCGCCCGCCGTTCTGGCCGCTCTCCAGCTCCAGAGCCTCGTCCCGGACCTCTCTGAGTCCTTCTTGCAGACCGTCCAAGGCCCGTTCGGCCGACTCACGATTTTCCTTGGAATTCAGCGGCTCGAGCAGCCGGATCCGCACCAAAAAACTAGTTGACAAGCCGCAAATTCTGGACGTAGATTCAGCTTGGTTTCATACTTCGTGAGCTGAGGCAGGGTGCACAATGCTGGAAATCAACGAAAACAGTGAAAAAGGACCAGATCCCACGCACTCGTTCTCGCCCGGCAAGGGCAAGGGAAAGGGCGACGATGAGAACGCCGACGGCGGCGAGAACCAGGAGGACCTCGACGACGATTTCGACGACTACGAGGACGATCTGGAGGAAGACTACGACGAGGAAGAGATAAGCGAAGAGGAAGAAGAGTTCGACGACGACATGGACGAGGAGTTCGAAGAGGAAGAAGAGGAAGAGGAGGAAGAGGAAGAAGAAGAAGAGGACGTCGACGACGAGGAAGAGGAGGAATACGACGAGGAAGACTACCTCAACGAGGATGACTTCGACGTCGACGAGGATCTCGACTACGAGGATTTCGACCAGTAAGTGACCCGCTCGGCCTTGAACCACAGCCGTTCGAGGTCATAGAATTCGCGCTGATCTTTTTCCATCAAGTGAATCACGATATCGCCGCAATCCAGAAGAAGCCAGCCGATTCCCGTTCTCTCCTTGTGTCCGCCGTTGAGGAGACGGATCCCCTGTTCCTTCAGGAAAACCGACAGTTCCCTCTGCAGTCCCGCAAGGTGGGCGCTGCTCCGCGCGGTGGTAATGATGAAGAAATCGGCGATGGGGGAGACCTCGCGGAGGTCCAGCACAACCGTGTCCTCGCCCTTGTGATCGGCGATCAGCCGCGCGGCCTGAAGCGCCGCGTCCCTGCTACTTGACGTAGCGGCCATCAAAGTCCTTGCCCAGGATCACCGTCACGTCCACCGCCTGGTCGACCTGCGGATCGGGCTTGGAGAAGATGCGTGTCGCATGGATGATGTCGGCAACCTTCTTCGCGTTGTCCAGGTTCCCCTTGCGGTCGAGCACGACCGTGTTGAGGTACTGGTCGTTGTCGGCGTTGTTCGGCGCCATGACCTCCAGGTCGTAGCTCTGGAAAAGGTCTCGGGCCCTGTTCGCAAGACCCGCCGTCCTGGTTCCGTTGAGCACCTCCACGGTGATCGTGAGGGCATCGGGAGGAACGAACTCGCTGGATGCATTGGCTGCCATCGCCTGCTTCACCGACTGCTTGAGCAGCTCCCCATCCTGGTGGGGGAAGAGAAGGTCCCGTCCGTCCACCGAACGGGTCGTGCCCAGCACGCGCTGCAGCACCATGCGCTCGGAATCGAATCGTCCCATCTCCGCGACGAAGGAAGACAACGCACGGCTCGGCAGATCGGTGCGCAGAATCGAACGGAGCATGCGGAAGGGTCCGCGCTGGAGGAGAAATGCCTCGTTTTCCCCCACTCCCTTCAGAAGGGCCTGGAGGAATTTCTGCCGCCTGCCGATCACGTCCGCATCCGTTTCCAGCGGATCCTGGTAGCTGATGAAATCCCGTGCCTTGTCCCCGTCCAGGGTGACGCTTCCGGAGGGGAGCAGGACACGGCGCCCCTGGAGGGTCAGATCGACGGGATTCGGGATGAACACCTCCACCCCGCCCATCAGGTCGACCAGGCGTCCTGCCTCGTCGAAGCCGACGTCGATGACCCCGTGCAGGGGAGCTCCGAGCAGGTCCTCCAACTTTCGTCTCAGCGGGAGCAGGTTTGTCCGGCGATAGAGGGCATCGATGCCCTCGACACGGTTGATCGTCGCAAGGACGCTTCCGAGGTTCGGAGGAACGTAGAACAGGGAGCCCTTGCGAGTGTCCGGATTATAGAAGAAAACCTCGAAGAAAAGCGCCTTTTCACCGTCGGAGAAGATGAACAGCGTGTTTAGCGGCTGTTTCTTCTTCAGCGCGTCCGTGATCTGGTCGACGCGAAGCTGGAGGACGGCGTAGACGCCGGTGCCCACGATGATGGCCAGGATGAGGAAGAGCAGGATGATGCTCCTGTCGGTCCTCCGGCTCCTTCTCTCAAGCATCCGTCGTCAGCTCCTCATGAAGGGCCAGCGCGTCCGCGACGACCTCTTTCGCCGCGGCCCGTACGAAATGGATCTTACGCTCCAGGACGGCGAGAACCATCTCGTCGAGGCTCAGCCCGAGCGTCCGCCGGCGGAACTCCGGGGACACGAAGTCGCGCGTCGGCTCCAGAAAATCTGCGGCGAACACGATCTTCGAGATGGGGCCCATGGACCCGCGGCCCGTGACGTGATCCCGGACGGCCTGGAGGGTCTCCGCGTCCGTATACCCCGTGTGCTTCGAGAGAATCGCGGCGGCGGCCCGTCCGTGCAGGAGCAGGGGGTTGGCCTTCTCCCAGTCCCGGAGGGGCAGTCCGTCCTTCTCCGCCAGGAGGAGCATCTCGGAGATGTCCAGCTCGCGTGCGAGGTCATGCGCGATGCCGGCAATATACCCCTTCTCCTCGTCGGCGTGGAAGCGGTCGCACAGCTCACTGGCCAGACGGGCCACCTCGCGGGAGTGGTCGAGTCGCGGGCGGGAGAGACTCGCCTCGACGAGGGCGGCGGCCCTCGATCTCCAGACGTTCCTGTCATCCATAGAGGTTCTTGTCCCCGATATATGCGAGCACGGCATCCGGAAGGAGGTAGCGCACCGCGCGGCCCTCCCGGATCCTGCGGCGAATTTCCGAAGAAGATATCGGAAGCACCGTATTGGTGACGACTCTGTGAGGGTATTTCAGGGCGGGCGGCCCCTCTCGTGTCCGCCGCGCGACGATGAGGTCCACTATTTTTACGAGCTCGTCGACGTTTTTCCAGGAGGGGAATCCTGTCACGAGGTCATCGCCGATGACGAAGCCCGGCCGTCCCTCGATTCCATGCCGGGGTATCAGGCTCGAGACCGTCTCAATGGAATAGGATGGTCCGCCGCGCTCGATCTCCCCCGTGTCCACAATGAATCTGTCGTTGCCCGAGACCGCAAGGCGCAGCATGTTCAGGCGGTGGACCGGGTCGAGGACCGGTGCCGGGTCCTTGTGCACGGGCTGGCTGGCGGGCACGAATATCGCGGCATCGTACCCCAGAGCGGCCCGCACCTCTTCCGCGACGAACAGGTGGCCGTAGTGGACAGGGTTGAACGTTCCTCCCAGGACGACTGCTCTCATCTCTGCGGGTCTCCGGCAGTCGATGCGGCGGCGGCACCGACGAGCGTCCGCATCGCCGCAACAAGGGGCGCAAGGCCCTCGCGGGAGAAGGCGGACACCGCCACGAATCCTCCGACCGGGCAGGCGTCGGACATGGCGGCAGCGCCCGCCGTCGAGTCGGGGAGGTCCAGCTTCGTACCGACCACGAGCCTCGGCCGGGCTGCCAGCGACCGCGAGTATGTCTCCAGCTCCTCTTCGAGGAGCCGCACGGTGCCCGGGCAGTCGGGCGATGAGAGGTCGACGAGGAAGAGCAGGGCGGCGCAGCGCTCGACGTGCCGAAGGAACTTCAAACCGAGTCCGCGGCCCTGCGATGCGCCCTCGATGATCCCCGGGATGTCGGCAAGGATGACGTCCCTTTCGGGCAGACGCAGCAGGCCGAGGTTCGGCGTGCGCGTCGTGAATGGATAGTCGGCGATGAGGGGATGTGCGTTGGTGAGAACCGAGAGGAGGGTCGACTTGCCCGCGTTGGGCATGCCGACCAGCCCGATATCGGCGATAAGGTGCAGCTCCGCTTTCAGCTCGCGCGTCTCGCCTTCGATGCCCTTCTGGGCGTAACGCGGAGCCTGGTTGACGGAAGTGGCGTAGTGGGAGTTGCCCTTGCCGCCCTTCCCGCCGCGGAGATACAGGAAGCTCTCTCCGTCATGGGTGAGGTCGGCGACCGGCGCACCCGTGTCCTGGTCCCGCAGGACCGTACCCGGCGGGACGGGCACAACCACGTCGGCGCCATCCTTCCCGTGCATCCGCTGGCCCATCCCGCGCCCGCCGTCACCCGCCTTGAAATGTCTTTTCAGCTTGAGATGAGAGAGGGTCTTCAGGTTCTGGCGCACCGCGAAAACGACATCTCCGCCTTTTCCGCCGTCGCCGCCGTCGGGGCCGCCGCGCGGCACGTACTTCTCCCGCCGAAAGGATACGGCCCCGTCGCCGCCGCTGCCGGACGTAACGACGATCGTGGTCTCATCCACGAAGCCGTTCACGCGGTCTCAGTTCTTGGCGGGCTGAACGGTGACGTAGTTCCTTCCTCTGCGGGTGTGGTACACCACGTGCCCGTCGACCATGGCGAAGAGCGTGTCGTCCCGGCCCCGGCCGACGCTGTCGCCCGGGTGAAACTTCGTGCCCCGCTGGCGGACGAGAATTGTCCCCGCCGAAACGAGCTGTCCCGCGTACCTCTTGATTCCCAACCTTTTCGACTGCGAATCGCGGCCGTTCTTCGCCGCGCCGCCCTTCTTGCGTCCCATGTCAGACCTCCGTCGTTTCAGTCCGCACGACGATCTCGCGCGGGAACTCCCGCGCGAGATCCTTCAACCCCCGCAGGAGGAAATCGGTCATCCCTTTCAGCCACCCGTTGTCCGCGTCCGCCGCGGAGGGCCCGAGAAGGAGCCTCATTTCCCCCCGCACGCCCGCGCCTCCCGCGGCGACAAGGCTCCGCTCGGCGCACAGAAGCCCCGCCGTCCGCAGCAGCGAGGTTGCAGCCGCGCAGGCGATGTTCCGCCCCGCTTCATCAGCGCCCGCATGTCCGTCGGCCTCGAAGCCCCGGAGGGTTCCCCGGGGGGACAGGACGAGGCGGATGCGCAGGACGGGAGTTTCAGCTGAGCCCGTTGAAGCCCTCGACCTTGATGGTGGAGAACTGCTGTCGATGTCCGAACCTGCGGCGGTAGTTCTTCTTCTTCTTGAACTTGCCGAATACGAGCTTCCGTCCCCTGCCTTCGCCCTCGACGACCGCCATGACGGACACGCCGGGAACGTAGGGACTGCCGATGCGGGTCGAACCGCCATCGGACACCATGAGCACAGAGGAGAATTCCACCTTCTCCCCCGCATCCTTTGAAAGGTGATCCACCTTCAAGACGGCGCCCTGTTCCACCTTGTACTGTTTGCCAAGAATATCAACGAGAGCGTACATACGATTCCACCCCTGCCACTATCCTCGATTGCGCGCGACGCGCACGGACACGCCGCCGCGAACTCCCGTCAAGCGCGCCATGAGATTCAGCGCCTACAGTACCGGGGAAGCGGGGCGATGGTCAAGTGCTCGCGACCGCGAATGTCACGGGGTACCGTGACCGCGAATGTCACGGGGTACCGTGACCGCGATATTCCGTGGCATTCGGGAACTGGTCGCAAGGGGACGGAAAGGCACGGGGGGTCAGGTCTCCTCGTCGTCGGAGGTCATGAGAAACTTCAGCTCCTCCGCGGAGACGATGTGCTCTTCATCCGGTGACGCCTTGCCCTCCAGGACAAGCTTGATCTCAGCGATGTCGCGGGCATGCGCGTCGCGGATGCCGCGGAGACCGGGGAGCTTCTCGAGGAGGGCGTCGGAAAGCGGGGCCTTCCTGTCCAGCACGGTGTCCAGCGACTCCGCGAAGTATCTCTTGAGCTTCGCCAGCTCCTTCAGGTGCTACTTGCGCTTCACGTACAGCGCGCTCTCCCGAAGGCTCCGGTAGAGACTCCCGG
>Ga0187870_1001467_pt1 | contig 21673 bp, 21 predicted proteins | sample June2016WEW_13_1_3_FD_132974 | JGI IMG/M metagenome (GOLD analysis project Ga0187870, IMG submission 132974) | Peatland microbial communities from SPRUCE experiment site at the Marcell Experimental Forest, Minnesota, USA - June2016WEW_13_150 | ecosystem: Environmental > Terrestrial > Soil >... | reverse complement strand
CCAGGAGACGCCATCGGCGCCATAGACGACCTTGGCAATCTGGTTCACGCGGTCGCGCAATTTCATCTCGTTGGGATAAAGGAATTTAAAATTTACCTTTTCGTTGCAGGCTTCCTTGACTGCATCGGTCAACTCCTGGGCGCCGGCGCCGCCTTTGGCATAGTGGAACGATATGGCGCAGCGGGCACCCGCTTTTTCGGCCGCCTTGCGGATAATTTCTTCTTCTTCCTTGGTGTCGGTCGGGAAGCTGTTAACGCAGACTACCGGGTTGATGCCGGAGGCGCGGATGATGTTGATGTGGTGGATCAGGTTTTCGCAGCCTTTCTCCACCAGGCCGGGCGCCGCTTTCTTATAGGCATCCGGCAGGGGCACACCGGGAGTGACCTTGGGGCCACCGCCGTGCATCTTAAGAGAGCGCACAGTGGCTACCAGCACCGAGACATTGGGTTTGAGGCCACTGTAGCGACACTTGACGTTCCAGAACTTCTCGAAGCCGATATCAGAGGCGAAGCCGCTCTCGGTGACATGATAATCAAACATTTTAAGCCCGACACGGTCGGCGATGATGGACGACTGGCCGATGGCGATATTGGCGAACGGGCCGGCATGGACAAAGCACGGCTGGTATTCCGCGGTCGAGCAGAGGGTGGGATTAATCGTGTTGCGCATCCAGGCCGTCATGGCGCCGGCTACCTGTAGGTCTTCGGTAGTGATAGGCTTGCCTTTTTTATCATAGGCGACGGTGATTTCACCGAGCCGTTTGCGCAGGTCGGCCAGGTCGGTGACGATGGAGAGGATGGCCATCAGCTCGGAGCTGACGGCAATGCCGAACTTGCTCTGCATCATGTAGCCGTCAGTCTTCTGGGTGCCCATGCCGATGATGATGTTCCGCAAGGACTGGGCGCAGAAATCCATAATCCAGCCCATTTCCACCCGTAGCGGGTCGATGTCCAGGCGGCGCATGTGGCTAAGGCGGGCCAGTTGCTCGTCATCGTAGTTGCGTTCATGCTGCATCCTGGAGGTCACGGCGACCATCGCCAGGTTGTGGGCGTTCATAATATCGTTGATATCGCCTGTAAGACCCATGGAAAATTCTGTATGGGGGATAAGCAAAGCATTACCGCCGCCGGCCGCGGTGCCTTTAATGTTCATCGTCGGACCGCCGGAAGGCTGGCGGATAGCTCCGCCGACGCTTTCCTTCTGGTAGCCGAGGCCCTCGATCAGGCCCATGGTGGTGGTGGTCTTGCCCTCGCCCAGCGGGGTGGGGGTGACGGCCGTCACCTCGATGTACTTGCCGTCCGGTTTGTCCTTGAGCCGTTCCATGACTTTCAGGAAGTCAACTTTGCCGACTTTCCCGTAAGCCAGGATTTCGTCTTTTTTCAGGCCGAGTTTTTGCTGCCATTCGGCGGGGGTGGGCATGTGTTCGCAGGCGGCTTCAGCTATCTGCCAGTCCGCCATCTTTGATGTGTCGTAAGCCACTGATATATCCTCCTGATTTATTTCGTTTTCCTATTTTTATACATGCGCTTGGCCAGGCATGTGGAATAAAGGGGATAGAAGGTTCGAAATTTGAAATACTTTCCTATTTTCGTATTTTAGCTTACTTAACGATAAAGGGCAATGGGGGAAATTACGCTCTTTTTTAGGTAAATGGATATAGCACCCTGTGAGGTTTTCTCCGGGATGGCTCTGCGTTGCTTGGCGGGGAGGTATAAGCCCCAGTTGCTGCATGAGGTCCAGCCGGTCGTAGTGTTCCCAGGTTTCCAGGATTTTACCGTCTTTAAAGCGGTCGAGGATGGCGCCGCTCATAGTGACCTTTTTACCGGCAGAAGTGAACGTGCAGAACGTGCGCGTAGCCACCAGGTCGGCCTCCGCCAGGATGTCCTCGATCGTTACCTGAATATCGGGATAAGCGGCGCGCAACCAGGCGAGGAATTTTTTATAGTCGGCGATGCCTTTGACATCCGCCCCGCCCGGCCCGTGGTAAACAAAATCCGGGCGGAGGCATTCATCCAAAACGGCTAGATTCCCTTCATTGAGCACTTCCGCTACGATACGGCGTTCGATGGTTTTTTGGCGCTTTAACGATGTCGCGTCCATTTTCTCCACCTCCACGCCAGAGTGGGGATCCTGATGAGATTACCAGACCTTCAATGATCTCTGTTTAGGCTCGATCGTAAAGATGATCCGCAGCTGTTGATTAGTTACCATCTGGTCGAACATTTCGCCTTGACCGATAATTTTGCCGTTTACCCAGCGGTCCAGAACACTGCCCGTCAGGATCTGGGATTCTCTTTCTCTGTTCCGTGTGTTATACATCCCTGTCACTTCCCTTCACATATTTGTCCTCTATTCTCACTATAGCGGAAAAAGGGCAACAATTAATCAGTAAAAACTCTCTTTCTGTATTGGCGGTTATGCCTATTTATTGTTGCCCGTTATACCTATTTTCATTTGTCTTTTAGCGGAAGGGAACCTAGAATAGCATTAGGATGCCGAAAGGAGCGGAAAGATGGCTGGAAAAACCTATCCCAGGTGCGCGCACTGTTCTACCAGGGAGTGTGAAAACCGGGGGAGCCAGGCAGGTTCGGCTCCTTCCCTGCAAAAAACGCCGGCGTTCTGCCCGATGAAACTGATGCCGGAGGCCTATGCCGCCGCCATGGCGGAATATGATAAGCCCGAAGTAAAAGAGTTCGCACGGCTGGCGTCGGTGCAGGAATTCCAGTGCTACGAGCGCCTGCCGGACGGCCTGAAGACCAAACTGCCGCGCATCGAGGAGACGATACAATTTGCCAGGAAGAACGGCTTTAAGAGACTGGGGCTGGCGCACTGTGCTGGACTGGCCTATGAAGCCGGACTGCTGACCGGCATCCTCGAGAATAACGGGTTCGAAGTGGTATCCGTCCAGTGCAAGACCGGGGCCGTGCCCAAGGAGATGATAGGCATTAAACCGGAGGAGAAGATCGCCGGGCCGGAGATGTGGGAAACGATGTGCAACCCCATCGTCCAGGCAATGGTTATCAACGAATCTAAAGTGGATATGGCCATCATGCTGGGGCTGTGCATCGGGCACGATACCCTTTTCATCAAGTACTGCAAGGTGCCGATGACGGTGCTGGCGGTAAAGGACAGGGTACTGGGCCACAACCCGCTGGCGGCGCTATATGCCGGCAACACGTATTATCAGAGACTGAAAAACAGAATCGATTAGAGCGCTGACGTTTCAGGAGGTAGGCAAAATGGCAATGATGGACATCAGCGTGGTGCCGGTGGGGACGGGCAAACCTTCGGTCAGCGAATATGTCGCCGGGGCGGTACGGCTGTTACAGAACGAGCCAGGTATCAAATATGAACTCACCGCGATGAACACGATTATCGAAGGCGACCTGGAAAAGCTGATGGTGCTGGCGCAGCGGATGCACCGTTCCGCTTTCGACGCCGGCGCTAAAAGGGTGGTAACGACCATCCGCATCGACGAGCGTTGTGACAAGCCGCTCACCATCGAGGGCAAGATAAAAGCAGTAAAAGATAAGCTGGGGAAGTGAGTAAAATCTCCCTTATTCCCTCCTTACGAAGGAGGGAAACTCATCCTCTCCCTTTCGTAAAGGGAGAGTGAGAGAGGGATTTAACAAAGGGGTTGAGACTAATTTGGGAAGAGAAGGGGACTAATATGGAAATCAAGATAACCACACTGGCGGAAAACACCGCGGAAATGGGCTACCTGGCGGAGTGGGGTTTGAGCATGTTCGTGGAAGCGGACGGGGCCAAAGTGTTGTTCGATACAGGCATGGGCATTGCAGCCGTGCATAACGCCCAGCTATTAGGCATAGATTTGAGCACAATTGATCGTATCGTTTTAAGCCACGGCCACCGTGACCATACCGGCGGGCTGCGGGAAGTGCTGATGCTGATGAAAAAAGAGGTAGAAGTCATCGCCCACCCGGATATCTGGGCGCTCAAGTATACCCGCTGGCGCAAGAAATCGGAGCACTATAGCGGCGTGCCTTTCCGGCGGGAGCTTTTGGAGAACCTGGGGGCGCGCTTCAATCTGACGAAAAAGCCGGTACGCATTACCGACCATTTTATGACGACCGGTGAAATCCCGATGCTTTCCGATTACGAGGAGATCGATAGCGGCCTTTACGATAAGGAAACCGGCGAAATGCTGCCGGACGAACTTAAAGACGACCTCGGGCTGGTCATCGACGCCGAATACGGGCTGGTGGTGATACTGGGGTGCGCCCATCACGGCGTCGTCAACACGCTGAAGCAGGAACAGCAGGTGACGGGCAAAGAGCTGATCTATGCAGCCATCGGCGGGACCCATCTGCTCAACGCGGAGCGCCCGCGGTGGGAAAAGACGGCGGCGGACCTCAAGGAAATGGGCGTGCAGTACCTGGGCGTCTCCCACTGCACCGGCTTCGAGGCTTCCGCCTACCTGGCGCAGGAGTTCGGGGAGAGATTTTTCCTGAATAACTCGGGGTCACGCTGGACTTTGCCTTTTAAGTAGTCCGGCTCAAGACCCCGATTGAATTCTCGTCCACATTCGATTATAATTTAAGAACAGTATCCGCTAGGGGTGCTCTGGCTGAGATGTCCCGATATTATCGGGACGACCCTTGGAACCTGACCTCGGTAATACGAGCGTAGGGAAGCGGCGTAAACCAGAACCAGGGTTCGAGCGCTTCTAGCCGATATCCCTGGTTTTATTATTTTAAGGGGGTCGCTGCGATGACACAACTGGAAATCGCCAGAAAAGGCAATATCTCTCCGGAGATGAAGAAAGTCGCCGCTGCGGAGGGCAAGGACGTTGCATTCATCAGAGAGGGTGTATCTAAAGGGAAAATCGTCATTCCGGCCAATCCAGCGCACGTCAAACTGGTGACCTGCGGGGTGGGCGAGGGGCTTTCCACTAAAGTCAATGCGAATATCGGCACGTCATCGGATTTCGGCGATGAGCAGACGGAACTCGCCAAGCTGCGGGTAGCCATCGCGGCCGGGGCGGACTCGGTGATGGATTTGAGCACCGGCGGAGACATCCCGGCCATCCGGCGGGCGCTTATCACCGCCAGTGAAAAGACCATCGGCACGGTGCCGGTTTACCAGGCGGGCATCGGCGCCATCGAAAGACACGGCGCCATCGTCAAGATGACCGCCGACGATATTTTTAATGCCATCGAGGACAACGCGCGGGACGGCGTGGACTTTATTACGGTGCACTGCGGCGTGACGCAGGGCGCCATCGCCCGCCTCAAACAGCAGGGCAGGGTGACGGACGTGGTCTCCCGGGGCGGGGCTTTCATGGTGGGCTGGATGCTCCACAACGATTGCGAGAACCCGCTTTACGAGCAGTACGACCGCCTGCTGGACATCGCGCGTGAGTATGACGTTACTTTGAGCCTGGGGGACGGCATGCGCCCCGGCAGCCTGGCGGATGCCACGGACCGGACACAGATTGAAGAGCTGATAACGCTGGGAGAGCTGGTGCAGCGGGCGCAGGCGGCGGGCGTCCAGGTGATGGTGGAAGGGCCGGGGCACATTCCTTTAGACCAGATCGAGACCAACGTGAAGCTGCAAAAAGCCCTGTGCCAGGGTGCGCCTTTTTATGTGCTGGGGCCGCTGGTCACGGACATCGCGGCGGGGTACGACCATATTACCAGCGCCATCGGTGGGGCGATCGCCGCCATGGCCGGGGCGGACTTTCTGTGCTACGTGACGCCGTCGGAACACCTGGCTATCCCGGACATCGATGACGTGCGGGAGGGGGTCATGGCGGCCCGCATCGCGGCGCACGCTGCCGATATCGTTAAGGGGATAAAAGGGGCGGCGGAAAGAGACCGGCAAATGTCTCAGGCGCGCAAACGGCTGGACTGGGCGGAACAATCCAGGCTCGCGCTCGACCCCGAAAAAGTGGCCAGGGTACACCGCCAGCGCTCGACCACCGGGTCGGCGTGCAGCATGTGCGGGCAGTATTGCGCCATGGAGCTGGTGGGCAAGTACCTGGGCGTAAATGCCACCAAGTGCTGAAAAAACAGCCGGCTGAAGACTAAAAACAAAGACCCCGGGGAAAATCGGGGTCTTTTTGTTTAATTTATAGCTTAAAGCTGGACTAGGCTGGTTTCCAACCTTTATTACGTAAATAAATCACCCAGTAAACCAGAGCGACGAAGAACACGCCGCCGATAATGTTGCCGATGGTCACCGGAATCAGGTTCTTTACAAAGAAATTGGCCCAGGTAAGATGGCTATAGGTGGCGACCGTGACATTGGCGGAGGTAACACCCGAGCTTTGCCAGAAAGTGTCTGACGCGCCGGCTTTGACCAGGATGGAATAGGGGATGAAATACATGTTCGCTACGCAGTGCTCGAACCCGGCGGCCACGAAACCCGCGATGGGGAAGATGATGGCGGAAATCCGGCCCAGCACGGTACGGGCGCTGTAGGTAAGCCAGACCGCCATGCAGACCATAGCGTTACACAGAATACCCAGGATTAGCGCCTGCGCGAACCCCAGGTTAACCTTGCCGAGGCCGATGTTCAGCGCGGTCACGCCCACGGCGCCCTTATCCATGGTGTAGTGCTGGCTCCAGAAAACGAACAAAGCGGTAGCCACCGCGCCGCACAGGTTCCCCAGGTACACGATTCCCCAGTTGCGCACCACGCGAAACGTAGAAAGCTTGCGGCTGGCCCAGGCCATGATGATCAGGTTGTTGCCGGTGAACAGCTCGGCGCCGCCGACGATGACCAGGATCAGGCCGAGGCTGAAGGCGATGCCCCCGATGACGCGCATAACGCCCCAGGGCATACTAACGCCGCCGGTGGTCTGGGAGATCGTGAAAAAGATACAACCGAGCGCGATAAAAGCGCCGGCCAGCACGGCCAGGGCAAAAGTGCTCAGGAAATCAAGGTTGGCTTTTCTAATACCTATCGACTGCGCTTTGGCGGCCATTTCCGCCGGTAACAGCTCATCGAAGGCACTGGTAGGTTCATTGTTATTCTCTTCCGGTTCTACCATAAACACCCCCTTTCAGAGTCAATTATATGATATTTAACTGTCACCAACAATACGCCGTAAGTTATAGCACCCTCTACGGCGGGACGGAGAGTCCGGTAGGCAGATTTATGTATCTACCGGGCGGGCGGGACAATCCGTCGCCAGGGCACAGTAACTATTCTTTGCAGCCGGCCTTTTTTTGCGTTAACATTTAAATAGAGGTGTTAAAGATGTTTATTAAAGATTTACCGCAATACTCATACGATTTTGTTAACTACTCTCCGGCCGCCGGCGCGGAAGGCGTGGGCGATCAAGCCCCCCAGGACGATGCTGCGTTGCTTGACGCATATTCGATTACGATAAGCGGCGTCGTTACCAGGGTAAGCCCGGCGGTGGTGCATATCCGCGTCAAGAAAAAGTCGCACCGCCGCCCCGGCGCCCCTTCGGAACTGGCCGGCAGCGGCTCCGGGTTCGTCATTACGCCCGATGGCTACATCGTGACCAACTGCCACGTGGTCGAAGACACGGACGCCGTCGAGGTGAGCCTGGCGGACGGTAATACGTGCGGGGCGGAGGTCATCGGGAAAGACCCGGCGACGGATATCGCTTTGCTGCGCATCTCCGGCTCGCGGCTGCCCATGGTTAATCTGGGAGACTCCGACAGGTTGCGGGTAGGGCAGGTGGCTATCGCCGTGGGTAATCCCCTCGGCTTCCAGAGCACGGTTACGGCGGGAGTCATCAGCGCGCTGGGGCGTTCGTTGCGGAGCCAGAGCGGCCGCCTTATCGAGAACGTTATCCAGACGGATGCGGCCTTGAACCCGGGTAACAGCGGCGGGCCGCTGCTGGATTCCAGGGGGTGCGTTATCGGTATCAATACGGCCATTATCCAGCACGCGCAGGGCATCTGCTTCGCGATACCGGTCAATACCATGCGCTGGGTGGTGACGCAGCTTATCCGGGAAGGCAAAGTGGTGCGCGGTTTCCTGGGTATTTCCGGGCAGACGGTACCATTGCCGGTGCGGGTGGTCCGGTACTTCCAGCTCACGCACGATGCCGGCGTGCAGGTCATCGACGTTACGGCAGGCAGCCCGGCTGACCGGGCGGGGTTGAAGGAAGGGGACATCGTCATCGAGATGGACGGCCATGCCGTCAACAGCGTAGATGACATACACCGCCGTCTTCCTGGTGAATCTATCGGCAAGAGCAAAAAAATAGTACTCTTACGCGGCTGGACCAGGCGGCTGGAGAAGGACATCGTGCCGGCGGAAAGTCAGGGTTAGCTTTTATTGACATTTGACCTCAACGTAGTAGAATGAATGTATTATGAAGCTATTCGGCTCATCCGGCATACGTACGGTTTACGATAGAAATTTGCTGGACATTGCCTTTAAAGTAGGGCTGGCGGTAGGCAAAGACCATAAAAGAGTTATCGTCGGCCGGGACACGCGGACTTCCGGAGACGCCATGAAGCATACCGTCATGGCCGGGCTGCTGGCGGCCGGCGCGCAGTGCAGCGATGCCGGCATTACTCCCACTCCCACGCTCGCTTACGTTACCCGGGATTTTACCGCCGGCGTCATGATTACCGCCTCCCATAATCCCCCCGAATACAACGGTCTCAAGCTGTTAAATCCGGACGGTTCTTCATTTGATGCCACACAGCAAACGCAGGTAGAAAATATCATGGCGGAAGAATCGTTAAAGATAGCCGGCTGGGAGGATGTCAAACAGGGGGATACGTACCAGAGTGCCATCGAAATCCATATCGCGGCGATTATGGCGGACTTTCCGTCCGCGTTGAATGTTAAAGTGGTGGTGGATGCCGGCTGCGGCGCCGCGGCGGAAGTCACGCCGCGCCTGCTGGAGCGGCTGGGCTGTGATGTAGTGGCGTTGAACTGCTATAACAGCGGTTTTTTCCCGCGCGGCATCGAGCCGAGCGAAGAAAACTTGCAAGAGCTTTGCCGGAAAGTGAAAGAGTCCGGCGCGGCGGTGGGCATCGCCCACGACGGCGACGCCGACCGCATGATGGCGGTGGATGAAAAGGGGAGGTTTATCTCCGGGGACAAGCTGCTGGCCATCCTGGCTAAAGCGGTGGGGGCCAAAGACCTGGTGACCACGCTGGATGCTTCGATGGTGATTGACGAGATGGGAATTAAAGTACGCCGCACGAAAATCGGCGATACCTGGGTCTCCGAGGAGTTGCGGAAGGGCGGGGACTTCGGCGGGGAAACGGCCGGGGCGTGGATTTTCCCCTCGTTTTCTTTATGCCCGGACGGCATCTATGCCGCGGCGCAAATTGCGGCGCTGGCCGGCAAATCCAGCTTGGCGGAGATGGCGGACGCGGTGCCGGTTTATCCGCTCCTGCGCGGCAGTGTTAGCAGCGCCGGCCTGGTAATGTCCCGGCTGGAAGCCGAGTTGCTGAAACTAAAACCGCTCCAGGTGAGCAAAATCGACGGTCTGAAACTGGACTTTAAAGACGGCTGGCTGCTGGTCCGGCCCTCCGGCACGGAACCCAAGATAAGGCTGACCGCCGAGGCGAAAACGGAAACAGCCGTGCGCCAGCTTTTCGATAAGGGTATGGAAGCGGTTAAAAGCTCAATAAAAATCGGGGTGAAAGCAAGTTGAAAGCAGTTATTTTAGCGGCGGGCGAGGGGCAGCGCATGCGCCCGCTGACGACCAACCGGCCCAAGGTCATGCTGCCGGTCGCCAGCCGGCCCATTCTGGAGCACCTCCTAATCGAGGTGAAAGCCGCGGGCATAGAGGAAATCGTCCTCGTGGTGGGCTATTGCGATAAGCAGGTACGTAGCTACTTCGGGGATGGGGAGAGGTGGGGGGTAAAAATCAGCTATTCCGAACAGCGTAAACAGCTGGGCACGGCGGATGCCATCCGGATGGCCGCGGGCGTTACCGATGGGAATTTCCTGGTCATTAACGGCGATATCGTGGTCAGCCGGGTGGACATCAAACACCTGATGAAAAGCGCCCATGATACGATGAGCGTCACCGAGGTTAAAGACCCGCGGGGACTGGGAATCGTAGAGCTTGCCGGCAACAAAGTGGTCAGTATCCACGAAAAATCCAAAAACCCGCCCACTTTGATGGCCAACGCCGGCCTGTATTTGTTTACACCGGAGATATTCGACGTGATTGCCAAAACGGAAAAATCCCCGCGCGGCGAGTATGAAATCACCGATTCGCTCCAGATACTTATCGGCCGCCCGAACGGCCTACACTTTGTGGAAATAAAGTCGTGGCTGGACTTGAGCTACCCGTGGGACCTGCTTAAAGCCAACGAGGCCATGATGGCCGATCTGCAAGCCGAAAATCTCGGCGAGGTAGAGCCGAACGTTACGCTTAAAGGCGCGGTGGTCATCGGCAGGAACACGGTGGTCAGGTCCGGCGCCTATATCGTAGGGCCGGTAATCATCGGGGAGGGGTGTGAGATAGGCCCCAACTGCTTTATCCGCCCGTCCACCACCATCGGGGACAAATGCCACGTCGGGGCGGCCGTGGAGGTAAAAAACTCCATTATCATGAATGGCACCAAAGTGCCCCATTTGAACTACGTCGGCGATAGCGTCATCGGCCAGGGGTGCAACCTGGGGGCGGGCACGAAAATCGCCAATTTAAGGCTGGACAAACAGAACATCCACGTCGGCGGCATCGATACCAAACGTCGCAAGCTTGGGGCGATTATCGGGGATGACGTGGAGACCGGCATCAATGCCTCGATCAACGTGGGCAGCGTGATCGGCAACAACACGTTCATCGGGCCGGGGGCAAAGGCCAGCGGTATTATCGCGCCTAACTCAAAGATATTATGAGGGGTGGACTATGAAACAGGCAGTGATTCTGGCGGCGGGCGAAGGACAGCGGCTGCGCCCGTTTACCGTTACCAGACCCAAGGCGATGATTTCCATCGCCGATAAGCCGATACTACAATTTATCATCGATTCACTGGCGCGCAACGGCATCCGCGATATCATTTTCGTGGTGGGCTACCGTAAAGAGCAGGTCTATGACTACATGGGTTCGGGCGAGAAATTCGGCGTCAAGATTACCTATGTCACGCAGGAAACGCAGCTGGGCACCGCCCATGCTTTGTCTCACGCTAAAGACCTGGTGGGCAAGGAGTTCCTGGTACTGCCGGGCGATAACCTGATCGAAGCCCCGACTCTGGCTGATTTTGTGGATACCCAGCCTCAAGCGATTCTGGTGAAAAGGGTAAAATCGCCGTCGACCTACGGCGTGGTGAATGCCGAGGGCGGCGAGGTAAAGCAAATTGTCGAAAAGCCCAAGGAAGCGGGCACTAACCTGGTCAATACTGGTATTTATGCCTTCACCAAAGATGTGTTCAAGTATACGGAGGCGGTGCTGGATATACCGGATGCTTTGAACAATATGATCAAAGACGGCTATACTTTCAAAGCGCAGGAGACCGACGCCACCTGGCTCGATATCGCCTATCCCTGGGATATTATCAGCCTGAACAACGAAATCCTCAAGAACCTGGAAAATAGATTAGGCGGCACCATCGAGGACGGCGCTTTCATCAAGGGCAAGGTGGTCATCGGGGAGGGTACCGTCATTAGGTCCGGTTCCATCATTTACGGACCGGCGGTCATCGGTAGCGGCTGCGAGATAGGTCCGCAGGCCTGCATTATGCCGTCCACCAGCATCGGCGATAATGTGGCAATATCCTCGTTTACCCAGGTGCGGAACAGCGTCATCGGGGACGATGTGACCCTGGGGCCGGGGTGCATTATCAGCGACTCGATCATCGATAAGGGTACGGTGATCAAAGGGAGATTTACGGCGCTCGGCGGGCCGAGCGAGGTTAAAATCAACGATATCAGCCCGTCCATTAACATCGGGGCGATCATGGGGGAGGGCTGTAAGGTGGAAAGCAACGTCACCGTGCAGCCGGGCGCCATCATTGGCAACGGCTGCCAGATACAGATTTCCCGGCTGTTAAGCGGCCGCTTTCCGGATAAAAGCTTGGTGTATTGAGATGTCATTGCGAGCCATCCTTCGGTAGAAAGAGGCGTGGCAATCTCATTGATTTGCTTCTTCTCTTTCAAAGGAAGAAGTGTAAAGAGTAAGGAAACAGGATAATCTATGTGCGGCATCGTCGGATATATAGGAGATAAAAAGGCCCAGCCTGTGCTGCTTAACTGCTTGAGCAAGCTGGAATACCGCGGCTATGATTCCTGCGGCATCGCCCTCGCCAACGGCAAAATCGAGGTCTATAAGGACGCCGTCCGCGTAAAGGTGCTCGCTAAAAACCTGGCGGAGCACGATGGCGTGGTGGGCATCGGGCATACGCGCTGGGCCACCCACGGCGAACCGTCCCAGAAAAACGCCCATCCCCATTGCGATTGTACCGGCCGGATAGCCGTGGTACATAACGGGACCATCAATAATTTCCTGCAATTAAGGCAGCAGCTGACCGCGGAAGGGCACAACATCGTCTCGGATACCGATACCGAGGTCATTCCTCACCTGATAGAAAAGTATTATGACGGCGACTTTGAAAAGGCCGTGGACATGGCTCTGCAGGACCTCGAAGGGGCTTACACCATGATCGCGCTGATGGCCGGCGAACCCAAACTTATCGCCGCCCGCAAAGACAGCCCGCTGATCATCGGCGTCGGCGACCGCGAAAACCTGCTCGCCTCCGATGTGCCGGCCTTGCTGGACTATACCAGCCGCGTGATTTACCTGGAAGACGGGGATGTAGCCGTGATTACCGCTGGGAACGTGAGCATCAAGCGGGACGGCTGCGCCATCACGCCGGAAGTACACAAGATAACCTGGAGCATGGAGGACGCCCAGAAGGGCGGCTACGAGCACTTCATGCTTAAAGAGATCCACGAGCAGCCCAAGGTCATCCGGGATACGCTGGCGGAATACATCTCTACAGCGGCGCCTGTGGCGGACCTCGTCGGCGGTGAGGAGGGCACCGAAGAGCTACTAATCATGGCCTGCGGCACCTCTTACCACGCCGGCCTGATAGGCAAAAACATCATCGAAAATCTCGTAAATATCCCGGTGCGGGTGGAAATCGCTGATGAATTTTGTTACACCGGACAGGCATCGCCGATGAACCGGGCGATCGTCATCACCCAGTCCGGCGAGACCAGCGATGTCCTGAAAGCGGTCAAAAAACTCAAGGAAAAAGGCGCTTACACCATCGCTATTACAAACGTGGTGGGCAGCACCATCAGCCGGGTCGCCGATAAAACGATATACACCCGGGCGGGGCCGGAGATAAGCGTGGCGGCCACCAAGACATTCATCGCCCAGCTCATTGCGCTGTACTGGCTGGCGCTGCCGTACTCGAGGGTGGAGACAGGCAAACTGGACGCCCTGGTGCTGGAGCTAAGGCAGTTGCCGGCAAAAGTGCAGCAGGTGCTGGATAACGAGGCCAAAATTGCGGCGGTAGCCAAAAAGCTGGCCGCTTATAATAGCGTGTTCTTTATCGGGAAGGGGTTCAATTACCCCGTTGCCCTGGAGGGCGCCCTCAAGCTCAAGGAAATTTCCTACATCCACGCGGAAGGCTACGCCGCCGGGGAGTTGAAGCATGGACCCTTCGCGCTGCTCGGCAACGAAGCGCCGGTGGTCGCGGTGGTAGCCGAAGACAATACTTATGATCCGATCGTCACCAGCATCAAAGAAATCAAAGCCAGGCGTTCTCCGGTTATCGCCGTCGTCAGCGAGGAGGACGAGACCATGCCCGGTCTGGCGGACATGGTGATCACCCGGCCTAAAATCGAGCCGCTGTTTTCGCCGGTGATAAACTCGGTTATTTTACAGTTGCTGGCTTACTTCGTGGCGAAGGAGCGGGGTTGTCCGATCGACTTCCCGCGAAACCTGGCCAAAAGCGTTACCGTGGAATAGGATTCCGATGCCGTTACCCCTAAAATATTTTCTTTTCCTGCCATGGCACTTTTCCCGATGTGGTAAAATCTAAATGGTATGAATATTAAAACGGTAGCGAACAACCGCAAGGTTTTCCACAATTATTACGTGGGAGAGACGTTCGAGGCCGGCATCGCCCTGCTTGGTTCGGAAATAAAGTCTATCCGGGACGGGCGGGTGAGCCTTAGTGATGCTTACGTCAAACCGGAAAAGGGTGAGATGTGGCTGGTGAATGCGCATATCGCCCGGTACGCGGCGTCCAGCTATATGGGACATGATCCCACACGGCCGCGTAAGCTGCTGCTGCACCGGAAAGAAATTTTGAACCTCACCGGCAAGGTGGCGGAAAAGGGGTTGACGCTGGTAGCTACTAAAGTGTATCTCAAGGGAGGCCGGGCCAAAGTGGAAATAGCGCTGGCCAGGGGCAAAAAGCTCTATGATAAGCGTGAGGCCATCAGCCGCCGCGAGACGGACAGGGAGATGGAACGGGCGATTAAAAGCCGCTAGCACTTTATTAATCAAATATGGGGACGCGTGGTTTCGACAGGGGAAGTGCGCTATAGGAACGCAAGCAGAGGTGCCGCTCCCTCTTTAAACCGGTGGCAAAAAACAACTGCCGAACCAGTAATGGTTGCAGCCTAATTAACTAGGTTGCCATCCAACCTGACCTCACCCCGACGGGTCAGGATTGGGTGCCGCAAAGTGGGGGTGCCGCTGCCCTGATGCCGGTATGGGCAGTGAAAGATTATCGGCTGGCCCGGCCCAACTCGGTCGGTTGAGGTGGGCGGGGCGAGACAAAAAGAGCCGACTAAGCTTGTAGTAAGTCCTGGACAGCTTCTTCTGGACGGGGAGTTCGACTCTCCCCCGTCTCCACCAGAAACACAGATGAGCCTCCGGCGTAGAACCGGGGGCTTTTTCATAAAATCAGAACGTAAATTTCAGGCGCCTCATAAATGGGCTTCTGCCAGCTTTGGTTAAGGGTCACAACCTCAATTTCCTTTGTGATAATTCTGTGAGTCTTTAACCAACCCTCGTGATAGTCCTGTGACAATGCCTCCGTAGGATATTTATGTGTCAAAAAATCCTCAAATGCAACGAAAGCTTCACCATATAACAATTATCCCAAATGGATATTTTGGTAAGCTTTCGGAGTGAATTTGGACCTCGCAGTGCTAAGAAAAGGAGCCTACGTGACAGGACACTGCCATCTTCTTTACTTACTTATTGGCGCGTAGCGTTTTCAGACCTATGCATAAACGTATCAAAATAAAAGATGTTGCCGAGTATTGTATGGTGAGCAGGACTACTGTACGCAGATGGATTGACGGCGGGAAATTGCAGGCGCTCAGGCTGCCCAGTGGTCATTATCGAATCAGACAAGTGGATTACAGGCATTTTCTTGAGAACTGTGGGATTCCTCTTAAGGAAAGCGCCTTTGCGTCCAAATATGAAAGAAAGGAGAAAAACTAAAAATGGCAGTACAGACTTCGATGGCGTCATCGGGACTGGCTGAGGTCCTGGACCGGATACTGGACAAGGGCCTCGTACTCGATGCCTGGGTCAGGGTTTCCCTGCTTGGCCTGGAAATCCTTACTATTGAAGCCAGGGTTGTCCTGGCTGGCGTCGAGACCTACCTGAAGTATGCTGAAGCTATTGGCCTTACGGCTACAGCCGCCTAAAAATTTGGGAGCGATTTTGCCAAGGTACCCTTGGCTAACGAAGTGCACCTTGCCAACGTCTCTCCCCTGGCTTAATGAGGATAAAAATATGGAACCAGTTTTAAACCTTATCACCTCTTATGAAAACAGAATTGCCACGGTGGAAGAATTGATGACAACGGCTTACCAGGCCACGATGACTTCCGATGGTAGCTTCGATGTTCTCGATGGGGAGAGAGAAAGACTGAAAATCGGTCTGCAGAAAACATTGACAAAAAACTGCTCTTTACGCAGAAAGGACTTTACCCGGCTTATGGAAAGAGTACTTTCTGATTCAGATAAGAAAAAGATCGCCATCCAGGAAGAGCAAATTCGGGTTAGAGAAAAAGTCAGAGAATACCTGGATGAACAAAAACAGCTCTCGAAATACCTGCGGCAGAAGTTAGTCGAATTAGCACAAGAAAAGGCGGATAAAAGTAGTCTCGACACAGTTATCACTAACATCAGGGACATGTATGAGAATAAGGGCCAGCAGCTCTTTGTAATATTTCGTGAATTCCAACAGCGTTTAAAAATCTTTCAGAGGGAGCAAGAGGAAATCAATTTCAAACTGCAGAGACTTGTGGATAGAGGCGAATCCTTGAGTCTGGAAGACCTGAGGCAGCTGGAAACAACTGAAGCTCTCCAGAAGAGAACGACAGAACGAGAGTTGCGGCGTGGAGAAGTGGAAAGGTTACTGTCTCATTTTAAGCAGCAACGGCAGGAAAGCCGCCGCCATTAGCGGTAAAAATATTACATTTTAGGCAGGAGGACAAAGATGGGGATTGCTTACGAGATGAAAAAACTTACCCGTGACATTGCTTCTTCCCATAAAGATCGGACGAAAAATATCCATCAAATAGGAGAAGAGGTAAAACGGACCAGGGTTCATGCCCGGAATCTGGTCCATGGCTTTAAGAGCTCTCGACAGGAGACCAGCCGGCAGCTGATAAGAGATTTAGCCCGGGATAAAACAGGTAGAACGTCTGAAGTCAAAGCTATTTTAAAGGATTCTCAAGTTTTCCTGAAAGACTTTAAAGACTCTCAGAAAATTACTAATGCCCGTTTGAGAAAAGATTTATCTGCGGGTACGGCCAAAAGACTGTCTGAAGTGCAAATGACCTTGGAAGACGTCCACAAACTAATAAGAAGATTCCACTCATCTCTTCAGGAAGTGAGTTATCAATTAAAGAAAGACCTGGGTGAGAACCGGGCAGAAGTCAAGTCCGAGGTAGAAAAACTGATTGGGGATGCCCAAAATCTGGTAACAGATTTCCACACCGCCCGTAAACAGGCGGGTGGACAACTGAGGGAAGGCATGGCTCAGGACAGAGCTCATTTGGGGTCAGAGGTAAAACAGATGAGAAGTGACTTCCGTGAAGCTTGTGGAAGTTTGAGAGCCGATCTTAAAGAAGTAAGAGATGCATGGCAGGGTTTAGCGGCCATGATACAAACCAGGATGGGCGTGACGGCACGTCCCCCGGCGGCAATCCTCCCGGAGGCGAAGGCGCCTGCAGCCAAACAGGGAAACTCAGACCTGGAGACAAAGTTGCTGGCGACCGTCAACGGGTACCCTGCAGGAGGAATATCCCTGGCTGATTTATCCGGTATCCTCAGGGTAGCTCCTGTCGTATTGGGACGGGCTTCAAAGGGGCTCATTAATAAGCGAACAATCCGTAAAAAGGGAAAACTCTACTTTCCGGTTTCCAGCGGAAACTAGGCGGCCCAGGGATTAAATAGCGGCCTCTGCGGCAGGCGAGGAGGCTATTAAAAACAGCGAGGGATATTATGCCGAGCGAAGCTCTGAGAAACATCAGAACGATGCGTCAGATTAAGTCCAGTCTTGAACTGGTTAAAAACCGGAGAGTCAGGACCACTAACTCGCTGTCTAAAACGGACGGCGAAATATCGCACCTGAAATCTTTGACTGACGGGCAGGTGGAACAGGTTCTGGCCAAAGAGAGAAAACGCTTTGCGGCCCGCGAGGCAGCGGTTGATAAATCACGGCAGCGGTTGCTTAAGGCAAGGGATAAACTGGCGGCGACCATCAATAAGAACCGAGCACTGACCGAATTGAGACATCAGCTGCAGCAGGTGCCTATAGAAAGAAAGAGCCTCGTACCGGAAAAGGCGTTGGTGCCAGCTCAAAAACCGAAACCTCCGACTCGTAAGAAAATAGTGCGAACTCGAAAACCGAAACTACGCCAGGTAAAGCTTAAATATTAAACCGCAGTATATACTCGTTGATTATTGAACGAAACGTTGCAGGCGAGTGACGCCAGCTAATTAAGAAGGCAGATAGATGACTACGATGCAGGGAGAACCCGCCACGGTGCTCAGCACTCAACCGAGCATTGATTTTGTGGAAACGCCCTATATCACGAATCTTACCAACCGGGCGCTCGATTACATCAGAGCGGGTTTCCCCATCCATCTCAGTGGACCGGCGGGGGTCGGTAAAACGACTCTGGCCATGCACATCGCCGCCCGGCTGGAGCGTCCTGTAGTGCTGGTCTGCGGCGACCATGAATTCGGCAGCTCCGACCTGATTGGCGGGCTTTCCGGCTATCATAAGAAATTTTTAAGGGATAACTATATCCACTCGGTGCTCAGGACTGACGAGAGTATGACCTCGCAATGGGTGGACAGCCGGCTCACCACTGCCTGTCAATACGGGCTCACTCTCATCTACGACGAGTTTACCCGCTCACGGCCGGAAGCCAATAACGTGCTGCTTTCCGTATTGGAAGAAAAGCTCCTGCCACTGCCTACCACCCGGGGCGGCGAGAATTATTTAAAAGTGCATCCCGATTTTACCGCTATCTTCACATCTAATCCCGAGGAATACGCCGGGGTTTTTAAAAGTCCGGACGCGCTACGCGATAGGATGGTGACCATCGAACTGGGCAACTTCGACGAAGAAACGGAAATCGCAATTACTCGGTCCAAGGCCAAACTTTCTGCGGAGCAGGCACAATTTGTCGTCAGCCTGGTGAGGAAGGTAAGGGAGGCTAAGTCTGATAACCGGCTTATCCCCACCGTCCGGGGCTGTATTATCATCGGCAAGATACTAAACCAAAAAGGCGGGGCCACTAATAACGGCTTTAAACAAATTTGTCTTGATGTTTTAATGCCCGAAGTTTCCATAAAAGACAGGGAAAAGGTCAGTCAGGTAATAGATGAAGCTCTGCCTGGCTCTCCCCGGATGGAGGTAAATTATGCCCAAAAAAGAAAAAAACGGTAAGGTTGATGTTGATTTCGGCATGGGCCAGATAAGCCTGGGGGGATTGTTCAAGGGGCTGGGCAATTTCATGGACCTTGCCTCCAAATTAAGCGAAGAAGGGTATGAGAAAAAGGGTGAGATCAGCGGCTTGCCTAAAGGGGCTAAAGGGGTTTATGGCTTTAGTATCAGGACGCTGGCAGGTAAGCCGGTAATCGAGAGCTTTGGGAACATTAAGGAAACGGCCAGGGGGCCGGTGGTGGAAGAGGTCCGGGAACCGATGGTTGATATTTTTAATGAAAAAGACCGCATCCTAGTTATTGCCGAGTTACCCGGCATAGCGGAGAGCGAAATTAAAATCGAGGTAAACGGGGATATCCTTAATCTGTCGGCGGCCGGTAGAGACCGGAAATACGCCAGGGAAGTCCTCCTCCCCGCCAGGGTTAAACCGGACTCACTAAAGAGTTCCTATAAGAATGGGATTTTAGAAATCACCCTGGAAAAAGAAAAATAGCCGGAGGAGATATTTTCGTGAGTGTTGCTATTGCGGTCGTGACTCTGCGCGTGGCTGAAGCAAAACCCCGGGACGTGGGGCGGGGTATCGCCCGGATTGACCCCCGGGACCTGGAAAAACTGGGCGCCGAGGTGGGCGATATTATTCAGGTGGAAGGCAAACGGAAGACGGCCGCCAAGGTCATGCCGGCCTATGCGGAAGACCGGGGAAAGTCGCTCATCCAGATAGACGGGCTTTTGCGGGGTAATGCCCAGGTCTCTCTGGATGAAAAGGTCACGGTGCAAAAGGCCAGCTTTTTACCGGCTGAAAAGATAGTACTCAACCCGCTGACTCTGGTGAGGTCCATCAGCCAGGAGAGAGACGCTAAGTATATCGGCACTTTATTGGACGGGCTGCCGCTGGTAGAGGGGGACACTATCAGGGCCAACCTCTTCGGCACCCGGAGCCAGGATTTTACCGTGATCAGCTCTATCCCCAGGGGCCTGGTGCTGGTGCATGCCCGGACCAAAATAGAGGTTAAAGAGAAGACTGAACCTAGGGTTAAAGACTCCAAAATATCCTACGAAGATATCGGCGGTCTGGGAAAAGAATTGCACCGGATAAGAGAGATGGTTGAGCTGCCTCTCAAGTATCCTCAGATATTTGAACGTCTAGGAATAGACCCTCCCAAGGGAGTGCTCCTTCATGGCCCTCCCGGGTGCGGCAAAACGCTGATTGCCCGCGCCGTGGCCAATGAAACAGCGGCTTATTTTACCCATATCACCGGCCCGGAGATAATGGGCAAGTTTTACGGGGAGAGTGAAGGGCGGCTCCGGGCTGTCTTTGAAGAAGCCAAAAACAACGCCCCCGCCATTCTTTTCATTGATGAAATCGACGCCATTGCCCCCAAAAGGGAAGAGATGGGCGGCGAGAAGCAGGTGGAAAGAAGGGTGGTGGCCCAGCTGCTGGCCCTCATGGACGGACTGGAATCAAGGGGCGAGGTAATTGTCATCGGGGCCACCAATATCCCCAACTCTCTCGACCCGGCGCTGCGGCGGCCCGGCCGGTTCGACCGCGAGATCGCCATCAGCATCCCCGACCATAAAGGGCGCCTGGATATCCTCCAGATTCACACCCGGGGCATGCCCCTGGCGCAGGATGTCGACCTGGAAAGGCTTTCCCAGATTACTCATGGCTTTGTCGGGGCCGACCTGGAAGCCTTAAGCCGCGAGGCGGCGATGAATGCCCTCAGAAAAATAATGCCCAACATCGATTTTCAGCTGGACGAGATTCCGTATGAAACTCTCTTGAAACTGGAAGTAACGATGAATGACTTCACCGAGGCGCTTAAAGAGGTGGAACCCTCGGCGATTCGTGAGGTCTTTGTCGAGGTCCCCAACGTAAGATGGGAGGATGTCGGCGGCCTGGACGAAATGAAACAAAAATTAGTTGAGGCCGTGGAATGGCCGCTACGCTATCCTCACCTGTTCCAGGAGGCCAACGTCAATCCTCCTAAAGGTATTCTCCTTTCCGGCTCACCGGGGACGGGAAAGACCCTGGTCGCCAAAGCGCTGGCCCATGAAAGCGAGGTAAATTTCATCTCGATAAAAGGCCCCGAGCTGATATCAAAATATATCGGCGAATCGGAAAGGGGCGTGAGAGAGATATTCCGGAAAGCCAAGCAGGCCAGCCCCTGCATTATCTTCTTCGATGAGTTTGATTCACTGGTGCCGGAACGCGGGACCAGCGATAATTCACAGGTTACCGAGAGAGTTATCAGCCAGTTCCTCACCGAGCTCGATGGGCTGGAAGAGCTTAAAGGTGTACTGGTCCTGGCGGCTACCAACAGAAAGGACCTCATCGATTCCGCCATCGTGAGGACGGGCCGGTTTGATTTCACCCTGGAGTTCTCCTTACCTGATGAAAAGGCCCGTCGGGAAATATTTGGCATTCATGCCAGGGGCAAACCCCTCGCTCCTGACATCAATCTGGAAGTCATGGCCCAGAAAACAGAAGGTCTGGCGGGTTCGGATATCGAGGTCATCTGCCGCGAAGCCGCCATGATAGCTATCAGGACGTTTATCAAAAATGAAGACAAGAAAGGCAAACTCAAAATTACCAGGCAGCATTTTGAAATGGCCATTGATTGGTTAAAAGCACAGAAAGGGGAAGAATAAGTGTCCGGGCAAAGAAAATATATTTATGGAATTGTTCGGGAACACCAATTCAGGAGATTCGGCTTCACGGGGGTGGGAGAAGCTGATGTCTATACCATCAACTGGCAAAAAATAGCTGCCATCGTCAGTGATACCGAGTTTTCGGAGATAGACCCGACCCGCAAGAACGTG
>Ga0187870_1001449_pt1 | contig 21835 bp, 17 predicted proteins | sample June2016WEW_13_1_3_FD_132974 | JGI IMG/M metagenome (GOLD analysis project Ga0187870, IMG submission 132974) | Peatland microbial communities from SPRUCE experiment site at the Marcell Experimental Forest, Minnesota, USA - June2016WEW_13_150 | ecosystem: Environmental > Terrestrial > Soil >... | reverse complement strand
TTTGGAAACGATGGCCTCCACCTTCAATTCCTTTGCAATCTCATTGACCTCAGATTTGTGCTTTGCCAGAATCTCTGCAACTGAGCCGATGCTGAAGGCCTGCAAGTGCGCAAGGACCTGAGCCGTTCTCCCCTTCAGTTCAATCTCGTTTGCCTTCTTCTCATCCTTTGCATCTTTCGCCTTAGCCAGATCCGTCCGCAATCCACCGATAAACTCTTTCATTTCATTCGAGTTGCCGTACGCAATTGCGATTGCTCTTGAATCATAGACACCGATGCGCGTCGCAGGCTGCGATGTGAAACCGGCGGCCAGGGCGAGGAGACACAGAAGAACTGCTGCGCTTATGAAGTATTTCATAACGACCTCCTTGATTAGTGGTTTGGTGACTTCACAGTCAGTGTATCAGAGTACGGCTTTTCTCCTCATCCTTGCACCTCATTCTGCCGCCGTGCCCTCTCACTCCGGACTGGTCCCCTTCAGGAAGTAGAATGCGGAAACCGCCAAGGGCAGAGAGACAAGAAGAGCCGTGATCGCTTGATAAAATGTAAACCCATGTCCAGTGCGAAAACCTATGAAGTAGGCGGCGGCAACAGCCAGGATTGCGAACACCGCACCACTGATGCGCGGCTGATGCTTTCCCAGCAGTCCGAGGAGCAGCATCAAAATTCCTGGCGAGGCCTCGGGGAGCGCGCGCAGCGTCAACCCATTCTCCGCGAGGACAAAAAGAAGCCAGAGGGAGCCAACACCCACTGAAATCCTCACGCCAACAGCTTTGTGGTCTCCAATCATCAGAACGCCGATAAGCGCCCGTGCCGCCAATGCGACAATCAGCAGCACATTGAAGTCATCTGCCGGTTTCCCCTCGACACGCGCTTTGATCGCGAACACGATGATGGCAACGATAACGATGGTTAGGGCGAGATTCCCCGACCGATACTGGATCGACATCTGGCGCTCGTCACCGTACTTGGTCGCGATGCCCATTGCATAGAGTGTCGGCCTCAGCATGTAGGAACCGACCATCAGGAACAGAAATGCGTCATTTTGCAGGGCAGCGGCAAGAACTGCGCTCAGCACAAAGATCCCTGTTGCCCACCATGATATCACGTCCCATCTAGGCATTGTCAGTATCCTCCAGTTCGAAAAGTTGTTCGACAGTTGTATTGAATTTTCTCGCGAGCATCAGTGCAAGTTTCACAGATGGACTGTAGTCACCCCGTTCGATAGCTATGATCGTTTGCCTCGAAACCTTCACTTGGTTTGCCAGATCCTGTTGGCTCAGTTCGCCATTGAGAAATCTGAGTTTTCTAAGGTGCGTTTTCATTGGCGTTCCCAGTTTGTTTGACTTCATAAGTGTAAAACATAGAAGACATAATGTCAAGTTACATTGACATTATGTTAATAAAATCTTACTCTTTTTGCAAGTTTTAGGGAATTTTGGATTTGCTGGTCTGTGACGTTGAAGGATAATATGCAGGAGCAATCAGATTAGTCGGGAATGAGATCCCTCTCCAAAAGCACCCCCCCCGGTAATCGGAGGCGTCTGCTGGCAAGTGAGGTCTTTTCGATGAGACCTATTCAAACCAAAAGGAATACAGATCGCTCAAAAGATATGGGATTTCGATTTGAAAAGAAATATGTGCGGGACAGCGTTGTTCGAGACTGTGAAGACGATGATTCCCCCAGGGCTGGATGTGGCCTGCTCTGAAACGAGGAACTTTTTTCTTCGTACCTTTCTGGACGAGCAACCCACCAGCACCGGCAACATTTGAAGATTTGATCCGACTGCTCCCGCCTCGTGGCAGCATTAGCAAGAATCGGTTCGTTGTAGCCGAGAAGCCATTCGAATTGTTGTAAGGGTCGAGTGACCAAGTGGTTCTCATTGACAAAAAAGGTACAAGCGTACATGGTGAAGATCAGTAAACAATATACGAGTCGGGAAAGCCAGTCTCTCGACAAGTACCTCCAGGATATAGGGAAGGTCGACCTTGTGACTCCGCAGGAAGAAATTGACCTTGCCCGTCGCATCAAGAAGGGGGATCAGAAGGCACTCGAGAAGTTGACCAAGGCCAATCTCCGTTTTGTCGTCAGTGTCGCGAAGCAATATCAGAATCAAGGATTGTCCCTTGGAGACCTGATCAACGAAGGGAACCTCGGACTCATCAAGGCTACGAAGCGATTCGACGAGACGCGCGGATTCAAGTTCATCTCCTACGCCGTCTGGTGGATCCGACAATCGATTCTGCAGGCGCTCGCGGAGCAGTCCCGCATCGTGCGCTTGCCGTTGAACCGTGTTGGGGCGCTAAACAAGATTGGCAGAGCATTCAGCACACTCGAGCAGGAATTCGAACGGGAGCCGAGCGCCAGCGAACTCGCGGAAGAACTCAACTTGTCGCTGTTCGAGGTGTCGGACACGCTCAAGATCTCGGGGCGGCATCTGTCGATGGATGCTCCGTTCGCTCAGGGAGAAGACAACCGTCTGCTGGACGTCATCCAGGATCAGCGTCAGCCTTCTCCCGACCATCAACTGATGGAAGAATCGCTGAAGGTGGAAGTTCGCCGCGCGTTGAATACGCTGAGCGAACGAGAGGCGCAAGTAATCCGACTGTCCTTCGGACTCGATCAGGAGCACTCACTCACGCTGGAAGAGATCGGTGGGAAGTTCAATCTTACGCGGGAGCGCATCAGGCAGATCAAAGAGAAGGCGATCCGTCGTTTGCGACATGCATCCCGGAGCAAAGCCCTGAGGGCTTTCCTCGGATAATGAGCCGAAAGAGACAAGCATCTTGTGAAAAGCCTCGGCGTCAGCTTCGAGGGAAAAGATGGGGTGTGTTGAAGAATTCCGGAACAAAACAAAGAATCCCCACCGACTCGCCCCGATGTTCTTGATTGGGGTCTTCACCGATAAGCCTGCCCGACTCTTGAGAACTAGATAGGTCAGGCGGGGATTCTTCTTTAGAGCTTGCCCGCCTTTCGCGTCCCGCTGTTTTTCGAGCGGGATAGCGGGGGCTGCCTACTTACGGCAGTTGCAACCTTGCATAGGCTTTTTGAAATGGCGTTGGAATAGCGGGCCTTCCACGAAACATGCCTGTTTCATTGGTTCGGAAAAAACAAGTGCAAGATCCTGGGTCGAGCTGCCCGAACTATGCTCGGGAATCAAGAACATCCCGAACCGACCTCAATAAAGCTTCACGCGAGTAAGGCTTCTGGATGAAATCCTTTACTCCAGACCTGAGGATCTCCAACTTCAGTTCCGGCTCAAGGTATCCGCTTGCCAGAATCATTTTCACGCGTGGGTTTCTGCTCTTCATTTCTAGGAATAGGTTGTAACCGCTGATCCTTGGCAAGCCCATGTCCGAAACGACCAGGTCGACTTGATCCCACTTAGCTTTGTAAAGCTCCACGGCCTGATTGCCGTCCCCCGCCTCGATCACCCTGTAACCCTTCTCGACAAGCGCTTGCTTGGCAAGCTCCCTGAGGGCTCCCTCGTCTTCCACAACCAGTACTGTTTCCGTCCCTCCGCGCACTTCCTCAGCCGCGGCCTTCTTTGCTTGGAATGTCTCGTGGATGGTGCGAGAAACAGGCAGGTAGAGATGGAATGTGCTGCCAGCTTGGAGCGTGCTTTCAACTTCAATGAACCCACGATGTGCACCAACAATGCCGTACACAACAGAGAGACCTAATCCCGTCCCTTTGCCTAATTCTTTGGTTGTGAAGAAGGGCTCAAAAATGTGACTCTTCGTTGCCTCATCCATGCCAATGCCAGTGTCCCGCACGGAAATACCAACATACGTCCGTTCATGCGCATCGAGGAAGCGCTTCGCAAGTTCCTCCCCGGAGACCAGCCTCGTTGTGAAGGTCAATGATCCGCCCATGGGTATGGCATCTCGCGCATTAACCGAAAGATTGAGCAACACCTGTTGAATCTGAGTCGGATCACCATCGATGGAAGGGACTTTCGGATCCAGTTGTGCGCTAATATCAATGGCTGACGGAAATGTTTCTCTCAGAAGTTTGATGAGCTCTTCGATTACTTCATTCACGCGTACCGATTCCAGCAACGTCTGTGTCTTCCGCGCAAACGTCAGCAGCTGCCGAACCAATGCCGTGCCTCGCTCGACAGCTGTCGTCATGGTCTTTACACTGTGTGCCAGCTTCGCAGGCGTATCCTTGTATCGCTCGACCAAGGTTATGTGACCGAGGATAATTCCAAGGATATTGTTAAAATCGTGCGCGATGCCGCCAGCAAGTGTCCCGACACTCTGCAGTTTTTGCGCTTGCTGGAGCTGTTCCTCGAGTTTTCGCTGACCCGTAATATCCACGTAGATCCCGTATATACCCATTAACTCATCATCGATGATGATCGGATATCCCGTAACAGACACATCAACGAGGGTTCCGTCCTTTCTCATACGCTTGGTTTGCTTCTGAACCGTGCTACGACTCCGGGACAACGTTGACAGCTGTTTGCTTTCTTCCGTGAGGTGCGCCGGGACAACGAGATCGTTAATCTTCCGCCCGATGGCTTCGTCCATGGAATATTGAAAGATCTCCTGAAAGGCCCTGTTGACAGACAGAACCGTATCCTGATCGTCCATCACAACGATCCCAGAAGGAGAGTTTTCGAAAAGCTGCTGAAAATAGGATCGTTGGAGTTGAAGCGCATCCTGCGCGCGTTTTTGCTCCGTAACATCATGAATGATCCCACGAATGGCCACCACCTTCCCGTGTTCATCCTTCACGGAAGAGGAGGTCTCCAGCACGGTCAATTGTTCTCCGTCTTTGCGATAGAGAACAAGCTCATAGTCTTTCACGAATCCCGCCCGAGCGAGTTCCTTCTGATATCGTTCTCTGTCACTGGCATTCACGTAGAGCTTCGAGGCAATGTCAATCTTCATCAGTTCTTCTTTGGAGGCGTAGCCGAACAAGTCCACGCCAGCCTGGTTGATGTCTGTGAACTTCCCTTCAGGTGAGCTGATGAACACAACGTCTTTGTTTTCCTCGAACAGCGTTCGGTACTTCTCCTCCGCGTTTTTTCGTGCCGTCAGATCCCGGAAGCTCCAAACCCGCCCGACTACCTTTCCTCCCACACGTTGGGGCTTCGAATATCGCTCGTACACTCTCCCGTCGTTGAACTCAAGCATATCGTAGCTCTCCTCGTCAGCACGGTCGTACAACTCCCTCACTCTCGAGAGGAATCCCTGAGGTTGTTTCAATTGGCCGAGCACAAAGTCCAACAGCCGGTTGTCATCTTGACTGTCTTTCACCTCTTCAGGTATTCGCCACAACTGTAGAAATCTCTCATTGTAGCTGGAAACCTTTCCATCCTTGTCCACGACAAGAATGCCGTCGGCCGTGGATTCGAGCGTGGCACTGAGCAGCGAGAGCGTATTCCACAGATTCATCTCCGCTTGCTTGCGTTCGGTGATGTCACTGAAGAAACCCTGGATAATTTTCTTCCCTCGTAAGTCAAGGACATTTGCCTTGATCTCGACATCCTTGAATACCCCACATTTTGTCACCACGCGAGCATTCAGCACATGTCCTAGTTCGTTTGTGAGATGTCTACGGAATGAGTCGGAAAAGTCGCCAACCAGTTCATCAGGTGGATGGAGAGTACTCTGGTGTTTACCGATCAGTTCTTCCTTTGGTCGTTCAATGAGGGAACAGGCAGCTTCATTACAGTCTAGGATAATACCGCTTTCAGCCTCAGCTATGAAGATAGCTTCGCGCGCGCCAGCAAAGAGTATTTTGTACTTCTCTTCGCTCCCCCGAAGCGCTTCCTCCGCCCGCTTGCGGTCAGTGATGTCCCTGGAGATACCGAACGTACCGATAATCTGGCCTGCGCGATCTCGGAGAGGCATCTTGGTTGTAGATACCCATGTCTCCCTTCCATCGGGCCACGTCTCCTTTTCTTCGAGACCCACCAAAGGCTGGCCGGTTCTTCCGATTCCCTGTTCATCCTCATACGCTGACCGGGCGTGCTCTTCCGTGAAGAAGTCAAAATCCATCTTCCCGACTGCTTGTACGGGATTGCTCAGGCCAAACCTGTCGGCTAGGGCCTTGTTAATTCTGACAAAGCGGCTTGCACTATCTTTGAAATAGATGTGGTCGGGAATGTTGTCCATGAGGGCCCGCAGTAGGCTCCGCTCTCTATCCAGTGCCTCCTCCGCGCGCTTGCGCTCGGTGATATCTCGAATGAGCATGCTGGTCCTCTGATGCCCAGCTCGATCTCGGAAAACTGAAGTAGTCACTTCTACCGGAAAAGGTTGGCCACCCCGGCGCAAGAGCGTAAGCTCACCCTTGAATCTGCCGGTACGCGCTCTGTCATTGAGAGCTTCAGCTAATCTCGGATCCGTCGGATCAACAATCTCATTCCGGCCGAGCCGACACATTTCGGCTTCGGTGCGCCCAAACATTTTACAAGCAGCCGGGTTAGCAGCAAGAATGCGACCATCAGGCACAATCAAAAAGATCGCGTCGTCGCTGTTGTCGACGATCAAGTGATAGCGTTCCTCGCTTTCGCGAAGCTCATCCACGAGACGCCTCCGTTCATCTTCGGACTTTTCAAGCCTCTTCAGTTTCGCATGCAGCGTCCTTAGTTCACGGACTAATTGCGTTTTGGTCTTTCGCTTGTCTTGCATGAGACACCTTCCGGTCCTCGTAGATTCAATATGTAATGAAGTACTTAAGCCCTTACACTTTCCATTCGCTCACGCTGGGCACCACCGCAAACAAGAAGACCTCCATCATCACACCAGCGAATCCGGAGGTTTTAATCCCGCATTTCACGGGTCAGATTTGAATGTCAGAGACGGGCACGGTGTCTGGATGTAAAACTACGCTTGCCTTATACCAAAAGCAAACAGGGGTCAGCTTGAAGGAAAATCTCGGCGGCTTATCGAAGAATCCGGCCTAAAACCGAAAATCCCGATCAACTTTCGCTAACCGGGATTCTTCTGTAATTATTGTAGTGGGGGCAGGGACTTCACTCTACTTACAACCCTAGTTGATCCTCCGGAATTGGCGTTAAGATCATAACTGTAATGCTAGCTTGAGGAGTGTGCACTTTGGCAAGGGATAGAACCATGCAGCATGATGAAGGGTGTTGCAGCTTTTATGACAAAGACACCACCTGCATGAGCCGCCCGACTATGATTTGGATGTGGATGATCGAGATTCAGATACAAGTTGCCACGCTTCAAGCAGCCCAGCCGCGGCGGTCAATGAAGCAACAAGTCCGCATCCCAGGCTTGGAACAACATACCAGGCGAGGGCGTGTCCAACCGCGAATTGCTTTGAAATCGTGAGGAGCGTGACGATCGGAATCACACAGAAGAGCAGCCCTGTGACGTGGTAGCGCGGGACACGAAATATCTGTGCGAGCGGGAAGAAGTGAATTCCCACCACAATGAGATTCACCGAGGGCATCAGCTCATAATTTCCGGTGGCTCCGATAACTGAGTTGACCACTGCAAATGCCACCATCTCCGCACCGACGACCCAGGCGAATCGACGCCCGATTTTTTGTTCTTCCAGCGTTCGCGGCACAATGCTGGCTGGCAAGCTCAACGCTGCGCGGATCACCACGATACCCGCTGCAACGAGGGCACCAAGGAGGACGAACGTGGCAACGAGCACCGCTGTCGCGATCGGTGTCCCAATAGCCAGAAGCGACCAAATGACGAAGACGGCACTAATCGCAATCAGCCACAGCGCACCGCCGGCCAAGCCGATACTTCGTTGACGTCCTGAAGGCATCTTCATAGCCTGATAGTCCTTTGAGAGTTTCCGCAATGACTTGAGAGTAATCGAAACCTGACTTATCGTAAGCGGCCGCGTTGCTGTGAAACAACGTTGACTTAGTCGATCGCCTTGTGTTCTTCTTTCCATCCAAGAGCTATGATCCGTTGTCCGTTGATGCCGCTTGCATCGTCAGACGCGAGATAAACCGCCGGTGGTCCCATGACGGCGGGATCGATCAGCTTGTTTCTTTGGGGTTCGGGAAATGTCTCCGGTATCATTCCGGTGTTCGTCGCCCCGCCGGGAAGCAGAACGTTGAGAGTTATTCCCGTGCTCTCCAGCTCCTGCGCCCAGATGATGCTCATCGATTCGAGCGCCGCCTTGGACGGACCGTATGGAGTGAACCCTTTACGCTTCATCGTCTCATGATTAATCGAAATGTTTATGATTCTTCCGAATCTGCGCTTCAGCATGTGTGGGATCACTGCTCGGGTCATCAGGAAGACACCGTTGACGTTTGTGTCTATCACCATCCGCCACGCGTCGGGGTCCGCCTCCCAAAAAGGCTTCGGCTCCGTCATAAAACTCTCGTTGACAAATTTCATCCCTCGCGCGGCATTGTTGACCAGGATATCGATTCTACCGAAGTCTGAGACTACAGTATCCACGAGCTTTTCGACATCGTCCTTCTTCGAGACATCCGCTAAGACGGCCTTGCCGCCGATTGTCGACGCCACTTCTTCAATTTCGTTTCTCTGCCGCACAGCGGTGACAACAACCTTCGCCCCTTCGCGGGCAAAGGCCTCGGCGATGGCTTTTCCGATTCCGCGCCCGCCGCCTGTGACGACAGCGATTTTATCTTTCAGCTTCATGGACGCCTCACCTGTCCTGAGACAATCGTTCCAGCATCCAGTATGGATAGACTCTCTGCGGCTTGCTCAACTCATCGAGCCGGGCAATTTCTTCGGCAGTCATCTCCCAATCCACGGTCTTAAGATTATCTGTGAGTTGTTCTTTATTCCTCGCACCGATGATCGCTGCTGTAACACCGGGTTTCCTGAGCAGATAATTCAGCGCTGCCTGGGTAATCGTCGCCCCATGGTTGCGCGCCGTCTTCTCCAGTTCATCCACGATATCGAACCCCTTCTCTTCATCGAATTGGAGGAACTGACCTGTTGCATCGGATCTCCGTGCGCCTTCCGGTCGCGGCTTGCCGCGCCTGTACTTTCCCGTGAGAAAACCACCGCCCAACGGACTCCAGGTCAGAATCCCCAGCTTTTGATCAAGCGAGAGAGGGACCAGCTCGTTCTCAAGATCGCGGGCGATCAGGGAGTACAAGGCCTGCAGTGTGACAAATCTCTCAAGGTTTTGTTTGTCGGAGATAGCCAGCGCTTTCATCAATTGCCAGCCCGTGAAGTTCGATACACCGATGTATCGTACCTTCCCCTCCCTTACCAAATCATCTAGGGCCCGGAGGGTCTCTTCAAGTGGGGTCCACGGATCGAAGCTATGCACCTGATACAGGTCGATGTAATCGGTGTCGAGTCTCTTGAGACTCGCGTTGCAGGAATCGAGGATGTGCTTTCGGGAAAGGCCAACGTCATTAGGGCCGGGTCCCGTTCTCCCCCTGACCTTCGTGGCGAGGACAATGTCTTTCCGTTTGGTGCCGAGCGCCTTGCCGAGGATTATTTCCGACCATCCTTCAGAATACACGTCCGCAGTATCAAAGAAATTTATCCCACCGTCTATCGCAGTGTTCACCAATTCGTCGGCTTCCTTCTGCTGGACCTGTCCGATAATCGTCCAGTAACCTTTTCCACCAAACGTCATAGCACCGAAACAGAGTTCAGAAACCCTGACTCCTGTATTGCCAAGAAATCTTGTTTTCATTATCTGCGTCTCCTTTTCAAATTCAAAATTCCAATGTCAGAGGCGGGCTACAGTCTCTGGCTTTAAAACTACGATTGCCTCGAATCAATTGCAAATGATGGCCGACTTGAGGTAAGAAGCTGGGTATGATTGAAGAATTCTGGAACGAAACAAAGACAATTCCATGGGACGGAGTCTGTGATCTTACGAGGGCAGCGTGTACACCTTAGCCATGCTTAGACTCTTATGATCATTCTGATGCAACAGCGATCGGACAGAAGTGAGGAGCTTGCCGCCATCATAGTAGGCACAAGACAAGTTAAGCTCAAGCACGACGAGACATTACCATGCTGACGCGCAGGCTCTTTGTCGCGCTCCTGCAGGTGTCCTGCGAATGTACAGAGTTGTCATACTGGAAATAAAAGAGCCCAGACATTGTTGCCTGGGCTCAGTTGCATCTGGTACTACCGCTAGAGGTTTCTCAACAGGATCATCTTCTCACTCTCCCCACATCTCGCCAGTGAAACTCCTCAAGAGGATGCCGGACGCTCGATCTATCCAATCGGCTGTCAATGACTAATGACGTAGAGAAATGCGCCAATGACCGGTCCGCGCGGTCCCCGCCGAGGAGGTTCTTGAGGCGAGGTCGGTGGCGGTGGTCCATAGATCGGCTGGAACAGATACGCCACGTGCTTTACCGGATCGACAGAAATGGTTTTCGCACCGGCCGCAGTGGTGACAGTGGCGACCACACTGTATTTGTCGGGCGAATCTTCGTGTACAATCGTCACGCTACTATCGCGGCCGGCCGGAATGTAAATCAGCTTCTCGGACGGATCCCAACCGAGGGCGTCAACACCGTCTCCATTCGTAATAGTTGCGACGATCTTGCCGCTTCCGGCGTCCAGCACAGCCGAAGTTTTACCGCAACCGGTGAAGATCCGGTCCGAGGCGCGATCATAGGCAATCCCTGTAGGGCCTTCGCAGGGGCTGATTGGCCACGATGCAAGCACTTTCATTGCCTTTGCATCCAGCACCTGAATCGTATTCTTCCTCTCATTGTTGACGAAGAGCTTTCCTTTCCCGTCGCTCGCTGCTCCCTCCGGCGAGTTGTCCTCCAACTCGGCTTGTCCTGTGATCTCGCCTGTTTTCGGGTCGATGGCAGTCGCCGTTCCGATCTTGCTGTGATTGGTCAGAATGATACGATCTGAAAAGTCATCGTACATAATCCCATCCTGACCTCCGGCCGGGATCTTGATCTTCTTAATCAAGGCCAAGGTCTTGAGATCAAACATGGATACGGTGGAGTCACCACGGTTCGTTGTGAACCCGTGATTGGATTTTGGGGCAAGCGCGATGCCGTGCGTGCCCGGAGTGTCGGTAATATCACCGATCACCGTGCCTTTGATGGCGTCGAGTACCATCACGTGGGTACCCCTAGACACAAATACCCGCCCGGTACCGGGCTCAGCGGTCAGATAATCGGTACCTCCTTCGCCTCCGATACTGAACTTCTGCACCTTGAAGGTTTGTGCCTGCAGACTGGCGGTAATGCCAATCCCAATGAGAAGCGCAGAAGCAATTTTGAAGAGTTTTGTCATCTCGTCCTCCTTTATTAGTTTTTCAGAACAACTGAAGCAAACAGTTTTCCGTTGTCCCTGTCTTTAGCGGATGTAATGAGCAAATATCAAGCTCCAATGTCAATGAGTGTTTAGCTCTACCAACCTCAAAACAGGCGTTCTGGACCGACGCATTCTGGTCGAAAGGGATTACATAGGCAGAGAGCAGCAAGACGGAAGCCACATGAATGAAGGCGGGGGATTAGGTTGGCGCAAAGCAAGACAAGTGTTGTCAGACGCACGGATGATCAAGGAGCAAATCCCTTTGACTTCGTCGGATGATTGACCACAAAGATGTTCGATATCATAAGGAGGCGATCGGGTGCCAGATGAGCTTATGAACTGTCACGAGACAACTCAGAACGGCACACCGCCGTTCGCCGCAACGCGCAGCTGACCGATGGCATTGACCGATATTTCTGTGCGGAGAATGAGGCTGTAGGGGAGTAGAAAGTGAAGTCCAGCTCCGGCTGATGCTAGCCACGGCACTTCTTCAAATTCATTTGACCGGAACCAGATCTTACCGACGTCAGTGAAGAAAGCGGCATAGATTCCAAAGCGCGTCGTGTTGAACTGGTAAATATTCAGGAAGTTGAACGTGATGAAGCGGGGTTCAATGATAGGCAGTCGCACTTCTGCTGATCCTCCCACAACATCCTCTCCTGTGTAATCCCGCTGGTTGAATCCACGGACTCCGAGACGGCTGCTCAAAAAGAGGCGATGATACATCGGCACGGGCCCCCCAGCCATATATGTACCGAAACTCCTGCAGGCCAACGTAATATCATGCCCCATCATTGCGTACCACCGAAGGTCGGAAGCAAACTTGAACGTCTTGACTGTCGATTCACTTCCTACTCCATCATTTGTTGCCGTGACATCGAGATACCAGCCGTCGGTCGGGTATTCACGTACGTTACGCGCGTCGAACGTGTAGTGTAATCCAAGTTCGATGAAACGATCCGTACCATCGGGCGAGACCGTTCTCCCCAACGTTGTATCCGGCAGCTGCCAAGTCTGGTATCCGGCAGTCCAGATCAGAGTTTGAAAGTATCCGAAGCGTTTTCCGACGGAAACTGATGCCATGCGATTGATTTGCTCGAAGACAACATCGCTGTTGTTATCGAGGCTGTGCGAATCGCGGTATTGAAACACCGTGCGGAGAAAAATGTCGCCGTCACCCGTAAGGCGCGGGTTCTGATATGTGAGGGCAGCGGATCGGTCGTACCCTGAGCTGAACGACGCGGAGATCTTCTCATCGCGTCCCAGGAAGTTCTGATGCATCACCCCTAGTCCATAGGAAAGAGTGTTCGCCGATCTCGTTCTCAAGTCCAGGACAGGAAAAGGAAAGATGTACCAGCGCTCGACGACGGTCACTACAAGATCGGAAGCGGCGGCGGAATCGCGATGAGAGATGGATACCTTGTTAAACAGTCCCAGATTGTAGACACGGTCGCGATCTCTAACGAGGGACGCTTGCGAGAGCGTATCGCCAACATGCAACGACATTTCACGCAGAATGACATACGGCTGGGTGGCATTGTTTCCTTCGATGCGAATGGACCGGATGACGAGGGAATAGGTAGTATCGACTTCATCCGCCGAAGCGGAAAGAAGGCAAAGGGTCATGCCAAGACAAACGAAGAGAAGTCGTCTTTTCATCGGTAGCCGTAGCTTCTGGATTGCAGGCGGGAGCTTTCTTGGTCAAACATCGACGTATGGGATGTCGTTCCCTCTATCGCGCCGTGAGAGGGCGATGGATGTGTCATTGCGACGCGAATTTTTGGCAAATCTGGTTTGGAACAACTCCGAAATGGTTAACCGAGGACACGGTATTGATGTGCTCCCTCGATTCAATGAACTAATGACCTGATGGCGCGATTGTCCCCTCACCTCTTTCTCCCTATCATCAGCCCTGTGGCAACCGGATTGTCTTTCCGTCGAATATTCCTAAACCCTGCCTTCTCCATCCATGACCGGATCTCCGATTCCGTGAAGGTAGTGCCAGATTGTGTGCCTACGAGCATGTTGAGGGAAAAAAGAGCGCCAGCGAGGGGACCTGTGCGGTCTTCGTCCATAATGTGGTCCTGAATTACGAGCTGACCATTCGGATTTAACGCCTCGTAGGCTTTCTTCACAAGCTGCTCGTTGACGTCAACCGAATTGCTGTGGATGATCGCGGAGAGGAACACGAGATCGAAGCCGGTTCCGAGCGAGTCGATCTCGTAGTCGCCAGCGACGGTGCTGATTTTGTCGGCCAGCTTCTCTGTTTCGATGTATCGACTCGTCAGCGGCACTACGTTGGGGAGATCAAACACCGTGGCGTTCATCCCTTTCTTCGCGCGCACGAATGCCATGGAATACGCCCCTGACCCGCCGCCGACGTCGAGCACCCGCCGAACGCCTCTCAGATCGAGCAGTTTCACGAGAGCCGGCGCCTGCTTGTACGCTCGCATATGCATCGCTGCGATGAATGCATCGAGCCAGTTGACTCCCCGCTCATTCACAACTTCGCGTTGCGCGACTGACGTACCCGCCCGCACTGCGTCCGTTAACGTGCTCCAGGTTCTCCAGAGGTGGGCCGAATGCATCAGGCCTGCCAGGTAGTCCGGCTTTCCTTCCACCAAAAAGCGAGCGCTGAGCGGAGTATTCGAGAACTTCCCGCTTTTCTTCTTCAGCAGCCCCATTCCACAAAGAGCATTCATCAGTCTGTCAGTGGCACCCTCGTTTGCTTTGATAAGAACCGCAACCTCAGCGGCTGCCTTCGAGCTGTCCCCAATCGCCGTGAACACGCCGAGCTCGTACGCTGTCAACAAAACTCGAGCACTTCGAAATGCATACACTGTGTCGAGGATCGTTGCAGCAGTAGGCCCTATCTCTTTCTTCTGTCGTTTGCCACGCATTGTTGCCCCTTTCAAATTGAATGAGTGAAGACTCTAGTGATGTGGTCAATGAGATGGCCGAGCCGACCCTCTGCATAACCAGACTGTTTCGTGCATTGTTGCTATTAACTAGGCCGGGAAGCCACGAAGTCACGATTGCGCCAACCGTCAGTCCGAACGCCTACTTCAAGACTCCTAGGCCCCTCAAGTCTCGAACGGTATCATACGCGCCTGCATCCCGGAGCACTTTGTCTACAGCCGCTTGATCAAGATGCTGTGATATTGGCGTAGGCTGATCGGCAATCAGATAGGCAGTCACAGCCATGATCCCTGATCCCGTCGCAAGGTTGTGAGCGTCGATCTTGTCGAACGTATCACTTGGTTTATGGTGAATTTCCCAGTAGGGCGTCATATCGACCCAGAGATCCAGCGTTGGAATACCAGCCAACAAGAACGTTCCCCAATCCGACAGCTCCTCGAATTTTACTTCGACCTTCATCCCGGCACCGCCTAACCCTGACAAAGACTGAGCCAAGGGTGATACCGCGTTCCTGAGGTCGCTATTTCCTCGTATTGTCCACCCGACCGGATGACCCGCCCCGAGCGATGTGTTCAGAGCGACGATGCATTGTTTCATTTCCGAGGCGTGTTGGCGAACATAGGCCATCGAGCCAAGTAAGCCTTGTTCTTCACCTCCCCATAGGACGAATCGTATTGATCGGCGTGGAGGTGTGTTGAGTAGAGCGATGGCACGCGCTGCCTCGAGCACCATCGCGCAGCCCGCGCCGTTGTCTTGCGCACCTGTACCCTGGTCCCAAGAATCAAGGTGCGCGCCGATCAGAATCCACTCATCCGGTTTCTCGCGCCCACGGATTTCAGCCACTACATTGTTCACCTGCACCGGTCCACTCACTTTGTTTTCGCACACGAGCTTCATCGTCACAGGTCCATTCCTCAACAGGCGCTCGATGAGCTTTCCATCTTCCATTCCTATCTCCGCTATGGGAATCGGTTCGAGCTTCCCTCCCCACGTGTCATCCCAGCTTGAGGTAACATTGTTATCGGCTGACCCAGTGACCAGGATAGCCCTTGCACCGAGTTCCTTCAAGAGCCGCTCGGAAGCCATGTACTTGCTGTCCAAAAATTGCTCGTCTGCTGAAAAGCTCTCGCCGTTGATGAGAACGATGTTGCCTTTGATCTTTGCGGCCTCGGCTTTGATTCTCTCCAGGGACAGGATATGCCTCACATAGACGACTTCGCCTGTAACACCTTCCGGGGGAGTAGATGGAGCCCATCCGTAAGACTGCACCTGAAGACGACGATCGAGCGGAGCAATCATCCTGGCTTGAGCAGAGATGCGCTCCCATCCGTTGGGGATTGTAAATGGTTCCAGCCTCACGTCCTTGATCCCGATCGCACGAAATTGGCTCGCTGCCCATTCCGTCGCTCGTTGATAGGCATCGGAACCGGAGACCCGTCCACCGAATCCGTCCGAAAGCCCCCGGGCATAGTCAATTGAATGTCCACCCATAAGGATGGACCCGATGATCTGTGCTGATTGTCGCTGAGAGATGTCCTGCTGTGCGATCGCTGGACTGAGTAGAAGACTGAAAAGCACAAAAGTCGCCTTCACTGTTCTACGGAAGTTGGTCATCATTATATTTGCTCCAATAATTGTTCGAACATGAAGACAATGCGATTAGACAGATAGGAGTGTTCGCCAATCTGCGAAGATTCGTTCAAGTACACGTGCCAATATGATTTCCTCACCGTCCACTGCGCGTCGCACCTCCAGCGCGATTGTTCGCCGGCGGAGCACTTGTCGTGGGAGCGCTTGGTGTTGGAGTGCTGGTTCTCGGAGCGCTTGGCGCTGGAGTACCGGTTCTTGGAGTGCTTGGGGCCGGAGCATCGGTTCTTGGTGTGCTTGACGCTGGAGCGCCGGTTCTCGGTATGCTTGGCGAGGCAGGGATCTGTGAAGCCCGGGACGGGGCTGAATTAGGACTTCGAGAACCAGCTTGATCTGGAGTAGATGACCTCTGATATCCGGACTGCCGGTGTGGAGACGGAGCTTGAGCTGCTGGGCTGCTGCTCACAGATGGCGTTCCTGCGAAAGGCAACGGTCGGTACGTGGACACAACACCCTTTTTCTGGAAAGGCGTTCGTGCGAAATGCGACGGCAAATAGAAAGGTACAAACGGCGCAACAACCCAGGGATCGTTCATGAAAGCTGATTGAGCAACCTCGTTGATGGCCGAAATCTGGTTGGCGGCAGTGGTGTCGAATTCAGCTTCGGATACGGCGCTATCGGAACTGGTCGCAAGCTGCGTGTAACAGCCGCTCCAAACTGTCGATCCGGCGATCATCCCCGCAGAAAGAAATATGTACAATGTCGTCACCTTCATGTTGCCGAGACCTTCTGTCAGACGTCTGAGTTGCTGGGGCGGTCGCTTATCTTTCTCGATCATCTAAAGGTTTGACGCCTGGGATAAGAGAAAGTTCTTCTTCACAGTGCCGATAACGACACACGGTGCAATTCTCTGTGATATTGTCACTCTTTCGACAATTTTCATAGCTGCAAGGTACACAGTCACACGGATGTGCCACACGACTCCGTCAGAGTGAATACTAAAGTGTCGTTCCAGTGCATGGGCCTGGTCACTAGTGAAGAATTACCTTCTAAAACCTGTAGGTGAAACCGACTCCGGTTGGAGTGACGGAGAAATTGAAAGATCCGTCCTTCTGATTTCCACCTGCCAATGTCCTGAATGTACCACCGACGGCTTCTCCGATGGCATATCCGATTAATGCGCCTGCAAATGCGTCCGAGAGCCAGTGGATATTTGTCGAAACGCCCAAGCCGATCAAAGAAGCATAAGCAAGACCGCCGATCCGAATCGTGGCGTTGTCCGGATACAACTTTATCAGCGTTACGGCCATGGCAAACGCAGTCGCGGTATGACTGCTTGGCCATCCTTCATATACACCACCTCGCAAGAGCCCAAATCTGAAATTTCCACTGTAATCGCTCTTGGCTGAGTCGTTATCTGGGGGCACGCGTCCTGTGAATGCCTTGAGTCCAGATGATATCACCGCACCGAGCAATGCCGCTTGGCCCAAGGCAAGACCGGTCAATTGAAGTTGTGCGTTTTCTTCAGATCGCCCGTACAAATACAGCCCGAGTGGAACAGCAACCGACGCAAGCGGCCCGATGCCTACAGGCACGAAGCCTGCATTCATGATCCAAGTATGGTCGTGGGCATTCCGGTACCATCTCCAATCAATGCCGCTCTGAACAATGCCGTACGTGCCTGCTCCAGCCACTGCATAGTTGAGTCCGTAATTGTAGGCAAACGAACCGACAAGGTTTTTGTCCATCCCAAAGAAGACTCTGGTGAAAGGAACCAATGTGGAGTCTTTCATCCCTTGTTGGGTTTGAGCTCTCAAGGACGGAATGATTGCGATACTTAACCAGGCAACCCAAACCCAGCGATTAATCTTGATCATGGTATCCTTCCCAACTTGACCAAAAGTGATGCCAAAGCAAAGTTAGCTATTCTGTCAGGCCATTAGCAAGCCAAGAAGACGAGATGATGTCGGCGTGTGTACCCCCCCTAGACTCAGCAACTAATATCATGGGAGAAAAGCCCCCACTTGAAATCGTGTTACACCAGGGGATCCACTGATCGACCTACTCATTTGAATTGAATCGCGATCCCTCATGAATCCGAGACCTTTCTCTTTTTCGACAAACGTATGCCTCCGCGGATTTGGCTTGATGTTGATGCATCTTCTCACGAGACTGATGGGCGATTTCTCACGCACCGTTTTCACTATTCGAATTCAGAGTTTGAAAGGGAAGCCATGATTAGAACGATCGTTCACCGAAACAAAATCCCTTTGTGCTTCCACGTTGCGCTCCTTTCGATGTTCTTGTTTTCACAATCCACCGCCCAGATAACCATAACGCAATCTGGATTTACAAATTTGTTGACTGCAGGTACGTCGTTCTACTACTATAATTCGGACTCGATCCCGCTGCCTGTGAACATCGGCAAGCAAGGAGGTTCCAATATCTACGACTTCAACGGATACAAAGCCCAGCGGACAGGAATTTCCCACGTATATGCTGTGGGAACTATCCCGACACTGGCTGCGCACTATCCCGCGAAGGCAGTCACTTTTGGCGCTACCGCGGATTCTATCGAGAACAACCCCGTCTTTCTTTTTGGGACCGATACACTCTTTGTCCTCGGTGAGGCCTCATTGGTGCCACAGCGTCGCTTCAACCACCGCGTGCCGTATGAACCGACGGCAATCTTCCCTGTCACATACCACACTTCACGCGCCTACTCCGAATCAGATTACGACACAACGTACAATGCATCCGGAACCGTGGCCGCGACGAACTTCTACAGCGGTTCAGACAGCGTAACCATCGATGGATTCGGGACACTCAAAATCCTTGGCCGCCAATTCGAGTGCCTGCGCATGAAGCTCAATCATCTCACGTTTTCGGACAAGGAATTCATGTATATGACGCGGGAAGGGCTCTTGCTAGACGTCTCGATGGCTTCTTCACAGCGGGATACGGGGCTCGTTCAACCGGCGAGCGTTATGCTCCTTGTGCCTGCATCGGTCGTTAGCGTGGATCAACAAGTCGATCTGCCGTCGAACTACACGCTCGGTCAAAACTATCCCAACCCATTCAATCCGAATACAACGATCAGCTATCAGCTGTCAGCTCTCAGCCATGTCACACTCGAGGTGTTTGATCTTCTCGGAAGGAAAGTATCGACTCTTGTTGACGCGACGCAATCACCGGGGAGACATATCGTCAAATGGGATGGCTCGTCACTTTCGAGCGGCGTGTACTTTTACAGGCTCAGGGCGCGAGATGCTCTGACGGGCTTTGAACATTTCGTTGGGACAAAGAAAATGCTGCTCACATGGTGACACACGATTCGTTTCTGAGGCAACGACAAAGCCCGGCCGAGACTGGCCGGGCTTTGTGTTTCATTGCCATTACTGTTGTCAGGTGTTACATTGCAGGTAATTGGCGAAGAAGGATTCGGTATGGGTCAACAGGCACTTTCCAGGATTGTTTTGTGGGGATTAATTGTCTTGTTTCTGCTCGTGAGAGCTTTTTTTACGATCAGACTGCGTGAGAAACATGACAAGGGTCCGGGACATATCAAGGCAAATTCCCGTGAGGGAAAAGCGAATTTTGTTGCCCGCCGCTTCATAGTGGTTCCAGCTCTTTCTGTGTTTCTATTCCTCTATTACCTGAATCCTTCATGGATGAGATCGATCTCATTTCCATTACCCCAGGCGGGAATATGTATTGGCGCTCTTCTTGGACTTTGCGGAATAGCATTGCTGATATGGGTTCACGTGTGCCTTGGAAAAGAATGGACGGCCAAACTGCAATTGAGGAAGGACCATCGCCTCATTCAATCCGGGCCTTATTCAAGGATCCGTCATCCCATGTATACTGCTCTGTTCGCCATCTATTTCAGCATGGGCATCGTCTCGTCTAATTATATCATCTTGATTTTATTGACGACGGCAATATTGAGCATAGCTCTAAGAATACCAAAAGAAGAAGAACTGTTGATTGAAAGATTTGGTGAGGAATACCGGACGTATAAGCAGAAGACAGGAAGTCTTTTCCCAAAACTCTAATCGAAATTCCTTATGGTCTTAGGGGAGTTGGGTGTAAAAATCCTATGTCAGTTTTGCATCTATCCCGCATTTGTCATACAATAGAGAGGTATCGGACTCGATCCAACTACCGTGGAATGAGAGAGGGATTATGGACCTTGGCGCACCAGAAATCATTCTGATCCTGATTGTCTTGTTTTTCTTTTTCGGCGCGAACAAGATCCCGGGGATTATGAAGGGACTTGGGACCGGCTTGCGTGAGTTCAAGAAGGCTGCGCGGGGTGTCCAGGACGAAGTTGAAAAAGAAGTAAAGAAGATCGACGAGAAAGAAGAACCGAAGAAGTAACATCCGAGATCCAACCGTCACATCGGGGCCTCAGGGCAAGAACCTGTCGATGTCGGTTCGGCCCACATCCACTATTTCCTTCTGCAGACAAACTCCCCTTTGCCAATCGGCACCGTCAAACAGTCGAACCGATCATCGCGTTGCGCCTTTTCGATCATCGATTTCGCGGCTTCATAGTGATCGATCGCATTGTCAGCTATGAGCAATCCCCCGCTGACGAGCTTTGAAGAGACCAAGTCGAAACATTTCTCATAAAGATGTTTTTCGCAGTCCAGGAAACAAAAGGCAATTTCCCCTAGCGTGCTTCCCTTCTCAAGGAAATCTCCTTCGATCAATTCAATAAGATGTTCTACACCTGCAGCGCGAAATGTTTCTTTCGCCAGCGCGATCTTTTCGGGCAATATCTCGAACGTCTTCAGCTTTTTACCTCCCTGATGGAGTGCCAGGGATATCCAGAGTGAAGAATATCCTGCACTTGTACCAATTTCTATAAATTCACCTCCATCAGGACAAGCTGCAGCAAGCAGGGCAAGAAACTTTCCCGTTTCGGGAGGGATTTGCCTCAGTCTCTTTAGTGGTTCAGTCCCGTCAGACCTATCTCTTCTATCAAGGTCCTCCAGTACCTGCATGCGCTGTTTCATCGCCGCTGTCATTTCCTTGAACATTCTTATAGCCCTTTCGTTTCTCTGCTTCGGGACCCCCTGGAGTCTAGAACTTATCTTGAAAACACCTGTTGCGGGGAAAAGAATCTCACGCCAAGTACCACCCCCAAGGATTCCGCTCGGATGACAGGTTTCTATACGAACAACAACGCCCCTGCAACGGGGCGTTCCATTGTTCCAAGCGGCATGCCTGAGAAAAGTGTCGCTATTTCATCAGGACCATTCTTCGACTCTGCACCAAATCACCTGCCCTCAATCTGTACAGATATACCCCGGAGCTCAGGGCGGATGCATCAAAGGTGGTCTTATATGTTCCGGGCGTGAGCTGTTGATCAACGAGTCGAGCAACCGATTGCCCCGAGACGTTGAATATTTCGAGGACAACGTGGCTGTTTGTGGATATCGAGTATTCTAAAGTCGTTGTAGGATTAAACGGATTGGGATAGTTCTGTGAAAGAGTAAACGTTTGAGCGGTGCCGACAGCTGTCACGTTGACGGCAGTTACTGCTCTGTTGATCGACACAAGCTCGATTCCATCGCCGGTCTTCAGGTTTCGGGAATACTGTTTGTCTATCGGGTTGTTCCAATGCTCACACACACCGAGACTTCCTATTATTGTCCCATCATTTTCAGGATCGTAGCGTATATTCGTCGGCCAATAGGATGAATCGGCAGCCTGAAGTATGTGATCATCAGCTCCTTCGATTTGGGGATAGGAACCGTAGGGATTACTCGATGTGAATTCCGCTTTCAGAAAATCAAAACAGACTGACTCCAACGCGACCTGATCCTGTGAAACGAACACGGAAGAGGTCCAGTCATTGTTGAATGGAGCCATCGAGAACTTCCGCGGCGGATCGTTCGCCTCCGATCCAGCCCAGAGAGCATCAACGACAAATAGCACTGTCTTGCCCCCCAGATCTTTGTGTGCCATCAAATCGACTTGTGTACGATACGATCTATACCCACGTCGCAACGGATCAGGCTGAGTGACAGTGTTATTCGGAGCTATCAGACCACCATGCAGATGCGCTGCGCTCCCCACCAGGTTCG
>Ga0187870_1001440_pt1 | contig 21923 bp, 14 predicted proteins | sample June2016WEW_13_1_3_FD_132974 | JGI IMG/M metagenome (GOLD analysis project Ga0187870, IMG submission 132974) | Peatland microbial communities from SPRUCE experiment site at the Marcell Experimental Forest, Minnesota, USA - June2016WEW_13_150 | ecosystem: Environmental > Terrestrial > Soil >... | reverse complement strand
GAGTTGTAGCCGAAGTAGCTCAACGTGTTGTCCGCTCTGCGGTAGTAGAGCATGCGGTTTATGCCGGAAGGCAGCGTCACTGTGCGCAAAATCACGCCAGTCCCGAACGAGGATCCTGAGAGTGACGCATCAACTTCCGACCAGGTGGACCCATTGGTGAAAAGGAAATTGAATTTGTCGGCGGCTAAAATGGGCAGATCCTGGACCGCGAGCGGAGTCTGGCTCCCGTAGACTGGACCTAAAGGATTCTGCGCGGCACCCATTAATGAGCCGTTTCCAAGGTCCGCGGTGAAAAGCTGATAAAAGCTTCCGGACGTTGTTCCATCCATGTGAAGGACAACGATGTTCGCCGTCGTCGTAGTGTCAATCACGTCGTATTCGTTCAGCGGATAGTTCGGATCGGCGCCTGAAAGCGAAAAGCTTGCGCCGATGTTCGATGTCTGCACCTTTCCGCCAGATTGAAGCGCGAAGCTCAAGCCCTCACGCCCCGGGGTTCTGGACACGAGAAATCCTGACCCGACATTGAGCTGGGCGATAGTCGTGGCAGTCGAGGTCGGCTTTATGGGCAGGAACTTGATTGACGTGGTCGAGTCGCCGTCTGGACTGTTCACTGCTCCAAGGGTGCCAAGGAGGGTCATCTGGCGCGCAAGCGGAGCAGCGGAGTTCAGCTCCGCGCTGTACGGAGGGGCGCAGGCGACGATTGCAAGAGAGAGGAGAAGGAGTGAGAGAAGCTTCATAGCATCCACCGTATCCCAAAACGGAGCTCGAACGGGTTGAGGGCAAACGAAGGGGGGAAATTGACATAGGGGAGCGTGCTGTTGTTGGATCCGTTATTGGAGCCAAAGGAGGCTTTAAACACATCCGGCTCGGGAGTGGAATAAAGGGTCGGAGCGTATTCGACAAATGCGTGAAAGCTTCCGATAAAAGCAAACTCCATTCCCCCGACAAGCTGAATGCCCCAGGGCAGCAGGTGATCGATGGTGAATGAACCATCCGGAGGGAGCGTGACGCGGAGAAGGGGACCGGCGCCCGCATAGAACCGGTAGGCGCTGTCTTCCGGGCTTATATACCATCCGAGAAGCAGCGTGAATTGCGACAGGGGAAGGCTGGTCAATAACTTATCCTGATTGACTGCGATCCCGGCCCGGAAGGTCGTGAATCCCACGCGGATGAATCCCGGAAATATGGGAATTGCGTAAGTGGCCGAAACTCCGGGGAAAAAGCCGTCAAGGACGGCGGCGTCGATGTACAGCCAGGGAGACTTGACCTGGTCCACATTTATTTCCGTCTGCCCGTCCAGGTAGAAAGACACCCCGCTTGGAACATAGCCGACCAGGGTCGCGCGCAGCGAATAGGGAGCCGGCGAGGGAAGCTCGACCGAAGTCGTGCCATCAGGACCCGCGGTGAGGGGCTTCGCGGATAGACCGGTGATCAACGTCCCGGGACGCGCGCGAATCATGACCGGTATGGCCGCCGGAGGGCCGCGCGAATAGGCCAGGGGACCCAGCGCGGGATATTTCCGGGCCACCAGCGGAACGATGTCATCCCAGCGCTCACGGGAGATATTCATTATGGGAAACGATTCGTGGCGCGGCGTGCTGAAGTCGAGGGTTGTCGTATCGTAGATGAGGTCGTACGATAACACTCGAATTGAAGGAGCGAATTTCAACCCGGAAATCTTCACCAGGAGCCAGCAGTCCGCCCCCGCGTCCCTCGCCGCCTTGTTGCGGTCCTTCGTCGAGCTGGGAAACCCCTTTAATTGCCCATACGCAACGGGCGATGGTCCCCCCTCCGCCCCGGTCAAAGCGGTGAGGAGCGATCGCTGGAGAATCGCCATGTCTTCACTCGAGTAGCCGGGCAGCCAGGTTTTTTCCAGGGCAACGAGGATACGCCGCGGCGCGTTCTGATCCGCGGCCTGGTCCTGGGAAAAAAGGTTTATTTGCGCCGCGAGAAAAAGGCAGGCCATGGCAATCCCTGATGCGCACATTTTATTCATAGGGCCTACCACCATGCCGTGTATTTTGTGAGGACTCGATTCTTCGTGTTGAACCCGTAAAACTCGCCTCCCGAGACACGATACGCGAACCGGGTATCTTGCGGGTTGACCGAGTAGAGGCTGTCTTGAATTGAGCCGGTCGCAGGATTGATGCGGACGTAACGGGAAGAGCCCCTGTCATAGGCTATGATGCTTCCGTTGGCAAAGCCGAGGCTGTCTCGCTGCAGTTTGTCCCTGTGCGGGGCCGAGTCGAGAAGATAACTCGTCACGGTGCCGGTGAAAGAAGACTTCGGAATAGTCACGAAATAGCGTGTCGCATCGTCCTGGTTGTCCCCCCCTGACTGACTGACCACGAAAATGGCATTGCCCGCGGGGTCGCCATCGTCCAGGACAGCGTCAATCCCAAGGTTTGACATGGTGGAAAGCGTCGGCAGCGGTGTATGAAGGGTACCGTCGACCGAATAATTGAGGATGGAGCCATTTTGAATGTTGAAGCCGGTGATGTTGTGCCCGGTTGTAACGAAGCCGTCATTCCCTGCGGTGCCGTTGTAGCTGACTGAAATGCCCGACCCGACGGTTGCAAGGCTCGCGGGATCGAGCATTGACCCCCCTGCGTTTATGGAGAGGCCGGCGGCATCGACCATGACGCCGTTCCCGCTTGTGGAGGGGAGGGTAAGGGATCGCTTAAGCTTCAGGTCTAGATCGTAGAAGAAAAAAGCTCTCTCGTTTGTCGGCAGGGATCCTTCGACTACGACATAGCCGTTGCCTCCCAACTCCACAACCCGGACATTGAACGAGCTGCCGGAGCCCGAAACGATCTCTGCTGACAGGTCCACCTGGGCTTTCGCGAGCATCAGGGTGGTGGGAAAGACCGATCCGAATATGTACTCGAACACCTGGCAGGAGCCGAGGAAGAGTACGACTGCGCAGATAACGATTGTCCTGATGATTCTCATCGCCATGGCAGCACCACCCCGAGCGTGACGGGTATGAAGAGCGGTCCCCCGGAAATGAAATTGGTTCCCAGGACATTCGTGCCAAGACCAAGGGCCACTTTTCCCTGGATCCTTAAGAGAAACGTCACGTTCCAGATGCGATATTCCGCCCAGATGTTCAGCAGGTTGATGTAGACGTCCGTGTAAACCGGCAGAGAGGTGGCGGGAACCCAGGTAAGGTACGTGCCGAAACCCGCGGATATTCCGAACCTGAATGCTGATTCCGGCGGCCAGAAAAGGTAGAGGCCGGCAAGCAGCTCGGAATCGCTGTGCAGCGGCCAGCTTGCACCGTGGACGAACGGGATCTGGGCAAAGAGATATTCGGAAAAACAGACCATGATCCAGTTGGGAAGCGGATACCAGCGCATTGTCGCTCCCGCTCCTTCAAGCTGACCCGTGGTCCAGTCGATTTCCGTGGCCCAGGTGTCTTTTTTCGGAATGGGTGTCAGCACAACCTCGGGCGCCGCGTGGACTGTCTGCCAGACCGTGTGATATCCTTCCTGTTGTTTCTCGAGCCGAAGAACGGTCCCGGCTTTCACCCCACCGGTCTTGAAGACGAGCGAGCCGTCTTGAATACGGCCTGCGCTTTTCTGCCCCTCGACGACTACTTCCAGCCCATCCTGCGGGCACGTGAAGGTGATTGCATCCACCCTCAAATTTTCCTGAATGCCGATGAGCTTCGGTGCCGTCACGAAAATGACTTTTTGCACGAGGTCCCCGATTTCCCTGTGCAGCAGGTTGTAAAAGCCCAGGTTGAAGCGCATCGTGCGCAGAAAGCCCGTAATCAGGGTGCCGGCAGCTACGTCGTAGCACTGCACGGATACGAGGATGCGGTCATTTTCCATCGAATATGAGCCGATGACCGCCATGTCCGCGGTCGTACTCCGCGCAATAGCCAGCGCCTGCTGTGCCTCCAGGATGCGCAGGGGAGGGATCTTGAGCCGGCCCGCTTCGCCAATCCACTGATCCTGGGGAATGAGGGTAAATCCGACTGCCCCGAATTCCTGCTCCACCGCCTCGCTGAGGGAAGCCTGGCGGTCTTTCTGCGCCCCTGCCAGGGGAGCAAGCGGAAACACGACGACCGACTTTCCGCTGATCTGGCTCTCGTCGGACCAACCAGGGGGGACCGCGAGAATGAGAGGCAGAATCAGGAGCAGCAGTCTCCGTGCGTTCCGCATAACACCAGTTCTGCGTGGAATATGAGAAAAAATCAAGTGTTGTTTGAAAAAATCGTTTCGGCTCAATGGCGTTCCGCTGCGTCTCCCAGGAGTTTTCCCAACAGCTCACGGCGGTTGCGCACATTGAGCTTGGTGTAAATGTGCCCGATGTGCGTTTCCGCGGTGCGAGGGCTGATCAAGAGCATGGTCGCGATCTCCTCCGGGCGAATCCTTCGGCAAAGCAGGGAAGCGACCTCAGCCTCGCGTTTGCTCAAAAGGTCGCACTCAGCGGCCAGCTCCGCTGCCAGGAAATGGTCCGCGGTGAGCGTCTCGAGCCTCCTGAAAAGATTGACGAAATTGACCAGATGACGGCGCAGGGCGAGCAGGATGGCCACATCCGTCGCACTGAGCTTTTTCCCGCCCGTGCGGGTGACAATGAGGCTGATTCCCCCCTTGCCCTCCGGGTCCAGCACCGGAATCCCCGCCGACATGTCGATCCTCATGAGCTTCTGAATGAAGTCGCACGCAAACTCGCTTTCCGCGAACTCCCGGTCCTTCCAATGAACCTCGAAATACTCCGTCGAAGGGCTCGTGCGCAGCCGCGCCACATCCTCGTAGAAGTAGCGATCCCTGTACGCGCGAAGCGCCGTCTCGGGAGCGCCATTGTTCACGAGGGAAACCACTGCGTCTCCCCGGGATGAAACTACATCCGCTATGCATGCGACGGACTGGTCGCACGGAATGAGGGCAGGGATCCGATGAACCGCGCAGCTCAACAGGCCATGAAGGTCGGCTTGTTGACCGCAGGCGCTCACGAAGTCCCACATTTTCAGCCATGGCAGGGGGGCAGCTCGTGCCATTCTCGCTTCCTTCCATAGTTTATCACCTGAAGATCCTGCCCGCAATTACGTATGCTTGTACGGACGTTTTTTTCGCCGGAGTGTGGAATAATTCGTTTCATATAAAAGGAGATCCCATAAAGTCCAGGGAGGGTACTGAGGGGCGCGACAGGAGAGTCGTGTGCTCCTCAGCCCCTCTCTAGAGCGTCCTGTTGGTATGTGCGATGGCGCTCCGCGTGGCACGGGAGAGCGCGCGGAAAGCCGAAGCGCTCAGCCGGTCGCACGCCCAGTTCCAGTGGATCGAGACTATCTCACCCGGACGGAAATCGTCGAGGTACCCGCGGCCGTCGATCTGGCGCAGGATCCTCACGGGCACAGGTCGTCCGAGGGCGAGCTTTGAGCCCGCCAGCACCAGGGGGGATCGATCGACGATCACTTCCGCCCCCTCGACACACGTGACCCGGCCCCAGCTTATCCGGCACTGGTCCATGCGCTCCAGGGCGATCGTTGCCCGCTCGTCGCGCAGGAGGCCGGCCCGGCGGTACACCTCGAAAACATGGAAGTTGTGATGGGGCTTCGTGCCGTCGGTGAGCGTGGCGGTCATTGCCGAAAACGAGCGCGCGTCCATGCGTGGGCGAAAGCGTTCGCGAAGCGATTCATACAACGGCGATACGCCGACGCGTTCCAGGAAAGCGTTGCCGATCCAGTACGCTTCCACGACGCGCGGGTCGAATGGATCGCGCTGCCCGTTCGCCTCTGCGATCAATCTCAGGTAGGGGTAGGCTCCCTCGAACTTCTGCGCGAGTTGCCTCAATCCCGGGTCTACGCGTTCCTCGGTGAGGTAGCCGAAGAGCTCTTCATGCCCGGGTGACCCGCAATAGCCGAGACGGTTCGGCGGGAAGGCATACCGGGAAAAAAGGAGAAGCCCTGAGATCACGGCGCTTCCCTCCGGCGCGGAGGGCGTACCGGGTTCTGCTCCTGGCGGCGCCCCAGGATGAATATCGTGAGAACAGCCAGCAAGGCGAGGGAAAGCCCCAGCCAGCGCCAGGGCGGGATTGCGACGTGCCGGGAGATGATGACCAGCGCGGTCGTGATGATCGGGGAGCCCGCGGGGATGGCGGTTGTGGCGGTGGCCGAAGCGTGACGAAGGCCGAGCACCGAGGTGACGCTGAAGGCAAGCAGGATGAGGCCGGTGATTCCCGCAAATCCCCACTGCAGAAGGGAAAGCTGTCCAATCGCCCCCGCCCTTCCCGTCGCGGCGACGAAGAGGAAAAGGAGCAGGGAACCGAGGGTCATCTTGAATGTCATTACGGTCAGCACCGACACGGAGCGCAGCAGGTATTTCATGAGAACGAAGTCCGCGGCGAAGAGGAGCGTGGCCGCCGCGACAAAGGGCATTCCCGCATCCAGACGCACCGTGCCGGCGCCGATTCCGAGGGTCAGGCCCGCGAGCAGCGTCCCGAGGGCCACCCAGACGGCGGGGCTGAAGCGCTCCCCGATGAAGAAGGCGGCGAAAAGGGCCACGAAAAGGAACTGGGTATGATCGATCAGGGAGGCCGTCACGGGGGTTGTAAGCTGCAGGCCTCGAAAATACAGGGCATAAGAGACGCTTCCGCCGATCAGGGCGACCACGATCAGGAGCAGCCATTCGCGCGCTGCGAGCCGGCGCCAGGCCGCGCGGCTCCTGCCGGAGAATACGAGAGGCACCAGAAAGGCCATGCCGACGACGGAGTTCTTCAACGCGGTGTAGAGCGTCGAATCACTGAACATCCTGACACCGAGGCTGTTGACGTAGATGGCCACGCCGCTGATCACCATGTTGAGCGCCGCAAGGCTGTAGCCCAGGCGGGGATCCGCCGCGCTTCTCATCGCCATTGCTCGACGAGTCCCGTGCCCCCGCCGCCCACCACGATGAGGGTGCTGTGTCCGCGGCGCATTTCCTATTTCGCTTCCTTCTCCTCTTCCAGGTAGAAGCGCAGGATGGTGTTTCCGATCATGATCCGGTCCCCGTATTGAAGGCGTGCCTTTTCCTGGAGCTTCCGCGAGTTGAGGTACGTCGAGTTGGTCGAGCTCAGGTCTTCAAGCCAGTAGTCGCCTTTCTCATCCACGGTCACGCGGCAATGGTGCCGGCTGAGGAGAGCGTCATCGATGACGCAGTCACAGTCTTTCTGGCGTCCCAGCACGAGGGCGGGTTGATCGATGACGAACGCAGTCCCGAAATCAGCGCGGGAGAGGATGATCAGGAGCGCTTTTTTTCCCAACGTGGCCGAGTATTTGAACTTTGCAGGTTCCCGGCCGATCTGAGTTTTGTCGTCTTTCAAGTGCGAAAGAGAATAGGGAAGGACGAGGTTTTCGTCAATATGCGCGTTCAGTCTTTGATCCGCGTTTCCCTGGCGAGGTCCTCGATGTAGTTCTTCATATCCTCCTCGGAGACCGTCCCTTCCTTCGAGGCAAAAAGAGTATACGCAAAATCCTTTGTTATTGTGACCTTGTCATCGATGACAAAGGCAGGATGAAGAATGCCCACATTCATCCTGCCGTTCTCCGCATAGACCTTGCCGGTATAGGGATGCCCGCGCCCGAGGATCTTTTTCTTCCACTCATTCTTCATCTGCTCAGGCAGCGAGCCGGTCGGTTTCGGCCAGCGGTACAGGGTAAAGAAGTTATTGCGGCTGGCGGCTCCCATGTCGACAACCAGCTTGCGGATGTCCCAGACCGGTCTCCCGTCTTTCAGGAAAACGCTGCAGCCGAGAAACAGTTCGGAATCCTTCGTGATCCCGATCATGCCTTCTCGAACGCGCGTGGACACGCTGGGCGTGTCGATATCGGCAAAGGCGCCTTCTCTGTAGGAGACCGAAACGTGCTTCAGCGCTCCAAAGCGGAAATCCTCCTGTTTCAAGAATGTGCCCCATTCTTCCAGGGTACCGTTGTAGGAAATGTTCATGAAGTCCGTGATCTCTCTCATATCATAGAGCGCTGAGTCCTTGTTCGAGGAGGGAATGACCGCATAGATCATGGAGAGGCCCTCGGGCGTCGGGGTGGCGCTCGTCATCACGAATTGATCGGAGTATTCCACAAGGTAGATATTGATTTGCCAGACGCGGCCGAACCTGTCGACGAGCGGAAGGCTCTGAATCGGCGCGCCAAAAGAAAGCACGCGCGTGCCCTGGTCGCTTTCGGTGAGCTTCCGGGTGATGTTGATCCCCTTCAGCACAAGCTCCATTGCCTTTTGGGGATTATCCCAGAGTTCCCTGACGGATGTGTCGCGGGGCCTGTGGAGGCGGAGGAGCCACACGCGTCCGTCCTTGTAGATCTCAGCCGAGCTGACGGAACCGTTGTTGTCGATATTGATCGTGTCCACCTTGAGATCCGTCAGGAACCAGGAGCCGTTCGTCGCATTTCGTAGAAATATCTGCGGAAAGCCCGTGTCGACGTATTTGAACAACGCCTGCTCGGAATCGGGGCCCTCGGGAAAAATATCCCTTTTGTTTTCCGCGAAAAGCTTGTCCATTCCGTCCCGGTAGAACTCGTCCAAAGCAGCAAGGTACCTGTCTGCGAGCTCGCCATAGGGGAGGGGAAGGTCCCAGGCGGTTTCCAATGTCATCAACTTTTGCATATTGAATACCGGAAAGCGGAGCGTGAGCTTCCTGTGAATCGCTGCTTTTCCCGGGAGAATTTCCTTCATCGGGAGCGAATAGCAGAAATCGTCCTTGCGGGACAACACGATTCCGATGACGTCGCAACTTTTGTTCAGGAGAGGGCCGCCGCTGCTGCCGGGATTTGTCGCGATCGAGCTTTTCAGATAGTTCCACGCGCCATTTTCCGGTTCGGGTACCTCATCCAGAAGGACGCCTTCGCGAACAACGATCCCTTCACCGTACGCATCTCCGGCAGTAAATACCTGAGTATTGAAATCAACGCCAGGATCGATCTTGAGCCAGGTGTTGAACGTCTTGCCCTTGACGGTGAACACGACATAGTCGCGATTGTCGCTGAACGCGCTGACGTTTTCGACTGCGTACACATGGGTGACCGTTTTCCCGCCTTCCTTCAGCTTTTCGCGGATGAAACGGGTCTTGTAGATCTGGGACCCCGGGCTCATCACGTGAGCTGCAGTAACGAGCTCAGTGGCGCTGATGGCGAATGCGGTTCCCAGCGGGATGTATCGATCGTTCCTGACAGCAAAGCTCTGAAGCTCCCAGTTCAGCGGTTTGGCGTATGTCAACGAATCCTGCGCGGACTTTTCAGCGACGACTTCGAAGCAGGCTGCCCGGACGAGCTGAACCTTTTCCTCCGGCAGCAGGGTGCCTGATCCGGTACCCGCCGGCTGCATGCCGGCGCAGGAAAGGATGAATAACCCGAGAAACCCTATTGCCAACCCTTGCTTCATTTTCAGCTCCCACAAGTCTTCATTGCATTCTGCGTGTGAGAACCAGGCTGGAAGAACCAGCCAATTATAGCACACATCGGCGGACTGATCCGCTGCCGGTTGAGATGGACGTTGCCTCCGGCTGTGGGTATTTTCGACCAGGGTACGCAGAAAGATGGCCAAACCCATCATTTTCGCGGTAGACGACGAAGCGCAGGTCCTGAACGCCGTCGAACGCGATCTTCGCGGCAGGTTCGGATCGGAATACCGCATCGCCAAAGCCCTTTCAGGAGAAGATGCGTTGAAGGCGGCCCGGGAGTTCAAGAGACGCGGCGGGTCGCTGGCGCTGTTTCTGGTCGATCAACGGATGCCGGCAATGAGCGGCACCGAGTTCCTGGCCCAGGCCATCGAGATTTTCCCCGGCGCAAAAAAAGTCCTGCTCACCGCTTATGCCGACACCCAGGCAGCGATCATGAGCATCAACAAGCTGGGCCTCGACCACTATCTCATGAAGCCGTGGGATCCTCCGGAAAAGGAGCTGTTCCCCGTCCTGGAAGATCTGCTCAGCGATTGGGCCGCCTCCCACCGTCCTCCCTTTGAAGGCATCAGGGTCCTCGGTACCACCTGGTCGGCAAAGAGCCACGCGGTGAAGGATTTCCTCTCCCGCAACCAGATTCCCTACCTCTGGATGGACGTCGAGAAAGATGAGGAAGCGCGGCAGCTTTTGCGGTCGCTCGACGGGCAGCAGCGGCTTCCCGCCGTCCTGTTTCCCGACGGCCGTGTTCTTTCAGATCCCGGCACTCAGGAACTGGCGAAAGAGAGCGGCCTCCAGACCACGGCGGCCCGGCCTTTCTATGACTTGATCATCAGCGGCGGCGGTCCTGCCGGCCTGGCCGCGGCGGTCTATGCAGGCTCTGAGGGTTTGCGGACCGTGCTCGTCGAGAAGGAGGCCACCGGCGGGCAGGCAGGCATGAGCTCCCTTATCGAGAACTACCTTGGTTTTCCCAGGGGCTTGAGCGGGGGCGACCTGGCACGGCGGGCCACGATCCAGGCGAAACGCTTCGGAGTGGAGATCGTGAGCGGAGAGGTCGTCGGGGTGAGGGTGGAGGATCCGTATCGCTACGCGCGCCTCGCGGACGGCACCGAAATAAGCTGTCACGCTCTTTTGATCGCCACCGGGGTATCCGTCCGAAAGCTGGACCTGCCGGGAGCGGACCGGCTGACGGGGGCCGGCATCTATTACGGCGCGGCAACGAGTGAGGCGCTGAACTACAAGGGCCAGGACGTGATGGTGGTCGGCGGAGCCAATTCCGCCGGGCAGGGAGCCATATTTCTTTCCCGCCATGCGCGGACAGTATTCCTCGTGGTCAGGGGAGCGACGCTGGAAGAAGGCATGTCTTCCTATCTCGTCGAACAGATCAAGGCGACGGAGAACATCCATCTGCTCCTGGCAGCCGAAGTCACCGAGGTGAGCGGAGAGTCGCGGCTTGAATCCGTGACCGTCGTGGAAAGGAACGGCGGTGCGACGCGCAGGATCCCGGTCGGAGCGATGTTCGTCTTCATTGGGGCGACAGCCCACACTGACTTGCTTAGGGGAGTTGTCGAGCGGGACTCTTCAGGATTCATATTGACCGGCAGGGACATCGGTTCGGATGGAGAACGGCCAAAGGGCTGGAATCTCAAGCGGGACCCGTACCTGCTGGAAACCAACGTCCCCGGAATCTTCGCGGCAGGGGACGTGCGGCACATGTCCCTCAAGAGGGTCGGCTCCGCGGTCGGAGAAGGCGCGATCGCCGTCGCCCTGATCCATCAATACCTCAAGTCCGTATGAGACCCGGCAGCGAGGGCAGGAGCGAATTCCTGCGAGGAATCCACCTTTTTGCCGGGCTCTCGGCTGCGGACCTGGAAAAGATCTGCAACATGTTGAAGGAGGTGAGGCTTGCGGCCGGCGCCGAGCTCTTTTCCGAGGGCAGTGCCGGAGACTCCGCCTATCTTATCAGGCAGGGAGAGATCGAGATCACCCGGCTCTCCGACGGCCGTCAGGTGCCCCTCGCCGTGCGGCGGCAGGGTGAGATGGTCGGGGAAATGGCGATCCTCGAGCAGGCGCCTCGCATGGCAAGCGCCCGGGCCCTCACGGACTGCGTGCTGCTTGCCATCGGACGCGAGCAGATGGACCAGCTCATCAGCTCGAGCCCCTCCGCTGCCAGGGTTCTCCTGGCCACGGTGACCGCACGGCTGCGGGAGACCCAGGCTCTTCTTCAGCAAAGCGAGAAGATGGCGCAGCTCGGAGTCATGACCGCCGGCCTGGCGCATGAGCTCAATAATCCTTCGGCGGCCGCGCTCCGAAGTGCCGAGCACCTGAAACACGCCGCAGAAAACCTCGTAGGAGCGTCCGTCGAGATCAGCCGGCTGGGAATCGCCGCGGACCGGGTGGATGACCTGGAGCGGCGTATTGCAGCCGTCCGCGCAGGAGCCTCCCAACAGAACAGCGTGATGGCCGTGGATCTGGGGGACCGGCAGGACCTCCTGGAGGAATGGCTCGCGCAGAGGGGGATCACTGACGCAGGCGCGGACGTCCCCGACCTTGCAGGGATGGGATACGGGACGGCCGACCTCGAGGAGTTGCAGCGGCTCTACCCTTCTCCCCAGTTCAGACACGTCATCAGGCTCATCTGCGCGGCCTGGGTCACGGAGACGCTCCTGAAAGAGATCGGGGCCGGCGCGCGACAGGTTTCCGAGATCGTCAAGGCTTTGAAAAACTACGTCTACCTCGACCAGGGACCCGTCCAGGAGGTGGACATCCACGAGGGGTTGGAGAACACCTTGATCATCCTGAGGCACAAGCTGCAGCCGGGCATCACCGTGCGCCGGGAGTTCGCGCCCGATCTTCCCCGTGTTCCCGCCCACGGCAGCGAGCTCAACCAGGTTTGGACCAATCTGATCGACAACGCGGCGGACGCCCTAGAAGGGAAAGGGGAGATCATCCTGAGAACCCGCAGGAAGGACGGCCGCGTGATAGTGGAAGTGGAGGACAACGGCAAGGCGGGAATTCCCCAGGAAGCGAAGGCGCGGATCTTCACGCTCTTTTTCACCACCAAGCCGCTCGGCAAGGGCACGGGGCAGGGGCTGAACATCAGCTACGCGATTGTCCGCCGGCACGGGGGCACTATAGAGTTCGACAGCCGGCCGGGCAGGACAGTGTTCGCCGTGAAGCTGCCGGTGCGCTCCCCCGTCTCGGTCCGTGTCCTGCGCGCTGCCGGCAGGCGCACATGACCGGCACGCTGCCCGGCGGAACTCTCACCTACCTCTTCACCGATGTCGAAGCAAGCACCGAGATGTGGGAGCGCGAGCCGGATGCGATGCGGGAGGCTTTGGCCCGGCATGACGCCCTGATCGAGGCGGGAGTTGAGAGGCATCAGGGTTCTTTGGTGCGGCCTCGGGGGGAAGGGGACAGCCGGTTTGCCGTCTTCCCGCGCGCCACCGACGCGGTGAGCGCGGCCTGCTCGATCCAGGTCGGGCTGCAGGCAGAGCCGTGGAGCACCACGCGGCCGCTGCGGGTGCGCATGGCGCTGCACACCGGGGAGGCGGCTCTCCGCGACGGGGATTACTACGGGTCGGCCGTCAATCGCTGCGCGCGCCTGAGGGCCCTCGCGCACGGGGGACAGATACTTCTGTCGGCCACGACGGCGCGGCTTGCCCAGGAAGGGATAACGGGAAAGACGGGGCTGCGCGACCTGGGCCTCCATCACCTGAAGGACCTGCAGCAGCCTGAGCAGGTCTACCAGCTTACCCACCCGGACCTTGCGGTGGATTTCCCCGCGCTTCGATCGATGGAGAGTCTTCCGAACAATCTCCCGATCCAGCTCACGAGCTTCATCGGTCGGGAGAAAGAGATGGCGGAGGTCAGGCGTCACCTGGCGGAAGCGCGTCTTCTTACCTTGACGGGATCGGGAGGAGCGGGAAAGACGCGGCTTGCCCTGCAGGTGGCGGCGGACGTGATGGAGGGGTTCCGGGATGGCACCTGGCTGGTGGAGCTTGCAAGCGTGACCGACGGATCGCTGGTGCCCCAGGCTGTTGCGTCTGTGCTGCAGGTCACCGAGACGCAGGGAAACTCTCTCACCGCGACGATCCTCAGCTGGCTGGCGGGAAAGAGCCTGCTGCTGCTGCTGGACAACTGCGAGCACCTGGTCCAGCCCTGCGCCGAGCTGGTCGAGACGATGCTGCGCGCCAGCCCGAAGCTGAAGATCCTGGCGACCAGCCGCGAGGCGCTTGCCATAGCGGGGGAGACCGCCTGGCTCGTCCCCTCTCTCGCGTTGACGGACTCTGCAAGCCTCGAGGCACCGGGAGTCGATGTGAGGGCGCTGGTGGCTCAAAGCGAGGCTGTCCGGCTGTTCGTCGACCGGGCGGTCGCGGCCCAGCCGTCATTCAGCCTGACCGACCGCAACGCGTCGGCTGTTGCGCAGATCTGCCGGAGGTTGGACGGAATCCCGCTGGCCATCGAGCTGGCCGCGGCGCGCGTAAAGGCCTTGTCCGCGGAGCAGATCGCCGCCCGGCTGGACGACCGGTTTCGGTTTCTCACCGGCGGCAGCCGTACGGCGCTGCCGCGGCAGCAGACGCTTCAGGCCCTGATCGACTGGAGCCACAGCCTCCTCACGGACGCCGAGCGGCTGCTGCTCAGGCGCCTGTCCGTGTTCCTGGGCGGGTGGACGCTCGCGTCGGCTGAGACCGTCTGCGCAGGCGATGGGCTGGAGCCGAGCCAGGTCCTGGATCTGCTCAGCCAACTGCTCAACAAGTCGCTTGTGGCCGTCGAAAACCTCGAAGGAGAGAGCCGCTACCGGCTCCTGGAGACCATCAGGCAGTACGCGCGAGGAAAGCTCTTCGATTCGGGAGAGACGCCGCGCGTCGCAGATCGTCATCTCAGCTACTTCCTGGGGTTCGCGGAAGAGGCCGAGCCGCGCCTTTCCAGCAGCGATCAATTGGCGTGGCTGGACAGGCTTCAAACGGAGCATGACAACCTTCGCGCCGCAATCGAGTGGAGCCGGGCGGGCACAGCGGAAACAGCGGCAAGCCTTCGCCTTGTCGGGGCGCTCTGGCAGTTCTGGTACATCCGCGGATTCATCAGCGAAGGCCGCAGGCACCTGCAGCAGGCGCTGGCGGAGAATACCCGCGCGCCGGCCGGTATGCGCGCCAGGGCCTTGACGGGCGCGAGCCTCCTGGCCCATGTACAGGGCGACTATGCGCGGGCGCCGGTGCTCATCGAAGAGAGTATCGCCCTGTCCCGGCAGTCTGGAGACAAGAAGGAGCTGATGGCGGCATTGGGGGTGGCGAGCATCCTGGCCGAGTACAGGGAGGACTACGAACGCGGAAAACTGATGCAGGAAGAAGGCCTGGCGCTGGCGCGAGAGCTTCAGGACAAGGCCGGCATTGCGAGGGCGCTCGTGCGGCTGGGAAACCTCAGGCTTTCGGATCCTGACGAACACGGGCAGGCTCGAGCGCTGATCGAGGAAGGCCGTGCCCTGTACGAGGATCTGGATCACAGGTCCGGCATCGCGCTGTCCCTGCGGCTTCTGGCCCTCGCCTATTCAGTAGATGGAGATGATGACCGAGCCACCTCTCTTATGCAGCAGGGTGTCACTCTGAGCAGGGCGCTGGGGGACAAGGGGGGAATCGCTTTCTGCAATCTCGGACTCGCGCTTATCGCGATAAAACGTGGGGACTACATCACGGCGAAAGGGCTGTCTCAGGAGGCATACGCGCAGTACCACGACGTGGGAAACAAATGGGGCATTGCAGGATCCCAGGTGTTCCTCGGCTACCTGGCCGTGCGGGACGGCGACTATCACGGGGCAGCGGCGCTTGCCAGAAAGAGCCTTGGCCTCTACCGTGAGCTCCAGGAGAAAGCCGGCCTCCAGTACAGCATGCAGGTCCTCACCATGGTGGCGGATGCTGAGGGCAAACCAGAGCGAGCCGTCCTCCTCATGGCAGCGGCGAATGACCTGCGCTTCCGGCGCATTCCCCCGGTCTGGTCGCTGCGGCCATTCGTGTTCGACTACAACGGATATGAGTCGCGGCTCCGAGAAAGGCTCGGGGAGGAAGCATACGACCGTGCGTGGGCCCTGGGACGCTCATGGACCCTGGCGGAGTCGATTGCCTATGCCCTGGAGGAAAGCTCCCCCTCAACGACGCGCACGGGGGGCGCGGCCTAGAAACAAGTTCCAGAGACGATCGGCCGTTGTGCGGGAATGCGAGGCTATTTCACGGCGAGGCTGAAGACACCGTCCCAGCGCGGGGGCGGGGGAGCGGCCTTGAAAACCTCGATGCGCCTGAGAAAGATCTCGCTCGCCTCGTCCTGAAACCTCTCCTTCAGGAAGTAGAAGCACTTCTCCGCTCCCGCCCACACTTGCTGGCGATACAGGGCAAGTCCCTCTTCGAACACCCTCCGGATCTCGTGACTCCTGTCAGAGGCCTTCTCCTGCTGCTCCAGGATCTCGAAGATCCGGACGGGCTGTTTCTTGCCCTTCACCGTCAACAGGTCGATCTCCCGGCACAGGAACGCCTTCTTTACCTTTTCGTGCACGCCCTCCGAGACCAGCGCCCTGGTTCCGTAGCTCTTGTTGGCGCCTTCCAGCCGCGCCGCGAGGTTCACCGTATCTCCAATGCTGGTGAAATCCATGCGGTCCCGGGCCCCGATGCTGCCGAAAACCACAGGGCCGCTGTGGATCCCGATCCCGATGGAGATAACGTGACTTCCGGCAAGATCGGCCAGCTTCTTGTCCATCATCATTGCGGTGCGAATCTGGTCGCCGGCCCGGCACGCGGCGAGCTCTTTGCCGGGTCCCTTGAAGACGGCCATGATCTCGTCGCCGACGAACTTGTCGATGTCGCCGCCGTTCGCGAGGATGATCCCCGCCTGCAGGTCGAGGTATCGGTTGAGCATGTCCACGACTGTGTCCGGGCTGCGCCCTTCGCAGAAGGTAGTGAATCCGCGGATGTCAGTGAACAGAAAGGCCAGGTTCTTCCTCTCGGTCTTTGGCTTTTCCCTCTCCGCATGGCTGAGGGTCGAGCCCGAGATGTACGGAATGACTCCGCGGATCACCCGGGCCATTGCGCCGACCTCGCTCGAAAGCATCTTCAACTCGTCCTGCGTGCGTACACGGTCGTTGTATCTCAGGAGTCTCTCCGCGACGCGGCTCCGGCCCTTGATCATGTCGGAGATGGCGCGGGAGAACTCGCTGACACTCATGCAGAGAGAGAGGATGGGGAAGACGATGCTGCGGCCGAACAGATACGCGAGGAAGATCGCGGCATACACCGAGATCGCCGCGATGAGCAGCACCTTCACCTCGGCGCGAAAGTAAGGCTGGTAGATCACGTCGCGATCCACCTCGATGCTCACGTAGCCGGCCATGCTCCCGGAAATGGAGACCGGCGAGATGAACTCGAAGTCGCCTCCCTTTCCGGTAAGCCGGTAGCTCGTTGCGGCCATTGTCGAGCCTTTCAGTGGGGCCTTCCTCCCGATCCGGGACCTGTCCGTGCTCGCCGCCACCTCGAAGAGACCCGTCCGCGCGTCCCTGTCGACATAGCTTATCGCCAGGAACGGGAAGGCGGAGTCCCGGTTTCTCCTCGCCTCCATAACGAAGTATTGCGCGAGGGGGTCGATCGCCGCCGCGTTCGCCCGCACGACGTTCGCCGTTCTTTCGGCCAGCGCTTCTCCGTCGGAGATGGCGGAGGCGAACGCGGTGCGGCAGAAATCCCGCATTACTACAAGGGAGGGCACGACGATGATCGCCAGGACGAACGGCAGGATGGTGAAGCCCATCCGCCTCTGGATCCCCTTGCGTCTGAGGACGGCGAAAGGTCCTTTCACCCGGCCCCTCTCCCTCGTGCGGTACTGGAGGTACTCCTGGTAGGCAGGATCGCGGTGGTTCAGAATGGCAATCATGTGTCCCAACGAAAAGGCGTTCCACGCAATGGAAGCGAAAAAGACTGCATAGGCAAGCCAGGGAAGGCTCCGGAAGTAGTCCAGACCCGAGGCGAATTTGAGGAGCTGGATCCCGAGTGTAGCCAATGCGAACCCCGAGACGAAAATGTTCAGCATGATCGGCACGACGCGGGTCGGATCCGCCAGCGCAGGCGCCCGCCGCTCGAGGAATACGGCGCAGATCTTCAGCACGCAGAGGAGCGGGATCGGGTAGACGACGCAGGTGACCACGAAGAACCAGGCGATATCGCCGCGGGCGGAATCGAGAAAGGAAAGCGGCAGAAGGGGAGGGACGAGCCCGCCGCGGCCGTGCGCGAAAAGAGGGACGAAAAACCATGCGAGGAGGAGAAGGGCGTACGCAACTTCTCCTGCGTGAAGGAGGCGTCCCGGGCGAATCAGTGCCCGGTAGCGCTCACGGGCGCCGTAGATGGGCATAAGCCATGCGCGGATTCTTGCGAGCAGAGACGGGAGGATAGTGTGAATGTTCATGCAAGGTCCTGTATTCCAGAGGGATTATAGGGCGCGAGGGGGTGGGGGACAAGTATGCGCCGTTGGAAGGCGCGTTCGCTCGGAGGAGCCCACCCGGAAGCGAACGCTGGCCGCCGCGACAGCGGCCAGCGCAAGGGGCTCCTGCACGCCCTGTGCGGTCTATGGGGTCAGAACCATCGTGGAGACCACCGTTGCCTGGACCCGCTCCGGGCTGACGGGGAGATTGATCGACTCGCCCTTGATGAACTTCCCCACCATGTCATCGTAGTGGGCGTGGCCAGGCTGACCAGACTGTCCCAGGGGGGCGATCATCGTCATCCCGTCCAGATCCGCCAGGGAGACAACCATCCGCAGGTTCGGAATGATGAAGGAGTAATACTCGTCGCGGGCGGGCATGGGGGCCCAGGAGTTCAGTGTCGTCCCGTCTCCGTCCACGGGGTAGGGGCCGCTGTTGAGCAGGAGCGCGTTGAGCCCGCTGCCTCCCCCGGGGTGCTTCCAGTAGACGGTATGCAGGCGGCCCCATGACCAGGAGCGCCGGTCGGAGCCGAGCCGGTCCTCCAGCCAGCGGATGGTCCTGGAGAGGGACGTCTCCAGTATTTCCTGCGGACCTTCCCGCTGCGGCGTATCCTTACGGTCCCAGAGGGGCGAATCCGGCCGGTCGAGGATCACATCCTGGATGAGGTACTTTTTGAAGGGAATGTGAAAGTAGTAAAAAAGCTGGTCCCCCAGCTCATCTCCCAGGAGTTGCCGCACCCATTCCGTGAGAAAGATCTCCCACACCGCCGCCGCCTTACTGCCGGCAAGCACCTGGCGGTCCCAGCTCTTGAGGATGTCCGCGGCTTCTCGGGCGCGAGGGTCCTTGAAGGAGTAGGCCAGGAGCTTGGGGAGTATCTTTTCCGCCTGAAGAGAATAGGAGTCGAGTTGCATCCTCCTGAAGCCCTCGGCCGTGGGAGATGCCAGCTCCCCGAGCAGTGACAGCGCGCGCTCAAAACGGTAGGGGGCGCTCCAGCTGTTGGAGATCTGCTGCGGGTCATCATCAGCGACAACCCGGTTGTTGCAGTTGGCTATCCTTCCCTCCGGCGGGTTCAGGGCCCCGGGGAGCTCATCGAAGCGCGTGAAGCCCTCCCAGCTCATGGTGCCCGCGGAGCCGTCTGCGGGGAGCCTGCCTGAATACCCGCGGCGGATGGGCACTGCGCCGGCGCAGTGCCAGCCTATGTTGCCCTCCACGTCTGCGGCCAGGAAGTTCAGGCCGACGATTTTTGTATATCGCGCGTTTTCGATCACATCCCGCGCGCTCCTGCAATCCATGAAGCCAAGTATGGATCTCATGGTCAGGTCTTCCAGTTCACCCTCCTTGAGCGTGCCATACCAGCGCAGGGCGACTGCAGCATCGATTCCGTTGTCCAGTGCCGTGATCACCGGACCGTAGATCGTGCGGTACACCGTCATGGTCCGGGACTTTCCTCCGGGGAGTGTGATGACCGTCTCCTGCCTCTCCATCTCCAGGACCTCGTTGCCTACGAAGTAGCGTGTGGGGTTCTGCGGGTCGACCCGCACCATGAACAGGTCCAGGGAGTCGACAGGCAGAACCGTCAGGCCCCAGGCCACTTTCTCATTGTGGCCGATAACCACCCCCGGAGTCCCGGGGGCCGACGCGCCGGCAATGTCGATACCCGGCGAATTGAGGTGACAGAGGTACCATGTGCCGGGCACAGAGATGCCCACGTGCGTGTCATTGGCGAAAAGGGGCTTGCCTCCAGGGCCGGCGGCGATTATCCAGGCATTGCTGCCCCCGCCCATGGACACCTGGTCCGGCACGGCCTGGAAGAATGCCAGGGCAGACTTGTGCAGCGGTCCTACCTTCCAGCTTCTGAGCCTTTCGAAGTATGCGTCATCGGGGAGCACCGCTCCCGCGTGGCCCGGGAAGATGTCCTTCCAATCCTGGACGGAGACCGACTTGCGGCCCTGGAGCACCATCAACTCGGCGCGGAAATTTTCCTGAAACCCCCAGGAGTTCAGGACCACGAAGCTGCACGCGTCTTCCACTGTCCAGTCTTCGGGCTTGAACTTTGCCGAGCGAAACTCCAGCGGCAGGTTGTCACTCCGGAGGCGGATGTAGGCGTTGATGCCGTCCACGTACGCCTGGATTTGCTCCACCTCGTCCTGGCGGAGCGCGCGGAGGGCCCGGCTTCTGAGCTCAGGGAATCCCGCCAGCCTGGCGAAGTAATCCAGGTTCAGCCGCGCCTCCCCGGCAACCTCTGCGAGACGTCCCGCGCACAGCCGGCGGATCGTCTCCATCTGCCACAACCTGTCCTGGGCATGCACGTAGCCCTGCGCCAGAAGCAGGTCATGTCTGTCCTGGGCATAGATGTGAGGGATACCGTAGCCGTCCCTCAGCACCTTTACCGGCGCATGGACGGGGAGGCCCCGGAGCTCTCCGTCATAGCTCGGGTATCCCTTGGCCAGAAACAGGGACTTGCACCCGCCCGCCGCCATGAGGAAGCCCAGGATGAGCATCACCGTGAGCAACCTCCCGATCCGTCCTTTGCTTGGAGATCTGCTGTTCATACTTTCCTCCCTCTGCGAAGGGCCTGCGGGTTTGGGATATCTCGCCCCCCGAAGCAATCACCCTCTCCCTTATTGTGAAGCCTTCTGAAGCTGCCAATATGCGTCGGTGCCTTTCAGCTTTGCATTACCTTGCGCGCAATCAAAGGCAGTATTTCCCGCATTGTTTCTCGCCTTCGCATCCGCGCCCGCATTCAAAAGCGTGGTGATCACCTCAGGGTTCTGGTTGAAGCAGGCCGCATACATCAGCGCGGTAAAGCCGTCCTTGTCCTGAGCCTTGATGTCCGCGCCCGCATTCAATAGTGTGGTGATCACCTCAGGGTTTTGATTGTAGCGGGCTGCGTACATCAGCGCGGCCCAGCCGTTCTTGTCCTGAGCCTTGATGTCCGCGCCGGCCTTCAAGAGCGCGGTGATCACCTCGGGGTTTTGATTGTAGCGAGCAGCACCCATCAGCGCGGCAAAGCCGTCCTTGATTTGCGTTTCGAGCTCTGCGCCGGCCTTCAGAAGCGCGGTAATCACCTCGGGATTCTGGTTGAAGCATGCAGCCCCGATCAGCGCGCCATAGCCGGCCTTGTTTGGTGTTTCGGGGTCCGCTCCGGCCTTCAGGAGCGTGGTGATGACATCAGGATTTTGATTGTAACAGGCTGCGTACATCAGCGCGGTAAAGCCGTCCTTGTCCTGAGCCTTGACGTCTGCGCCGGCTCTCAAGAGTGCGGTGATCACAGCAGGGTTCTTATTGTAGCGGGCAGCCCCTATCAGCGCGGCAAAGCCGTCCTTGCCTCGCAGTTCGAAGTCAGCGCCCGCTTTCAACAGCGTGGTGATCACCTCGGGGTTCTGGTTTAGGCTGGCAGCTCCCATCAGCGCGGTATGGCCATCCTTGTCTTGAGCCTTTATGTCTGCGCCGGCGCTCAACAGCGTGCCGATCACTTCAGGATTCTGGTTGAAGCAGGCTGCGTACATCAGCGCGGTGGAGCCGTAAGCGTTCTGCGCCCTGACGTCTGCGCCGGCCTTCAACAGCATAGTGATTACATCGGGGTTTTGATTTTTGCTGGCTGCGCACATCATCGCCGTCCACCCGTGGGTGGTCTGCGCCTTGATCTCTGCGCCGGCCTTTAGAAGTGTGAGAATCACCTCGGGGTTCTGGTTGTCCCTTGCAGCCACCATCAGCGGGGTCAGGCTGTCTTTGTCTCGAGCCGAGAGGTCAGCGCCATTGTTGATGGCAACTCGTATGCTCTGTGGTGTCCCGGTCTTCACAAGCTCGAAGAAGTCGGTCGTCTGTGCATACACCGAAGCCAGAGAAAAGAGCGACGCAAGAGCGACGCAAACAACCACTCGTTTTTTCACTTTGAGCCTCCGCGGCCCCTGCCATTCTAACACTCATGCATGCGCTGTCATAGGGCGGCCTACCGGGATCTATTTGCGCTGTGACCTTTATCGAAGGCGCGTGTGCGATAGGCGTACCCTTCCGAATCCGCGATTCTGGATCGGGAGGACGAGCGTCAACCGTGGCGGCGTTCAGCTCGGCTCCTTTT
>Ga0187870_1001432_pt1 | contig 22029 bp, 15 predicted proteins | sample June2016WEW_13_1_3_FD_132974 | JGI IMG/M metagenome (GOLD analysis project Ga0187870, IMG submission 132974) | Peatland microbial communities from SPRUCE experiment site at the Marcell Experimental Forest, Minnesota, USA - June2016WEW_13_150 | ecosystem: Environmental > Terrestrial > Soil >... | reverse complement strand
GTATCCACCGCTCTGGCCGACACGCTGACGCCCCGCGAAGCCTGCAAGCAGTGCGGCCAGGTCCCACTGGCCGACCCGCTCGACGTGGAGCGGCTGTCCCGTGCGTTGGCTGCCCTGGCCGACTGGGAGCGCCGCCTGGCTGGTCGGCCCGACCCCGGCTCGTTCCGGCCCGAAGCTCCCCGGACGCGCAAGCCCAAGGTGGAGCAGGTGCTTGGGGACTGAGCGGCTTGTGGTTTCCGGCCCCAAACACACCCCAACAGGTGGTATACCCGAGCGTATAATCCAGTCCGCGACACCACAAGCGTGCAAGTCGTTGCGGCGAAACCACTTCCGCGTTGCAGGTTTGCGTCATATAACAGTTATATTCAAAACAACTGTTTGAATTCCACTTCGCCCAACATCACCCACCCCTTGCGTTGCCCTGCCCGCTGGAGCAACAGGTAGCGCCAGGGCAAGGTGACGGGGGGCGTCAAAGCATTCTTTTTGCCCGCCGGGGCCAGGGACGGGCCGGGGCACCCTCCCTCGACGGGGGCCTCGGAATGCGTAGGGTATCTTAAAAAATTGCCCAGGTTTCAGCCAACTTTTCCTGGTAATCGGTTGGCGGTGTGATTTTGGGTTGGGTGGGCGTGATGGTGTGGGGTGTTGGCCTGGCTGGTAGGCATTGGCTGGCTTGCGTGGAGAATGAGCCTCCCCCTTCAAGTATGGTGGGTCTGGCGGGCCGGGGGCTGGGGGGCGCTCGCGTCGTGGCTTCTGGTGGGGCATTGGGCGCGCCGGGGAAGGTCAGGCTGTAAGGCCGGGGCGCGTCCCCCTCTTCGTGTTGTTGGGCAGTTCCGTTTTCTTATCCGCCGATGCGGGCACGCGGCTTTTGGCCTGCGGCACGGGCTAACTGTTGGCCATTTCTGGCGCAGGGGATTCAAAGTGTTCTATGGGCGCGATTTTGATGAGGGCTGTTAAAGTCCAATAAACCATGCCGGACGGGCCGTGATTATCGTGTTCATGGTGGATAGAGGCGGCAAGTTTGCGGATGGTGTTGCCAAAGAGGCCGGATGGGCACTGCATTCCTGCGGGGGTGTCTTTGGCCTGATTTCCGGCGCGGTGCAGGAAGAGAATCCAGACGGGAAACGGCGTGAGTTTTTCGACTTCGAGATAATGGGTCCAATGGCGGCGGTCGATGCCGGTTTGCCAGGTTTGAGAGGCGCGGTGCCAGGTGAAAGCCGACTTGGTTTTGGCTTCAATCCAGAGGATTTTGGCGGCATTAAAGGCGAGGAGATCGGGGGAAATAAACCGGCCTTCGGCGGTAAAGAGGCGCGGTCCTTTGCCGTGGCTGAGTTCGACTTCATAGGCGGGCATGACTTGGAATCCTCTGCCGATAAGCCGGCGCGAGATTTGGCTTTCGCCGAGCAGCCCTGTTTTAAGCTGGGCGTTAAAGGATGGCGCAGATGCCGAAATCATGGAAGGCGGCGGCAAAGGCTTTTGGTTTGGGGCCGAGATAGACAAGGGCCTGGCCTTGGAGCGGGGCGGTGGATTCTTTATTTGTGTTCCAGAATTTGACTCTTCCTTTTGGGAAACAGAGGGCGGATGCATGCTCGCAAAGAGACTGGAACCAAAGGGTCTCGGTGGCGTTGTTCACGAGGGCGACGGCCTCTTTAATCTCTCGCGAGGCAAACGATTGGGAGAGTTTGTCGCAGAAAAGGCCGATCAATTCCGAACTATAGGGCGGATTCATCCATACGCGGCCGGTCCAATTCTGTTTGAGTCCGTCATTTTGCGCCGAGAAGAACTTTCCGGCGCCGATTACTGAATTGGCCTCTTTGGATGAGGCGGGATCGAGATCGATTGCGCCGAGAACTTCGAGTGCGGCGGCAATGTAGGGCTTGGGAGTGTACCACTCGTTGTTGCCGGAGTTGTGTGACACGTGGGCGGATGAAAAAACCGAGGCGAGGGCTGTCTTGGCTGATCGGATGGCGGCGTGCTGCTGTGGCTTTTCTTCGGCAAGCCGGCTGAGTTTTTGGCTGAGGGCGCTTTCCTTGAGGGTAATGTTGGAGTCGCGCAAAGTCGGGCATTTTGGGCGATTCCTCTCGGGTATCGCCAGATTTCTACTGCCGGTTGCTTTGGGTTGCGCTCGCAAGAAATCGCCCAAGAGCGTCATCGCGTCAATTTTGACGGCGTGAGCGTAATCAATCGAGTCTTGAGAAAGGCGCTGGCGCCTGGCGTAAATCTCGGCGGCGTGAGCCATGTCGGCAACGCGCTTGGCGCCATTGGCGTCTTTGGCTTCGGCGAGGAGCATCCTGGCCTTATCAAGCCTTGAGACTATAAGATCGGCTGTCATGGTTTGGCTGATTTCCAGCGGCGGCTCATGGCTTGAACAGGTAAAAGGCCAGGAAAGCGATTGCAAGCCACCAGGCGGCGATGATAATTAGATTGAGGGCAAGCCCTGAGACTTTTGGGGGCCTTTTGTTAAAGGCGTCGGCAATCTGATCGGCAATTCCAAGGGCTTGTTCTTTCGTCAACATAAGGATCAGTGGAGTTGTATCCCCGGCGGTGATTCATGCGCCGTAAAACTGGCCAAAAAGGCCGAAGGGCGCTCGCGGGATCTCCCCGCGCAGCATGCCGCCGGGAAAGGGCCGGGTAGCGACCCCGAGGCCATGCTCGCCAGACTCGGCAAAGAAAAAGCCCGCCGGGCCGGCAGACCAGGCGGGCGAGATGGATTTCCACATCCAGCCTCCCGCTCTTTCGAGCGGAAATCTTCAAAGGCCAATGTGGAGGACTGCCGGTCCATGAGCGACTTTTACGTCAAGTCGGTGAATTTGTCAAGACCCCGAATGAAGATTTTTCCGGCCGGGCGATTTACAGCCCGAGGTAACGGCCATAGAGGGTCAGGGCAAGTCCATTACTCCATCGGCGGCACTGGGAATCCATCCTTGAATTTGGGCGATAATCCAGAGGAGCAGCAAGAAGGCGAAAATGGCGAGTGCCTTTGTCATGGCGCGGTCTTTTTCTTGGCCCTTTCGGCCAGCATCTTCTGGAAGCGAACGAACAATTCACGGCGCTCGGCGACGGCGGCGTCATAGACCTTGCGGCCCGATGGAGTCAGGTCTGCTTTGAACTTCAGTTCCCTGGCGTTTTGCCCGGTGAACGGGCGAAGCGTGTGCATGGCAGTTGAGATCGCGCTCGGTTTTTTGCCCTTTTGTAGAAGTTCATCATACGCCGCACGCGCTTTGTCCATATTGTTTTCTCGCAGGGCACGGCGCATCGGCTCGTAATCCGACGGCGAGAACAATTCCTGCCGGCGGCGTTCGTATTCGGCCTTGGTTGCGGGGTCTTTGCCGGCCTTCATCCAATCGCGGGCAAGTTGGTGGACCTCCTGCTCGGGGCGCTCTTCGCGCGCTTGCACGCCCATCGAGGTGATGAAACTTTCCCAGAGCCTTTGATCGTCTCTGGTAAGCGCCCCAAACTGAATCGGGACAAGCTGTTGCAGCGGGCGCTTGAGGACAATATCCGCGCCGCTCAATTTGCGGCCAGAAATATCCCGCTTAAAAACCCAATCCGCAATCGTCCTTGAATAGAGGGGGTTGAGACGGGCATACATGAAGCGACCCGAATTGCTGGCCAGGTTCACAACGTCTCCAAGCACGCTCCTCATCGAAAACCATTCGTTGCCGTACTTTACGCGGAACATATTTTTCCAATCCCACTGCGGATCGCCGTTGGCGAGCATATTGGCCACGCGGGCGGTGCTGTACATGCCGACAAACATAGTTGCCAGGGCGAGCCGTTCCTCGTTGCCGAAGCGGGTGAAGGCTTTTTCCGCGAATCGCAGCCGGGCCTCGCCGAAATCCGGGGCCAGGAAGATGCCGCGCAGGAGTCGGGCAAAGCGCGGGTCTCGGCCATACTTGCCAAGGAACATGTGGTTCAACTCGCCGAAGGCGTTGTTGACGGCATCGCCAACGCGGGCCGCTGTTTCTTCCGGCGCGAGTTTTCCGGCATCCCATTTCAAATTGCGCGGCAGGGCATCCCGGAAAGTCTGCATCTTCATGCGTGGGATGGCCTCGCCAAACATGTACTCCGAGAACGCTTTGCTCAGGGGGCCAATGAACGGCACTTTATTGACCAAGCCTTGGCCCAGGATGCCCTCGGCGGCAATCTGCAATTCGGCGGGGTCCGGCGCTAATTTCAGGTGCCCCTTCTCGACGGCGAATTTTACCTCCGGGGATTCCCAGTCAATCGGGGTCATCACGGCCTTGATGGGGTTGCTCCAATGCCAAACTTCATGCGACCCGGTGTGGACAATGTGAAAGAGCGAGGGAATGGCGCTCAGCTTGAACGCTTTGACTTCGGTGCTTGCCCGGAGCGCCGCCCGGCCCCATCGTGTCGGCGTGAGTCTCCCGCGATCCATTATTCGGGACAGGCGCTCATAAGCATCGGGGTGGACAGCAAGATCGCTCTGGTAAAGCACTGGGTTGCCGTTGGCATCCGTTCCACCCCAGACCCACTTACGCATCGCGGGATGATCGATCAGCCGGTAATCTCGCGTTCCCTCTCCCCTGGCGCGGGGTTTGATAATCAGGGCGCCCTTCTTGCCCGTGGCTTCATCGCCTTCAAGAACCTTGGCTGTCCCCGTTGGAGCCAAGGCCGGTCTGCCGTCCTTTTCAGTGACATTCTCGGTGACATCATAAATGAATTTGCGCGACGCGATGGCCCGATCCAGCATGTAATTGTAGTAAGGAATCACATCGGCAGGGTCTAGCACAGGTGTTTTGCCAGCCAGGATGCCTTCCAGAAAGGTTGGGATTCGGCGCTGGCGTGCAAAGCGAAAATACTGGTTCACCTTGCCGTTGCTGATTGCCGCCCGGACTTCGTCAGGCATATTCTCGGGCTTCTCCCAGATATGCGTGTAATAATCTTCCAGGGCCTTGTCGAACACATCGCTCTCGATGGCGTCGTTGGCGCGCACGGCAAAGAAACTGTCCACATCAGCGGCGAATTGCTTTTGCTCTGGGGTGAAGTTTGCGGCCTTTTCTAGGGCGCGGCGAATTGAGGGCTTCGTGTTTGCGGGCAGGTTGGCCAGGGTGTCACGGATCGCCTGTTCATTGCCGCCCGCGTCGTTGTAAATGGCGATGGCGTTGCGGTCGGTTACGTTTCGTTGCTGTCGGCGAATTTCGCGCCCCGCAATGATGCTCTGGGCTGATGATTTTTGCAGAGCGAAATCGAGTTCGCCCATACGGCGATCAAGGTCGGTTGGCGTGCGAGCGCCGCGCGCGGTTTCTTTCACCGTTTCGGAAATGGCCCGCAGGCTACCGATGATGCGGGCAGCGGCGCTCTTACCCTCAGCCCAAGCATCCGCGATCTTTTGGCGCGCTGATAATCTCTCCTGAACGCCTGTTGATTCGGTGGCTTGAAGCCGGCGTGTCAACTCCGCGATGGCGGCGGGCGGTTTCTCGCCGGAAGTTTGAGCGCCAGGCCCAGCGGAGATTTGCGGGGGCGATTCCTCCGGCGGTTTGGTTTTGGCAACCAACGCCTGCCATTCTTTGGCCTCTTTTGGGCTTTGTGTCCCGGCATCTACTTTGGCTGATAGTTCTTTGAGCCGCGCATTCTCGGTCGGAGTCAACCCGGCGACCGTTTTCTCCCCTTCTTTAGCCGGCGCTTGGGGTTCGGCGGGAGCGGGCTTTTGAGCAGCTTCCTCTTTTGCAATCCGGGCCTTCCAGTAATCGCGCTTTTTGATTCGCTCGCCCTGCAACTGGGTCAGGCGCGGGTTGTCTTTGTCTTTCTCGATGGCGGCTTCGAGGTTGGCGACCTGCTGGCGCATCGCTCCAATCCTGGCCCCTTCCCCCGCCCCTGCTTTCGCTGGCTCGGGTGGCGTTTGTTTTTCCAAGAGTTGCTTCCGAACAAAAAGGCGCGTCTGTCTCTCGCGCAACGGGGCACGCATGGCCTCTGCATTTGCGCCAGTCACAAAACCCTTACCCAAGTCCTTCAATTCCGCGTTGATTTTCCCTAACTCTTCGTTCACTTCTCCGAGAGACATTTCATTGACAGGCTTCTCTGTCTCGGCCTTTGGCTCGGGAGTGGGGGGGGCGGGCGCTGCGGGCATTTCTCGCTCTCCCATTTCAACGCCGTGGATGTCATCTGAGGAATAGCCCTTTCTCAGAAGCTCTTTCCTGAGTTCCTTCTGGCGCTCAATGATTTCAGTCTTGCGCGCTTTACTGACTCGCTTCTGGTTGAACTCACGAGTATTGGCAACCAATTCTGAAAACAGCCTAATGTCAGGATGCGGGGCCTTTCCCGCTGTCGGCTCTGCGGGTGGCGGGGCGGCGGGTTCAACGGTTGCAGATTTTGCAACGGCTGGCCGCGCGGTGCCCAGACCGAAAACATCAGGCAGAGGATCGTATCCAAAAACTTTGCGTATGGCATTGACGGCGTTGAACGCCTCGCTGGCGGCGGCGGCATCAGGACTTCCGCCTGGAACGTCGGGGTCGAAACCAATCTCAGGGTGATCGGCGGTTCCACCCCAAAAAAACTTCCCGGTTTTTCCTTCGCCTGCAATCCTGTCATACAGTTTATTGAAGCGACCACCCGGATAGTTTCTTGCCAGGTCATCCGAGAGTCTCGCAACTTCCGACGGGTGTGTAATTTCGGACGGGTGCGGGATGTGCAGCGCATCAAGTTCCGCACGTGAAAGCCGGGACGCTTTTACGATCTGCTCGTAAACGGGAGGCCACTCCTTTTGCGTTTTGGCTTTGGTCTCTTCGGCTTCTTTGTAAAGTTGCTCTGTTGGCGAAAGAGCGGCGGCCTGGGTTCCCTGCGGAACGGCGGCTTTCTCCTGCGCTTTATTCAAGTCATCGCTGTGCGCCTCTGCTGGTGCCGTCGCCGTGGCCGGCTTGATTTCAGCAGGCTGGCCTTGAGCCTCGAGAATCTCGGCCATCTGTTGCCGACTGATTTCCACCTTTGGATTGTTGATGTCCACGAACGCCGTGCGGTCAATGGCATTTTTATCAATGCCGGGAGTGATGTCCTCGTGTTTGTCGCCCTTGTTTCCAACGAGCAGTTCGCCCTCGGGATTTTCCGGCGTCGGCTTGAGCCGGACGGCAGCCCGGTAGTCGGCAATGGGAGTTACTTTTTCTTTCGGTGCGGCCTCATCGGGTGGCCGGGGTGTTGGGCGTTGTATATTTTCGCCGCCGACGTCTTGGCCGCCTTGAGGCTGTATCCTTGCTGCCTCAAGTGCCGCTTGATCGCTTCGTACTGTTTGGGCATATTTTTCTCCTGTTGTTGATGGTTCAACTGCCGCCTGCGCAACGGGCGCGGGCGAAATGGGTTGTGTTGCCGGGAGTGTGGCCTTGGCGATCTGGTCGGCCTGTTGTCGCGCTTGAGCAGCGCCCTGTGTATCGCCCCTGCCTTCCAAGTCTCTTGCCTGCCGATACAGCGCCCTGGCATTGAGAAGCACGGGCAACGCCGCCATGATGATCGCATTCTCAACCATGCCCTCAGTTGTGCTGGTATCCAGTCCCGCCTCTTGCTCCGCGACGTTCTCTGAAAGTCTGCCACCAGCCCCGACTGCGGCCCCGCCAGCGGCCATCTTGAGCGTTCTTGATCCCGCAGTCTCGGCAACTTGGGCAACGGCTTGTGCTGTTTTGGGAGCGAGCCCGGCCAGTGCCCGGTCTGCTGCTGCCTGCGCTCCCTTGATCGCAAGGGATTGTTTTATCGCAGCGCCAGTTACTCCTGGGATCGCCACTGCTGTTGCCGCCCCTACGGCACCGCCGAATTTTGAAACCTGCTTGCCGATTCTAACAGCTTCGTCCAGTGGCCTGCCTTGATCCAGCGCCTTGATGCCGGCGTCTAAAAATGATTCGTAAGCCCCCGTCGCTCCGAATGATGCCGCCGCCGCGCCAAGTCCTACAAGCGGTGCAGCCGGTCCGGTTTCAGAAGCAATGAAAGTCCCGGCGGTTTCCGCTCCAGCGAACTGACCGAACGAACCGACGAGTCCTCCGAGAATACCGCCGGCTTTACCACCAATCCCCGGCGCTTCCCGATTCTTGCGGATTCCGTATTCCTTGGCCAAAACCGTGCCCAATTCATCATCGCTTGATGTGGCGAGGGTTGGCGCTTTAATCATTGCCCGCAACGGCTCGACGACCCCGCGTCCGAACTCGGCCAGGAATCCGGTTTCCTCCGGCGTTTGGCGCAGGGATAGATCACTCAAGTCGAAAGTCTGGATTCCAGTCTCGTCCGGTTTTGGTGGAGATTTAACTGTATCAGACAAATCGAAGGTGCTTGGCATGGCGTTTTTGTCTTATTGACTGATGACGGCCTTGCGGTCCTCATCCGACATTTCCCCCAGCATCTTTTGAAGTTCGGCGTACTGATGCCCATACTCTTCTGCCGACATCGTGCCACGATGGGCTGTTGCATACTTCAAGGTTTCAAGCAAATCCTGCGCCCTTTTTCGAGCGACCTTAGCGACCTCTTTAGCTTGCGCAACAGGGTCGTAAGTCTTGGGCGCGCTTAGCGACTCAGCCACCCCAGGAATCGGAGATATGGTTCGGGCTTCCGGCGCTTTCGTACCGAGTAAGGATTTCCATTTTGCCTGCATCGCAGTATCCACCACCTGCCAGGTTTTGCTTGCCTCATCAAAGAATGGCTGGCCGACTTTCCAGGTGGTCATTTCCTGCAACCTGTCACCATCTACCTTCTTGAGATTAACCGTGAATCCTTTTTGGATCGCGTCAGCTCGCCGGACCTTCATGTGAGATTGGGCCAAGTTTTTTTGCGCGGCATCAATTGCCTTCGGGTCGTTTCCAAGCAACGCCTCTGAATAGGCACGCTGGTTTTCTTTCAACTCATCTCGCAACGCCGGGGAGATCACATCAACACCGACTTGGGGTTGCTCGGTTGTCTCAACCTTCCCACCGGTGACCTCTCTCGCGCGAGCCTGTAACCCTGCTCTCTCAATGCGTAATTCTCGCCGCTTTTCGGCGTCCGTCTCTTTCAATATCTCACGGTCGATCAAGCGGATCTCAGAATGGATTTGCGCCACCTCCTCTCTTTGTTCCGGCGTAAGTGCGGCGGACGCGGCGGCGGGCTTGCTCTGGCCCACTGGCAGTTCCTTTCTCGCCGCTCGGTCCTGGTCAATGAGCCGTTGGGCCTCGTCTGTAAGCATGTTGTCGCGTTCCGGGTCTCTGCCGTAATTCTCCAGGGTGTCAATAGCCGTTTTCACCGATTCTGGCGCTTCGGCATACGCATCTTCCCAACGGCCTTTGCGCTTCTGAAACTCAGTGCCGAATTTGACAGCGTTTTCTCGCTGTAAGATGGCCGCGTCTCGGGTCTTGCCTATAAGTTCGGCCTGCTTCGTTTTTTGCTGCATGTCCTCGGCGTGTCGGGTGATGGTTTCAAGAGCCGTAATACCTTGGGGGCTTTTCACGATTGGAGCCTTGCCGGCTTCGAGGTCTGCAACTTGCTGCTTCCACGGCTTCGCTGCAAAAGCGCCCACAGATGAAGCCTCATTCATCCAATTCTGCGTATGTGTTTTCTGAGCTTCCCCGGCGGCCACAGCGGCGCTTAAATTCGCATTGCCCAAATCCAACTGGTTCTGCATGATCTGCGTCTTCAACTGGTATTGCTGCGTCTGGCGTTCTTGAGCGGCGTCGTATGCTCTGGCAAAAGCCGACACGTAGGGTTCAGCCTCCCGAAGCCCAAGTTCCGCCGCTCTGAACCGGCTGTCCTGCGCCCTCTGCCATGATGGCATTAAAACTTCACCGATGGGATCGCTCATAAAACCTTCAAGTCTTCGGCTTTAGGGCCAGCACTGCCTCCTCCTCCGCCGCCACCGCGGGGCATAAAGCCCATCCCCATTCCGCTGAGGGATGCGCCAAATTGGGTAAGTGCTTGCCCGCCCAAGTAACTAGGCGAGGTTTCCCAGTCAATCATGCTCTTGCCGAGGTCGTATGAAAGTTTGGCGTTTCTCTCTTTCTCGGCGGCAGCAAACTCCATACCGGGCGTGACGAACATCGAAGAGAAGTTGAATTGGCCGGGTTGGAAAAGAGCCGCCGATGTTCTAGCCCAACTTTCTGCCGATGTGATTCCCTTGTCGATCAGATTCAGTTCAGTGAACCCAAAGTCTCGGGCGACAAGATCACGGGCCATGCCGCTGCCTTCAACTCCCATTCCCAACGAGCGGGCGGCGGCGTTCCTTTGGATCGCCTCTTGCACGTCTTTTGGTAGTTCACCCGAAAGCTCAGAGGTAATGTCACCGCCAATCTTGGTCTGCATCGCTCCCCACCCCGGCGCGGCGGCTTCCAGCATTTTCTTGGTCTGCGCGATATTGAACTCGTTGACATCGCCGCCAAGCATTTCGAGTCCGGGCAGGGCGGCCAGATTGGCGCCGATGGCTTTTTGCTGTTCCGTGTTGAGGTTGATGCCCTCAAATGGGGGTAGTGTCGGTTTGCCGGCAAGCAAACCACCAAGAAAACCGAGGCCAGCCCCAACAGCCCCTCCGGCAGCACTAAATAATCCAGGCATCATAAATCGAATTTCGTTAATCGTTCACAGCAACGCCTCAATGGGTTCTCCTGCCGGACCAACGGCCCCGAATGTCCTGAACGCCGCAATCTCCCCAGAGCCCGTGAAATGCTGCAATTCCTTGTCCAGAATCGTGAGGGCGCCATCCTGAATGATGTGGCCGGTCTTTAGATCGCGCACGCCGTTCATAAACACGGCGGCGCTTTTGAAGTCGTTTTCCTCTTCTCGCTTCACGGCCATGCAACCCAAGCGCAGGGCTTCCAGGTTGGGAATCGGCAACCAGTCGGTCGGCTTGGACACGGGCCGGAAGTTGCGCTTGCCCAGGATGTCCACCTGCGCGCTCGGAGTCGGGATAAACGGCAGCAGATACCGGGCATAACTCGGGTAGGTCTCCCAATGCTGATAATGGCCAATCAACGTGCCGTCAGAGGTCGAGAGCCACGACTGGCCGCTTCGCCCGGCTGGGAACTGAATCCCAGTAAGGCGCGAGAAGGTCGTTGCAGAAGTCGTGCCGGGGCTTTGAGTCAACGAAACCACTTCACCATCCTGCCAGACGCCACTGCCGAGAGCGGTTTCAGTCCTCACCCAATTCGGTGGCGTGGCGTTGTCAAACCCAAGCAAGACAACCTTGACCCCGACATCGGCGAGAACGTCGCAGCGGAAGTTAACTTTCATGGGCGTGCCGCGAGGAATATCCAGGAAGGTGCAGGCGCTATTCCGGCGCAAGGCACCGGAAGTGTTGAATCGCATCATGCCCGGAGCGGGGTCGTCAATGACCCCCCAACCATCGGGCGAATACTCAAACCACTGGTTTCTCAAGTCGAGCGGATGATGGTTGACGGCGATCTGCTCCGCCGTGGCGAATTCTACTGGCAATGTGAGCAACTGAGCCGTGACTTGGATCGTTGCCTTTTCGGTGGTCCCGATCCAATTTCCAGCAGCGAAAAGCCTGCCCGACGCGGCATTGATCCAGGAGATAATTCGAGGGTCGTTAGGCCCGTAGCCAAGGGACGCCGTGATGCGGCAACTTGGGCTTAGGGCGTCAGCGAGTGTGGAGCGGAGGGGCATAGGTCAGTTCCCACGGTAGAATTGGCGGACGGTCCTGCGCGCCCAAATCCCAACCCGATATGGTGGCATGTTGTTGTGAGCCGTTGGCTGTGGTGGAGTCTGATTCGTCACGACGTTGGGGTGGTCGTTGTCGGCGGCAATGGGAAGGTCAGTCACGGCCCCAACGGGCGGGCCGATAAGACTTGCCGATGCCGCATCTGTAACCGTGCCGCCACCGCCAAAGGCCCCCGGTGTTGCGGCAATGCGGTTCCAAGCGGCGGCAACAAAGCCAGGAACATTGGGCGTGAGAGGCACGCCAGGGCGAGTTTGAAGGACCATTTGGTCAAATCCAAACGCGGGATTTGCAGTGCCATCAACACAGACATTCCCGATGGGGTGCTGGTGGAGAATCTTGTCCATGGTCAGGACGTGTTTTTCTTCGCCTCCGGTCTGGCCCTGGCTGAGCACTGTAGCGGCTTCCCCATTGTAGCTCTTGGCGTTGGTTCCAGCACCCACAAAGAACATGAAATCCATGTCGGGGTCTCTTTCCCACATGGCACCGGTTGTCGGCGTGGATGGAACTGTTAAATGATCCACGCCAGGATCACCTCCATCATATTCCCAAAGTTGCGACTCGGTGAATTTCCATGGCATGAGTTCTCCCGGACCTCTATCGTTCGGCCATATCCACGACCCATAACCACTGCCCCAGTAAAAAAGACAAGGCCAAGGGGCGGGATTGCCGTACAGATCAAGTTTAACCCAGAGCTTGCCTTGATCGGAAGGTTGTGGGGTCGTTCTGCTGAAAACAACATTGGCCGCCGCCGAGACGCTGCCTTGGCGAATTCCTTGGTACATCTCAAACACGGACTGCCACTGCGCCTCTGCCGTTGAGCCCGCAGGGCAGAACCCCGCCGGGACTCTTCCCAAACTGAAAATTACTGGTGTGCTCATATCAATTTATTCCAACGACAGGGCCGCCCTCGCCAATGACCTCGCCCCCGACGCCGACAACCGTTCCTTCCGGCCCGGCGGGTTGGGGCGGTGGCGGGGCTGGCGGCGGCAGGTCCGTGACCATAAAGATCGGGTCATCGCAAGGACAGGAAACTCCGGGGCATGTGCTCATGGGGCGGTGATGCTGTTCAGAAGTCCATTGGTGAAATGAAGCGTGGCCGTGTCCGTGCCGTTCGTAATGACCGTAAGAGTGCCAGTGTAGAGTCCATTGCCGGCAGGAGATAGCAGCACGAAATCAAAACCTCCGCTCGCCACGCCAACAGTGTAGCTGCCGGAACGGGGGCCGATGTTCGTGCCGCCCCAGACATCGCTCACAAAGAAGGTTTGGTTACTGCCAGCCGTGAACTCCGGGATTTTTTCAATCGGCATCCAAGTGTTTGTGGGGTTCAACATGGACCAATCGAGGGTTCCACTCCAAGGAGCGGTTCCTTCATTGACCAACAGCCCGGCGTACTTGCCGCCAGAGATCGATTTTACCCATACCGAGTTGGAGCCGTTGTCGCTTGCTCGCCACGCGGGCCTGCCGGCCTTATCCCAGTAAATCGACATGAAGCTGTCGTTTGTGTAGTCGCTTAAGTGGTAAGTGTGCGTCCCGGAAAACCAGTTCGTGGTGATTTGTATATTCCCATGCCACAGAGCCATGGCACTAAGCGCAAACTGCCAGCATGGTTGCGTTAGGTGGGTGCCATAATGCTCAGGGTCGAACAGGTTGAAAGGGCAATTCCAGTGTCCTTTGCCACTAGTCCAAGCGAAATTCGTCCAGGCATAACGGGTAAGAATCATCGCGTTCGTAATTGTGAGCAAATCGTTGCCCATTGGAGAGATTGGCAACATTTGGTCAAAGACGATGGCGTTGCACTCGAACGGCACGGAATCTGCGAAATATAGCGGGCGCGGACTGCCAAAAATTTGTTCGATGAACATTGGCCCTTTTGTCAGGGTCAACTCGTTTTGATTCTGAGGATTTCCGTCCGGGTAGAGGATAGCATCTGCCCACTGGCGGCACGTTTGTTGCATGTGCCCTGCTCCCGTTTGCCCAGCGATGTCTGAGACGCGTACGCCGTCAACACCCCAAGAATAGAGTGTGGCCACGTCTTTAGCGATTGTGTTTGGGGTCGTTACGGCCCCCGCATTGCCGAGGCTTTTGTTTGCCGGCATGACGTGCTGGCCGTTTAATTCGCAAACCACATCTCCGTTCGTTGGCACCGCCCAGTAATACTGGCTCAGGTGAAGTTGCATCCCGTGATCGTGGCAAATTTGGGACACGTAGTTCATGCCAGGCGTGCCCACAACAGTCAGCGGCACGTTGTTTGTGTTCCAGGCCAGAGTGCCGTCAAGATTTCGCCAGGGAGCCTGCCAGCAAACATCGTAGTGAAGAACCGGGGTAACGCCGTGCCTCTGCAATGCAGCCGTCAGACCAGAGTTGTCGGAAAGGGTAATGAAGCTGAAAAGGTCCGCCATGGTCGAATTGTTGTAGTCTCCGAAGTCCCACAAAATCTCAAAATAACTTAGCGGGGATGGACAGTTCTTCCAAATCTCCGGGCCGTGCGGGGGTAGTCCAGATAGTGCGGCACCGCTGCCGCCATACATCGTAGAAAACATGGAACAACCTGCGCCCTTCTGTGCGCCATAGTAGGGCGGGGCTGTCTCTTGGAGTGAGTATTCGCCGTTGCCCCAGTTGTCCGCAGTCTCGAAACCGATGCCCCCCGAGCGGGGCACGGTAGAGAACACACCCAGGGTGTCAAATCCGGCGCCATAGAAACCGCCGTCGTAAGTGTAAAACGCCAAGCCGTTTGTGTCCCCCATAATACGCATGAAACCAAGCCAATCGTCAATCGCCGGACCCCGGTTCGTGTTGATGCCGATGGTTTTGCCGGAAACGCCATAGAGCGCAGGCGGCGGCAATACCCAGAATGGCCCCATAAGCGTATGGATGTTCGTCAGACCGGAGCCGTTGCCGGGTTGGCCCTGCCCCAGAAACAGGCTGAGAGACCAAAGATAGTCTTGCGCCGAACTTAGGCCGAGATTGTGAATCCCGGCCACGTAATCATATTGGGAGACGCTGGTGGCTCTATTCCAGTTGGTCCAATAATTCGTGCTTTGACCGTTCGCTGCAAGGGACAGTAGTAACCCAATCAGACAGAATAAGATTTTGTTCATTTTAATTATGACTTTTTTGTGGACATTCCCTGAAAATGGTGGTTTTATTGAAGTAGCGGCCCCGGTCGGCCAGTAACCAAACCGGAGCCGCATAACGAACATGATCGAGATTACGTCTGACTTCCTCACCTCGCAAGGATTTTCGCTCAGAACCATTTCCAGGTTTTGGAGCAATGTGGACAAAAATGGACCCGTGCCAGCACATCGCCCGGATTTGGGAGCGTGTTGGTTGTGGACCGGAAGCCTGACTGACCGAGGATATGGCAGAATGAGAGTAGGCAAGACAGGATCGATAAAAGCGCCTAGGATTTCCTGGATGCTTCATTTTGGCCCGATTCCAAATGGCATGGGTATCCTCCATCATTGCGATTGTCCGGCTTGTGTTCGTCCTGAGCACTTGTGGTTGGGCACACAAGCCGATAATATCAGAGACGCTTGCCAAAAGCAGAGGATGAGGAACGGAGAAACCTCTTCTCGGGCGAAACTCACGTTTTACCAAGCCGAGGAAATCCGCAATCTTTACGGCCAAGGGAACGCTACTCAAACACAACTGGCCTTGCGTTTTGGTGTCAGTTTGGTGGTTATTTGGTCCGTTATACATCACAAATCCTACCGACCATTGAAGGTTTCAGAACCAGACCCCAACAGCAGGCCCTGGCTATTCCGAACAAAACATCTTGTTGTCCAACAAACATGATTCTTACGTTCCAATTATGAATCCACCGCCCGTTTCCAGGATTGCCCCCCCGACGCCGACAATGGCGCCCGGCGGAACGCCTGATGGAGTCGGCGTTACCGTAGTCTCTTCGCTTGGCTGATCTGGCCCGAGCATCTCGGGCTCGTCAAGAGAAAAAATCCGAATGTCTGAAATCTCGCCGTAGCCCTCAAGTTGCAGCCGCAGTTGAAACTCGTACCCTGTGCTGAACAAGCGATTGCTGACTGGATCAAAATCATCCGGTGGCTCAGGCAACCGAATGGGGCGGCGCGGCTGGCTCAAATAACTCGTTGGGAAGCAACCGCTCCACGGGCCACAATCTCCGCTCTTGGCGCAGCGGGTGAACTCGCACCACGACTGCCAGCAGGACCGTTCATCGGTCTTGTAAGTGACAACGCCTTTGACTTTGCCGGAAATGGACGGCATCGAGATTCGCGCCGTCTTGAGCTTCTTAAACCAGTCCGAATCCTTGCAGTTAAAGCCCCGTGTCTCGACTACCCACTTAATCGGTGCCGGCGGATAAAGCCCACTCGGCGACCAAGCGCCGTCGTACTCGTTGTCGGTGGACAGTTCCCAAAGTTCAATTTGCGAGGCGTTATTCAGGACGAACATGAAACAGCGGTTCGTCTTGTTCACGATGCCGGTGATGATCTTGAGAATGCGCAGGCCGGACCAAACTCCCTCCCAGGCGGGCGCGAATCGCTTGCGGAGACCATCCTGCAAGTTGAAGTCCAGCACGGCAAGGCCCCGGTGCCAGACGCCGCTGGCACTCATCACCGGGCTTATTGTTTCCAGACGACGATTATCAAAATCCACAGCCGATCCCCATTCCAGCAAGTCTTTGGTGTCGTAATCCAAAATCGGGTCAATCTCGTTTGACATCGACGTGTTGCCGGGGTCACTATTAAACTGGCGTTGGGCAATCTTATATGATCGCACGCCGTCTAAGGTTCGATACCAGGCATCGGTATTCCGTAGTGTAACCGACCGTTGCCCGACTGGACCGGCGATAGGGTTGGCCGTTTGCAACGGGTCCGTCATGTTTTTCCAGGCGTCCCGATTAAAAGGCAACTGCACGGTGAACATGACGTTGGGAGTGCCGACCATCATCGGCCCCTGGCCAAGTTGGGTGTCGCTCTGGGCACAGGCGAACATGGCCAGGATGTCCCCGGAGTTGCTTGGTGCGCCATAGACGCGGGCTTGGAAGTCTCCTCCCTCATTAAGGAATAACGTCTCTGTATCGTAGAGAATCGAGTCTAAATAATTTTCAACGGCAGCGCCCGAAGGCCCAAAGACACCATCGCCAGCACGATAACTTCTCCGGTCTGGCAACGCCACGGAGAGACGGCCCTGTGCATAGCACATGACGTTGCCAACCGGCACTTGGTTTTTGGCCGGATTAGACCTGAAAGTCTTGCTGCCGTCGAAGATTACGGGCAGGGATTGGTTGTCCTGCAAGAGCCACCATTTTTCCGCCTGCAACGACCAGTTTAGTTGGACATTCGGGTCGTTTCCATCGAGCACTTGGACCACGACATCGGCCGCGGCGGGAATCACGGTGCCCGCTTGAGACGCCAGCATGTTGACTACTTGCACAGTGATGTTGTCCACAAGGGCAACCACGAGGAGTGTGTACGTCTCCGTCGTGAAAGAGACGGTCGCCCCGGCAGCCACAAAGGCCCCGACGTTGTCGCTGGCGTCGTTTCGGATCGTGATCGTTGTTCCGGCGATGTTCGTCAGGGTGACTGGATAGCCGCCAACGATGATCGCCAGTTTGTTGAGCGTCATCTGTGCAGTCGAGGCAAGCGTCACGGCGACAGTTGAACCAACCGCTGGCATCGTGAAGCCGGCAGAAGCAGATAGCCACGTCGCCCCCCCAGTCATGAAGGAAACCACCGAGCCGACCGGCATGTCCTTGTCGTAATTGCCCGAGGTCATGTTGATGACGGTGATTTGGGTCGTGCCGTCAATGCTTTTAAGAACAAGCGGATAACCGGCAATATGGATAGTTTCTCCGATCAATGACGGCGGGATTTGGCTTGTGTCCGCAACGCGAACGGCGACGCTCGAACCCACTCCTGGAATGTCGAGGTCGGCGGGGTTCAGGTTCGTGGTTAGTGTAGTGGCTGTGATCCCCATCCGATACCAGATTTTAGCGCCACTTGGGATGCTGGCGCCCACATTGTCCGCTAATCGGTTCTGGATTTCGATGGTGTTGTTCTCGGCATCAATCGAAGCCAGGGTTACGCTGAGATTGAAAATCAGCGGGGCGTTCGGCGGGATCACCGTTCCCGCATAAGCGGGCACGTTATTCTCGACCATGACTGTCCCGGTGGTCATTTCAAAGGCGACCTGGGAGCCGGTATAGAGAGTCTTGCCCACATTCGCGGGATCGTTGTTCTGTACTGTGACCGTCAAACCGACAGAATCAAAACTGTTTAATTGCAACGCATAGCCACCAATGCCAATAGTCGCCGGTCCTGTGGGCATTCCCAAGGTCGAAGTAACGGCAACAGAAAATGGAACGCCGATAACCGGGTCAATCGTTTGGTCGGCGGTCGTGGTTGTTGACCATCGATCCACGCTCAAGAGCATGATGGGGCAGCCGTTCACTTTCATGCCCGGCTGTTCCATTGACATGCCGTGGATTGACGCGGGTGTGAGCAGGAACGGGACGCCAGCCGATCCTGGAAAACTCACTCCTGCAACCGTCGTGGCGGTTTCAATACCCAACTCAGGATACTTTAGGTTTAAGCCGACGGTCGAAACCACAGGCAGCGTGAGAAATTCGTTGACGCCAGGGATCATGAATCCCGGCGAGGCCGGAGTTGTGGTTGTTGTCGTCAGCGTGTTGCCGCCAATCACGATGGCCGGGAATTGAAGGGAAAGGGAAGAGGCGTCAGAGAGCGAAAGCGACGCGGGGGTATTCGCTGGCGGGATGGTGAAATCCGCTGTTGTCGTGATCGCCCCGAGCGGCACGCCCGCCGTTGGCGTGATTTCGTCCACGAAAAAACTGTTGAGCGGCGGAAAGGCAACTGTGGAGGAATCGGCAACACCCACGCCGGCATTCGCCGCCGTGTCGTTTCGGACGGTGATCGACGTGCCCCCGGGCGTGAATCCGAGCATAGTAAGCGGTTTCCCGTTAATCGTGATATTCGGGTAGCTCATGGACATATTGAATGTCGAGAGCACGGAAACGGGGACAGCAGAACCGAGGGCGGGGATCGCAAACGGAGCGGTTGTGATGGTGGTTCCAAGCGTCGGCGACAGGCTGATTCGGAACTGTCGTCCTGAGATCGAGCAGAGCAGGGCGTCCATGTCAGCACCGGCGTAAAAGTTCGCTTCCTGGAAAAAACCACTGGCAGACGAACCGGACCCGAAGAACGATTGGACATCGGCATTGGAGAAGAGGAGCGGGCAGTTGAACCAGCCGGGGCGCGGCTTGATTCTGCCGCCGCGAGTGGTTCCGTTGAGAAGCAAGGCAAGCTGGTTCGCGTCTATGAGGGATGGCGGGCGCCCCATGTCCACGCCGCCCTCAAACGAGAGGCTGCTATCCCTAGCCCAACCCTTCTCATCGCTGCGCTTGCTCATTTCAGTCTTGTCTTACGACTCATTAGGCCATATTGTCAAGTCTAATGACGGGTTCAGCCCGAAATAACGGTCGCTTTGGCATCGTCATCGGCCAGCCTGTTGCCGAGGATGAATCCGGCAACCTCCTGCCCGCTGATGCCAACCACCTCGCCTTTGCCGTCGCCACAGTTGGCGGGCCACCGGGAGCGAATGTAGGCTACACGACCGATGGCATTGTCACCCGCACAGACTGGACCATGGTTGCCGGCACTCAATCTTTGGTTCCCGGAAAGCCCTATTTTGTCTCTGGTGCTGGCAGGATTTCGAGGACCGGCAAGCAGCAAGTTGGCGTCCCCCGCTCGCGCCAGGACTTGCGCGTGGCCATTGCCACGGCGCCTCTTCTTGTTTCCCAGCTTCACCCTGTCACCGGAGAGCCGCCTCCCGGACTGGGCGAGATCGGCGATTTCGCTTACGACCCGTTCCTGGCCCGATGGTATGGGCCGAAAAGCAGTCTTGGCTGGGGTGCGCCAACCTTGATGGTGAAGCCACTCGGCGCGATTGGTCATTGGCCGGTGCAGGGATCGTTCACGAAGTATCCCGGATTTGCGGTCTGTAGCTGATGCCAACGATTAAGAAAATCCAGAGTTACGGTTGTCCCGAAAAGGGCCACAGCCAGAAGTTCTACGACCGCTGGGCCTTTGCGAACTATCAGTTGGCCCGCAACGCTCCGCTTCGCCATGTCCTTTTCCGCAAAGTAGCCGACCAAATACTTCCCGGTCATTTCGAGTGGCACGCTTGGACGCTCCGCATGGTCGAGGCCCTGTGCAACAACACCTGGGTAGGAGTCTCTGGCTGTTCTTCCGCCGCGAAAACGTACAACATCGCTGGATTTGCAGTTGTCGCCTGGCTCTGCGATCCGTATAACACCAGCGTCATTTTCTGCTCAACCACAACCAAAGCGCAGAAGCAGAAAGCCTGGGGCAAGGTTCAGGAGATACACCGCAAGTTGACCGAGGACGGCGAGCCGTTCGGCAACATGATCGGTTCGCAAATGATCTGGGAGTTCGTCAAAGGCGACTCCATGAACGCCATGTTGGTGAAAGCCGTTACCGATGGCGATGTGAACAAGGCTGCGCAGGACATTGCTGGACATCACACGAAAAATCAGATGGTCGTTATTGACGAGGCAGAGGCGACTGCGCCGGCCATCTGGAAGGCGGCGGCCAATCTCTACAGTTACCCAGAACAGGCCGGCGGTTGGTTTCTGCTGGCTGCTGTTGCCAATGCCCGTTCTCGCCTTACAAATTTCGGAAGGTTCATCGAGCCGGCGACTGGGTGGTCCTCCGTCAGCCCCGAGAACGATGATTGGAACGGAAAACCGCAACTGGACGGCAGGCCAACCAAGGTGGTTATTTTCAACTTCAATCGTTCGCCCAATGTCCTTGAGAAAAGACAGGTTTCCAAACATCTGCCCACAGTCCAGCGCGTAGCAATGCGGATGAAGACCCTACGGGATCGCGGCATGGAAAACGACGCAGACCACTGGTGTTACGATCTGGGGTTTCCTGCGCCGGAGGGCATTTCCAAGACGCCGTTCACCGAGACTTTGCTGGAAAAGTTTGAGGCATACAAAAAGCACCAGTTCGCCGGGAGCAACTTCCTCATCATCGGCGTAGTCGATCCAGCCTACACCCCAGAGGGCGACCGTCCCGCGCTCCGCTTTGGGGCCGTTGGCGACTTGGCCGATGGCAAGAAGGGCATAGAATGGTGCGAGCCGATTGTGCTTTCGATTGATGCCGCAAGCCCTGAGCCGCCGCGCTATCAACTCCTGAGCCAGATACGGCGGCACTGCGGCGCCGTGGAGTATCGAGGCCAGAAGTACACTTGCGAACCCAAGAACTTTGGCATTGACGTGACTGGGGACGCTGGCCTGGCCGATATAGCGAAGATCGAATGGTCCCCCGAGATTATCTCCATCATGTACCAAGGCTCGGCGGATGATTCTCCTTGCTCGCACGAGGACCCGCGCCCGGCAGTTGAGGTGTACGCCAACATGCGTGCCCAGATGTTCTACCTGACCCAACTGGGCGTCATGTCGGGTCAGATCAAGGGCATTGATAAAGACACCGCCTCGGAATTGTGTTCCATCGAGGAGATCGACCAGCGGTCGGACGGGACCATGCGCCCGCGTAAGACGTTGATGAGCAAAAAGGCGTATCGGCTCAAGTTCCAGAAGTCCTGTGACTTTGCCGACTCCGGGATAATGCTCACTGAGGTTGCTCGGCAGAAAGGTTTTGTTATTGCAGCCACGGGTCAGACTATGGTAGAAACCGTGGACACGGACATGCGTGTGAACCAGATCAACATGGCGCAAGAGGGAGCCGATTACTCGTCTCAGAATGAGGCGGAGCAATGGCAGGATGAAGAGGAGTACGCTTATGCCGACGCTGATTAGGCCCAGGCTCAAGACGAAGCGGCAATCGCCATACGGCGGCCTGTTTGTCGTTGACGCCAGGGAAAAGGGCATGGTCGGTAGCGGCGGCACGTTCGAGATGTTGCTGGACCGAGTCCGGGATTATCGCCACGCCAACGCGATCCCGACTGGCCTGGGCTTCGAGGATGAATTAGAGGAGGAAGTCTGCGGGCGCTATCCCGATGCCTGTCTTGAGACAGACCCAAGGGTGCCCCCTCGTGAGGGTAGCCTGACGGGAGAGGACGTTATCCACGGCACGGAAATCTGTATCTCACGCTGGTCGAAAAATACACCGCCGCCAAGCCAGGAGGAGGCGAATCGGAGGGCGTTGATCTGCGCCAACTGCGCCTGGCAGAGAACCTTGCAAGTCGGTTGTGGTGGAAGGTGCGGCCAGTTTTTGAGTTGGTTAGCTGAACAGGCAGTCGCGGGTTTGATTCACCCTGGCAAGACGCCCTATGATGATCGGCTCCATTCTTGCGGCGTGTGCCACTGTTACAATAGCATCGCCGTTTGGGTCCCGCTCGAAATGCAGTGGTCGGTC
>Ga0187870_1001418_pt1 | contig 22198 bp, 14 predicted proteins | sample June2016WEW_13_1_3_FD_132974 | JGI IMG/M metagenome (GOLD analysis project Ga0187870, IMG submission 132974) | Peatland microbial communities from SPRUCE experiment site at the Marcell Experimental Forest, Minnesota, USA - June2016WEW_13_150 | ecosystem: Environmental > Terrestrial > Soil >... | reverse complement strand
TTGCAGGGGGGTTGAAGAAAAAGCAGTTTCCCCTGGATTCACATGTCGATTTGACATTCGCTCTACGAAATCGCAGATTGGTATCAATAATATGCTAGAACCAATCTCAAAAACGAAGGAGAAGACTCACCCTGATAATTACACAGAGTTCCACGGAGAATCACAGAGTGCCACAGAGAAGATTTCTCTGCGTAACTCCGTGCTCACTCAGTATCTCTCTGTGAAACGCTTCTCATCTGACGCACTTGCCCGAACTCATTCGTGAAAGGGGATGATTCGATGAGATCATTTCATGAATTCAGCATCAACGTAATCTCAATCATGTTCGTATTCGTTTCTGTAGAGGTCTCTTTTGCGGGAACGCGTTACAAGGACATCGTTTTTCCTTCTGTCACGGTGACAAGCAATATTCAATTCGGCAGCAACCTTAATATTGATGGATCGAATGCTCCCTTGTTGCTGGATTTGTATCAGCCGACAAATGATACGCTGAAGCTGAGACCACTGGTCATCTGTATACACGGTGGAAGTCTCATCTCCGGTTCCAGAGGCGACATGGGGACGTTTTGCACTGACTTCGCAAAACGCGGATATGTCGCTGCTACAATCGAGTATCGACTTGGCATCGAATCTCCGAAAAGCGTCAGGACAATACTGGAAGCTCTGCTGCGCGGAGTTCAGGATACCAAAGCGGCTGTTCGCTTCTTCCGTTCAAAAGCCGCCCAATATGGAATTGACACTTCACAAATCTATCTCGAAGGTTCATCAGCAGGGTCAATGGTCGCGGTACATTATGCGTACTGGAATCAGGACGAAATCCCGCCGGACATCAATCAGGCGAAGTGGGGAGATATTGAAGGAGCAAGCGGGAATCCGGGGTTTTCAACTGCCATCAAAGGTATCATAAACTATTGCGGTTCAATTCTAGATCCAACTTGGATTGATGCGGGCGAAGTACCTGTTGCTAATTTCCACGGTTTGCTGGACACAATCGTACCTCCGGACAGCGGAGTATCCGATGATTTTGGCATAAAAATGTACGGTGGTGTAGCGATATCCAGGACTGCAACACAACTTGGAATCTACAACCAGGGAGCGTTTTTTCCTCTCATGGGACATGGCGGCAACGAAGACAGCCTTCGTGTGTTCAGCTCAAATTTTCTTTATTCATTGATGGTTCTTTCCTCTGCGTCGCCGCAGGACTTCACCTCCATGGAACTTTCTGCAAAAACACTGAAGCTCTTTCGCTATGACAGCTATATGTTTCTGACATCTGCCCTCGATAGATCAGGGAACAGCATTATTCTCCCTCGGTCGATGATACAGTATTCGTGCAACCCCAGGATTGGTTCGATCGCGTCGTCCGGTATATTTACTCCGTCGGATCACCCGGACAGCGGATATGTGTTTGTAAAGTCCAACAACAGAACAGACTCATGTTTCGTGAAGACCTATGACTTCAAGTATTTCATCATAAGGCCCAAAGTCGCGGTGACAGACCTCATAACAACGCTCAAGGTGAGCATCGATACATATGACTCAGATCTGGTGAAGCATGACCTGGCGATCACAAAGTTCAAACTGATCTCCACGAATCCCTCCGTAGGGACTATTGATTCAACGGGCACGTTCACTGGAAAGAAAAACGGTACCACAAACGTCATAGCTTCATGCAATGGCTATAGCGATACGAGCGTCGTACGAGTTGAGAGCGCGAGTGGTCTCGTCAGTCTTGATCCGCTTGAGAGTCTCAGCGGATGGCGAGTTGAAGGAACGAACCTGGATTCGCTTTCCGTCACGCTGGCGACGGATCAGAAGTCTGCGGGCAATGCATCCTTTAGGATAGATTATAAACTCACCTATGATCCGTTAATACCATCGTACATGGTCTACCTTTACAAAGATATGCTTGTGTACGGTGTTCCCGATTCCATCTATCTCGACGTAAAATCTGATGGCCGCAGACATAGACTCTACTACAGTTTTTCGGACGCGAACTCGGGTACGTTTCGTGCCCTGGCAAAGAAGTTTCTGAGCAACAGCGTGGCTTTCGATGTCGTGAACACACCCATGACAGGATTGACGCTTGTGACAGGCACGTATGACATGGGCTATCCCCTGACTCTCAAGAGGATAGAGATCCAGCTCGCGGGCGATAATGTTCAGGGCCAGTCAACTTCAGGAACCATCTACGTGGATAATCTGAGGCTGAAATATCCCGGTACTGTTACCGACGTTGAACAGACGCCGCTCTTACCCGCTCGGTTCAGACTTGAGCAGAACTACCCCAATCCTTTTAACCCGGCAACTACTATTCAATACGATGTGCCCTCACGCGCTCGCGTGGCACTCGCAGTCTATAACATACTAGGGCAAAGGGTGGCTGAACTGGTTAATGGAGAGAAGAATGCAGGCCACTACGAGACTCGATTCGATGCCAGCGGCCTCGCTTCAGGTATGTATCTGTATCGGCTTCAGGCAGGAGACTTCATCGAAACAAAGAAGGCGATTCTGCTAAAGTGACTTTGCAACGGCACTGCGGTTTGCCTAGACGTTATATGAAATCGTGCACTTCGGGCATAAAGATGGTAAAATATAAAGGGTTGAGATATTACCTAAATTGAAAGATGTAGAAGCTAGGAAAAACACAGTTGAAAATTCCACAAAACCTCATTTAGGAATCATGAAAGACTCGACCATCGTTGTAGCGGGAGCCACCGGTAATCTCGGCGGACGCATCGCGAGAGCTTTGCTCGAACGTGGAGCCAGCGTAAGAGCGCTTGTTCGCCACGGGTCTGCGCGAGACAAGATTGAGCGACTGCAGGAGCTCGGCGTAGCGATTGCCAGTGTCGACTTGAGCAGCGTTTCCGAAGTGACACCGGCATGTTCGGGTGCGTCCTGCGTGGTGTCCGCGCTGCAGGGATTGCGGGACGTGATCGTGGAAACGCAAACGGTTCTGCTCGACGCTGCCATCAAGGCTGACGTGCCACGTTTCATTCCGTCCGACTACTCGATCGATTTCACCAAGTTTCCACCCGGAGAGAATCGCAATCTCGATCTGCGCCGAGACTTCCATAGGCGCCTGGATAATACTTCGATTTCGGCGACCACGATCCTTAACGGCGCGTTTGCCGATCTACTGACCGGTCAGATGCCGCTCATTCTCTTCAAACTGAAGCGAGTCCTCTATTGGGGGGATGCAGACCAGCGCATGGACTTCACGACGATCGACGACACGGCCGCATTCACGGCGAGCGCGGCTCTTGATCCGTCCACCCCTCGCATTCTGCGAATCGCTGGCGATCAAGTCAGCGCCCGGGAGCTGACAGCAATTGTGAGTGAGGTGACCGGAAAGAAGTTCCGCCTGTTCCGCGCCGGAGGTCTGGGAGTGCTCGGCACGCTTATCAAGGTCGTGCGCACGGTCTCTCCCGGAGAGAAGGACTTTTTCCCGGTATGGCAGGGCATGCAGTACATGCGTAACATGTTCGACGGCCGGGCAAAGCTAGAGCCGCTCGACAACGATCGCTATCCCAGCATGCGTTGGACGACTGTGCGGGACGTGCTCTCGGCGCGTCAAGTTAGGCGCCTATCGTGAATTCTGTTGCCATTTTGTGCCGGGCGTGATCTAACGCAGGGTGAAGCGCGACACGGAAATGGAAGCGGAGCTTGTGGCGAAGTGGGTTCGCGATTTCCCTGCGGCAATCAAAGTGTACCACTTATGGGGGCAAGTCAGCTCAATGCCACTGCTCACACAATCGTAAATTGATGGAGTTCGCAACGGCACTGCGGTTTGCCTTGGTCATGTGAAATTGGTATGCTACAAGCTCTAAAGGAGAATCCCCGCCTGACCGACATCTAGTACAACCTCAGTCGGGCCCCGACAAAGTCGGGGCAAGCAGGCTCATCGGTGAAGACCCCGCTTCGCCTTCGACTCACGGAACAAGCCCCGATCAAAAAGCGATCGGGGTAAATCGGTGGGCGTGCTCGCCGAAGTCTTGACGTAGGCGAGGATTCTTTATCTTGCTCAGCAACTCTTCAAACGTACCTTATCTTTTGGCCAAAACCGGTATCAGGAACTTGCACATTTGACTTTCGCTGTCAATTGCAGTAATCTTGCACTGTCGTATCTACCCACCGTTACCGTGGAAGTCCCGTAGTCGCTCTCTTACCTAGACAAGAAGCAGGTGGGCAAGAATGATTCTCTTCTGGAGATATATCCGATTGCCCTCCTGAAAGTGTTTCCGCATTTCCTGTTCCCGGGGAAAAACCAAAGATCACGTGCGATCATTCTGAACAACTACAAGCATGCCTGAAGTAGATGTAACCCGTAGTGAGAGGCCCGGTCACCAGGTTCCCCGCCGGAAACGGCTCATGTGGGGATTGGGTGGATTCACCGATACCACTATCATCTACGGCGTCTTCAGTCTGGTGAACACCATCTACGTCAATGCACTCGGCGTCAATGCGGTGTTGGTGGGGCTTGCCTGCGCGATTTCCCGTCTGCTGGATTCATTCACGGATCCGCTTATCGGCCATCTCTCGGACAATACCCGTTCAAGATGGGGACGCCGCCGTCCCTGGCTGCTGGCCGGTCTCCTGGTTTCCGCAATCACCACCGTACTGCTCTGGAGTGCGCCGGTGTCGCAGCGCGACTCATCACCGCACGCTGGCCCCATACCGGCAGAATCCACTGTCGACATCAGGAGTGCCACTCAGCCTTCTTCCGGCGGTCGTGCCACAGAACCAGCCTCCGGTGCGCAGCAACCTTGGTCGACTACCGCCGGAAAAGCAATCAGGACGGAATGGCGGACGTTCGTCTACCTGTCTGTCTTGGCCACCCTGCTCTTGGCGGTGGGGTATGCGATGTTCAATATCCCGCATTACGCCATGGGATACGAGATGACCACCGACTACGATGAACGGACCCATCTCTTCAAGTGGCGTTTCGTCTTCTCTGCAGCAGCGGGGTTTATGACACCGTGGCTCATGCCGCTCTGTATGTGGTTTGAAGGCGAACGGGCACAAGTGTTGAGAGGATCGCAGGGGGTGTTCCCCGTAGCCGTCATTCTCGGAATCGTTGTCCTGGCAACAGGGCTCCCATCACTCTTCTGCAAAGAAGAGGCCGAGGTGAAGAGGCAGGACACCAAAGTACGTTTCCTCCACGCCGCCCGGCTGACATTCGCCAACAAGCCCTTCCTGCTCCTGATCGCAAGTAACTTTGTTGCGCGGTTTGGTATGGCCATCACCGGGGTATTCTTCTATTACGTTTTTGTGTATCACATCGGCAGGGGGGAGCAGCTCGTTGGGGCTGAGCTTCTGGCGGTTTTCTTCCTGGCAATCAACATCGCCAACTTTGTTGCCATGGCGCCGATGGCTTCCCTTTCTGCCCGCATCGGGAAGAAACCCACGCTCGTTCTCATGCTCGCAATGAGCGCGGTAGCCTACGCCTCTCTCCTGGTAACGTTCTCCAATAGCGACGCATCGTTTCTCAAGAGCAGTTTCGTCATCGGGGGTTCTTCGTGGACACTCTTCGTACATTGGCCAACTATCGTGACAGGCGTGCTGATTGGCGTTTTCACTAACACCATGCCGATGATCACGAACTCCATGATTGCGGATGTTTGCGACTGCGACGAACTGAAGTGCGGGAGCCGCCGCGAGGGCTTCTACGGCGCCGTGTACGCCAGCACCGAGAAAATCGCGTGGTCCGTCTCCCTGGCATTTCAGGGAGTTCTGCTGGTGGCTTCAGGTTTCAATGCCGCGCTGACTCTCCAGGCACCCGAGACCATCCAGTACTGGATTCTGGCATTGGTGGTGACACAACCATTTGGCTTCCTCATTGGAATTGTGATCATACTTTTCTACCCGCTCAGCCGGACCCGCGTCAACGAGATCCGGAGTACTCTTGCAACTCGGGCAGGTGAGACGGGATTGTCCGGCGCATAGCCGGAACGCTTGCGGAGTCGGTTATTCAACAGGTTCAGTCCGTCCGAGAAACTGTGGTATACATGATGTGAACTTGAGGAGGTACGAGACAATGATCAGGTCGGCCATGCTTTCTGTCATGGTATTCGGAGTAGCCCTCTCTCTAGCTGTCTGCACCGGCGCTGAAAAGGAGGGGAAGACACTTTACGTTTCTCCGGCGGGAGCTGACAACAATCCGGGCACGCGCGAAAAGCCTTTCCGCACGCTTGAGCGGGCCAGGGATGAGATTCGTACACTGAAGCGAACGGACAAACTTCCTGACGGTGGTGTTACGGTGTTCCTCAGAGGGGGAAAATACTTCAGAGAGGAAACGTTTGAACTCCGTCCGGAAGATTCAGGTGAAGAAACAGCGCCGATTGCCTATGCTGCATATCCGAGCGAAAAACCGGTCGTGATGGGAGGAAAACTCATCACGGAGTGGAAGCCGCTGACCGGGAATGTACGGGGAATGCGGACCGAACTGAATGGACGGATCTACGTTGCTTCGGTGAAGAAGGGGTGGATATTCCATTTTCTGTACCTCAATGGTGAGCCGCAAAGACTGTCCAGGCTGTACAATACAGACGAGTGGCTCAAATGGCCCAAACCGGTACAGATAGGCAACGTGGGAGAAGGCGGTCAGAAGCTTGTCTTCAGACAGGGGGAACTCGATGATCTGGAGGGGATGGACGGGCAGATTGAAATCAATCTCATGCCGGTGAATTTCTGGAACACCCTTTCTGTTCTTCGGGGTATCGATCCCGCCCGCTCCACTGCGTACCGGCACAGCAAGAATCCTTCCACGTTCTGGATCAATACGTTTGTGGAGGGAAACTACAATCTCCTCAACTCGATACGCTTCATCGATGAGCCGGGCGAATGGGCGATCGACAGCACAGAAGGCAAAGTCTACCTGTTTCCCGCAACCGGAACAATCCTGCCGGATGACGAGGTTATCGCGCCGGCGCTCTATCGCCTGATTCACATTCAGGGCGATGAAGAAGGCAAGAGATTGGTTCGACATATTCAGTTCCGAGGGATCGAGTTCAGATACACCGACAGGATGCCTGAAGATGTCTGGCCTGAACCATGGATCAAACGACAGGCCGAACTCCCTGATGCAATGATCTGTGTGGAGGATGCCGAGCACGTGGTTATCACCGACTGCACATTCCTGTGGAGCGGCAGCTATGCGGTCGACCTCGAGAAATATGCACAGAACATCGCCGTGCTCCACAACGAAATGGGCTATCCGGGATGCGGCGGCGTTCTCTTGCAAGGGTATGGACCAGGATTGAAGGATGTGAACAGGAACAACACGATCGCACAGAACTATATTCACCACACCGGCTCGGGAGGGTACCTGCATTCCGCTGCAGTGACGATCTATCAAGCCGGATCGAACGATATCTCCTTCAACATCATCGATCATGTTCCCTACGTCGGGATCCAGATCTGTGGAGCCAATTGGGATGCCTTCAACGGAGACCCCCGGTCGAACAATGTGGATCTCGAAGATCCGGGTGGCGTGGATGCCTATGGGAAGGCAAGAGCTCAATTCTACACACGCTGGCAGGATTTCCCGAAGGGGAGGGAATCGCGATTCACCCGGGAGACTTTCAAACCCTATTTGCACTCGACAAGCAACAAAGTGCATCATAACATCATCTTCGACTATCTGGAAGTGCTGAGCGACGGGGCGCCAATCTATTCCTATTCGCCGGGGATGGGGAATCTCTACTACAACAACATCATGAAACGCAGGATGACGTCGATCGAGGGACAGAAATGGATGTTTGCAATATACATGGATGACAATGTCGACGGTGCCGTCCTGACGGGGAATATCGTGTGGGCACAAACAGATCCAAATGTGATTTTTCACAACAAGGGACAGAACATGTGGTCAGGCAATGTGCAACGTTTTCCCGAACAGCCGGAGGGATTTGACGGGTTGCTGACCGAGATTGTGCGTCAAGGAGTACAGCACGGCGGGTGGCTGGGAGCATTGCCGCCGGACGTTGAGCATGTCATGAAGCCCACCAACACACACTAGGGAGCACTATGGATTTTCCACAGCAGGTGACCGCGAGAACGGCTCAGGGGAATTCGGGCAGCGATGCGAAGTTCGACTGCAGGGAGCTTCTGAACCCTCCACGCTTGACCATCATGATGTGGGACCAGGCGTATCTGGTACGCCATCTGCCGGGCGAATCGTTTGCGGACTATGAGAAAGTCCTCGGTGAGGCCGCTGAGCGGGGATACAATACCGTTCGCATTGACCCGTTGCCGAATTTGATCGACCTGGAGAGACCGCAGACGATCCTGAGCTGGGCCGACCCACAGCGTCCGTATTTGCCCTGGGGGAACTGTCATGCCTGCAGCGGCCCGGTTGGGAAATGGTTGATTGAGTTCATGCAGACGCTTCTGAAACGTGGTCTCTACTATACACTGAGCACGTGGTGGTTTGATGAAACAAACTGGTGCGGGAAAGGGGGGATTTCGCCGACAGTCCAGCGGATCCCCAGAGACCACAGGGAGGCTGCCGACATCTGGATATCGTTCCTTACGCAATGGAAAAAGATGTTCGGGTTCGAGCGCCTGGTCTATCTCGACATTCATAACGAAGTGCCCTTCTTCATGAAGGGTTACAAGCAGCTCTTGAAGGAGAAAGTAGGATTGGATTGGGACCAGGGACTTCCATTCACATCCGAGCAGATTGACTTCCTGGCTCAGGATATAAATGGCGCGATGAGAATGTTGCAGAGGGAATTTCCTGAGTTGCGGTTCACAGCGTCGATTCATGGTGATGAGCGGTGGTTGAGCGTGCCATTGCATCTCGATTGTCTGGACGTTCATTTCTATCTTGATGCAGATCAACGGTGGGTCAACCGGACGAGATTTGACGAGTGGGTGACCGGCGGCATCTACACAGATGATGCCTGGTTCAAGGAATTCAGTGATCGGTGCAAGAAGGCCCGGAACGCAGTCATGCCCATGCTCTTTCAAAGGCAGCAGCAGAGGCTTGCCGATTTCGCTTCATGGGCCGGCCGGTATGGCATGCCGCTCACCACGAGCGAATCGTGGTCCACCTGGTACTACATTGATCACCCCGAGCTGGAGTGGGACTGGCTGCTGGAGTGGGCGGAGATGACCGTGAATGGTGCAATTGCCCACAAGATGTGGGGGTGGACGCCGCACAATTATGTTCAGCCGCAGTTTGAGAACTGGAAGGATGTGAGCTGGCACAGAAGGCTTACCTCTAGATTCCTGAATGGCAAGTGAGCTGAATGTCGCTTCCCCCTCTTCTCCAAGCACACTAAGGTATGGTATGGAACGAAGCCCGGAATGTCTCGCGAAGTTGAATAGAATGAACATGACTTTGCGCCACGAAGAGGCGGATCGTGTTCCGATCAGCGATTTCTTCTGGGGCAGCTTCCTCGATCGCTGGCGTCGCGACCTTGGGCTTGCGAAGGACACGGACATCTACAAATATTACGATCTCGATTGGAACGTCACCATTCCTAATATGGATCCTCATATCAAGCAGTTTGAAATGCTTGAGGAATCTTCTGACCAAGTGCTCCTCCGCACAGGATTTGAAGCTGTGATCAAGAAGAAGTTTGCCGATCCCATGCCTGCCTTCCTGAGATTTGAGACTGACACGATAGAGAAAATGGAATCGTTCCAATTCGACGATCCCTGGGATGCACGACGGTATTTCAATGCCGGTGACAACCAGATTGCAGGGGTTGGTGATGGTTTCACGAGGAATTCGCCGGTGTGGCTGGAGACTGTGAAGTCACTTCATACCGACTTCCCTGTGTACGGCAGCGTGTGCGAAGGACAGGAGATGCTATGGCGTATCATTGGTTCGGAAAATGTAATGCTTTGGATATGCCTCTATCCTGACGAGCTGGCCAGGTTCATCGAGCGCATTGGCGAGTTTGCTCTTGGCATCACGAAGGCCCAGATCAAGGCAAGTGGCGGAAGGTTGGATGGGATGGTCATCTGGGGAGATGTTGCCTACACCCAGGATCTGTTCTTTTCACCCGACTATTGGCGACGATGCTTCAAGCCCGTTGTCAAAGCGATTGTTGACGAATGCCACTCGAACGGAATTCCGGTCATCTATCACGGATGCGGAAACGTCAGAAGGATCTTTCAGGATTTCATAGATGTCGGGGTGGATGCCTACAATCCGCTTGAAGCGAAAGCGGGGATGGATGTGGTCGCCTTGCGTCGGCAATACGGACACAAGATCGGTTTCTGCGGAAATCTGGATGTCGTCACCTGGGCGCATGGTACACAGGAAGAGATCAAGAGAATGGTGCTCAGCAAATTGAACGCCGCGAAAGGTGGTGGCTACATTGTTCAATCGGACCACTCTGTGCCAAGCAACGTGTCCGGCGAGAACTTCGACTTCGTCGTCAAGCTCGTGCGCGAGCATGGCAAGTATCCGCTGAATTTAGGCGAGTACGATATTCCGGACATGAATTGAACATGAGTACTCCATGGGAGGTTCTACCATGAAATCAATTTCACTTTTGGCCATCTCCATCCTGATGTACGTAGTCTGCGGCATTGCACAGCAAGAGAGCAAAGAGATGCAAAAAGAGGACCATCTCCGATGGTGGCGCGAAGCGCGCTTCGGCATGTTCATCCACTGGGGCCCGGTCAGCATCAAAGGGACAGAGATCAGCTGGTCTCGAGGCGGAGAACGGCGGGGTATCGAGGGGAAGGGTGAAATACCGGTTGAGGTGTACGACAGTCTCTACAAGCAGTTCAATCCAGTGAAGTTCAGAGCAGACGAATGGGTCTCCATCGCCCGCTCTGCCGGCATGAAATACATGGTTCTCACTGCCAAGCATTGTGACGGCTTCTGCCTGTGGCACTCAAGTGTCGACGAGTACACTATCGCCAACACCCCTTTCAAACGCGATGTCTGTGGTGAGCTGGCAGATGCTGCCCACAAGGCGGGCATGAGAGTGGGGTGGTATTACTCTCCCATGGATTGGCGCGATCCGGACTGCCGGACGGAACGGAACGGTGTCTATGTCAAACGGATGCAGGGACATCTGCGTGAACTGCTGGGCAACTACGGGCGTATCGACCTGCTGTGGTTTGACACAGACGGCGGACCGGCTCCGTGGGACCAGGCCGCGACGTACGCTCTTGTCCGCTCCCTCCAGCCCCAGCTGATCATCAACAATCGGCTGGATATGGGAAGCCAAGAAGACTATAAAGCTCAGAATATCGGTTCCAACGCGGACTATCAAACTCCGGAGCAACGGATCGGGGCGTTTGACAATATCCATCCATGGGAAACCTGCATGACGCTTGGCACGCAGTGGTCGTGGAAACCTCAAGACAGCATCAAGACATTCGAAGAATGTTTGCATATTCTCGTGCAGTGTGTTGTGGGTGACGGGAATCTGCTGCTCAACGTCGGTCCGATGCCAAACGGAGAAATAGAACCCCGTCAGGTGCAAGTGCTCCGGAGGATCGGAGGGTGGTTGGCACAGTACGGGGAAAGCGTCTACGGGACGCGCGGTGGTCCCTTCCGCAACGGTGCGTGGGGTGGCTCGACCCTGAAAGGAAATGTGGTATACCTGCATATCCTGAAGTGGGACAAGAACCAGTTGAACCTGCCGCCGCTGAAGGCAAAAATCATCAGGGCAAAAGCCCTCACCGGCGGCAATGTGAGAATTGAGCAAACCGATGAAGGGACGATCATTCGGCTGCCAGTCCGAGAGCAGAACAAAGTCGACACTGTTGTGAAGTTAGAGACGGAGACGCCTGTCTCTCTTCAATAATCCATCAGGGCCAGCCCCCCATCATGAATCATCTCAGTTCTTCCAAGACAGACGCACAGAGCAAATCCGGTGGAAAAAGTGCAGAGTTTCTATGATGTCAATCGCGTGCCCCCGTCCCTCGAAGTTGACCTCTGTTTGCTTTTGGTCTAAGGCAAGCGTAGTTTTACATCCAGACACCGTGCCCGCCTTTGACAAGTCTCATTTGACCCGTGGATCGCGGGATTGAAAGACTCGTGTGTGGTCAGCCCCATCGGCTGCTTTCCGAAGCAGGGAATTTCGCTCAACTGAAGAACACCGAGATCCCGCTATTGCGCTCCTGGAATTGCCCGAGCAAGTCTTAAGAAGATTGAGGGGCATTGACTTCGCTTGGTTGTTCGAAAATATGACGGAGGGCTATTATGAAACGAGCGCTCTATTCCTGTGCCGTCGTGTGGTTCACATTGCACGTGACCAGTGCCCAACAGATTCCGCCCTTCCCGCTACAGGCATACCAACAATTTCTGCAGACACATCAGAATCTCACCGCGGCAGAGTTAAAGGGAATCTACCCTGCAGGCGTTTTTGACGCTGGAATCGCCAGGACATCAACTCAGCCTGCTTATCTCGATAGTATTGATAGGGTATACGCTCTCACTGCGCACGAAAAGGAGTTGCTCTCCAATCACGGATTCGTCGTTACGTCAAGGCTGTCCAAGGCATCGTTTATGGAGGGATTCGGCGAGATCTTCCACGCCGATCTGCCTGTCTACGTATCAAGCGATGCAATTCTCCATGCGGTGCATTTGTCGTACGATGCCATTCTTATGGACATTGAGAGTTCGATGCTCCTCCCTGATCTCGACTCGCTCTTGACAGCTCTACGCGGACAGGTTCCGGCACTGTCAGCGCAGTACTCGTCGGACACTTCGATGCAGACGATGGTTCGGGACGCGGATGTTTACCTGACCGTTCCGCAGATTCTTCTCGGCCATGCGGTGCAGCCATACTTCAGCGAGAACCAAGCCTTTGTGAATCAATTGATCTCCTTTGTCGATGCGCAGCAGCCCGCGGAGATAAAACTGTTTGCCGGCGTTGCCCGGACGATGGATTTCAGTCAATTCACGGTTCGGGGGCATTACACCCGGTCGCCGGAGCTATCCCGCTATTTCCAGGCGATGATGTGGCTCGGAAGAACCGAGCTCTGGCTGATTGCGCCGCAATCGGCGGGAATCCCTCCATCCGATGAGGATATCCAGCGTCAAACGATCGACGCCGCATTAATCGTCGAAGCGCTCGCCGGCGCCCACGCGACGGCTCTGCTCGACAATATCGATAGCACCATTCGATTCTTTGTGGGGGAACCCGACAATGTTACGGTCGATCAGATCAAGTCTGTGATGGGTGAGACGGGGATCCAGCACGCGAATGATCTGCTGAACGTGCAGCGCTGGAAGACGTTCCGCGATACGCTCATGCAGAAATCTTTTGCCTATCAGCGTATCAACTCGCAGCTCCTGATGTCCGATCCCATGTCTCCCGAGCAGCTCAAACCTGCCTCCGCTTTCCTGCTCCTCGGTCAGCGCTTTGTTATTGATTCGTACATCACCGGCAACGTTGTCTATGACAAAATCCTGTTTGAAAATCAGAAGGTTCGCCGGATGCTCCCCTCCACGCTGGACGTCTTGTTTGGGCTGGGCAATGATGCGGCTGCGCAATTGCTGGAGGCGGAGTTGGCCCGATATCGCTATGCGACAAACCTGGCAGCTGTTCGCTACCTTGTCGACTCATATGATCCGGATTTCTGGAGCAGTTCGCTCTATAATGGCTGGCTTTCGATGATCAGAAAACTCAGTGCCCCGGCGGACCGCACTCCGCTGCCGCCCTTCATGCGAACCGCAGCATGGTGGCAAAAAGAGATGAACACGCAGTTGGCCTCGTGGGCGCAGCTTCGCCACGATAACCTGCTTTACGCAAAACAATCTTACACAGGTGTTATCACCTGTTCATTCCCCGAGAGCTACGTCGAGCCGATTCCCGCGTTCTATCGTGCACTTTCCACGTTTGCGGATATGGGTGCGCAGCGATTCGCGGCGATGGGAGGCAACGCCATTCGGACGTACTTCACTCAAATGAAGGGAGTCGCCGACACACTCGAAACTATAGCATCGAAGACCCTCTCAAAAACATCGTTGACGTCAGCCGAACGAAATTTCCTGAAGGGAATGCTTATCCTCGCAGAACCTGGGTGCGGCCCTCCTTACAATGGGTGGTATCCCCGACTTTACTATCGCGGGGACCAGGATTCCTTCAGGAAAGATGTCATTGTGGCCGACATCCATACTGCACCGACGGACGAGAGCGGAACTCCTGTCGGATGGGTGCTTCATGCGGGAACGGGCGCACTTGATATGACAGTCCTGGCGGCGGAGACTCCCGAAGGGCATTTCACTGCCTTCGTTGGCCCGGTGCTCAGTTACTACGAGCGTCTCACGACGGGGTTCAAGCGCCTGACGGATGAGGAATGGGTCACTCTTTACAATGTCGCACCGTCTTCTCGCCCGAATTTTGTCAACCTCTATATGGCAGACAAGGCAGGCGGTTCCATGGGAGAAGCGGTATCGTTGATCACGAGTGTCGGAAACGCGGTTGCTCCTGTGCAACCCTCGTCATTTGTGCTTGAACAAAACTATCCCAATCCATTCAACCCAAGCACCGTGATCAGCTACTCACTGCCGAAGACGTCAATTGTTTCGCTTCGGATCTTCAACACGCTGGGTCAGGAACTTACAACACTTGTAAATGAAAGGAAGGAAGCTGGCTACTACCAGGTAACCTGGAATGCAACCGTCCCCAGCGGCATCTATTTCTATCGCCTGCAGGCGGGCGAATTCGTGGAAACGAAAAAGATGATTCTGCTCAAGTAGGGTTGCACTGCTGCAAGTTTGGGGAACACAATCCGGTTTACTGCTTTGATCTTTCGATGAACCAACAGGGACGAAATTGCAATGAACCAGGAACAACATGCTCTAGAAGAGAGACACGCCAGAGCGTTTTTCCATAAGGGGCGTGTGGTGAGTTTCATGGCCGACGAAGTGCTTGCCAATCATATCCGCATGGAGGCAACGAAGCTTAACCGTGACAAATCCTACGTGATACGGTTTATTCTGCGCAAGCATTTCGGCCTCCAAGAGACGGGGATTCTGTAAGCAATGGGATGCAAGACAACCAAACCAATTATGGCTCGTGAATGGGCCTTCTGAGATATTAGTACAAGCTCTAAGAAGAATCCTCATCGGTGAAGATCCCGATCATGAACATCGGGACAAGCCCCGATCAAAACGCGATCGGGGTAAGTTGGTGGGGATTCTTTGTTTTAATCAAGGATTCTGCAGCCATCGCCCGACTTTTCCCTCGAAGTTGACACCTGTTTGCTTTTAATCTCAGGCAAGCGTAGTTTTACACCCGGACACCGTGCCCGCCTCTGACAAATCTCACTGACGCGTGAAATGCGGGAAAGAGGACTTCCAGATTCGCAGTGGCGATGAAGGAGGTTTATGTGTTTGAATGCCATCAGAGGCCTACTTCCCACTGCAGATAGCCAATGCCTGAACAGGGGAAAAACCAACTTCACCTTGGCACACAAACAGGGGCTGGTCACTTGTCCGGGAAACTTCTGGGTCTGATCACACACTCGTCCACCGTATCGAATCCCAAACATTAAAACGATGACTAAAACACAAACACAGTTCAGGGTGCAAAAAGGAAGAGCTCATCCCCTTGGTGCGACGCCGGATGAGAACGGGACCAATTTTTCGCTGTATTCTGAAAATGCGACCGCCGTCCAATTGCTGCTCTTTGATGCACACGATGACGTTGAACCATTCCAGATCATCGATTTTGATCCCGTGTGGAACATGACGTTTCATTTCTGGCACGTGTATGTCGAAGGTCTCAAGCCGGGCGCTCATTACGTTTATCGAATCGATGGTCCAAGAGATGTAAACCAGGGATTCCGGTTCAATCCCAACAAGATCATCCTGGATCCCTATTCGAAAGGAAACAACAATACACTTTGGAACAGAGTCGATGCATGCGGGGACGGTGATAATCTCAAGACTTCCATGAGATGTGTTGTCATTGATACCAAGGGATATGATTGGGAAAACGATGCACCAGTTCATAGGCCAATCAAAGACTCAATCATCTATGAAATGCATGTTGGGGGATTTACCCGCTCAAAAACTTCAAAGGTGGAGAATCCTGGAACGTTCAAAGGGGTCATTGAAAAAATCCCGTACCTGAAAAAGCTAGGAGTCAACACCATTGAACTTCTGCCGGTTTTTGAGTTTGACGCAAAAGAAATAGTGAGAATCAGAGATGATGGCATGCCGCTCTACAATTATTGGGGGTACAGCACTTTCAGCTTCTTTGCACCTCACGCTGCATACTGCAGCAACCCTGAAGAAGGGAATCATGTCGACGAGTTCCGCGACATGGTAAAGGAGCTTCACAGGGCGGGCATTGAGGTCATCCTCGATGTCGTGTTCAATCATACAAATGAAGGAAATCATCAGGGTCCGACGATCAATTTCAAGGGAATTGACAACAACGTCTATTACTATTTGTCTCATGACAACAAAGAGTTCTATTTTGACTATTCAGGATGTGGCAACACAATTAATGCGAACCACCCCATAGTGGAGAAATTCATCACCGACTGTCTGAATTATTGGGTGCAGGAAATGCATGTCGACGGATTCCGCTTTGATGAAGGCTCCATACTGTCGAGAGGTGAAGATGGAAGTCCGCTAGCGCATCCGCCAGTGTTGTGGGAGTTAGAGCTGGCTGAAATATTTGCGGACACTAAACTGATTGCCGAAGCATGGGATGCCGCCGGATTGTATCAGATCGGCTCATTCCCAGGATATCGCTGGGCTGAATGGAATGGCAAGTATCGCGATGCGATCCGGAGTTTCGTAAAGGGTGATCCGGGTGTGATCGGTGATGTTGCATCCAGAATCGCAGGGAGCTCTGACATTTATAAACACTCCAGACACCGGCCGACCAACAGCCTCAATTTTGTCTCGTGCCATGACGGCTTCTGCATGAAGGATATCGTCACCTACAATTTCAAGCATAATGATGACAATGGTGAAGGCAATCGTGATGGGGTCAATGACAATCTGAGTTGGAATTCAGGAATAGAAGGAGAGACCAATGATCGTGCAATCGTCACTTTCCGGAACCGGCGAATAAAAAATTTCGTATCTATTCTCATGCTCTCAACGGGCGTACCGATGCTGCTCTCGGGCGATGAAGTCGGCAAAACGCAATTTGGGAACAACAATCCGTATTGCCAGGACAATGAGATCAGTTGGTTTGACTGGAGTCTGACGAAGACGAACGAAGAATTGTTCCGATTCTTCAGGCTGATGATTGAATTCAGAAATGCGAATTCATTGCTGCGACGCGACGACTTCTTCGATGGTGCAATCAACAAGAGAGGTTTGAAAGACATTGATTGGCATGGCTGCAAACTTCATAGTCCCGGCTGGATGGATCCCGCTTCCAAAATCCTGTCATTTACCATGGGTGCATTCGAAGAAAAGGAACCCGACATTCACGTCATGATGAATATGGACCAGGAGCCATTGATGTTCGACATTCCTGTGATTGAAGAACGGCAATGGTATAGATTTGTTGATACGTGGCTTCCCGTGTCGGAAGACATCCTGGAGCGTGGACAGGAGAAACTGTATGGAGAACATCAGTACCTAGTAAATCCTTATTCTATCGTGATTCTTATCTCAAAAGCTTAGAGGGGACTCTCAAATTTCGGACCTATCATGTACGGTAGGAAATTATAGTGCTGGAAGAATTGCAGGACTGCGGGTGGCATTTTCTCACGCTAGAAAATGGTTTGATTCTATAAAAACCTGACTATTGTGCTTCAGTCATAAGATACACCGCAATGAAAAAGAGATCATTTCCATTATCCCAGGTCTATCGCCTGCTTGAACCGGGACCGGTCGTCATGGTGACGACAGCGTGGCGTGGCCGGAACAACGTGATGACCATGTCGTGGCATACCATGCTGGATTTTGAGCCGCCGCTTATAGGATGTGTCATTAGCAATCGCGATTATACTTTCAATATCCTGGAAGCGACCAAAGAATGTGTTATCGCCATTCCCACCGTGGAACTCGCGGCGAAAGTAGTGCGCGTCGGCAATACGTCGGGTCGGGACATCGATAAATTTGAAGCCTTCGGGCTCACTGCGGTGTCCGCATCGCGAGTCAAAGCGCCCCTCATCGGCGAATGCTACGCCAACATCGAATGCAAAGTCGTCGACACAGTCTTGGCCGACAAATACAACCTCTTTGTGCTGAAGGCGCTCAAGGCATGGATCGATCCGGCGAAGAAACGCCCACGGACCATCCACCATCTTGGGAAAGGCGTTTTTATGGTTGCGGGAAAGACGATGAAGTTTCCGTCAAAAATGAAATGACCCGACCGAAACGGGGAGCACTCCAACGCTCATTTACCAATCTACATAGGAAAGCAGTCTATGGGCAGAGTTCTGGTTCTGTACTACAGCAAAGATGGCAACACAAGAAGAATGGCAACTTATATAGCGGAAGGTGCGGCTGAAATACCGGCAATTGAAGTCCGTGTCAAATCTATTGATGAAGCAAACCGTGATGATGTTGTTTGGTGCGATGGGCTAGCACTCGGCTCGCCAACTCAATTAGGTACAGTTGCTGCGGACATGAAAAAGTTCTGGGAAGATCTCTTACCGGATTGGCAGAAGTTGGATGGAAAAATCGGTTGCGCCTTCAGCTCAGAAGGTGGTTGGGGTGGCGGCGTTGAATTGACATGTCAAGCATTGATGACAATCATGATAAATTTTGGATTCCTGGTGTTCGGGGTGCCCGATTATTCAGGCCGTCAATTTACAGCGCACTACGGTGCAACTCAGGCCGGAGAGCCAAGACAGGAAAAGGAGATAAAATCGTGCCGGCTGTTAGGGAAACGATTGGCTGAATGGGTGGCAGTTTATATTGATGGCCGCAAGGACCTACATCCGCTCAAAGGCCTATATAAACGCAATCCATGGGATTAATCTCAAGAGGAAATAGTTAAGATAGAAGAATCCTCATCGCTGAAGATCCCGTTTCGTCTTCGGCTCACGGGATAAATCGGTCGGGATTTTCTCTTTTGTTCCGCAATCCTTCAATCATACCCTGTCTTTTCCCTCGAAGTTGTCCTCTGTTTGCTTTTGGTTTAAGGCAAGCGTAGTTTTACATCCAGACACCGTGCCCGCCTCTCACAAATCTCACTGAGGCATGAAATGCGGGAAAGAGGACTTCCAGATTTGCAGTGGCGATGACGGCGGTCTTTCCATTTGTATGCCACCAGAGGTTTACTTCCCACTGCAGGTAGCCAACGCCTGAACATGAATAGTATAATTCCAAAGTCTGTAGCAGTAATCGTGGCTCACCCGGACGATGAAACACTCTGGGCAGGCGGAACCATTCTGAGCAATCCGTCATGGAAGTGTTTTATAGTTTGCCTAAGCCGGAAAAGTGATTCGGAACGTTCCGCTAAATTTGATAAAACATTAAGAGTGCTTAAATCGGAAGGGATTATGGGCGACCTTGACGACGGACCTGAACAAAAGCCTTTAGATGAAAAAGAGGTTGAATGTGCAATTCTGGACTTATTACCTTCCAGCCATTACGACCTGATTATTTCCCATAATCCAACCGGAGAATACACAAGACACCTCAGGCATGAGGAGGTTAGCAAAGCGGTTATTACACTCTGGCATGCCGGTAAAATTTCTACCAACGAACTTTGGACTTTTGCTTACGAGGACGGCAATAACGAATACTATCCCAGATCAATTGAGAAAGCCGCCATTTATCGAAAACTTACGAAACGGATATGGCTGAGAAAATACAGTATCATTACATCCACGTACGGATTTGAAAAAAATAGCTGGGAAGCAGAAACAACACCGAGGGCAGAATCATTCTGGCAATTTTCCAATCCGAACGATGCTAAGAAATGGCTTAATAATGGAGGAGTTCTAACGTGAAAGTGCTGCTATTATATTATTACCCTCCTTCACCCGGAGGGCTATCAACCCAGGGTAATCTTCTCTACAGGGGCCTTCTTGAAATGGGCGTTGATGCCTATGCTGTTCATTTGGAATCAGCACAGGAGAAGGAATGGTACTATCGCTGGTTTAAGCCAGATGTTGTTGTTGGTGTTGGTTATTGGGGGCAGACGCCACAATTGGTGCTTCACCCGCAACGGTATGGCGTGCAGCCGGTACCATGGTTGGTTGCCGACGGCTATATTGCAAACTACCAAGAGGTTTTGAATGCACTTCCGCTTATACTGGTGACATCGAAATGGGTCAAGGAGATGTATGTCCGCGACGGGATCAATGGCGATAAGATTGAAGTGTTACCTGTAGGCTGCGATACGGATGCGTTTATCCCTTACAGTAAGGATGACCCGAAAATTGTGGCGGTGCGTGAAGCGCTGGGAATTTCACCTGATCAGTTAATGATTCTCACTGTTGGCGGAGATGCCGCATCAAAAGGTGCACAGGAAGTAATGCAGGCGCTTGCTATCATTGACACTAAAGCACCCGATTGGAAATATGTGTGCAAAGTATGGCCTCAGCCTCGAACCAAGCTTCAAAACCTGGCTGATCTGGAAATGGCGACAAACCTGGGCATTGAAAAAAATGTCACTTATGAAACCAACACCATTTCACGAAATTTCATGCCTTACCTGGTTGGGGCATGCGACATATATGCGGCCCCTTCCCGGCTTGAAGGCTTTGGAATGCCGCAAGTGGAAGCGGGAGCCTGTGGAAAACCGGTTATAGGTATTAAAGCTATGGGAATGCTTGATACACTTATCCATGGCGAAACGGCATTCCTGGCAGATGTAGCACAGAAAATTGTTGTGGATCAGGTAACGCTTGGCAATGAATCGGGCTTTGAAGATAAACATAGAGTGGTATTCAAAGAGCCACGGACAGTGGATTACCGTGCAAATGTTCATGACATTGCCAATTATTTGATGGATCTCATGACTGATGCAGCATTGCGCGAAAAAATGGGCAAAGCAGCCAGAGACCGTGTAGTGAGAAATTATGACTACCGCGTTGTTGCAAAACGGTTTGTTCAGATAATGAACGACAAATTGGGAATAAAGTAATTTGAAAATGCAAACCGTAAACGGGCACGAGATAGAAGAGGCGAAGAAAGCCGCCCTTAAAGTGCTGCTTCATAATGCCCATGGACCATACCACAGACTTCCACGGACTGCTGGCTGGGGGTATCCGGAGCCGTATACAAGGGATTTAATGTTTTCCATTTTGGGAATTGCCGTTTCAGATAATCAGAAGCTGATGGATAGTATTCGTAAAGTGTTGGAAACACTTTCAAAAAATCAGACAAAACGGGGCCACATTCCCTCACTAGTACATGACAAAGAAGATCGTGGATCGAGTGATACTACTCCTTTGTTTTTGTTGGGTGTTGGCATTTTCAGAAAAGTATCAGGTGAATCGGACTTTCTTAATGAAGCAGTTGAAAAAGCCTTGACATGGATGGAGTATCAAAGCCCATCGGACCGGTACCTGGTCGCCCAGCAGCCAACAAGTGATTGGCGCGATGAACAATGGGTGACCGGATATGGTCTGTTTGTGAACACCTTGGTATATAGCTATCTCCGGCTTCTAGGTCAGGATAAAAGAGCAGATACTGTGCGCCACGATATGGGCCGGTTTACTATTACCGGAGGGACGATGCACCATCATGTCCACGAAGGTCTTGCGGTAAAACATAAGCCTTACTATGCTTTCTGGTCCTATAAAATTTATAGCAGCGAACGGTTCGACCTGCTCGGTAACAGTCTTGCCATTCTCTCCGGAATAGCATCACCCTCGCGTGCTGAGGAAATTATTTCCTGGATCGAAGAAGAGTGTGCAGGCATGAGAAAAAGAGGCGACCTGGCAGTTGATCTGCCGCCTAATTTCTTCCCCTTTATTAAACCTAAAGATCCTGACTGGCATGCGCGATATTCAGCATATAACAAACCCGGAGAATACCATAATGGCGGTATATGGCCTTTCATATGCGGGTTTTATGTGGCAGCCCTAGTTGCAGCTCAAAGGTATTCACTTGCCAGTGAAAAACTCATGGAGCTTACCCGGTGTATAAAAATCTCTAATAGAAAGACTGTCAAGTTTGGATTTAACGAATGGCTAAAGGCTCAGGATGGCAAGCCTATGGGGCAGGACTGGCAAACCTGGAGTGCTGCACTTTACCTGTATGCCGCAAAATGTGTTGAAGAAAAAAGAACACCCTTTTTTGATGAGATGCGCAGTTGTCCAACTGAATCGAAAATGGAGT
>Ga0187870_1001416_pt1 | contig 22204 bp, 20 predicted proteins | sample June2016WEW_13_1_3_FD_132974 | JGI IMG/M metagenome (GOLD analysis project Ga0187870, IMG submission 132974) | Peatland microbial communities from SPRUCE experiment site at the Marcell Experimental Forest, Minnesota, USA - June2016WEW_13_150 | ecosystem: Environmental > Terrestrial > Soil >... | reverse complement strand
TTTCCCATATTAAACGCTCGGCTAAACAGCCAAGCCCTCATTGCCTTTTGCCCCCAGCCAAAGGTGATTTTGATGATACTTTTGCGCCAGTATCTGTCAAGGGAAAAAAGAGGTATATTTACCGTCTTCTGGCCGCCATAACAGCACCCAAGCCGAGAAGCAAAAGTGCTGCAAATCTATAAAATCCGTGTTGCTTCAGCTCTATAATTAAGGGCTGATGCCTTTGTTACTCAGCACCAGCTAACCAATGTTCAACTCACCTGCTAATCTGCCGCAAAGTATCATGATTGCATTCTTTTTTTGCGACGGTTTCGATTTGTCTGCCGATTTTAAGCCCATAGTTTACCCTCTGGTAAACTATATTTTCCCGGTGTTCGAAGAAAAGCCCCAAAGTCATATCAAAAGAACGGCACAAAATAGTTGACAAGGGGGGGCGGCGGTGATAGTTTTGTGAACAGTAAAAATTTGTGGCCCCGTTCTGTGAAGGATTATGTGGGGCAGTTGGCGTTTATGGAGAAAAACCTTTTGTTAGGAGGTCGAAGAATGGAATCTTATCTGAGATTTTCAATTATTGTTCTCGTGGCAGCGATTTGTCTGCCTGCTCTTGCGGCACAGCCGGGTAATACCGCCCAGGCGGGTGCGGCTCCGGCGGCAGAGGCGAATGCCCTGAATCTGCCTGCGTTTCCGTTCCTGGCGGAGATAACGAGCGACGACGTGTATATTCGGTCAGGGCCGGGCACCCAGTATTATAATTGCGGCAACGCCAGGAAAAACGACAAGGTCAAGGTCGTCGGCAACAAATTCAGCTGGCTTCAGGTAGTTCCGCCGGCGGGCAGTTATTCCTGGATTTCAAAGCAATACGTCCAAATTGACGCGAAGAACAATACGAGCGGAACGGTCATCGGGGAAGCGGTTCGCGTTTACGCCGGGTCGGACGAGGTTCAGCCGATGCACTCGACGTCTATGCAGGTAAAGCTCAACAAGAGCGATAAAATAACCATAGTCGGCGAGGAAAAAGACGGTTACTGCAAGATAGCTCCCCCTGAAGGTGCGTATTTGTGGGTTAGCAGCCAGAATGCCAAACCTCTTGGAACGCTGATGGCACCGACTCCTGCAGCGCCGACGATGGCCACGACGTCGACAATGCCGGCGACCGCACATCCTATGCCCGCGTCGCCTTTTCCGACGAACCCAGGCGAGTTAAAAGCGCCGGTTTCTTCGCCAAATGAGCCGAATACGCCTTCTCCGACTCCTGTTGTTACAATGGAAGAGCAGAGAATGGGTGAGGTGCAGGCCCTCAAGGAAAAAGTTGAGGCGGAGCGTGCAAAACCGGCAGCAGACCAGAACTTCGTTGAGCTGAAGAAGGCGATTACCGTTATTGCCGGCGACAAGCAAAGCCCCATGGCGGCACGCAGAGCGGCCGGATTATTGAAGACGATTGAGAAGTGCGAGCTTTCGCTGGAGGTCGCCAATGCGATAAAGGTTCAGGAAGACCAGTTCACCAAAACCCAGCAAAAAATAGAAGGTGCAAAGAACGAAGGGCTTTCGAAGATTGAGGACAAGGGCATATTCGCGGCTATAGGCACGCTTAAGGAATCACCCCTGTTCGCTGAGACACCCGGCGAGAAGTATTACAAGATTGTTAATGCGGATGGCAAGACGTTGTGTTATGCCAGACCTGCCAGCTCGGCTGCGGGCGCGGATTTGAGCAAATTCGTCGATAAAAAAGTCGGGCTTGTCGGGACAATCGAGGCGAATGCCGAACTCGGCGAGGCGGTAGTTCTCTTCACAAATATACTGGAAATCCAGTAAAAAGCCCGAATAAAAAAGGGAGACACGGCGATTTAAAATCGTTTTTTTGTCACCCGTCTCCCTGCTGCATCGTGTCTGTTTTTCCCGTTTTAACGGGGTCGGCGGATAACGCCTGTTTGCACGTGCAACAACATTATAGTAGCAAAAATGTCCCGCCAAGTCAAGTAAAACCTGCGTCAAAAAGGCGTTGTTTGCGCTGTGGAGAGGGTTTTAGAGGGGGAAATAATATCTAAAAGAAGCGAATTAATGCCGGGCTGTTTTTGGTTGTAAAAAACAAGACCATTCTTTATACTTGTACGACTTTAAAAAAACCGTTGGTTAGCATTTTCGGAGCAACAAAATGACTTTGATGGTATGGTTTCGCAAGCACAACCGCAAAATAATGGCCTTTGTAGTCATTGCGCTGATGATTGTTTTTACAATCGAGCCGCTGATGAATTACTTCAGCTCGGCAAGGACGGGCGAGGGAAAGACAATTGCCTATTACGGCAACGACAGGAAGATAACCAGGCAGGATGTGGCTTTGGCTAATCAGCAGATAGAGGCGTTAAAGGCGCTGGGCCTGGAATCAGTGCTTAGGCCTGTGGACCCGCGTCAAATGTCTTCGCAGGATATGAGGTCAGTTTTACTTGGGGAATTGATTTTCCCGGAGCGTTCCGCTGCCGTCGAATCAATAGGCAGGATAAAGCAAATTGCCACTATGGACGACTACGAAGTGTCGGATAATCAGATAAATGAAATCTACACCAAGCAATATCCTCCCAGCATATACTGGGTTTTACTGACAAAGGAAGCCGAGGAGGCCGGGATAAAGACATCAACTGAGCGAGCTAAAGAGCAGCTCGAAGTGATTATACCGCGGATATTCCAGGGAAGACCCTATAGCCAGATTATCGCTGCGATAGAAAAACAATACCGGCTTTCCGAAGGGCAGGTGCTTGAGGCATTTGCTGAGATGAGTTCGATTATCAATTACTGTGGCGTGGTATGCTCAACCGAGAATATAACCATACCACAGATTCTCCACCAGACAAACCTTCACAGGGAAACGCTCGACGTCAATTACGTTGTGTTTGAGGCAGGCACGTTCAAGAGTGAGTCGTTCAAGCCGGAAGCAAGTAAGGTTGCGGAACAGTTCGACAAGTATAAATGGTATTTTGCCGGCGAGCCGAACAAGGATAATCCGTACGGTTTTGGCTATAAGCTTCCCGAGCGGGTTTGTCTTGAGTATATAACCGTTCGGCTGGATGATGTTGCCGCGACGGTCAATCCATTGACGCAGGAGGAAACCGAAAATTATTACCAGCAGCATTCATCACAGCCGCCTATTGCATACAGGGATTATTTGGACCCGAACGACCCCAATTCCGGCGTAGTAGTGAAAACCCACAGCTATGCGGAAGTGGCGTCGCAGTTATCGAAACGGCTTTATCAGGAGAAGGTCGATTCAAAAGCTGAAAAGATATTAGCCGATGCCAAGTCGCTTACTGAGATCAATTTGTCCGAGATGGATTCTGAAAAGGGGAAGCTGACAGACGAGCAGTTCAAAAAGGCGGCTGTTGATTATGCGAAAGTGGCGGCGGAATTGACTGAAAAACACAAAGTACCGGTTTACGCCGGCAGGACGGGTTTGTTGGGTGTGTCTGATATTCAGAGCGACAAGAATTTCAACTCGCTTTACGCCGGCGGGGCCGGGGTGGCGGAGGCCTCACTTGTGCGAGTGCTGTTCTCGATAGAGCAGTTGAAGGTCAGCGAGCTTGGCCCGATGGATATTAAGGCGCCGCGACTTTATGAAAATATTGGCCCGTTGAGGGACGCACAGGAGATGAGCGCGGAGGGCTACAAAGGCAGAAATATGATGCTGGTACGGGTTGTCGCGGCTGAAAAGGCCGCCGAACCGAAAAGTATAGATGAGAGGATTGACAGACACGGCATACAATTTGAACAGGATGGCTCGGCGCGTGCGGATTCGAACACTATAAGAGAAATTATAACCGATGACCTTAAACTGCTTGCGGCGATGGATAAAACTAAAACCAGGGCGCAAGAGTTTGTTGCATTGGCGACAACGGCCGGGTGGAAGGCAGCAGTCGAACGGTTTAACACGCTTTACGGCAAAAACGCGGGCGATTCCAATACGATGCCGGTTAAAGACCGGACTTTTCTATTTAACAAAAGAAGCGGGCTTCACAGGATAGATACGCAGGAGATTGAGAAGGTAAAGGCCCGTTCTCAGGGCAATCCGACGGCCAGAATGATTCTCGACAGGACAATACGGGAAGGGTTGCTTATGGACAAGGTATTCGCCCTTATACCCCAGGACAGTAATACGCTGCCCAAACAGGGTGAAATCATGGAGTTCAAACCGGGAATGTGCTACTACTGCCTCGAGAGCGCGACTATTCACCGGCTTTATCAGGAAGTATTTGATGTTACCAAGGCGTCGGAGGTCGTCAGGGATGAATACGCTGATTCTCAGGCACTGGCTATATCGCATTACAGCCCCAAAAACATAGTCAATCGTATGAAGTATGTTCAAATAAAAGAGAAGCAGGATGCGAACGCGCCGAAGGCCGAGCCGAATGCGGTTCCTGTTGATATTAATCGAGCGGGTAAATAACGGTGTCATACCATAAAACAGAGGAAAATCTTTGGCCGCTAATGTTTCTGGTGGCGCTGGCGGGATGGTTTTTGCCGGGCGGCGGATACCTCGTGCTTAAAGAGACAAGCCGCGCACTGATAATATTTGTAACGATAGTCGTAATTTTTGCGGCAGGTCTTTATATCGGCTCGATAGGCGTGGTTGACCCGATCGGAGCCAGGTTGTGGTATATGGTCCAGATGGCTAATTCACCGCTGGTGGCGATTATCGGGCATTACACCAGAGGCGGCGGCTTCCCGGTTTTTGGCAGGCCTAATGAAATGGGCCAGATATATACAAGCACTTCGGGCCTGCTTAACCTGCTCTGTATAGTCAACGCGGTATATATGGCATATCTCCGCAAGACGCAGAATGAGGAGCAATAAATATGCTGGCTTTTGCGGCTGATGCTATGGCGCAGTTCAGGGTCCCCGAGGATATTGGGACTAATCCGCGGTCGCTGCTGCTGGTATTGCCCCTCTTGGCGGCAATAGCGGTGGTATATAAGGCAACAAAGGTGCCAAAAGTTACAGTGGGCAACTTTCTTAAAGAAACCATACTGTTGTTCGGCTCGATAATTGTCTTTATGGTGGTAACGGCGATGGTGTTAGCGGCTGTCGCCTGGCTGATTATTGGATAATATAAAACAATTTATTCCGGTTGCGGTTCTTCGTAATAATCCTTGATTACCTCCAGCTCGATCAGGGCATTGAGAGCGGCTTTCTGCTCGGCCTCTTTTTTGTTGTTGCCCCAGGCGCTGGGAAAATGCCTCTGGTTAATCACAACCTGGATTTCGAAGCATTTATTGTGGTCAGGCCCTTTTTCGTCCAAAAGCTCATAGGCGGGTGTTGTATTGAAGTGCTGCTGAGCAAATTGCTGTAAAATGGATTTGAAATTGCCCTGTGCCTGTTCGACACTGGCTTTTTGAATGATGGAGTCGAAATTTTTAAGTATGAAGGCTTCTGCCGGCTCGAAGCCGCCGTCGAGATAAATAGCCGCTATAAGGGCTTCGAGAAGGCCCGCTGCCAGCGAATGCATGAGCGATTGACTGCCCGCCATACCTTTCCCGACCTTGAGGAATTTGTGCAGGTTTAGATTCCGGGCTATCTGGGCGCAAGTCCCTCGCGAGACGAGCATGCTTTTCATTTTTGTCAGGTCGCCTTCGAGGTCGTCGGGAGAACGCTCGAAAATGGTTTTGCAGATTACCAGCGCAAGAACGGAATCGCCGAGGAATTCGAGACGCTCGTTGCTTAGCGTCCGTTTATCGACCGCAGAGGCGTGCATAAAGGCCTCCGCCAGAAGTTTGCGGCTGGAAAAACGATAACCGACAACCTGCTCGATTTGGTCCAGAATTTCCTGTTCCATCAAATCGCCTTGTTTTAGAGTATCATCCCGAGCAGATTACGAACGCCGCTGGTGTGAGCGACCTTTGTAGCCGGCTCAATGATGTTATACAAATATATTACACAAAATATTTTCCTTTGTCAAGTATTTTATCGACCGATTGTTGTCACGGGGATTGCGAAATAATTTTCGGGCTGTATGAATCTCGTTATTGCTCACGATATGGCTGCCCGGCCTCGTAAAGTTTTATCCGCTTCTGAATCTTACCGGCCAAATCCTCTTTGCCGGATGATTTGGCGATATTCAACGCCTTCTCCGCCGTTGCTTTTGCTTCATCGAATCTGTCTGCCGCAGCGTATGCGACCGCCAGAGTATCTAACAGCATGGGGTCCTTGTAACCGGTTAGCTCACAACCTCGTTGAGCAAATTCAACGGCTTTTTGGGTATTATGAATCGAGGTGTTATCAACAGCAGCAAATAACCATGCTAATTTGTTAAGAACATCAATGTTGTCTGGTTTTAGCTCTATTGCCTTGTTTAGATTCTCGATTGCGAGGTCAAATTGACCCACTTGTATATATGCCGAACCGAGATTGGCATACGTCTTTGCCGGCGCTGGGCCTTTTTGCAGGACGCGTTTAAAATGTGTAATGGCCTCGCTGACCTTTTTCTGTTTCAGGCAAACCCTGCCCAGGTTGTCCTCAGCTTCGGCCATCTTTGGTATTATAGACAGTGCCTTGTTAAGATGCGAAATGGCCTCATCGAGACGGCCCGCCTCGAATAATGCGCTTCCGTAGTTGTTTTCTGCCAACGCGTTATTTTGGGTAACCTTAAGAGTGTACTCATTCAAAGTCATACTATTCTGCCAGTGTCTCACCTGCATACGGGTCAATACGAGCAAACTAAACAATGCTGCTACGCCAAGTATTATCGCCGCGATTCTCGCTCTCGGCTGCTTGTTAATGTAATCCTTAACGTCCCAGCCGACGATAAGAAGCAGCCCAATCATCGGGATATACATATAACGGTTGGCCATTGATTGTGCCCCGACCTGAACCAACCCTATCATTGGAACAAGCGTGCCCGCAAACCATAGCCAGCCGACGGCTATATATTTTTTGCGACGCCCAATATAGATACTTGTGGCCGATATCAGGATGAATATAAAAGCGCAAATCAACGCTGTAGTGTTTAATAAGTTTAAATGCAAAGGGGGATAGAAAACAGCCAGGCTGCTGGGCCATATCAGTTTGCCGATGTATCTGATATAAGAAAGGAACATATTATCAATTCGATAATCCAGCGGCATCTTCGCCAGTGTTCGGACTACTCCTCCTGTTTCTTGTGAGATATAGGTCATTACACTCAAAAAAGCAGACATTGCCAGCAAGGGAATCTTTTCTGCTATCAACCATCCTATGGATTTTTGATTGGACTTTGCCGGCTTTGTGTTTTTGGACTGATGTGCCCAGCGGACCCTGTCTAAAGGCCAATAGTCCAGAAGAAGCAATACAAAAGGCAGAGTCACAACCACCGGCTTAGTCATAATACAAAGACCAAAAACCAGCAACACCAGCAGATATCGGCTTAATCTTGGCTGTTTAGAATAGTGAATGTATGCGGCCATCGTCAGCAGCCAAAACAGTCCGCTTAACACCGTCTTCTTCTCCGCTGCCCAGGCGACTGATTCTACCTGTAATGGATGCAAAGCAAATACCGCCGCGACGAACACGCTTGCCCAGGTTGTCCCCGTGATATTCCTGATAATCAGGAAAAGCAGCAGGGTGTTGGCGATGTGAATCAGGACGCTGACGGAGTGATGTCCCAGCGGGTTCAGGCCGAAGAACTGGCAGTCAAGTATATGGCTGAGCGTGGTTAAGGGATGCCACATAAAAAAATGCGACTGTGTAAACGCATGGCTTACTGATTGCCACGTTATCCCGCCGGTTACAGTGGGGTTTTCCGTTATGTATCTGTTGTCGTCATAGTTGACGAATCCGTTGTGTCGTATTGGTTCGTAGGCGACAAGCGTCAACGCCGTCAGTGCGGCGGATATAAAGAACAAAAGGTGTTTTTGACCGAATCTCATTTATTTCTGCCGGTCCCGCATGCCTGCCTGATAAAGTTCCATCCGTTTCTGGATATCGACGATAAGAGTCTCTCGACCCGAAATCTTCGCGGCGTTTAACGCTTTTTCGGCAATTCTCGCTGCCTCGTCAAATTTACCGGCCGCCGCAAATGCTGATGCCAGTGTATCCAGACATTCAGCGTCCTTGTCCCCCGTTAGCTCGCAGGCGCGTTTTGCGTACCCGATTGCTTCGTTTGTTTTTCCTGCTGCCAGTAGTGCAATTCCCATTCTCTTGTTGGCAGCCGGGTCTTCTGGATTCATTTCCAGCGATTTGGCATAATATTTTATTGCCTCGTCGTATTTCTTTTGCATCTCCAGCGCCGCGGCAAGATTGTAGTATATGTCCGCTGTTGCCTCATTGCGCTTTATAATCTCATTAAAGCAGGCGATTGCCTCGTTGAGCATCCCCTTCTTCAGATAAACACTCGCTAAATTGTTGCGGGCCTCGGAATATGCGGGACTTATTCGCACCGCGTTTTGCAAATGCTTCTGGGCCTCATCGACAAGCCCCAGTTGGGACAAAGCGCATCCGTAGCCGTTTTCCGCCAGAACATTGTCTTTTGTTACCTCGATGTCGTGCCCGAACAACGTAAGCGAATTTTCCCAGTACCTTACCTGCATTCGGGTCAGTATAAGCAGCGATAATAACACTAATACTCCCATTGCCGCCGCTGCTTTTTTTGTTCGCGGCCGGCCGGCTATAAAATCCCTGACCGTCCAGCCGATAATCATCAGCAGACCCAGCATCGGGATATACATATAACGATTCGCCATTCCCTGTGCCCCGGCCTGAACAAGCCCTATCACGGGGACAAGTGTCCCCACGTACCATAGCCACCCGACCGCCGTGTATTTTCTTCGCCGACCCGCGTAAATGAAGGCCGCTGTCAGCAGTATAAACAGTATTATGCATATCACTACAGGAGCATCTGAAAGTATCGCGCGGGGATGCGGATAACATATCGCCAAACCGCTTGGCCATATCATTTTGATAATGTATTTGATGTAAGAAAGAAACATGTTCGCAGCTCGATATTCAAGCGGCAATCTCTCCAGCGTCGGGACTATTTCTCCTCCTCGTTGCGCAATGAAAGTCACTCCACTCAATATGGCCGACATTGCCAACAGGGGGAGCTTTTCTACTATCAGCCATACAGCCGACTTTTGATTCGTTTTACTATTATTTGCTTCTGCCTGATGTCCCCATCGAAACCGTTCTAACGGCCAGTAATCCAGCAATAGCATCGCAAAAGGCAGCGTTACAACCACCGGCTTGGTCATAATACAAAGACCGAATATCGCTAACACTAACAGATACCGGCTTAATCGAGGCACTCTTGCGTAGCGAATATACGCCGCCATTGTCAGCAGCCAGAACAGCCCGCTCAGAACCGTCTTTCGCTCCGCCGCCCACGCCACCGATTCTACCTGGACCGGGTGCAGCGCAAATACAGCCGCCACAAATGCACTGGGCCAGATTGCTCCTGCCTGCGGTGAGTTTGTCGAAGCCGTCAAATTATTGAGAATCCAGAAAAGAAGCAGGGCGTTGACAATATGAATCGCAACGCTGACTAAGTGATGACCTGTTGGGTTCAACCCGAAAAGCTGACAATCCAGCATATGGCTCAGCCATGTCAACGGATGCCAGTTTACCGCGTATGGCGTTGTTAATGCCCATTTAACCGACTGTGGTGATATCCCGCCCGTTACGTTGGGATTTTCTGTTATATAGGAAGCATCATCATAGCTTACAAATCCGTTGTGCCGTATCGGTTCGTATGCGACAAGCGTCGTTATCACAATCGCCGCGATTATAAATAAGAAAATGTGTTTTTGGCTTAATCTCATTTATTTCTCACGATATGGCTGTCCCGCCTCGTAAAGCTTTATTCGATTTTCAATCGCGTCTGCTAAATCATTCTGCCCGGTTTCTCGCGCGAGCTTCAATGCTTTTTCGGCTGTTGCCTTTGCTTCAGCGAATCTGCTTGCCGTTGCGTATGCGGCCCCCAAAGTATCCATAAATGCGGGATCTGCGTATTTTGTCAGTTCACAGGCGCGCTGGGCATATACAATTGCCTGATTGGCGTTCTCAGCGGACGCTTTACCCCGGACGGCGAGAAACCAGCCGGCTTTGTCGAGGGCATCTATATTGTCGGGATTCAACTCTATGGCTCTGGTCCAGTTTTGGATTGCCGGTTCATATTTGCCGAGCTGGCTGTATGCCGTGCCGAGATTTTCATATACCACGGACTGGTCTGCCTTTATTCGCAATGATTCATTGAATTGTCCGATTGAATCATCGGTTTTTCCCGCCGCCAGCAGGATGATTCCCATTTTATTATGGGTGTCGGCGTCGTATGGATTTAATTCCAATGATTTATTGAAGTATTTTATTGAATCATTATATTTTTCTTGTATACCGAGCGCCATTGCGAGATTGTAGTAAATCTCTGCGGTTCCATAATTGCGTTTTATAAGCTTTTCATATAGAGAGATTGCCTCGTTGTACTTTCCTTCTTTCATATATATTCTGGCTAAGTGGGGCAGAACCGGGTCAAACTCAGGGTCTATACGAAGAGCATTGTTAAAATGCCGCTCCGCCTCACTGATACGGTCCTCATTGAACAAGGCGCATCCATAGCTGTTTTCCGCACCTGCGTTGTTTTCTGTAACGCTTAAGGTATATTCAAAAAGCGAGATACTGTTCCGCCAGTGCCGCACCTGCATTTGGGTAAGTATGAGCAAACTCAGTATCGCTGTCACGCCCGTTATAGCCGCAATGGTTTTTAATTGAGGTAGCTTCCCGATTAGCTCTTTGCCTGCCATGGCAATGATAATAAGCAGGCCCAGCATTGGCAGGTACATATAACGGTTGGCCATCGCCTGTTCCCCGACCTGGACCAGCCCTATCATAGGGACAAGTGTGCCCGCAAACCACAGCCAGCCGACGGCTATATATTTTTTGCGACGCCCAATATATATGCTTATGGCTGATATCATGATGAATATAAAAGCACAAAACACCGTTGTAGTGTTTAATAAGTTCAAATGCGAAGGCGGATAGAAAACAGCCAGGTCGCTGGGCCATACCAGTTTGCCGATGTATTTTACATAAGAGACGAACGCATTGGCTATTCGGCTGTCTAATGGAACTTTATCTAACGTGCTTATCGCGTCTCCGGATTGCTGCGCGATAACTGTTAGAACGCCCAGAATTGCCGATATTGCCAGTAAAGGTATTTTTTCTGCCGTTAGCCATCCAATTGATTTTTGGTCTGGTCTGCTCCTCGCCTTTTTGTTGTGCTGATGTCCCCATCTAATCCTGTCTAATGGCCAGTAGTCCAGCAGGAGCAATACTAAAGGCAATGTAATGACTATCGGCTTGGTCATAATACAAAGACCGAATACTAATAACACCACAAGATATCGGCCAAATCTAGGTTTTCTGGCGTAATGAATATATGCCGCCATTGTCAGAAACCAGAATAAACCGCTTAAAACCGTTTTTCGCTCAGCTGCCCACGCCACTGATTCCACCTGCATGGGGTGCAGCGCAAATACCGCCGCCACAAATGCACTCGGCCAGATTGCTCCTGCCTGCGGTGAGTTTGCCGGCACTGAGCTTTGTCGAAGTGTCGAAGCCGTTAAATTATTGAGAATCCACAAAACAAGCAGGGCGTTAACGATATGAATCCCAACGCTGACTAAATGATGTCCCTGCGGGTTCAGCCCGAAAAGTTCGTAATCAAGCATATGACTGATTGTCGTCAGCGGATGCCACATGTAAAAATGCGGCTTCGTAAATGCCTGGCCCAACGAGGCCCATGTTATCCCTGATTTTACCTGCGCGTTGTCAAAAATATAGCTGTCATCGTCATAGTTGATAAAGTAGTTGTGTCGAATCGGCTCGTATGCGACAAGCGTGGCGACAACTATACCAACATATACAAATATGCTTATGTGCTTTTGTTGGTGTTCCAAAGTCACTGTAATGCGGCCCAATTTTTATTATCGCGAACCTGATTTGCGGACGCTCTCTTTTATCCGCTGTATATGGCCTCTGCCCAACCCCTTGACCTCGCAGCCAAGCGCAAAGTATTGCTTTATCTGCTCATCGCTCAGTATCCCGAAGCAGTCGATTATCGCTATCGGCCCGCCAGCGCAATCCACTATTTTCTTCGGCTCAAGGTTCAGATACTGCTGATGAGGCACCGCTAATATCAAAGCCCCGACGCCCTTAATCGCCGCCGAAAGGTCATTTTGAACTCGGATATTTACCAAATCTTCCTGGTTACGGAAAAATCTCGCCCACGAATGACCCGGCGCAGGATATACGTCCTGCTGCTCTAATTCATACCAGTGCTCCACGTATGGGTCGTGAACTTTCATCTCCGCTCCCATCTCCGTCAGTTTCCGCACGACAATTTCCGAGCCGCTGTATCGTGTGTCCCCGACGTCCTGCCTGTAGCTCGCCCCGCACAACAGCACCTTCGCGCCGGCGACCATTTTGCCCATATTGCGAAGCGCATCGCGGGTCAGCTCCGCCACGTGCAGGCCGCGTGTATCGTTGACGTCAATCGCCGTCGTTGACATTTTGAAAATGTCGTCTTCAAATCCGAGAATATGCTTATACGCCCAGTATCCCAAACCGCCGTCCTTAGGCAGACAATACCCGCCTATGCCCGGTCCGGGGAATATCATATTGTTGTGCGTAGGCCTCATCTTTATCGCATTGATGACCTTAATCAGGTCAACGCCGTTTCGCTCCGCGAACAAGCTCCACTCATCCAAAAACGCTAACGTCGTCGCCCTGAAAGAATTCTCAACAATCTTCGTCGTCTCCGATTCGATGGGCCTGTCCATCACAGTCAGCGGGAAATCCTTGGTATTCAAAACCTCGTGCAGGAATTTCTCGACCCGCCTCCTCGCATCCTCGTTGCATCCCGAACAAACCCGCCAGAAATCCCGGATTGACGAAACATAATGTTTCCCAGGCATAACCCGCTCGAAACTGTGCGCGAGCAATGGCTCCGATTTTATCCCGCGGGCGGCAAATGCCTTTTTCATAATGGGCCACGCGATAAACTCCGTCGTTCCCGGTGCAACCGTCGTCTCAATCAGCGTAAGACAATTCGCCTGCACTCTGTCGGCTATCGTCTTCATCGTCGCCTCAAGAGCGGCCATTTCGACAACGCCGGTCCGCATATTGCCTAATTCCTGCTTGCTGTAGTCGCACTGCACGTCAACAACCACACAGTCCGCTAATTTCAGGCAGTCGCTGTTATACGTCGCGATGAGCGTTTTCTTTTCCAGCACGCACCGCTTTATCATCGGGTCAACTTCCGGGTCCTCCGCCTTGACCGGCGAGCGGCCCTCGTTGAGCATCGGGATTTTCCAGTAACTCCGCGTGCTCGGCCTTTGGCAGCCGATGACGAATTTGCTGGGTTTGCCCGGCCTGCCCTGAGCGGAGTCGAAGGGCTTCTTATCGACGGTATCCGCTATTATGGCCGCCATCACTGCCCCGACGAACCCTACTCCCATTACCACGACGATTTCCTTGCCTTCCTTGCGTGCCGCCTCCGCCAGCGATTCCACTCGTTTGAGCTCTTTTGAATATTCTTCCTGGCCTGGCAGTTGAAATTTTTCACCTTCAGGGTTCATCGAATAGTCAGACATTCATAACTCCTTTCCTATAAGTTGTAGTTCGTACCAAACTTACCCTGGATTTTACGCAGATTCTCCCCCTATGGCAAGCTTTTCTCGTAGCGTAGCGAAGACCCCCCGCGTCTCGTTTTGCAAAGCAAAACGGCGGGGGGCCTGCCTCCATAGTGCGAAGTGCGACGGAGGGTCATTCCTGCGCAGGCAGGAATCCACGTTTCTCCACCGCCCTGTCCGGCGTAGTCCCCTCCATAAATAAGGTTTGGGACGAAGACGGAAGGCAGGGGAAAGAGAAAAAAGGTGAAGAGGGAACAGGGAGCTTTTCAATCCCTGAATTTCCTGATTATCACCGCACCTGAAATCATTCCTTTGCTCCGGCTTTTTCAAGCAATTTCACGACCTCTGGGTGCTCCTTACGCTTTGCAATCCCTAACGCTGTTGTTCCATCTTTGGCTTTTGCATTTACATCGGCCTTCGCCGCCAAGAGGAGTTTGACAACCTCCTCATGGCCCTCCCTCGACGCCATCCACAGAGCGGTCGCGCCGTCGATTGTATCCTTCACATTTACATCGGCCCCCTTCCCCAGCAGGAGTCCGACAGTTTTCGCATGTCCCCCCTTCGACGCCGCCCATAGGGCAGTTATGCCGTCGGTTGTCCTCTTCACATTAACATCAGCGCCTTTCTCCAGCAGTAGGTTGGCAACCTCCGAATGGCCCTCGTTCGCCGCCACCCACAGGGCAGTTGCGCCGTCGGTTGTAACGATATTGACATCGGCCCCCTTTCCCAGCAGGAATTTGACAACCTCCGCATGGCCGTACTTCGATGCCCACATCAATGCTGTTTCACCATTAGTGGAACTCTTTGCGTTGATCTCGGCACCGTCAGCCAGGGCGGCTCTTACCGCCTGTATGTTGTCCTCCTTTGCGGCTCTAATCAGTTGAGCATTATTGCCTGATACACCCGAATCGGCAAAGCAAGCGGTTGCAAAAGAAATATACACTATCAAAAACAGGATTCGTTTCATAAAACTCTCCTTAATCTGGTATTTCCCATATTTATCCGCCGCATGCCGTTTGGCATCCCTTACGGGAGGCGGATTAAACGCTCGGCTATACAACCAGGCCTTCCAATTCAACGTCTTTTGTTAAACCATAATCCGCCTGTCCCTTTTGCCCCCGGCGGTTCGACTTAACTCACCGGAGCCCAAAGGCGATTTTGATTATACTCTTTTGCCCAGGGCCAGACAATGGCCTTGAGAGGCAAACAGGTGCCAACTAATCTTCACCCTGCGAAGCGGGGGAGTCGTTTTTTAACCCTGTTAGAAAGAACGACAATTCTAACAGGTAAACTTGGCCTGCCCCGTTAGAAAGAAAACGAAGTTTTTCTAACGGGGTCATAAAACTATGATTCCTTACAAATAAAAAAAGCCAGATTCTTAACCTAAGAGCCTGGCTTCGGAGGAGGGTGATGAAAAGCTTATTAAAATTACTGTCTTATCTACGATTCCATTATCGTCCTCAAGTAATCACTAATATAAACGTCGGGACATAGAACTTATATTGGGAATTTGCTTAATACCACTTAGGCGATTGCTTAGGGGGCAATGCAAAAAATTCTCTGTGTCCTCTGTGAACTCTTGCCGAAAGGCATCCCTTACGGGAGTGGCTAAATAAAAATGTTACTTGCTCTGTGGCCTGGATTTGCGGACTTGCTCTTTTATCCTCTGTATATGTCCTCTGCCAAGGCCTTTGACCTCGCAACCAAGTTCGAAATACCGCCGAATCTTGTCGTCGTCTAAAATCCCGAAGCAGTCAACTATCGCGAACGGCCCGCCTGCCCATTCGACGAACTGTTTTGGCTCAATGCCCAGGTACTGTTTATGCGGCACAGCCAAAATCACCGCCTCGACTCCCTTCATCGCCGCCGGCAAATCCTGCTGCACCCGGATATTTACCAAATCCTCCTGCTTATGGAAGAATCTCGCCCACGACTGTCCCGGCGCGGGGAATGTGTCCTGCTGCTCTAATTCATACCAGTGCTCAACGTAGGGGTCATGAACGGACATCTCCGCACCCATCTCCGTCAGTTTCCGCACGACGATTTCCGAGCCGCTGTACCGCGTGTCGCCGACGTCCTGACGATAGCTCGCCCCGCATAGCAGCACCCTCGCGTTGGCGACCATTTTGCCCATATTCCGAAGCGCATTGCGCGTCAGTTCCGCGACGTGCAGCGACCGCGTATCATTAATATCAATCGCCATCGTCGTCATCTTGAATATATCATCCTCGTATCCAAGAATATGCTTATACGCCCAGAACCCCAGCCCGCCGTCTTTAGGCAGACAATATCCGCCCACGCCCGGCCCGGGGAATATCATATTATTATGCGTAGGCCTCATCTTGATGGCCTTGATTACCTTAATCAAATCAACCCCGTTGCGTTCCGCGAACAAACTCCACTCATCCAGGAACGCCAGCATCGTCGCCCGAAACGAATTTTCAATAATCTTGCTTGTCTCCGATTCGATTGGGCGGTCCATCACCGTCAGCGGAAATTGCTCTGTGTTCAGCACCTCACGCAAAAACTTTTCCACCCGCTGCTTCGCCTCATCGTTGCAACCGGAGCATACTCTCCAAATATCGCGAATCGACGAGACATAATTTTTCCCCGGCATCACCCGCTCATAACTATGCGCCAGCAATGGCTCCGCCTTTAATCCTCTGGCTGCGAATGCCCGCTTCATTATCGGCCAGCCGATATACTCCGTCGTTCCCGGCGCAACCGTCGTCTCTATCAGCGTCAGGCATTTTTCCCCGACCTTACTTCCTATTGTCTTTATCACCGCCTCAAGCGCCGCCATCTCGACGTTGCCCGTCCGCATATTGCCCAGGTCCTGCTTGGTATAATCGCACTGCACGTCAACAACCACGCAGTCCGCCAGCTTGAGGCAATCATTATTATATGTCGCCGTCAGCGTTTTCTTTTCCGTGACGCATCGCCTTATCATCGGCGCGACTTCCGGGTCCTCCGCCTTGACTGGCGACTGTCCCTCGTTGACCATCATTATCTTCCAGTAGCTTCTATCGCTCGGCAAATCGCATCCGATGACAAACTTATTCGGCTTGCCCGGCCTGCCCTGAGCGGAGTCGAAGGGCTTCTTGTCGTTCGTGTCGGCTATTATCGCCGCCATCACCGCCCCGACGAATCCCACTCCCATCACCACGACCACTTCTTTGCCCTGCTTGTGTGCCGCCTCCGCCAGAGTTTCCACGCGTTTGAATTCCTGCGCGTAATCTTTCTGTCCCGGTAGCGCGTATCGTTTGCCTTCTGGACTCACCGAATATTCCGGCATTCACTGTTCCTTTCTGCGTCCCGTGTTTACATATTTAACGTCAATAAACCCCGCAGAGTTTACCGTCAAAACCCCATCAGGCAAGGTTTTTCTGGCCAACAAAAAAGCCCCGTCTTTCAACAGGGCTTTCAATAACTAACCGCTATCCGTTGCTTGCCTCGGCGTAGCTATGGGTGTAGCCGGGCCTGCTATTTCTCATCTTCCTGGTTACTACATTCTGCCAGTCCGCCCGGCTCAGCAGTTTTCCTGTAGCCCAGCGCCTTGATTATCTCCAGTACCTCAGTCCACGTCGGGAATGGCCGGGCGTTCGCCTTTTTGTATTCATTGATGGCCATCAAAAACTCGAACTGCTCATCGGACAGCTGTCCTTCTTCAGCGCTTCTGCGGTCCTCACTGCGACGACGGCCGGGTCCTCTTCGTCTGTCCAGGCCGATTCTCCTGTCGAGGCCTGCTCGCCGGTCGATACCGATTCGCCTGTCAACCACACTGTCTCTGCGGTCATCCTCTGTGTTGCATCCCACGGGCTGTTGTTCTTTATTTAGTTTATTTGTTGCCATTGCATCTCCCTTGTTTATTACCTGCACGCCGTACGCTGTACGCCGTGTCCTGGTTTAACCTAATCCTCAAAAATATCGCCTTCTAAGTCATCCTCGTTTTCTTCATCGAGTCCTAAATCAAAAAAATCATAGTATGTGTCCTGCGATTCGATTACCACGTGTGCCTCATCCACCATATCGTCCGGCACATACACCGCGAAGTGAGTTCCTTCGCCGAACTCATTCTGCCTTTCCTTAACCATCGCCGGGATATCGTTGGTCTTCAGCAGTGTCTCGCAGTCCTTCGCCTCATCCAGCGAGCTTGACGTTGCTACCACGACAAGCTCCTGCATCCCCCGGCTGTGGTTTCGGCCGTTGCCCTTCGGCGCTGAACGCACCGATATCAAATTGCTCGCTTGTGTCGATTGCCCCTTCTGTGCCTTTTTCGTCTTCTTATTCATTATTCCATCTCCCTGTCTTACATCTCGTTTCTTGTAGTATTGCGTAGTTAGTTCGCAGTTCGCACTACGCAGAACTCTCGCTATTTTCTTCGTCAATTACTCACCCCCTGTTTATCAAAAAATCCCATCCTTTTTTAATTGTGCCGCCCTCCCATAACCACTTGTCTAAGCTTGACTTACATCAATATTGACTATTGGCTGTTTATCCGCCGCGCGGTTTGGCGGGTTTATCTGCCTGTGGGGGGATATTGGACATTTATCCGCCGTAGTGCCTGCCCTCCGTAGCATTCGGCGAAGGAGGGGCTATTGGCAGGGGGGTAAAAACGAAAAAGGCCACGCAATGCGTGGCCTTTTTCTGAGTCAATTCATGGTCGCTTATTTCGGTACTACGTTTGTCGCGCAGGGGCCTTTTTTGCCCTGGCCGACCTCGTACTCAACTACCTGACCTTCGCTCAAGCTTGAATACCCGGATGACTTGATTTCCGAGTGATGAACGAACAGGTCTGGGCCGCCGTCGTCAGCTACGATAAACCCGAAACCCTTTTGATCATTGAACCATTTTACTTTACCTGTACTCACTAACATACTCCTTGGCCTTTTAATCGGCCGTCAATCTATAATGCCTCTCACATTTTGTGTTTGGAATATCCTCGAGAAGCGAAAAGATATGCCCTACAAGACATTCATTATACCATATTTTCCCTCTGCTGCACTATAAAATAATAAAAAATTATTCAAATTTCCAAAAAAGAAGGTTTTTACCCGCCGAAGGTGGTTTCTGCATCCGTCGTGCTACGGCCCGTCTTCGTCGAAGGACTACGCCGAGGTCTCCGTTTCACTCCGAAAAGTTTAATCTGGCGAACTCGCCGAAGTATTTCTTGGCCGCCTCGTCATAAGTTTTTGCTGCGTCGATTTCGGAATCGAATCTGCCTAAGTATATTCTTTTTTTCTGATAACTAATGTATGCACGCCAGAGTTGGGACTCTTTGTCAAAACATACGCCGATGAATCGCGAAGATGTTTTACAACGCTTTTTTCCCCTATTCTGCATATTCTGTGAGTGTGTCGCAAATCGCAGGTTTGACCTTCGGTTATCGAGCGCGTTTCTGTTTCTATGGTCAACCAAAATACCATCAGGGGCATTCATAATTTCCCTGTGCATACGCACGGTCTTTGTCTTTTTATTAGGCGATATGACGGTCCTGAGAGCATATATCAGGTTGTCTTCTCCATCTGCATACCATTGGAAATTATTGAGCCGGTAGTAGTCCGCCGGCTCGACAATGGCGAATCTGCCTTCGCCTAAAAAAATCTTCCGAAAGGTGTAGCCGAAGCGGAAAAGGCGATAGGCGAGTAGTGGACAGGTGAAAAGAAAATCGAGCCAATTAGGAACTTTGATTCGGATAGTAGTCATTTTATCTCCTCCTTTTTTTAGCCACTCCCTAAGGGATGCCTTACGGCAAGAGGGCACAGAGTTCACAGAGTTTTTCTGGTTTAATTAAAATCCGAAATGGAACTTCTGTTCCTGATGCCTGCCTTCGTTAAAACTATGGCGGGTAAACCTTGCCCTCCCGGGGCTACAGAGGAACTACGCGCCTCTATATATAGGGTGGGTTTGGGGGTGTTTTAAGGAGTTATGAAACTTTATTTTTATGCCCAAAATCAGTAAGTTCTTGTGGGACAAGGAATAAAAAATTTTTCAAAAATTCTCAGATTTTTTTGGGTATATAGGTAATTTCAAAAAAAAGATTATTCGCCGTACCTCAAAAATCAAGAACCCGGCAATAATAACTGCCCTTGACTCCTATCCGCCTTTAACGGACAATAATCGCATAATTTTTGACGGAGAGGTAAATGGCGAAAGTTGAACTGACGGAGTCCGAATCTTCGGCAACGATACGATGAAAATTATTGAGGTGAAAATATGAACGAGACCAAGTTAAGCCGGGATGCCGTGCTGAAGGAATTAAAAAATCATCTTTCACAATTCGGACGGCTGTACGGAGTTACAAAAATCGGTATTTTCGGCTCCGTGGCACGGGATGAACCGAGTAAAAACAGTGATATCGATGTGGTGGTCGAAATGCGGGAGCCGGATTTGTTTTACATCGTGCATATTAAGGAGACGCTCGAAAAGGATTTTCAGCGTCCCGTCGATGTCATACGCTACCGCGATACGATGAATAAGCGTCTCAAAGCTCGAATCGACAGGGAGGCCCGCTATGCCTGATATGTCGCTTATCCGGGAAAAACTGGAACAGATAGAGGAATCTCTGCTTCGTATTCAAAGACGCTCTTCGAGTATTAAGTCGCCGGATGATTTTACTGCCAATGACGATAATCTCGACAAGCTTGACGCCATCGCTATGATGCTCATTGCCGTGGGCGAGAGTTTCAAGAAAATAGACCTTGAAACCGACGGGAAATGGCTTACAAAATATCCCGAAATCGACTGGCATGGCGTCATTGGGCTTCGAAACGTCCTGGCGCATGACTATTTTGATATTGACGCCGAGGAGATTTACAAAATTTGCCGCAGGGATGTCCCTCAGCTTCTCAAGACCGTGCAGCGTATGCTTAGGGAGATTTGACAATTGTCCCTTCCGCATCCCAAAATCAAAAATCGGAAATCAGCAATCATAAATTGCCAGTCCCCTTCCGTTTCTGTAAGTGGCGATGTATAAAGACGTTAACGCGGTTTTATTGGGGTGTTATTTTCCCGGCTTCCAGCCGGTTTTGCGCATTGTCCCGTAAACGTATGCGTCCGCTCGCTTGCCCTTGAGGCCCTTCTTTTTTGCCTCCGCCTTCAATTTCCGCTCCAGTGCCTTTGGCATTTTGACCTTCACTTTCTACAACTTTTTGCGGTTCTATGGCTTCTAAACTCTATTTTATCGCCCAGCCGTCATTGGCATTGATTATCTCATTAATTTGTTTTATCGCAACCTTCAACAATTGCGATTTCGACGGATTCCAGTCGAACATCGAGTTGCTAAGTGTCCCTATTAATCAGCACCCCAAGCCCTTTAATAAGACCAGTAATTTGGTTTTCAGTGAGTACGTATTTTGGTATATACTCCATTCCCTTCTGTTCTAGCTTCTGATGTGAGCATAGCAAGCATCCTTTGCCATTTCCAAAATTAGATAATATAAATTCTTTTAAGACACTCGGCCCCGAAATTGCGTACGCTGTCCTGAATATGGAAAGGTCGCCAATATAATCATTAACTTCAATCCAACAATGACCGTCCCATATTTCAGGTTTTTCCTTTCCATATTTGCTTTTCTCAGGAATATTATTCTTACATTGAAATACTGTTGTATTTTCAATTTTTAGATCGCCGGCAACAACTATGGCAGGTATGGAGTAAAAATCTCTTAGCCTTGCAGCCCATATAGTACTTATCATAGCGCAGATACCAAATGAATGAGGTATGTTAGTTAATATTTCTTTGGCAGAGGATATTAATATTTGTGGGTTATCAATACGAAACTGGAAATAATTTTCTGCCTCCTTAAGATCGTATGCCGAAGTAATTAGTTGCTTTAAAGTTTCGTCGCGCATTGTATATTTTGTCCTATCCTTGGCAATCTCTTTAAAAGTTTCAAAGTAGAGTGGGCTTTAGCCCACACGGTTTTCTAACACCTTGCGAAAATATTCGTATATTTGCAGAATGGTTTGATACGCCTCTACGAAATCTGATCTTTGATACTTGCGAAATTCATAGACGCCATTAGTAGATATTGCGTGCATTATGTCATCTCTAATTTTTATTGCAGTTTCACATTTTGTCATTAAGTCATCTGGTGGTTTTTCTTTGGGGTCCATGTATTTTGAAGTTGTATTTTCAAGCCGCCTATAAAATCCGGGCACAGAGCGATCTTTCTTTGACTTGTTATTTAGGTTTCTTTTACATTTCTTTTCATTTTCTGAAATGCCATATTTAAGAAATGCTCCATGAACTCCTTCAAGAGCTATGCATGTCATAAGTACGGCTGCAATATAATCTTCTGATAACATTCTAACTTTTGCTTCATAAGCAAACTCATAAAACATAAACTTCTTATGAAAATCAAATGTAGATTGTATTTTCTCTAATATTTCGGGAGACAAGTCCTTAATTTTAAGGTTTGGGATGATAACGCAGTTACCTGAAAGGGAAGGCTTTTTGTTAATCAGGTTATCCACATCTCAACCTGTTAGAATGTAGCCTTTAGGACAATGATATATGATTTTCCATTCGCACGCTTCAGAAAACTCCATATCTTTCAGTG
>Ga0187870_1001414_pt1 | contig 22227 bp, 25 predicted proteins | sample June2016WEW_13_1_3_FD_132974 | JGI IMG/M metagenome (GOLD analysis project Ga0187870, IMG submission 132974) | Peatland microbial communities from SPRUCE experiment site at the Marcell Experimental Forest, Minnesota, USA - June2016WEW_13_150 | ecosystem: Environmental > Terrestrial > Soil >... | reverse complement strand
GCCGTTCGCGCCTCGTTGAAATAATACGCCTCGTCCTTGACCAGTGCTTTTTCTTTTGGCTGCGACTGGTCTTCGGACTCATCGCCGAACTCGAGATTGACAAACCGGCTCATGGTGTCATTTGCCGCCGCCACAGCCACCGTTGGGAAAGTTTTCCGACAAAATCTTTTTCGGGAACCAATGCCAACTGCAACATTATGGATGAAATGCGATCTTCGTTGCCGGCTCCGCTTATACTATAACTTGGCCAAACGAACCAATTTTTTTCGGGCACGGCCACTTCACCGGATTGTGGCATGTGCGGCAGGAGGGGATGCTGAATGCCGTTCACGGTGAACACATTGGTGGAAAACGTCACCCGGTCTCCAGCCATGGCCAGCACCGGGCCAAATCCCATGCCGGACCGCACATAGACGGTCCCATGCCCCCCGCCAGTGTCCCATGAACTGCTGCCGCTTCCAAGTTTGTAGCCGATCCAGTCGCCGCGCCGAATGGCGGCGACCGGAAATTGTCGCTGCACGACATACACCCGTCCGTCGTCGCGGAGCGGTAGCCACCGGCGTTGCAACATGCCGTTCCGGATTGGCAGATAGATGAGCAGTCCGATGGCCACCAAGGCCAGCAGAGTTAAAACCACCCGGGAACGCAGGTTCTCCTGCTGCAACAACGGGCTGCAATAATATACAAAGCTGATGGTGTGAGCCGAAAGCAGCAGCCCAAAAGCAAAATTGCCGGCCGAATACCCGAAACCCACCACGTAGAAAAGCATCAACAGCCCGCAGCCCAGCAAAGCGGCCACGCCCCAGAGTCTCGGTCCCCGGATGTAAACGCCCAGGCCCGGCACCACAAAACTGGCCGACGCTCCGGCGAAGGTCATGCCCCGTGGCAAATGGATGCGATCCAGCCAGAACCGCCGCCGGATGGCGTTGGCGAAATAGAAGACCGGGCTGAACCACCGCGCCCGGGGCGGGTAGTATTCCGGATGCACGGTTTCGATGTTCGGTCTGGCCACTTCGATTTACGATTTACGATTTACGATTTACGATTTACGAGTCCCGGTTCGCGCATAAATCCGAAATCGTAAATCGTCAATCTTCCGCTAATGCCGCTGCTCGATTTTGAACTGCACCTGCTCGTCCGGTTCATAAAACTCGCTGGTCTCGCGCTGCGACTTGATTTCCCCGACCACCTGCTCGAAGATTTTCATCGCTTCCAGGCAGCTTTTGCCTTTGTAGCCTTTGACATGCACCTCGACGCTGCCGTCGGGGGCTATCGTGATTTCAAATTCGCGTTGGGGCATAAGATTTTTCAAAAACATCCAACATCCAACATCGAACAACCAACAACCAATTGATCGCGCGGGCGCAATGGCATTGGATGTTGAATGTTGAGCGTTCGATGTTGGATGTTCTCTTCATTAAATTCACCCGTCCCAATGCCGGACTTTGAGCCGGATGGCGTTGTTCTCGTCCACTTCCTCCTCCACGACTAGGAACTGGCGGGCGTGAATCTCATCCAGCAGGCGCCGGTGGACATATTTTTGCACGACGCGCTGGCTCAGTTCCTCGCCGATGGCCCGCAATTCCTCGTCCGAATGGCCCGGCCCGGTCACGCAAATCGAGGCCCTGCCGCGCGCGTCCCGCGAGAACGTCACGGTCACGCTGCCGCGCGTGACCTTGATGCTTTGATCACGGCCTAACTGATTGGTGACGATTTCACTTTGTTCGATCTCGAGCGAGACCCGGCGTTCCCCGGTTTCAGAAACCGTGGCGGCCTGGTGTTCTTTGATGCCCTCTTCGACGATGGTATAGCCGAGCGAGGCCGCCGCCGCTGTCACGGCCGCGCTGAACGCCGGCCACGCGGCAATCACCACCGGAGTCAATATGCACACGCAACTCATAACCTTAATATTTCAAGTTCGTGTCCGGAGCTCGTGGTGCCGGACGATTGATCGGTTTCATTCCATTCCGAAGTTTCGACCGGGCTGCGCGCAATTCGTCACGCGACAAGGGGGAATGCGACAATCGTTTTTTTCGTTCCGCCTGCGCCCGGCGAAATTTCAAAAAGGCCCACGCCAGACCCAGAATGCCGATGCCCGGCAACGCCTCCAGAAAATACTCCTGCATCCCGAACTCACGCAGAATCGCACTGATGATGACCCCCGAAATCAACAGGCCGAAGAAGGCCAGGATGGTGGACAGGAAAAGCGCCCCGTAACGGCGATCCTTGAAGTTGTCGTACAAATTGTTCCAAAAAGAGTTCATTTCGTCTGTAATTCGGATTTTACGTCTTCGCTAATGTCATAATTCCATTCGCCGCACTTCCTGCTCGATTTTGACGGGCTGGGCGGTGCTGGCGTTGCGCGCCCGGCCGGCGGCCCACGCGCGCTGGGCGCTGACTTTTTCGATCATGGTCTTGGCCATCGGCACGGTTTGGCCCAGCGCGGTCAACACATGCTCCGTCGTCAGCTCCTGTTTGGCGTAAAAAGCGTCATAGAGCGCGCTGATGATGGCCTCCTCGATTTCCGCGCCGCTGAAATCCCTGCTCGCCTCCACCAGCTTGGGGAGGTCGAAATTTTTCGGGTCGCGGCCGCGCTTGGCCAGATGAATCCGGAAAATTTCCCCGCGCTCATCGCCAATCGGCAGATCCACGTAGAAAATTTCGTCCAGGCGTCCTTTGCGCAGCAGTTCCGGCGGGAGTTGCGAAACGTCGTTGGCGGTCGTCACCACGAACACCGGCGCGCTTTTTTCCGAAAGCCAGGTGAGAAACGTGCCAAAGACGCGCGCGGTCGTGCCGCCGTCGGTCGCCCCGGAGCTTTGCGAACCGACAAACGCCTTGTCAATTTCGTCCACCCACAGCACCGCCGGGGCGACCGATTCGGCCACGGCGATGGCCTGGCGCACGTTTTCCTCCGACGACCCCACGAGGCTGCCGAACATCCGGCCCATGTCGAATCGCAGCAGTGGCAGTTGCCAGAGCCGCGAAACCGCCTTGGCGCAAAGGCTCTTGCCGCAGCCTTGCACGCCGAGCAGCAAAATCCCCTTTGGCGCGGGCAGCCCGAACGCGCGGGCCTCGTCGGTGAACGCCACCGCGCGCTTGTTCAGCCAGTCCTTGAGCACCGCCAGGCCGCCGACGTTGGAGAAATCCTCGTTCGCTGCGTAATACTCCAGCAGCCCGCTTTTGCGGATGATTTGTTGTTTTTCGGCAAAGACCTCGTTTACATCCTCACCGCTCAACCGGCCGCCTTGGACGATGATTTTGGCAAACACATTCTCCGCTTCTCCCAGCGTCAGACCCATCGCTGCCTGGAGCAGCCGCTCCCGACCTTCGCCGTCAAGATCAACTTGGATCTGTTTCCGGTCGCTGACCTCGGCAATGATTTTGTCGAGCATTTCGCCAAGTTCCTCCTTGGTCGGCTGCGGGAAATTGATGACCGTGATTTCCTTGTCCAGTTCCGCTGGAATTTCCATCACCGGCGAAATCAGCACGATGGTCTTGAAGCTGTTCTTCAGGTGCAGCGCGATGTCCTTGAGCTTCCGGATGATGGCGAAATTGTTTTTGGTCAGGAACGGATGAAAATCCTTGAAGATGAAAATCGCCGGTTCAACCTGTTCGATCACCTGATCCAGCGCCGCGAGCGGGTCCTTGGTGGAGGCGTTGCGGTTTTTTTGCGATTGGATGGACGTGCCGGCGGGGACGATGCCGTTGCTGAAGGTCCACTCGAAGACCTTCTTCTGGCGTTTCTGGGCAATTTCGACGACCACGTTTTGCACGCGCATTTCCTCGTTCGAAATGACGTAAAGAATGGGATAACGCGCGCGGATGAGGGTTTCGAGTTCAGTTTGAAAGTTCATGATTTTGGTGATGGGGTACTTGCCGCGCCGGAGCGAAGCAAAGGCGGGCGGGTGACACGTGACGAGATGTGCTCGTCATCGGGATTCAATTTATGTAACAGCCCGGCGAAGGCCGGGGTCAGGTTGTGGACCAGAATCTGTCCGTCCGGCAAAATCAAGAGTTCGCTCACTTGGTTTTTGCCGGGTGATGCACAACCTTTTTTGGCGCGATGCTTTTTCATGGAACCAAATTCAAACCCAGGCGCAGTGCCAGGTCAACTGCCCGCGTACTTTCCGGCCTTGAGACCGTCCGTCGCAATTCAGCGTGCCGCGCCGCCTGCCATGCCGGCCAGAAGCCGGAGCGTAGGTTCACTTTGACATCCGGCAGGTTTGCGGCCAGCCACTCCGCCACTGGACGCCAGCAACACTCGACATGCCCCGGCATGAGCAGATGACGGACGATCAATTCACTGTGTTCATTGGCCCAGCGCAGATTTTCTTCGACCACCCGGACATAATCCGAAACTTTTGCCAGCCGCTGGGCACAAACATCATTGCCAAACTTGAAATCCGCCAGCCAGATATCAAACATGCCGTCGAGCAGTTCGCGCGCCTGCGCCGACCCGTGCGCGTTGGTCTTCCAAACCAGTTTGGCCGTTTCCGGCAGCAGCGACACAAATTCGAGCGCGGCCGGCAAATGAATGGTCGGTTCGCCGCCCAATACCATGATGGTTCGCGCGCCGTTCTGCAAAGCGGCTTCGGCTTTTACCGCCATCGCGCGCGCGTCAAAGCCCGCGCCCGCCCGCGGATTCCAACTGGACGCGCCGGTGATGCAAAAGTCGCAGCGCAAATCGCATCCGCTCAACGCGATGGCGAACGTCGGGATCAATTCCAACTCATCGGAAACTTCAGTTTGCGCGCAGAAAAAACGCGCCTCGGCGCCGGCATGGCACAAGCCGTTTTCACCCGCCAGCCGGTTGACGCCGCAGTCGTGCGCGCAAAGCCGGCAATCGGCCAGCATCGCCCGGGCGGTCCTTGCCCGCTCGCGCGCCATTGCCGAACGTCCCGAAGCGTTCCGGCGTTGGATGATGGGTTCGGCGCAAATCATAATTCCAGCCGGGCCATGCGTTCGGACCGGATTTGTTGAGGGGTTTTCCCCATGAGAAGTTTTGTGCGCACGGCCAGCCAGAGCCATCCGGCCAGGCCGCCACACCACATTGCCAGCATCAGGAACCAGCCTGAGCAGAAGAACAGGATGAGTGAGTTGATGATGGCGATTAAAATCGCCGCCTGGCGCACGGAGATTTCCCCGATGCCGAGCAGGATCAGGCGTTCGTTGCGATACATCCAGTCACACGCCACCAGCAGGGCGAAAATCATTGCTGCGCTGCCCACCACGCCACATGGCATTCCCGGCTTGAGCAGCGAAATGAACAGCCCGCCCGCCAAGGCGCCCAACAGGCAATAACCCCAGAATCCGCGCGCGGACCAGTTCTTTCCCAAAACGGAAACAAGCGTCGCGAGCCAGAACAGGCTTATGGCCCAATCCAAAGGACCGGCCGGCAGAAAGGCGTAGGTTATGACGCGCCAGACCTGCCCTTTCCAGACTAGTGCCGGCGTCAAAGCGAGCCAGCCGTAAAGGTCAAAAAGTTGTGCGCGAAGGCCGATCCAGGCCACCGGGAAACCGAGCACGAAGACCAGCAGAAAAAGGCGCATTCCCCACGGCAGCGACAGGAAAAAGTTTCGGAAAAGGTTTTTCATGGATGGGTTCCTCCAAACAAGCGCTTCCACCATGACGTTTTTGGTCTGGGTGCCCCGCCGGTGGATTTTTGGAGTCGTTGGACAATGGCCGGCGGCACGGTGGTGTGTGCCGCGTCGTAGCGCAGCATCTCTTCGGCGTTCGCAAATTCGCGCGCGGATTGCTGTTGCGCCTGCTGCTCGGTCCCGACCTGTCGGGACTGTTGCTGTTGTTCCTCGGAAAGTTTGGTCTGTTGTTTCATGTTTGGCCTCCTCAGGCGGTTTTCTCAAATAGAGCGGCAAAATATTTGCGGGCGCGATGCAGTTTCCCGCGCACCGCGTCGGGGGATTGCCCGACCAGCGCGCCCACCTGCTCGTAACTCAATTCCTCGTCGGCCACGAGCAGCAACAGAAGCCGGTATTCGTCCGGCAGACCATCGAGCGTTTTCTGGATTCGCTGGCCCAGTTCCTTGATTTCCAGGACGCGCAAAGGCGAATCGGTTCTGGCCGCGGCGTTTTCCCACACGGCGTCGTCCGCGTTGGAAAACACGTGGCGGTCATGCCAGGCTTGACGGAGGTTCTGGCAATGATTGATGGCGATGCGGTAAAGCCACGTGCGCAGGGACGCCTCGCCGCGGAATTGATCCAGCTTGCGGAATGCCTTCAGGAAAACGTCATGCGTGGCGTCCTCGGCCTTTTGCGGGTCGCCGAGAAAACGCAAGGCGAGATAATAAATCGCGCGGCTGTTTTCAGCATAGAGACTGGAAAATTCCGAAGACGCCAAATCGGCTGGCGACTCTTCCGCGAACTCACATCCTGCGGCCGGCTCGTTCATGAGTGTCTTCACTGCCAATTAGACAATGCTTACCTGTCAATGTCACGCTGGCATCATGGAAAAAGGAGCGCGGGGCGCATACCGGGCACTGTCGCTGGAGCGCGAGTTGTCCCAACTCGCAGCGGCCAGGGTGCCATGCGAGCCTCAAAGATATTCCAGCGTGCAAGACGTTTTTCGAGTGCTGCGGCTTGGGACAAGCCGCGCCCCTCTTTCACCCGTAACGATACGGCTTGGCCATCGTAAACGTGTTCGGCAAATGCCGGACTTCATGCACTTTGCCGTCCGCCAGCAGCACCTCGACAATATCGAACCGGATTTTTACCGCCGGATTTTTCAGCAGGCGCAAATAATCCAGTGCGGTTTGTGAAAGCAATCGCCGCTTGCGCGCGTTGACCGCCGCCGCCGGGCGCGTCCAATCCTCGGATGACCGCGTTTTGACCTCGACGAATGCCAGACAATCATCGTCACGAAAGACCAGATCAATTTCACCGCGCTTCGAACGAAAATTGGCCGTGAGAAACTTCAGTCCCTGCTGCTGCAAATGACGTTTTGCCGCGTGCTCGCCCAGTTCACCGCGTCGCAAATGCTCCGGCTTGGCCTTGCCGGCAAGTCGGCTTTTCAATTTTTCCAGAAGATTCATGCCATCGTCCTCGTTCTCGTCCTCGATTTTATCCCTTCGATTACGAGAACGAGGACGACGAGGAGGAATTTTATGTTGTCAAAAAAGTTCACGTTGAACCGGCCTCAACGGCGCGAAGCTGCGCCGATGGATGGGGCACGGGCCGTGCACCGCGATCGCCGCCAGATGTTGCGCCGTGCCGTAGCCTTTGTGCTCGGCAAATCCGTATTTTGGCCATTGCCGGTCAAACTCCAGCATGAGCCGGTCACGCGCGACCTTGGCCAGCACACTCGCGGCGGCGATGGAATAGCTGCGCGCGTCACCTTGCACAATCGCCGTTTGCGGCATCGCCATGGTCTTGACGGGCCGGCCGTCCACGAGCGCGTGTTCAGGCGCGGGCTGCAATTGCGCGAGGGCGTCGTTCATGGCGCGATGCGTGGCGCGCAGGATGTTGATGGCGTCAATTTGTCCGGCGCCAACCTGCGCGATGGCAAATTGCACTTCGGTGCACGCGGTAAGAAAGGCAAAGAATTTCTCGCGTTGCACGGCCGTGAGCTGCTTGGAATCGTTCAAGTCCTCGAGTTCATGCGGGAGGCCAGATTCCGCCCATTTGGCCGGTAGAATGACTGCGGCGGCGACAACTGGCCCGGCCAGCGGACCGCGACCCGCTTCATCCACGCCCGCGACCCGGGCCACGCCCTGGGCCCACAGCACGCGCTCGAATTCAAAGCGGTCGATCGGGTTTAAGCGGGCCATGATGTTTATTTGGTTTTAAATTGTATGGCTGTCGCTGAGCCTAGCGCGTTTTGCGGAGTTGTCAGCCTTGATTTTTTAAGCGCCGTAGGCGCGGCATATTTGTAGAAAATCACCGCAAAAAATAATTCAGCTCCGTTAGGAGCGACATCAAGAAATATGCCGCTCCTGACGGAGCTTGGAACCATCACCAGACAAATCTACACAGATGCCGCGCCTACGGCGCTACGCAACGCGATCCGCTCCTTATGCGAAAATCCGTGGTTCATCCGCGTATAGCCGCGTAAAGCTACGCCACGCGGCCACGCGGCTTTACGCCGTGTTTCATCCATCCTTTCCACCCTCCGCAGTACCTGCTACGGAGGACGGGCGCAGTGTTGCTACGGAGGACGGGTCTGTGGCTAAAATGACGGCATGAAAATCGAATCCCTCCACATCGGCATGCGGGTGCGGCACCAGCAATACGGCACCGGCGTTGTCAAGGCTTTGAACGAACTCACTGCGGAAATTCAATTTGACGGCGGCGAAAAGCGCACCGTCGCGCCGGATGCCGCCGGCCTCGAACTCGCCGAACCGCAAACCGCCGTCAGCGGCCTGAACCTTCCGCTCAGACAATTTATCGAGCAAACCGTGGATGCCGCCGTGGTCAGGCTCGGTCTGGAAAAACCGGATGCCGTGATTGAAAAACTCGGCGTCCGCTGGCATGGCGGCAAGGTGGTCATGCATCCCGCCGACCCGGCATTGCAAGCCAAGGAAGTGCCGCTCGAAGCCTTCTTTCACAAAATCGTGATGGTGCGGAACAACCTGCGCGTGCTGGAACAGAAAATCAACGCGCACGAAAAGCTGACCGACGGCGAAAAGGTGGAAATGCAGCAATACATCACCCGCAGCTACGGTTCCATGACCACGTTCAACATCCTGTTCAAGGAAAAGGAAGACCAGTTTTGATTGGCTGTTTCACGGATAAAATAGCGGACTGTTACTGACGCGCACGTGAAATTCAAGGGCCCCTGGCGGGCGCGAGCGCACGCGGAGCGTGCGCCGCGCCCGTCAGGGTGGCTTGAAGATGAATTATGTCCTTGTGAACCCCCTTGAAAATGCCGTACCCGAACGCCGTTTTAATGTCGAATGGTGAACAAGTTGTTGATTGCTTGTAAACAGGATGTGAATCGGGGCGGGCAAGTTTACCTTGCATTTGTGGGCTTTTAAATAAAAATGACAGTTGTTCGGTGGTGGATAGGAAAAATCGGAGAACATTTGTGTCATCATCAAATTTTAAAGGGAAAGATGGGTGGGAGAAGTGGTTGAACATGGGCATGGCTGAGTAATTAAAGGCACAATTAATGCTAGATAAAATCGAAAAAGCCTTGATAATAGCGAGATTTGAATCGAAAATTAAGCTTGCTTCGATTGGATTGAGTGGTAGACTTTTAAGCTAATTCAGCGAGCGAGAAGTATTATTGAAACTGAAAACTTGCAGAACATTAGATTTTTGTGAGAAAAAACCTTGTTTTCCCTCTCACATATTTAAATTTTAATATTATGGAACTTCGGTTGACTGCTGACGACTTTTTCACGGGGTTGTTTTCTGCACTGGCATTGAAAAACTGGTCGGTCATCTCTTTGCGGAACGATCAATTCGATGCCGCTGTTGCTGATGTATTTTCTCTGCTGCAAACGATCGCCAAGAAAGAAAATTATAATTTGCGTTTTCGGGTGCGTTTACACCCCTTACATTCAGATTCTTCAACCGTTCGCGATTCCGTCACTAGTGCGATTAAAAGGAATTTGATAAGTTTGGACAACCCTATGTTTCAGGATATTCGGCTTAAAATGAGCAAAATGGAGGCACAAAGTTATTTAACAACCTTGCCTGGAGGGGCGGAGCTTTTTTTCAAGCTTGCTGATGAGTTCTGTCGGCAATTCTACGCCTTTGCTCAACAGCATCATGAAACTACATCTTCTAAGGGAATACAAAAAAGGGATCGAGCAGTTCACAAACGAGCTACTCGCTGAATACGTTCGCAATCTCAAGCCGCGTAGTGGTTTTCAAGGCAAGGAGATTAATGATCCTATTTGGCAAACGATATCACTTGCACCATTTGAGGTTGTCTTCCTTGATAGTCCACTAATCCAGCGGTTAAGGAGAATCAGGCAATTAGGTGTTGCTCATTGGGTTTATCCTGGTGCAATGCACACCCGATTTGAACACTCACTCGGTTGTGTGCATCAGGTTAATTGTTTGCTTGCTTCGTTTAATGCTCGTGGTCATAGCGGAAAATCCATTGTTGAAGAAGAGTGGGTAAATTTTTTGAGATTGGCTGCCCTTTGCCACGATATCGGACACGGCTTAATGTCTCATGTGTCTGAAAATGCCTTTGCTGATCAAGATGAAATTGTTGATGTAACAGACGCTTTTGCTGATGAACAAGAACTTGAACTAGCGAAGCTAAGTGAGATGGCTGCCGTTTATATGTTCGGAAGTTCAGAATTTAAAAAACTTGTTGCGATTGCCAAACAGCTTCATCCCACACACAAATTACCTGATGATGTCATAGGCTCTTTAAAAAAAGTGGTTGTCGGCCGACCTATACATGATCGAATTCCTTTGCTCCACGAATTAATTTCTGGCCCATTTGATGCAGATAAGTTGGATTATATGCTTCGAGATGCAAAAATGGCAGGCATCCCGAATGTGACGGATGTTTCCAGAATAGTGCAGAAAGTGCGCGCTGTGGAATTGTCGAAAAGCAATTTGCCAGTTGATATAGGCCGGACAGTCGAAGGGAACCACCCATCCTATTTTATGACCGGTATAGCGCTATCAGGAGGCCGGTCTCTCGACGAATTGATGCTCGGCCGGACGTTGCTATTCGATAAAATCTATCGTCACCAAAAGGTTCGTTCGGCCGAGCATATGGTAACAGTGCTTTTAAAAAATCTGAGTTACGCATCAAAGATATCGCCCATGATTCTTCCGTATTTGTTTTATGATGATGATTTGTTGAATCTTAATAAGCTTTTGTGGGGTGATGTAACGAAGAGCGATGACAAGATAAGGAAGGTTGCACTAGACATTGCTCTAGATTTGAGCGCGAGATTGCGTGAACGAAAGTTGCTTGTTCGAGCTTTCGCTTTCGCGCAATACATGCCAGTGGACTCGTATTGGCATGATCAGCAACAAAAGACAGGTCTAGAACGATTTTTACGCGATACCGCCAGAATCTCGCCCACGCGTGAATCTTTGTCGAGAGAAATAGCGATAGAAACGCAAAACATATTGAAGCTTCTTAATAAGGAGCAGCTTTCGCAAAAGTTACCGGGTAAGACGTTGATACCTTATGTTACAATCAGTCCACCAGAATCGCCCGCTAGTGGAAACGACATCATGCGAGCATATCTGATAGCGGCAGATAACAGAGTTGTTAAGTTCAAGGACGATTCAGCAGAAACTCGAGGTTGGGCTGACGCATATTTGCTTACAAATGACATTGGTTATGTATTCACATTAGCAGAATTAGCGCCCTATGTTTATTTAGCATCTGAAAAATTACTACGTTTGCAATATAAGATTCGAATACCTTCGTCCATGTTGTCCTATGCTAAACAAGACAGTACAGCGATTGATTCTCTTCGCAATAAGCTCAACGCAAAAGGGTTTTACAACAAGTGTCCCAGCGATTTAAAACCAATTCCCAAACGGCTACTAAAAGCCGATGTCGACCAATTACTGGATAGCGTATTAGATAAAGCCTCCGGATATGAAGGGGTGGTTTCAGAAAAGTTAGCAGTGCATGGGGCCCACCTTTCCCGTCAGCGCATACTGGATTGGTGTAGGCAATTCGAAGACGATGAGGCAATTGATGGTGCTTTGCGTGCACTTTGCAAAATCAAACTTATTGGGCGCAGTGAAACTCTGATGGCCTTGGAAAAGTTGATTCGTTCTGATGCTGAACTTCAAAGTGCATGTTTATGTGCGCTGGGTGAAGCTAAAGATAGTGGTCAAATAGTCACTTATTATTCCGGGGATATTAAAGATAAATTCAGATTTGAAATAACGGATTTAGAACGCGCGATAGGAGGCGATAAGCACATCATTTTAATTGATGACTTTTTGGGGAGCGGGCAACAAGTCGTTACGATGATCGAGTCTATGCTGGGACTCCCATTGAGTTACAAATTGGGTGAGTCGCGCAGATTAAAGTTAACCAACCGTCAAATTGAGTTGTTTAAAAGCAAACAACTTGCTTTCGTTTTTTCAGCGGGCCTTGATGAGGGTGTAAATAGACTGAAGAAATTTATAAAGAAGCAAAAGTTAAATGCCACTGTTAACATCGGACTGCCTGAGAAAGAACTTCCAACGATTTTCCAACTTGCAGACAAAAAGTCTTCTTTCTGTCGTTATTGTAAATCAATAGGGAAGGATCTGCTTTTTGATCCTTCTGGGGATCATGACACTGCTTGGATAAAAAAGCGAACTCTTGGTTACGGGAACCGTGGACTTTTAATAATTTTCCCATATAACACACCGGCTCACACTCTTACTTGCCTTTGGGCATTTGGCAAGTATGGAGGTAAAGATTGGACGCCCCTCTTTCCTCGAAGAAAGAAAGAGTAGTGGTTAATGAAAAATATTTTTGAGTTCCAGAGGGGCAGAGTTTCTTTGCAAAAACAAATTCGTGTTGCCGGTCTTTGGAATAAAAAATTTAATCTTAGGGATTTATCTGCCCGGCGGGTGTTAGTTGTTGGTGTAGGTGGTGGTTGTGATATTATCTCCGCTTACGCGATTGCCAGTCTTTTACGTCCCCGCAAGCCAGAACTAGTGATTTACGCAAATACGAAGCACCGAGTGAAAGAATCTCTTGAGCCAGTGACTCCTCATGTGTTCCGGGTTCCTGCTAAGGTGATTGATCTAGCGTCACGGACATCTGAATTATACGGTTCGACATTGATTGATCAGAGTGTGCCTAGAGGGGATGACGGCTGTCCACTTATTCTATGCATTCCAAAGAAGCCAAAAGCGCAGGCTGAACTCGTCACGAGATTACAGGAAAAATATCACTTTGACCTGGTTCTATCTGTGGATACAGGTGCAGACTCGATTGTTGATAAGGCGGCTAGTGGTCCTGAAGGACGGGACAAAGAAACACTACGGGTTTTTCATGGGTTTAGTTGCGAAAAACTTCACTTGGCCTTGGCTCCAGGGTGCGATGGCGAAATTGCTTTTCAAGATTTGCAGGATGCAATTTTGAGGTTTGAAGCGATTGGTAAGTATCTAGGGTGTTTTGATTTAACTAATTTGTTACCCTATTACGCTCAATGGGCTTCTGTGATTGAATCCCATCGAACTCCTAACATTATTTTGGACGCCTTTGCTCAGAAACTTGAACGATCAGGGGAAGAAGGTGTAATAGTTCCACGAGGAATTTTCCCAGTGATTCCGGAAGAATGGCTGAAAATGGGGCTCGTTTTTGAGCGGCTGTGAAAAAGTAATTCCAAGGTTTCACACATGACGTTTGCTTGGGAAGCGTCCGTTTGGTCGGCGCAACGGTGTTACGAAAAGTTCATGAAACGGGAAATGTGGGGCGTGTCGTATTTTTACGCATTGGAACAGAATCCGGGCCACGACGGTTATCACGTCCATGCGCTATGGGTTGACTGCAAGAATAAGTCCAGACGGGACATTTGGTGGACCTGGTTTGAGCGTTACGGCCGGAACCGGATTGAGCCAGTAAACAGCCGGGATGATGTGGCGGACTACTGCGCCAAGCATGTCACGAAGGAGGGTTCTTGGTGGAATGTCAAACTCTTGAATCACCGCCACCCGCAATTTGCAGCGAATTTTACACTTTCAGCCGTTTGAAGTTCTAACGGGTTCCGCTTTAGAGGGTGGCTTGAAGATGAATTCTGCCTAGATATATTAAAGCCAATAGGCCAGTGCATCGCCCGTGCGTTGCTTTTTCATTTCTCTCCAAGGCTAATTCGTAAATGTGAATTAATTCGAATGGAATTTAAGTTCGGCGGCTTTGTCTAATTCGACTTTGGCTCCAGGGGCATTTTTTAGAGCAGCTATGATAGCGTCGCGAATAGTATAAGCTCCCGTGAGATGCGGATCCAGTTCTATGGCTCTGTTTTCATCAGCTATGGCTCCAAAATAGTCATTAAGGTGCGCTTTTAAACTGCCGCGAGTCCCGTAGGCCTCAGCACATTTTGGGTCTAATTCTATAGCTTTGTTTGCATCGGCCATAGCTCCGGCATAATCCTTGAGGTTCCCTTTAGCACAGGCGCGATTGACATAAGCTCCCGCGTAATGCGGATTAAGTTCGATGGCTTTGTCGTTGTCAGCTATGGCCCCGTTATAGTCTTCAAGATTTATTTTAGCAGTGCCACGCATGACGTAGGCTTCCACTAGATTCGGATCAAGTTCGATAGCCTTGTTTCCATCGGCAAGGGCTCCTGTATTGTCGTTGAGGATGTCTTTGATAGAACCACGATTAAGGTAGCCGAGCTTTTCAATATCGGGAGAAACTCCGAATGGCTTAATCAACACGCTGCCTGTTTTGAGCTGGTTGAAGGCATGTATTCCCACTAAGACCGCCATTAGGAAAACAGCGATTACAATCGTATTCACGATAAGCGAGCAAACCGCACTATATCGTTTAATAAAAACATGAAGTCTCGATGGTTTTTCCTCTTTTGTTGACAGGCTCAGCACCGCATCAACCAGAGGTTGCAGAGACTCCTTTAACGGTGGGTCTTGTTTAGGTGGTGGTGTATCGCCAGCATTTTGCGGTTCGTTCATACACACGTGACTTTCAATTTAACAACATGGCGAACATGGGGCAATCGCGGCAAGACATATTCTGCAAGTGTAACGCTGTACGCGCGCGATTTGTCCTGGTGGTGTCGGAATTGAAACCAGATCCGCGAGCGGGGGACGAGGCGCGGTGCTGGTTGCAAATTTGACACGGCCAGTCTTGCATGGGGTGAGCGTTCGCGTGATGGACTTAAACATTCTCCGCTATACGCACCGCCGTCTGATGAGCCGTCGCTGCCAGACCCGGCATAATAGCCTTGCTGTCAGACGGAAAAATTTTAGAGTGACCGTATGAAAGTCCTGCTCGGGATGGCAGTGGCCGTTTTAGTGGGGCGCTCTGTATTCGGTGCCGGGTTCACCACTGTCACGATCAACGGCAAAGGATATACGAACGTCAATGACGTTCACCTGACTTCTGACAATCGGATTATGATTCTCTTCTCGGGTGGTGGAGTGTCGCCAAACGCTGACACCATTCCGACAGATTTTCTGGAATCCTGGAATATTACCAAGGAGACGCTGGAAAAGATAAAAGCTAGCGAGGCAATCAAGGCCGAAAATAATCTGCAAAATGCAATTGTTTCGGGTTGTTTCCGGAAAGTTGACGGGGTTGTTTATGACACCCGAAAGCCTCAGTCGGGATGAGCTTTGCCCAAAAATCCATGATTTGACCTGACTTTTTGTGCAAGTGTCAATTCTGCACAAAAACGGGTAATGCCCTAATTTGAATTTATTTGGGGGAATTACATACTTCACACACACACACGCACGGAACTCTCTTACGTTAATTTTTTTGCTGCTCTATTTGCGCTTCAACCACACTTTGCAGTTTATGGATGATAAGAGCATAGTAATCTGAAATATCGTATTCACCTGTAATGTTTTCCGGCACCTTTCCAGTATAAGTAAAACGTATTTTATCTCTTTTTTCGCTTAACCGCAAATAAAGCTTGTCCGATTTTTGATCAGTACCGTTCTGAAAAACTATTTTAAAAAAAGGCTGGCCTATCTGAAAATCCAGATTGTATCCTCCGAACTGATAAAGCTCCATATCAAACCCACCCGTCGTTGAATTTAGGCTCCAAACGGCGTTACTGCTAAACCGTATTTCGCTGTTAGTTTCCTTTTCGTAGAGATTATCCGGTAGTTTAAACGGATTGATTTGTATGTTTGTATTGCCCACGCTTACAGCGTATTCATGGGCATAAGCCTGCAACATTTGGGCGGCAAGGGAAAAAACGGTTTTAAGTTGAGCACTGTTTTCCGTTTGGATTTGCCTTTCTTTTGTCTCTTTTTCACGCTGCCTATTTTCAACGTCAGCCTTCAAATTGAAGAATTCAGTTCTTTTACTGGGCAAATTAGGCACAAAATCTTTTGCCCATTGCGCGATGTCATTTGTCCTGCTGTTTATTACTTCTGTTATAACTTTTTGAGATTCTTCATCTTTAGCTTTACCGAGTCTTTCTGAAAGTCCGATGATGTTTAAATTTAATTGGGCTATTGTCGCCTTCGCGTCCTGTAACTCTTGATGCAATTGGGTTATTGTCGTGTTTGCCTTTTGTAGCTCTTGGTGCGTCTCGCGCAACTCTCCACGCAGACTATCTATTTTGTCGTTTGCGTCTTGTTGCGCCTGCTGCGCTTCCCGCGCTTTGCCTTCCGCTCGTTGTGTTTCCCGCCACGACAGAATAGTTCCACAAACCAACAGGAAAATGGCGATAGCAGCCACCCACTGCTTAATGCGTGGCGTTTTAAAAAACCATGAAATCAGTGCTAAACCGACTGCCGAAAGTAAGTTTAAAATCCAACCCATAGAAAGAAGATTTTTCATAAACGTTGTGCGGTCATCCCCGTATAGAACCAATTGCTTCGCCGTCAAGGAGATTCTTCAATCAACCGCCTTCTGTTTTCTTGACGCGAATCAAATATCCGCATTTCGGATTCGGGCAGCCGACCGTTACGCTGACCTTAATCCAGCCGGGATCATAGTAAAATTTGTGGCCGCATTTTGGGCATTTAACCGTGGCAGTGCCATTATCAGGTTTAGCAGTTGGTTCAGCCATACCGTGTAGAACCAACTTCTAAGCGCACCGAGCCAATGCCAAAGGCAATTCAGGAGCAGAAATTTTGGTCGTTTTCGTCGCAGCATTCATTGAAAAATCCGGGCTGATGCCCAACTCATAAATGGCGTGAATCAAGCAGCAGATGTTGTGGCACAGCACCTTGCAGAGCACTTCGTTTTTCATGGCCGTATCGGTTTTGCTGCGAACGTGGTCGCGGAACTTTGTTTTTATCATGCTGATTGTGGATTCCACGTTCGACCGCTTGTGATAATGGGCCAGAAATTCGGAACGATTGAACTGGAAATAATGAAACATCCTCTCCCACAGACCGCCGCGTGAGCCGGTAGCGGAATTTTTGAAAGCGATGTACGGAATGGCCCCGTGGCTGGCAATCACCTTCGTATTGTTGACGCTGGAATAGCCCTTATCGGCGCTCACTTCCGCCATGTCGAAATTCTTGGCGGTCGTCCCCACCAGTGACGGCAGGATTTTGGTATCACTGGCATCCCGGTCATGGATTTCAACCGCTGTTACGATGTTGGTTTTGACACCGCACATCAGGTGGACTTTTACCCAGTCGTGTTCCTGACGGGTTACACCGTACTTGTGGTCATACCACGGCACAAACCGGGCGGTCGTGAACCCTGTTGAATCCACTGCAAAATCCTCCTCGACTGATTTCAGAGGCAGGCTGCTTTGCGTGATAAGGCCCGTCAGAATCGGATTTAACATCGGATTTTCAAGGTAATTGAAGATGCTGTTGAAGTGCGGCAAGTCTGATATGTAGCCCTTCGCCTGAGCATCAGCGAGGTCACTGATAAAACGACGCCCGGACACCGTGGAATAAATTTTGAAGGTGACGGCAAACACAGCATCAGATAGCGGTAACGGGCGTCTGCCCTTGGTATGCGGCGGATTTTCAACACCGGAGCACAGGTCGTATAACAGGGCTTGGAACTGGTGCTTTTCGTTCGTCTGCGCCTCATTGTAGGCTGGCCAATCCTGCCGGTAGGTTGTCCGCTTGGCAGCCGTTACCCTGAATGCTTCGGTCACTGTTGCCGTGCCGTCACCGTTTTGCCGGTGCTGAATAACGTGCTCGACGGCGAAAATGTGTTTGCATTTACAACCACGGGTCTGGTGGTCAGGACAGGTACAGGTAGGCTTCTCTGCGTCCAGCTTGACCGTATAACGGCCATTGTTGGACTGGGAGGGCACAATCCACTCGCCTCGGCGTTGAATCAGTTTAGCGGCAACGGCGATCAGCACGCCGCGTATTTGCCGGGGGTCTATTTTTACGTTGTTTGTATTCATATTCTGTTTAGGAATATACCTAAAGAGAATATGTCTGTCAACAACTATTTTCACTTAAATAATACCCTTGACATCATACCCGTCCGGGCTTAAAATTCACCCGTATGCCAAAAGTGCAAATTTGGGGATTTCAGTGCTCACGGTGCGGCCACCAGTGGGTGCCACGGGAAGGCGTGGAGAACCCGCAAGTGTGCCCGAAGTGCAAGTCGCCTTACTGGAATCGCCCCCGCAGGGGTGAAATCCCTCCTGAAGAACGTATAAAGCCTAAAGCATTACTGGCTTTCCAACTCAACGACAAATTAGTTGAGTTCGAGTTAAGCCGGGGAAGCAAACGTATTGCCGGTATTGGAAAATTCGCTGCCGTGGAGGGGGCTGACGGCTTTATGAAAGTTTCAATATGGGTGCCCGTCAGCGCCACGGAAACGTTTGAAATCAAACTGTCGCAGGCTGAGGCGGACTGCATCGAGAGTCATACACAGTCTCGAAAGTCCCGTTTTCGTTGCGTTCACTTACCGTGAGGAACGGGAGCACGTAATCACGTTCACCTTCATTCAACCAATACTTTTTGCCATGCTCATCAACGTAAACCCTGAATCTGGTATTCTTGACGGTGCGACGGTACACGCCCGGAATCGGATTTCCGCGCCAGTCCAAAGCTTCGCTATTCTTACACGTTGCGTTCATGCCTTTAACTACATCAGTAAGAACCGATTTCGTGGGGCTTCGATGGCTCAAACAAAATAGGAGTAAACATGAAAACACATCCGATATTTCTAAGTCTGATAATTGCCACTGCCGCATCCGCGCAACTTGCTACTGATGTAACCATCACCAACCTGTCTGGCCGCGTCTATGCTAATGTAACGTTAGACCACACCAATAAGCTCGGCATCATCTGGATTAAGTCAGACGGCAGCACCGGCATGTTGAAGTACAAAGATTTGCCTGCGGATGTCCTTGCGCGGTATGGAATCAGCGCCAATACAGTACAAGTCGCTGTTGCAGCCGAGCAAAAGGCCAAGGCGCAATGGGATGCCAAAGCCAAAGCTGATGCAGCGCAAATGAAACAAGCAGCGGAGCAGGCTGCAAAACAGGCGTTGGGCATGGAACTGACGGCATCATTGATCAAAAACTTTCCTGAAAAAGTGCGTAATCAACGTGGTTATATGGACGCCGAGTTTGTCGAAATACACCCGCCTCACGGAGATGGACTTGTGTCATCTCAAGAAGCGGCAGAAATGGAGATTAACATGACCGTTAAAGATAAAAACGGTGATTGGTTTTATGACTGTGGCATCCTTAAAGACGTTCCACGCGATGAAACCAAAGAAGGAGAGAGTAGATGGAGTGAGGCTAACTTAAAGCCCAATCCCACAGCTTCGGTTGCTGCCAGCTTAAAACGGGGTGACAAAATACGACTTACCGGGATCGTTGGTGAATTGGGGCTTCGTGGTAATTTAGGATTTTTTGTTGGAGACATAAAACTGTTGTCCAGCGCCCAGTAAATTCCCTGTCGGCTGTTTTTGTGCAAACGCTCGACTTTTTGTGCAAACGACCAATTATGTGCAAAGCCGTCGGGATGGGTGAGTTTCTACAACACCAGGGTTCTTCAAGTCTCAGACGATGGGGCTATTGTCTTGTCAACCTCTGATGTGTTTACCGGCATTCCGATGCGAGTGAAAAACCTGCCCGACGCGACGGCTGACACGGATATCATTAATTTTAGCGCCAAAATGACGGGCAGTTATAGCTACATCAACAAGCGCGGCGATGACCGGACAATCCGTGCTTACGATGTTGGTCGGGTTTGTGCGCGGGAAGAAATCCCGGAATCCGTTTTAACCGGGAAAAAAGCTTTTGCTGCATTGCCAATTGTGGGGGCACCGAGGGTGGATGTCATAGCTAGTCTGCCAGAAAGTGATGATTTAAAAGCTTCGGGCTCGTGTTTTTTCATCACCGAAGACGGCTATCTAATCACAAATGCCCATGTCGTTAAAAGGGCGAGGAAAATCAAAGTCAAAAACTCCACTGGCGTTTTCCCAGCGGTGGTCGTGCGCGTTGACGAGACTAACGATCTCGCCTTGGTGAAAGTCTCCGGCCAGTTCAAACCACTTTGTATTTCAACCAACGATGCACAGTTAGGGGATTCGGTTTTTACAATTGGCTTTCCCGCCATTGATCTGCAAGGCACTGAGCCAAAATATACGGATGGGAAAGTCAGCAGCCTCTCTGGCATGCGGGATGACCCGGCCGATTATCAGATCAGTATCCCAGTTCAGCCTGGTAACTCCGGCGGCCCGCTGGTGGACATGGGCGGCAACGTCAAAGGTGTCATTGTCGCCAAGCTCAATGACTTTGCGGCGCTGCGCTCAATGGGCAGTCTGCCGCAGAACGTGAACTATGCCGTGAAAGGGAAATTACTCCGCGATTTTTTGGGCCAGTCCCCTGAGGTCAAATGGATTCTTGGTCCATCGCCAATTGACAGCAAGTCGGCGGTTTCATCGGTTCGCCAAGCTGTCGCAATTGTTTTGGTGTATTGATGCTGCCACTGGCGTTTGAAAGCTGTTTTGGAACGTGTTAATCGGCGTTTGGAGGTGACTTAATTGGATGGAAGCGTTGGAGCTTCGGCGCGGCAGCCCCGAAAGCTTTCGGGGCTGGCCTGCCATCCGCAGCTCGGAACGGAGAGGAGAGCGAAGGATGGTGCGCGCTGCAGGGTTTGAACCTGCGACCCCTTCCGTGTGAAGGAAGTGCTCTGCCGCTGAGCTAAGCGCGCGACCGTCTAACAGGGTATTCACCACCCGCGTTATTTCAAGATTTTCTTAAAACCGTGTCGCGCTGCGCCCATTCGGGATCTGCCTCCGGATAATCCAGATTGTAATGCAGCCCGCGGCTTTCGGGCCGCATCTGCGCGCAACGGACGATCAATTCCGCGACCGTGGCGATGTTGCGCAATTCGAGCAGATCGCTCGTCACGATGAAGTTCCAATAGTATTCGTGAATTTCCTCCTGCAAATTAGCAATGCGCTTCTGGGCGCGCGCCAGCCGCTTGTTCGTGCGCACGATGCCCACGTAATCCCACATGCAATGCCGGATTTCGTCCCAGTTGTGCGAGACGACGACCATTTCATCCGGATTGTGCGCGTCACCCGATTGCCACAGCGGAATTTTCAAATCGGTTTTCGGCGATGAATTTTTTGTGACGCGTTGTGCGGCGCGATGGGCACAAACCAGGGCTTCCAGAAGCGAATTGCTCGCCAGCCGGTTCGCGCCGTGCAATCCCGTGCAGGCCACCTCGCCGACGGCGTAAAGCCCGGCAATTTCCGTCTCGCCGTCCACGTTTGTCACCACGCCGCCGCATTGATAATGCGCCGCCGGCACAACCGGAATCGGCTCTTTCGTGATGTCAATGCCGTAGCGCAGGCAGGTCTGGTAGATGTTCGGAAAACGCTCGATGATGAACCGCGCCGGTTTGTGGGTGATATCGAGCCAGACGTGTTCCGCGCCGCTTTTTTTCATCTCACTGTCAATGGCGCGGGCCACCACGTCGCGCGGCGCGAGCGATTTCAGAGGATGATAGGCATCCATGAATTCGACGCCTTCGAGCGATTTGAGCACGCCGCCTTCGCCACGCACGGCTTCGCTGATGAGAAACGACTTCGCCTGGGGATGATAAAGGCACGTTGGGTGGAACTGGACGAATTCCATATTCGCCACCGCCGCCCCCGTGCGATAAGCCATCGCCACGCCATCGCCGGTGGCGATGTCGGGGTTCGTCGTGTAGAGATAAACCTTGCCGCAACCACCCGTGGCAAGGACCGTCACCGGTGCGACAAACGTCCAGACGCGGTTGGCATTCTTATCGAACACATACGCGCCGAGGCAGCGGTTCGTGCCGGCGTGGCCGAGCTTCTGGCTGGTGATGAGGTCAATCGCCAGATGGTTTTCAAAGATTTCGATGTTCGGCTGCCGCGCCGCCGCATTCAGCAATGCCCGCTCGATTTCCCGGCCCGTTACATCCTTCACGTGCAAAATCCGCCGCTTCGAGTGACCGCCTTCCCGGCCGAGGTCGAGCTGTTTGCCGCCGTCCTCGTCCAGCGCGTCGCGCTCGGAAAACTTCATTCCCAGTTCGATCAATTCCGCAATGCGCGCCGGGCCGTCCTCGACGATGGTGCGGACGACGTCTTTCTTGCACAGGCCCGCGCCCGCCGTGAGCGTGTCGCGCACGTGCGACTCGAACGAATCCTCCTTGCTCGTCACCGACG
>Ga0187870_1001401_pt1 | contig 22410 bp, 17 predicted proteins | sample June2016WEW_13_1_3_FD_132974 | JGI IMG/M metagenome (GOLD analysis project Ga0187870, IMG submission 132974) | Peatland microbial communities from SPRUCE experiment site at the Marcell Experimental Forest, Minnesota, USA - June2016WEW_13_150 | ecosystem: Environmental > Terrestrial > Soil >... | reverse complement strand
TCAGACTTCAGGGACTTGGAATGCCCGTGTATGCTAAAAAGAACAAGTTCGGGAATCTTCATGTGAAGGTTGACATCGTGTTGCCAGAGAATCTCAGCCAGGAGGAAACAGAGCTGTTCGGGAGACTGGCTGCGTTACGGAAATGACTCCCTGAACTGATGGAACAGCATGAAAAATGAGCCAGGAAGTAGAAATCATCATTCACCTCGAAACCTTGGATTCACTGGAATAAATTGAAGAAGAAATAATGAAACCGAAAAACATTGCAGTCTTGGTGGGAAGCCTTCGAAAGGAATCCTTCAACCGAAAGGTGGCGAAGACGCTGGTAGCACTGGCGCCTGAGTCGCTAAAACTTGAAATCTTGGAGATCGGTGAACTTCCGATGTACAACCAGGATCTCGAAGAGACGCCGCCTACGGCGTGGACGGAGTTTCGGAATCGAGTGAAGCTCTATGACGGGGTCCTCTTCGTTACGCCCGAGTATAACCCTCGGTTCCTGCGTGCTTAAGAACGCTATCGACGTCGGCTCCCGCCCTTATGGAAAAAACATATGGGATGGAAAGCCGGGTGCAGTTGTGACTGTTTCGCCGGGAGCCCTGGGCGGATTTGGCGCAAATCATCACTTGAGACAATCCTTGGTATCCGTAAATGTGCCAGCGATGGCGCAGCCAGAAGCCTATATCGGAGGTGCCGCAAGACTATTTGATGATCGAGGCAATCTTACAAATGACTCAACGAGGGACTTTTTGAAAAAGTTCATGGCTGAATTTGCTCAATGGGTCGCTGGAAATTCTGATTAGTAGCTTAAGAGAGAGATGATCATGGCACAAACAATTCTTCACAAAGCGGAAAGCCGCGGCGACGCTAACCACGGCTGGCTGCACAGCAGGCACACATTCAGCTTTGCCGATTACTACAATCCTGAACGCATGCACTTCGGTGCGTTGCGCGTTTTGAATGATGACCGTGTAGAAGCGGGGATGGGATTTGGCACGCATCCTCACGACAACATGGAAATCGTCTCCATTCCACTCGAAGGCGATTTGGAACATAAGGATAGCATGGGCAACGTCTCGGTTATCAAAAACGGCGACGTGCAGGTGATGAGTGCGGGCACCGGCATTACACACAGCGAATACAACAAGAACAAAGACAGGCTGGTGAAGTTCCTTCAAATATGGATTTTCCCGAACAAGAGGAATGTCAAGCCGCGCTATGACCAGATTTCATTGAAGAGCAGCGACCGTCATAATACGCTCCAACAGATTCTTTCACCCAATGCTGATGATGCGGGCGTGTGGATTTATCAGGATGCCTGGTTTCATCTCGGACATTTTGATAAGGATGTTTCGACCGACTACACCATCAAGAAAAAGGGGAATGGTGTTTATGCTTTCGTTATTGGGGGAGACATAACAATTGATGGCAATACTTTGAAGGAGAGAGATGGATTGGGAGTGTGGGATACAGATAAACTTTCTCTCAAAGCAAATTCAAGGGATACCGAGGTGTTATTGATGGAAGTGCCGATGAATGTATAAAAGAAAACAGCAGTAAAACTAAACGAGCTAAACACAATGACAGAACCTCTTCATTCGACGAAGACAATGCCTGTGCTGTTTCTGGGGCATGGCAGTCCAATGAACGCCATTGAAGAAAATGAATTCGTTACAGGATTTAGAAACATTGGTAAAGCGATTCCGAGACCAAATGCCATTCTCTGTGTATCGGCACATTGGGAAACACGGGGAACTTTCGTAACAGCAATGGCAAGTCCGAAAACCATTCATGACTTCGGTGGTTTTCCAGAAGAATTATTTGCTGTGCAATACCCCGCACCGGGGAGCCCCGAATTGGCGAAGGAAATAAAAGGTATTATTAAAAAAACCGAAGTCGGCTTGGATGAAGAATGGGGACTTGACCACGGTTGCTGGAGTGTGGTTAAACATCTTTACCCCAACGCTGATGTTCCGGTCGTACAACTGAGTTTGGATTATTATCAAACGCCTCGGTATCATTATCTATTGGCAAAAGAACTTTCATCACTTCGCAACAAAGGCGTGCTGATTATCGGAAGCGGAAACATGGTTCACAATCTCAGAATGGTTGCCTGGGATAAGTTCGATGCGACAGAATACGGCTATGATTGGGCACTTGAAGCGAGCGAGAAAATGAAAAAGTACATTCTGAATGGAGATCGTCAATCCCTGATAAATTATCAATCGCAGGGCAGGGCGTTTCAGTTAGCCATTCCTACACCTGAACACTTCTTGCCATTGCTCTATGCTTTAGCGTTGAAAAAGGAAGATGAAAAAGTGAGTTTGTTCAATGACAAAGTTGTAGCAGGCTCGTTAGCAATGACTTCGCTTAAGATAGACAAGGCATAATTCAAACTCTCTGATACACGTATGAAGCACCTGAACGCCTGGATTGACGCGGCGCGACCAAGGACATTGCCGCTGGCATTATCCAGCACAACTCTCGGAAGTTTACTTGCAGCCGCTGACCATACTTTCAACTGGAGTGTGTTCGTCCTTGCATCCCTTACTACCGTCCTGCTTCAGATCCTCTCAAATCTGGCAAATGACTACGGCGATTTCATGAATGGGAAAGATACGGCAGATCGTAGCGGTCCGCAGCGGATGGTTCAGTCCGGTCAGATAACACCACAGCATATGGTGAAAGCTCTCGTGGTTCTTGTTGCCGTCACGCTCATCACGGGAACGGCTCTTATCCTTGTAGGAACAAACGGTGTCGGAACGAGCAGCACCATTTGTTATTTTCTGATGGGCATTGCTGCAATCATTGCGGCGTTGAAGTATACAGTCGGGAAGAACCCCTATGGCTATCGAGGATTAGGCGATGTCTCAGTGTTCATCTTCTTCGGACTCATGGGCACCATCGGCACGTATTACCTCCATACACATAATCTGAAATTCGATTTGATCCTGCCGGCCGCATCCATCGGCCTGTTAAGCACGGGAGTCCTCAACTTAAACAATCTTCGCGATGAACAAAGCGACAGGCAGGCGCAAAAACGCACGCTCGTCATCATCATCGGCAGCAGCAAAGCAAAGATTTATCACCTGATGCTGCTTCTTACGGCTGTGATCACGGGACTCGCTTACACGATTCTGAATTTCCGATCTGGCTTTCAGTTTCTATTCTTACTTCCCCTCCCGCTCCTACTTCAGAACATCAAAGCCGTTTTCCGGTACACCCGGCCAATAGAATTGAATGCGGAGCTCATGAAACTCTCCATATCAACACTTTTGTTCTCCATCACATTCGGAGCAGGATTGCTTATTCGATAGGAGCCGTTTCTCTATGATTCATCCATCGCCTGTCTTTCAATATTTTTGCTGGCTGTTCTAGTGCGAGAACGACAATGCCTAATGCGGATGGAAAAAGCATCTGGTGAGATTTCGTTTACATCAATTCGGCAAGTACAAGGAGAAAAATCATGCTTGATTCAACTTCGTCTGTCCGTCCGCGTGATGGAAAGGCGCGCCCGAGCGTGGATTTCAATGGAGAGTGGAGGAATGAGCTCGGTTCCAGCATTAGCTTGAAGGTCACGGCTGATGGGTCTGTCGAAGGCACGTACAAGAGGGCCGTCGGTTCCGCCTCGTCCAAGGAGGAGTTCCCGCTGGTAGGTTTTGCGACAGGAGCTCTCCTGTGCCTCTCGGTGAGCCTCGGGAAAAGTGGGTCAGTAATTAGTTGGGTGGGTCAACACACTAAAGAGAATAAACGCCCCGTCATCAAGACAATGTGGTTGTTGGCGAGAGATGTTCCCGATCCAGATGATCCCTCGAATTTCGGGGGAGCGATCGTCACCGGGTACAATCACTTTGTGCGGTAGTCGCAATCGGGCAAGCACCGGGATCAGTGATCCGTTGCCAGGAAGCACTCTGTGAGCACAGATTGTGCGCAGCGTAGTCTTGGCTGTGAAGAGTAGCTGAGCGACTCACAAAAGCCGTCGTTATTACAGGAAAACCATGGTCATTGTGCAACTACTCACAGCATGTGTCGCTTGGATTTCGTAATCTAGAGTGCCTTCTATCGAAAGATGAAGGGTCCTCAGTTTCAACCACTCAGAGACGCCAACGAAAATTAATCCCGCAATCATTCATGTGATCGGACAAAGAAAGAGGGGATCACCCTGACAAAACGCATCGAATGGAAGTAACGTATTTCTCAGCACACTTGGACCGCGGCCAATGCAACCGCGACAACTTCTAATTCCCACAAATGCTGGAGGTAACATTATGAAAACAAGATTCTTGAGATGGGTCTCCGTACTTATGCTTGCCGTCATGATGGCAACTGCCGGGGGATGCTACGGGTCGTTTGAGCTTGTGAAGAAGGTCCACAAATTCAACGGGACACTGGGGAACAAATTCGTGAACGAACTTGGATTTCTTGTGATGAATATCATTCCCGTCTACGGTGTCGCGGCCTTCATTGACGCTGTCGTGCTCAATTCAATTGAGTTCTGGACCGGCAAGAATCCCTCAACTTCATCCAACGACGCGGTTATTCCCCTCGATGCAACTTCGTCATTGACGCTCAGAGCAGCTGATGGTTCCGTTCTGTTGACCTCAAAGACAGAAAACGGAGTCATACAATATGTATTTCAGAAGGGAACTGACGGGACGCTTGTAAAAGACGTCAATGGGAAGATCCTCGCACGCTGCGCGATGATGGGTGACGGCGGTATGCGCATCTACGACGGCAACGACAAGCTCATAGCGGAGTGTTCAGCCGCTCAAGTCCAATTCCTGGCTGACGCCAGCGCTGCGAAATAATCCTCGCGCTCGCTCGGGATCGCTCAGGGCTTGCTACAAATAAAGGAAGCGCCCTTCGTCGGGGCGCTTTTGTTTTAATTGTGGACGAAAAGTGAGATTATCGGTTTCCAGATTGAATTTCCAGACATCCTTCCTTAAGTTAGTCAAAGCTCTCGATGTTCTACAGGGGAAACGGCACGGCGCAGCCTGGGTTGCCGCATACGCAGTCGGGAGTGAACTCACAGCTTTGCTTGGATCTTCGAGACTTGGTTTCGCACGAAATGAAGGTGTATAGTGCTTGAATGGTTTTTTGGACCGGAGGTGAGGGAGAAGCAGAGTGTTCTTCGACAGAATGTTGTAGCAAATATCATCGATGGGGCGATGTATGCGTTTGGGATCGGTTTTGTGTCGATCCAGACGGTGGTCCCTGTCATGGTCAAACATATCAGCGGCAGTGATTTTGCGGTTGGTCTCGTGCTGGTGCTTTGGACGGCCGGCTTCAATTTCCCGCAGATATTCATCGCTAGTCACGCCCAGCGCTTTCCCTACAAGATGCGGCTGTTTCTGCAGATGGCATTTCTTCAGCGTGTGCCATGGCTGCTGCTTGCGCTCCTGTCCTTCTTTATGCTTGGCGGGTTGAGTCCGACAGCCGGTACATTCTTTTTCTTCTTCTTGTTCACACTCGCCGCTGTCACGGGCAGTCTCTGCTTCCCAATTTGGTTTGACCTGATCGCTAAACTTACACCGGTTGATCTTCGGGGGCGCCTGTTTGCCGCCAGGAATCTGCTGGGTGGGATTCTTGGTGTTCTTGCCGGATCGGTCGTCGCGGTGGTACTTGCGGAGATAGCGTATCCGCTGAGCTATGGAATTTTGTTCACGCTCGCGTTCCTCTTTATGCTCGTGTCATATTGGGCTTTGACAAAGTTGAAGGAGGAGACCGCGTCGGCTGTAGCCGAAGAAGTTCACATTCTTGATTACTATCGCAGTCTGCCCCGGATTCTGAAGGCGCACAAGAACTTTCGCAATTTCCTGATCTCGGACGCGTTGCTGCTGGCGGCAACTATGGCAGGTGCATTTTATGCGGTTCACGCTATCCGTAGGTTCTCGCTGAGTGATTCCTCAGCCGGTATATTCACGATTGTGGTCATGTGTAGTACGATCATCGGGAACATGTTCTTCGGTACCATCGCTGATCGATACGGCCACAAGGTGAATCTGGTGCTTGCTGCTGCATCGACGGCGCTGTCGTGTTTCATGGCGATCCTGGCGCCTGATGAGCGATTGTTTCTCATTGTCTTTGTTGGGATGGCGTTTCAGATAGGCCTGAGCGGAATCTCGCGTCTTTCGATTGTCGCCGAGTTGTGCTCCGAGGAGGAGCGTCCGACGTATGTTGCGCTCACAAACCTTGTGACGTCACCGTTCATTCTCTTTGGACTCGTCGCAGGCGGTATCGCGAGCCAGTACGGATACGATGCCGTGTTCCTCATCGCAGGTCTGCTGGCTGTCGCATCTGCGCTGTGGATGGTATTTAGAGTAGAGGAGCCACGGGAGAGTGTGCGAAGGCCGTTTGTTCAATCTGCGCAATACGAGTAAACGCTTAGCCCATTCTATTATCCTCATGCCCCGATTCGTTCTGTTCCTCCGACCTTGCTATAAGCTGCTCGTCTGTCGGTACTTCTTGCGACACTCATTTGTCGGTACTTTCCGGACGTTGATTTTGTGATAATGCCCTCGTATGTTTGCGACGTTGTTGCCATTCTACACCGTCGAAGCGCCCGACACGTCCTCACCCCTAAGGACATCTGGCTTCGAGTATACACCCGGTCAAGTTAACTAGAATCGTTGCGATGGTAGGCCAGACCATATCTCATTACCAGATCCTCGAGAAGCTCGGTGGAGGGGGGATGGGTGTTGTCTACAAAGCCCACGACCTCAAGCTCGATCGCGCCGTCGCGTTAAAGTTTCTCCCTCCCCAGATGACTCTCGATCCAAAGGCGAAAGAGCGTTTTGCTCTGGAGGCGAAGGCTGCATCTTCCATCGACCATCCGAACATTTGCACCGTCTATGATGTGGAAGAAGCGTCTGACGGACGAATGTTCATCGTGATGCCACACTATGAAGGGGAAACGCTCAAGAAGAAGATCGAACGAGGTCCCCTCCAGCTGGCAGAAGCAATTGATATCGCGATCCAGATCGCACGCGGCCTTTCTGAAGCTCACAGACACGGTATCGTCCATCGGGATATCAAGCCAGCCAATATTCTGGTTACAAATAGCAGGGTAGTAAAAATCCTCGATTTCGGTCTGGCAAAACTCGAAGGTTCGCTTGACATTACCAAAAGCGGAAGTCGGCTTGGCACAACCGCGTACATGGCACCGGAGCAGGTGCGAGCGGAACAAGTCGACCATCGCGCCGACATCTGGTCGCTCGGAGTTGTGCTGTACGAGATGTTGACGGGGAAGACACCTTTCACCGGTGACAACGAAGCAGCGATTATGTATTCGATCGTAAGCGACAAGCCGCCCTCAATGCAAGCTATGGTTCCGAAACTCTCCCGGGGGATTGAGTTGGTCGTTAATCATGCCATCTCAAAAGCGAAAGGTGATCGCTACCAGACGATGGACGAGTTTGCCAGCGATCTCGAAGCCATAAGAAGCGCTTCATCTGTCTCAGGTCCGACCGTTGCTGAAGCAGCTGCGAAGAGGCGGGCAACGAGTCGATTCCTGAAAACCGTGCTTGCAGTTGGCTCGTTGGCATTGATTCTGGCTGTCGGATACTATGTTCTTCAACCCATCCTAAGTGACGAGGCGCTTGTACCTCACCCCGAGAGCGTATTGACCGTCTCGTTCGAGAATCAGAGCGGCGACACAACTCTCGACTATTTGCAGAGGGCCATCCCGGCCCTATTGGTAACGCGGCTCGAGGAGTCACCATATCTTCAGGTCGTGACACAGGAACGTATGAGCGACATCATACGAAACATGGGGAAAGGGGCGCCAAGATTTGTGGACGAGGAGCTCGGAGCGGCAATCTGTCTGAAAGAGGGGATTAGAAAGCTCATTACCGGGAGCTTCAACCGCGAAGGCGACTTGTTCACCTCAAGAATGAAAGTTCTTGACCCATCCTCAAAGCAGGTGCTAAGAATCTCAGAGGCAAAAGGAAAGGGAATTGAAAGCCTTCTTGCGAGTCAGATTGATGAATTGAGCAAAGCGGCGCAGAGCGGGATAGGCTTGTCGCAGAGCAGGATTCAGGAAAGCGATCGTCCGGTTGCTCAATTGACCACAGAATCTCCTCAAGCACTTGATTGGTACCTGAAAGGAAAAGAGGCTCAAAGCGATTACCGTTGGCCTCTTGCAGCACAATGCTATCGGGCCGCTGTGGCTCTTGATTCGTCATTTGCCGCTGCGTATTGGAACATCTTCGCATGCGAGGACAACGCTGACAATCCCAGTGTCGCCTACGAAGCTCTGAGGAAAGCGAACGAATGGCAGTGGCGTGCGTCGGACAAAGTACGACTTCTCATCGAAGCTGACTACGCCGGCTTCAGCGAGAGAAATCGAGAGAAAAGGCTCTCCATACTTCGCCACATCATCAAGCGATTCCCGCTCGAAAAAGAGGCGTATGAATCGCTGTTCTATGTATATTCGGCAAACAGAGATCCCGTACAAGCCAAGTCTATGCTGGAGAAAATCGTTGAGCTTGATCCGACAAATGAGATGGCATTAAATGAGCTTGCAGGGAAGACTAACGATACAACAGTGGCGTTCTCATACCTTCGCAGAATCGTAGAAGCTCACCCCAAGAATACCAATGGCCTGGACACGTGGGCGATGATGTATTTGGAAAAAGGGTTGTACGACAACGCCATTGCGAAGCTCAATGAGCTTGAGAGTCGTGACACATCAGACCGCGGTGACTGGAGTATCGCCTATGTTACGGCGTGCAAGGAAGATATTGATGGAGCGGTGGCCGTACTCCAATCGGGCAATAGACTTACACGCGGACTTCTCGAATACCTCCGCGGGCGGGAAAAGGATGCCATCTACAATTTGCGATTGACGAGGATGGCAAACGAATCCAAAAGGGAAGAAGATGTAGCCCAGCTCGTAACCGGATGGATCCATCTCGAGAAAAATCGGTACCAGGAGGCGCGACGGTGTTTTGAGCTCTATGCCGACTCCACTGACAAGCACAACAGCGTCGGCCTGACAAAGTATGCCCGCGACAGAAACCCCTTCTACCATTTTTCACTTGGCTATCTTGAGCTGGTGAGCGGCAACCTCGCCCTTGCTCAGAAGCATCTTGCCGCATTGAAGATGGACTCGATTGATCGGCACAGACAGGCAGCTGTCCGGGCTGGGCAGAAGTACCTCAAAAGCGAGATACTGCTTGCCGAAGGTAATGTTGGGGAAGCGTTGGCAAGTACGAAGGATCTGGAGCCGGGGGCAGCAGCAAACGTCAGTTTTGAATGGGACATGATCTCGTACAATATTCCCCTCTCGTTCAGAGATCTCCGCGCCCGCATCTGGGCCAAAGCAGGCGGTCTCGACTCGGCGATTGCGACGTATGAACAATTCATGTCGCCATCATCAGGAGGGGGCAGGGTCCATCTCATTTCTCCGGTGTTCCATCTGCGGCTTGGTGCCTTGTATGAAAGAATTGGTCAGTTTGATAAAGCGAGAAATCAGTATCAGATCCTCCTGCGAATCTGGCAGCATGCCGAGGCTGGTCTTCCTGAGTTAGCAGAAACCCAATCCCGCTTGACGAAATTGAACAAATAGAATCATGTTTTTTCAGCAGAGGATCAGCAATTCCCTAAGATTCTTTGGAGTGATTATGGCAATGAACGGCGACCCAAGTGTTCTCATTGAACGCGTTCGGGAACTGGAACAGTTGAACCAGCTCGCGCAGGTCCTGAGCTCAACGCTTAGCGTTGAAGAGTCACTTGATGCCATTGTGCGATCATGCCTGACCCTCTGCGGCGCTGAACGAGCGGCGGTTGTGCTGTTTGACGACGACAAAAACACGCCTCAGACCCTGGTTCGTTGCGCAGACGCGACCGTGGACGGCATCGACCATGCGATCAACGCTTTGGTTGCGGGGTGGATTCAACGTCACAAAAAGACCTTTGCCACGAGTGATGTCGTGGCCGAGCTGAAATTTGATGATCCCTCAGACCGAATTCGTAAGCTTGGTCCGGCTTTGGCCGTTCCCCTCATGGACCAGGGAACGGTCTTCGGAATGATCAATCTCGTCAATTCGAGGGATGGAAACGTATTCGCCTCGAACCAACTGAGAGTGGCCGAAATCATTAGTGCCATGGCGGCACAGTATATTCATCGTGCAAAGATCCACGAGTCCCAGAGTGCACACATCGAGCAATTGAAGTCAACCCTCGCCCGCCAACGGGGCGTCCAAACTATTCTCGGTAAGAGCAGGGAAATCAAAGCGGTCATCGACACAATAGCCCTTGTTGCCCCCTCCACGGCAAACGTTCTTTTGATCGGAGAAACCGGTACCGGCAAAGAGCTGGTCGCGAAGGCGATTCATTACGAGGGTCCGCGCGCTGAAAAACCATTTGTCGCCATCAATTGTGCGGCTATACCGCATGATTTGTTCGAATCAGAGCTCTTTGGCCACGAGCGTGGCGCGTTCACGGGAGCGACGGCAGCATTTGCGGGGCGATTCGAGCTCGCAAACGGCGGGACACTGTTCCTGGATGAAGTATCCGAGATGCCGCCAGCGCTTCAGCCGAAATTGCTCCGGGTACTCGAAGAAAAGAAATTCCATCGCATTGGGTCGTCCGATCAGATCACTGTGGATGTTCGTGTTATCGCTGCCAGCAGCAAAGACCTCGCGAAGGCAAGTCAGGCCGGCGGATTCCGCGAAGCGCTGTTCCACAGACTCAATGTCGTTCCGATCACGCTGCCCCCGCTACGCGACCGGATTGAGGACGTTCCAGTTCTGGCAGAATCGTTTCTCGCTGAATTCAGCCAGGGCTCGAAGTATTTCTCCCCCGACGCACTCGACCTGCTGAAAACATTCGAGTGGAAAGGAAACGTCAGGGAGTTGCGCAATCTCGTCGAACGTATCTCGATTCTCGCTAAGGATCGTGAGATTGGCCCCTCGAGCGTCCGATCGTTCACTTTTGGTGCAAACGCTGCGATGACAACTCGTCTTACATCAGCCTTCCGCGAGTTGCTGCACGATTCGGACCGACAGGCGAATATCCCGGATCGCGTTGAAAAGGAGCTCATTGAACTCGCTCTTTTGGAGTGCTCGAACAACGTCAGTCAGGCCGCACGACTTCTGGGTATGGATCGCATGGCGCTCCAGCGTCGCATAGAAAAATTCGGCCTTCACGCATAACGTTGACTTCCCCGAAGCGGTCCTTTGGACAGTCCACAACCATTACCCCTCCTGCTCTCCCCATCAACACGTCCTCTTGATCGATTCTGAGCATCGCTTTTGCCCGGAATCGTTCACTGCGATTATCCCGACCTCGAAAAAACTTCGAATTCTCCCGATACACAGTGGCACCAAGCTTGCAGCATGGTGAGAGCGATTTGAAGCATGAATTGGAATCCTTTTCCGAGTTCTTTCTGTGACGAATCAGCCACTCGCACCGACTTCAGGAAGTTCCCATACCTCACATTCGTACAACAACCATTGGGGGCAACGTATGATCTCAAATCGAGTGAAGCAGCTATCGATGATCGCACTGGCTTGTACAATGTCGTCGATCATCGTCTCCTGCAAAGATAAATCTGTGGACGTCGCATCTGGACCTAATGCACCGTCGGCTCCTTATCCGCAGGCGAATGCCACGCTTCAATCTGTGGCGCCGACACTTAAATGGACATGCAACCCTCCGGCAGGGGAAGCGTTGACATTCGATGTATATTTTGGCACGACCAACCCGCCGACGACCCTCATCGCCAATAATGTCAGTCAGACATCCGTTGTGAAAACCGGACTGGGTAACCTCACCGTCTACTATTGGCAGGTTGTCGTCAAGAACAGCAAGGGGGCAACAACCAGCGGACCGGTATGGCAATTCACTACCGGCATCGCAGGCATGGTGGCTGTTCAAGGGGGAACATTCCAAATGGGGACCACGACCTTGGACTCTTATGAGACACCGGTTCACCTGGTGAATCTGTCAGACTACTTCATCGGGAAGTGTGAAGTAACTCAGAAGGAGTGGCGGGACATCGTCGTGTGGAAACAGGGGAGTGCCATCACGCCTCTCAATCCAAGTCCAAGCACCTTGAAGGGAGACAGCTTGCCCGTCGCAAATGTAAGCTGGGATAACATTCAGACATGGCTCGGCTATCTGAATGAGAAAGAAGGAGTGACGAGCGCTCAGAAGAAGTACCGGCTTCCGACTGAAGCTGAATGGGAGTTCGCAGCGCGAGGGGGAAACAACAGCAAAGGGTACACATATAGTGGCAGCAACGTTCGTGAAGATGTCGCATGGACCAATACGAACGCAGATGGGAGAATCCATGGCGTTGGGCTGAAAACCGCCAATGAGCTAGGGATCTATGACATGAGCGGCAACGCGTATGAGTGGACAAACGATTACGCTGGTTCCTACACAGCTTCCGTTCAGAGTGATCCAACAGGGCCATCATCAGGCAGTTATCGCATTGTTCGAGGTGGCGGCTGGTTTGGCTGGGGAAGCGTCTACTACCGCGATTATGAGGCTCCAAATGTTCAGCGACCCACCGTGGGTAGTGGCCCTGCCAACGACTTCTACGGTTTTCGTTACGCGCGACAACAATAATAGTTGTTGAGCATGGTGTGATTCTTGCTCGAATCCTCGCGGCGGAAAGCACAGACGAAATCGCGAAAAGCGACCAGTACGGGAGAAACAACCTAGATTTCTTCACGCACGATCTAACAGGAGAAAATCATGATGACCACAAGGATAACGCGGAATCTGTTCCTTGCTCTCATTTCTTTGATTTCGGTTTGTCAAAGTCAGTGGCAGGGAATTACGTCCGGGTTCCCTTCCGCTGTGAGGGCAGCGAAGGTCAGTATTGTTGACCAGAATGTGATTTGGGTAACCGGGCGGAAGAGCGGTTGGGCTGCATATACAGGCTTCATCAGATCAACCGATGGAGGCAGCACCTGGAAGATTGACACGCTTCATAATGCTGGAGTCCAGAGCCTCTTTGATATTTGTGCGCTTGATGCAAACACGGCATATGTTATCGGATATGGATCTACGAGCGCTGGCGTAGGAATCTTCAAGACAGTCGATGGCGGGAAGAGTTGGACGAAGGCTGCAAACGCGTTTACACAAACCGGGAGCTTCCCTGATGCGATTTATTTCTTCAATCCAAAAGAAGGCCTGGCGATCGGCGATCAACAGGGAGGATACTTCGAAATCTACACAACAGCTGACAGTGGCAAGACCTGGAGTCGCGTCCCTTCAGGCAATATCCCGTCTCCCGTCGCTGATGAAGGGGGCAATGTCGGTGTTGTGCCATATGTTTGCCACACAGGCGATGCGTTCTGGTTTGCTACGCTGAAAAACAAGTTCCTGCGGACTACAGACAAGGGCCTTACCTGGACCGCCATCACGGTCGCTACGGCTCCAAAAGCCGGAGACTTCTGGTGTTTCTTCCCTGCCTTCAAGGACCTGAACAATGGTTTGGCTGGCGATGGCTACGTCATGAAACGAACGACAAACGGAGGGGTCACATGGGACTCTGTGGCTACGCCGTCCCGTCCGGGCACCGATGAGGTGTATTATGTCCCGGGAACAAACGGCAGCTACTATGTTGTCAGCCCATATTCCGGTTACACAGGTTCAATGTACACGAAGGACAACGGCAAGACTTGGACAGTTGTTGACACGATATCCAGAAGTGGCGTGGCGTTTCTCTCCGCCTCAGCTGGGTGGAGCAATTCGCCATCAAGCACTCAGGTGTTCAAATACGTTGGTCTGCCACTCGCTGTCCAGGAAAAAGTCACAGGGGTCGCCCGGGAGTATGCCCTCTATCAGAATTATCCCAATCCATTTAACCCGGCCACAACAATCGATTATCAACTTCCAAAACAATCTTTTGTGAAGTTAAAACTCTTTGATGTGCTCGGGCGTGAAACGGCAACATTGGTGGATGAGGCAGAAAATGCGGGAAAGCACTCTGTGCGATTTGAAGCGTCAAGTCTTCCCAGCGGGGTCTATTTCTACAAGATTGAAACTGGCGACTTTGTGCAGACACGCAGATTGATCTTGTTGAAATGAGAATGAATCGACTCCCTGTTTTGCTCACGCCGTCACTTGTGCGTGCCTTCTTTGGAGATTCTGTACGGAGAAGAGTTAAAGTGAAGGGCTGAGATTTCAGGTCGGGCCTGAAAATCTCACGCCGCGGAGGGGCGGCGGAGCTCTTCATGCAAGATACCTCCCGGGGCAGCGGAACATCCCGGGAGGTATTGTTTTTAGAGCGATTGCCAATGTTCTCCCTGCCGACTGACGTGCGGATGAAACGACCGATCGAAACGTTGATTTTGTGCTGATGATGCTTTACCATCCCTCCAAGCACCATTCCACTCTAATAATCAAGCTTGCCCCTTGGATTGCGGAGAAGAGAATCCGCGGGTTGCATGTTGCTCTCAATCACAGAGGACTGCGAGCTGTCCATATCAAGAAAGGAACGCTTGCGCGTGACTTCAATCTGGAGAAACAGGTGGATCTTGATGCTCGCGGTCGTTCTCGCGGCAGACGCGGCGGTTTGCCGTCAGAAAGAAGTGCTGAGTGGTGAATTCTGGCGGAAACAGGCTCTCACGAACATTATTCCCTACTGGTATGCATACGTGCGAGACACCTCCTACGGCGCGTTTTACATGAACCTTACACGTTCCTGGGAACCTGTTCCTCCGTGGGACAAGTACCCTGCGATGATCAGCCGGCAAGTGTATGGCTTCTCCGCCGCCTATCTTCTCTCCGGCGACAGAAAGTACCTTGACGTGGCTCGCGAAGGTGCGGACTATTTACTGAAGTACGCATGGGACAAGAAGTACGGCGGATGGTTCGGGGTCCTGACACAAGCAGGTGAGCCAAAAGATTCAACCAAGAGCGTAGATCTGCAATTGTACACTGACGTCGGGCTCGCGATGTATTACTTCGTCACAGGAGACGGAAAAGTTCTCTCCCGTGTCAAAGAATCCGTTCGGATCCGCAGGTCATTTGCACGTGACAAGGAATTCGATGGATACTATCAAGTCCTGGACAGGGATTTGACCGTCAAGGATAGTTCCAAGAGCAAACATTCCCACTATGGATACACAGGCTCTCTGCTCATCAATCTCTGGATGGCGACCAGGGATCCGGAAATCCTGAGCTTCGCGGAAGAGCTGATGCAGATCAGTATAAAGAAGATGACCGACCCTCAGGAGGGGTGGCTGCGTGGATTCCGAACGCGGTTCGATCGCGGATGGAGATTCGATCCAATGACCGTAGATGGGAAAGAGGTGATCTCTGCCGGAGCACAACTCACAGGCGCCCTGGCGTTTCTGCGGCTTTACGAACTGACCGGAAAAGAGATCTATAAGCAGAAAGGGATGGCACTGGGAGAGAAAACCGCAAGCTCTGCGTGGGATTCAATCCGTGGAGGATGGTATGACGTTATTGAAAGAATGCCTCCTCATTCCTTGCAAGGTACGCCGACAGTCTCATGGTGGATCCAGTGTTACGGCTCCTTCCTCCAGCTTCACCTCTATTATATGACCGGAGAGAAGAAGTATTTGGATCGATTTGAGAAGATGGAATCGTTCTGGAACCGATACCTGATGGATACCAAATTCGGTGGCGTGTTTATGACTGTCTCCCCCGACGGGGTGCCCATCGACAGTGAGAAGGCGGTCGTTTGGAAGGCTTCTTATCACGAGATGGAACATGCGTTTCTGAATTATCTTTATCTCAACCTGTATGTTAATCGGAAACCGGCGGTGCTTCATTTCCAGTTGCATGATACGAAGTCGCAGTCCAGACATTTTGTTTCTCCGGCGGAGGATCCTTCAGTTCAAATCGGCTCGGTGAAGATCAATGGCGCAGCCTGGACATCTTTCGACGCTCAAGAACGATATGTCATCCTCCCCGATGCCAGGGAAGTGAATCTCGAAGTGACACTGGTACCATCCTTGAGAGAAAGCAAATAGTCTTCTGGGCATAGTGATTCTCTACAATAAAAGAAAAGCCAGCCCGATCCCGAGCTGGCTTCTTCAGTCATAAAGATGATTCTGGTGTGCTACGATTTGAAAAGCATCTTGAAGAACTTCTGCATTTCGGACCAGGAACCTTTGTCGGCCTTTTCGTTATACGCGATCTGCATATTGAATTTCTTTCCCAAGGCAGTCGCATCGGGATTTGAGAATGCGTGCAGCGCCCCCTCATAGGCAACATACTTGAGATCTGCACCCGCATCCTTCATTTCCTTCTTGAAGGACTCGACATCTTTTTCTGAGATGAACTTGTCTGCAGCTCCTGCACACACGAGCACCTTCGCCTTCACATTTCCCTTTTCCGCCGGGATGGCTGCACCAAGGCTGCCGTGGAAACTCACCACACCTCTGAGATCAACTCCTGCCCTGGCCATATTCAGTACCACACCGCCCCCGTAACAGTACCCGATAGCGGCGATCCGAGTAGGATCGGTATGCTCGTCCTGCTTCAGGAAATCCAAGCCTGCGACAAACTTCGATTTATAAAGACTTAAATCCTTCATGGACTCGCCGGCAGCTTTTTGCGCATCGCCGGGATTATCGGCGGTCTTTCCGTCGCCATACATGTCCGCCGCCAGTGCAACGTATCCAAGCTTAGCCAACATCTCGGCCCGTTTCTTCGGATAATCCGTCAGTCCCCACCACTCGTGGATAACGATGACGCCGGGGCGTTTCCCTTGTTTGCTATCGTCATAGGCGAGATACCCCTTCAGGGTAATATCGCCGGCTTTGTACTCCACAGCTTTGGTAACGACCTTTGCAAATGCGGAGGCTGGAATCGCAAGAGCGAGTGCCAGGAGAGCAAGTTTCATAGTTAAATCTCCACCTGTGAATGAAAGAATTATTAAAGAGGGTTGATAGAGTATTGAACGGAGTTCATTGCGAGATGGTTCCGCACCATTGGCAGATGCAGGGCCCGGCTGACCCAGTCTTGCAAGGCTTCTTGACAGGCGTCTTGCTTCCGAATGATGCCACTAATTGGCATATTGTAATACAGGCCTAGAAATCACATCAAAGTTCTTCCTCAAATAAATCCAATAGCCAGTGCAATGAGCGACAACAAGGTAATCTTCTCGATGATAGGCGTCGGCAAAGTCCACAAGCCGAACAAGCAGGTGCTTAAAGATATCTACCTTTCGTTCTATTACGGCGCAAAGATTGGAGTTCTGGGACTCAATGGAGCCGGGAAAAGCACGCTGCTGCGGATCATCGCCGGCGTCGATAAGGATTATCTGGGTCAGGTAACCGCCCAGAAAGGAATTACGTTCGACTATCTGCCACAGGAACCGGAACTCGATCCGTCGAAGACCGTCAAGGAGATTGTCGAAGAGGGGGCTGCCGAGACAGTCGCTCTTCTCAAAGACTATGAAGCCGTCAACGCCGCTCTGGGCGAGCCGGATGCCGATTTCGACAAACTGCTAGAGAAGCAAGCCAAGCTCCAGGAACGGATCGACCATATCAATGCATGGGATCTCGAAAGCAAGCTCGAGATGGCGATGGAAGCACTTCGATGTCCTCCCAGTGACACTCCGATCAAAGTCCTCTCCGGCGGAGAACGACGGCGCGTTGCGCTGTGCCGGCTTCTCTTAAAGGAACCGGACGTGCTCTTGCTTGACGAACCGACCAACCACCTGGATGCAGAATCTGTGGCATGGCTTGAACATCATCTTGGCCAGTACAAAGGGACCGTCATCGCGGTAACGCACGATCGCTACTTTCTGGATAATGTCGCAGGCTGGATCCTGGAGCTCGATCGTGGAGAGGGGATTCCATTCCAGGGGAACTATTCGTCATGGCTTGAGCAGAAGAAAGCCCGCCTCGAAACCGAAGAGAAGCAGGAAAGCAAGCGGCACAGGGTTCTCGCACGGGAATTGGAATGGGTGCGACTCAACCCCAAGGGACGTCATGCCAAGAGCAAAGCACGCATTGCAGCCTACGAGAAGATGCTTGAGGAGCAGGGAGATAAGCGGGACGAAGAGATAGAAATATATATTCCGCCCGGCCCGAGGTTGGGTGATGTTGCCATCGAGGCAAAGAATGTCACGAAGGCGTACAGCGACAATCTGTTGTGTGAAGACATGACCTTCTCGCTCCCGCGCGGCGGCATCATTGGAGTCATCGGCCCCAATGGGGCTGGCAAAACAACGCTCTTTCGCATGATTACGGGAAAGGAAAAGCCCGACTCGGGCACTATTGTTGTCGGCGATACGGTCAAACTGGCGTACGTCGATCAAAACCGGCCGCTCGATCCAAACAAAACGATCTGGCAGGAAATTTCGGGGGGAGAAGAACTTCTTCGGATCGGAAATCGCGAAGTCAATTCGCGAGCTTATGTTGCCCGGTTCAATTTCAGTGGAACCGATCAGCAAAAGCCGACCGGCGTTCTGTCGGGTGGAGAGAGAAATCGCGTGCATCTCGCCAAAGTGCTCAAGGAAGGGGCGAACGTCTTGCTGTTGGATGAACCGACCAACGATCTCGATGTCAATACGCTCCGGGCTTTGGAGGAGGCGCTTACGAATTTTGCCGGATGCGCTGTCATCATCTCTCACGACCGCTGGTTCCTCGATCGCGTCGTGACACATGTCCTGGCATTTGAAGGAGACAGCAAGGTGCTCTGGTTTGATGGAAACTACACGGAATATGAAGAGAACCGGAAGGAACGGCTTGGAATCGCAGCCGATCAGCCGCACCGGATTAAATACAAGAGACTTATGAGGTAGAAGAAACAGTGACGTCCTCGCGTGGCTTATAACGACGTGTGACAGCAGCATCAAAAAAATCTTGAAGAGGAGACGTTCCAATTGAATTTGCTCGCGTACAGATCATTCTTCACACGAGTCAGCCTCTTTCTGGTGCTCGTCATCATGCTCGCCGATGTGGGGAAATCCCAGACCTCTCAATTGGACCTTCCTGACAGTGAGCTGGTTGTTGCTTACCAGCAGGCCGCGAAGAAAAATGTTCTCGCGGCGGTCAACCCCAAAGTTTTTTTTGGTTATTGGTCAGTCTGCGCCGATGGCAAAGGATTCGGATACGGCAATACATACCCTTCGCTGGATGGCCATCAACTCACCGACGCACTCTTGTGGCTCGGACAGTTCGACGTGGTCAAAGCCAACTGGGACTACGTGCGATCGTTCCAGCGGAAAGATGGACTCCTGCCATTGGCCATTCTTCCGTCGCTGGCCGGGAAGATGGTAGGTCCCGAGGGGACGCAGTCACCTGTGGCTCCGAACGGCGGACTGTACAAGCATTGGGTGCCGGGCAATCCGCTTGAAGCCCTCGCCAGCACAACGTATATCCAGAATGCCGACGTGATCTATCGACACACGCTCGACCAGCCGTGGCTCTTGGAGCAGCTTTCCTCGATCAACCTCGCGGCGGACTATCTCGATTCTTTGACGACAGACCAGGGGGCGGTCAGAGGAGCGGGCTATTACGTTGAACGACCCGCGCGGATTGAGTCGGACGGCGTAACCCAGTGTCATGCAGTGGACGCGCTTCGGCGAGTCGCTGCGCTGAACCGCATTGCGGGAAATGATGCTGCGGCGCTCCGATACGACCGGTTGGCCGATCGAATTCAGCGGCACTTCGTGACTCGGTTCTGGGTCAACGACCATTTTGCTGAGTATCTCCATCCGCAGCGGGGGTTGATCGTCAGCCATGGATTGACCGACGTGGATTGGGTAGCGATCGCAACAGGTCTCGCTACACCGGAGCAGCAGGCAATTCTCTGGCCGCAGCTGAAAGACGAAAAGCGCTTTCACTACGGCGGGATGCCCACAGGAATCAGTACTAGGCCGGAGACGTATGAGGCGTGGGAGTTTACATTCGCCGACCGGTATGACCTCGCGGCGATGGGCCGCGTCTGGTATCTTGAAGCATGGGCTCGTGCGCGGATGGGAGACGCTCAGGGACTTCTGGACGGCCTCCGAAAGGTCAGTCAGGTTGGTCGCGAGAACGGCTACTCCTGGCACGAACGCTATCAACCCGACAGCATCGGAGGTGTTCGTGCAGCAGGGCCTGACACCTACTGCGAATACCCTGCCAATCTGATCAGGATTGTCCAGGAATTCTTGATGGGGGTCGAGATGCGATTGGACGGCTCAATCGTGCTCGTGCCGATGGTGACAGAACGTTATTGGCAAAAAGGATTCGGGCAGATAATTGAGTGGCAGGGGCGCAGCCTGCGGTATCGCATGCTGCAGGACCGCGTAGAGGGGACTTACACGGGCAACGCTCCTCTGCGGATTGGCGTGCAGTTGCCGAGTCGTCGCGGTTCGGTCGAAGTTCACGCGTCCATCGACGGCCGTCGAGCCCCGGTATCGCAGGAGGAGGCCCGGATCTTTGTTACGCTGCCTGCAACCGATGCGAAGGGAGTCTGCCGGTTCGAGATCGTGCGGTCGATCGAAGCAAAGGAGTAGATCATCTGTGTTTATTCAAGGTGACCGTTTTTGGGCATGGGTTGAAACCCCATTGATTAGTGGGCTTGCTAGTCCACGCTCTGAAGAGCGTGGCAATTGCCCCGACCCTTAGGCCGGGAAAACATCGGAAAAGAACATCGGGCTTCAGCCCTGTGCATCGGTCAATTTGAGTTAATTGGTTGACGCTTGCTGGGCGTCGGGGAACAAAATCAATGTGCGTTTGTGTTCATTCCACTGGCTGAGTTCGTTGTCAAGCCAACGTGGATGTCTTGCTGCAGTTGATTAGGATGTATGCTGGCGGAGACAGAGCCACTTTACGAGGACTAAAGGAGAGAGGATCCAATCATGAAAAACGAGAAGAAGCAGAATCGCAAGCTCACGACGGCTTCAGGAAAGCCCTACGTGGAACACGAAAACACAATGAGTGTCGGCCCGCGCGGTCCACTACTCTTGCAGGATTACATTTACCACGAGAAAATGGCTCACTTCAACAGGGAGCGCATCCCTGAACGAATCGTCCATGCCAAGGGGAGTGGTGCGTTTGGGACCTTCACTGTCACGAACGACATTTCCAAATACACCCGCGCCAAAGTGTTTAACAAGATCGGCAAGCAGACGAAGATGTTTGTGCGGTTCAGCACGGTAGGGGGCGAGAAGGGGAGTGCTGACACGGAGAGAGATCCCCGGGGATTTGCCATGAAGTTTTATACCGAGGATGGCAACTGGGATCTTGTCGGCAACAACACCCCCGTGTTCTTCATCAAAGACCCGAAGAAATTTGATGATTTCATTCATACACAAAAGCGTGATCCCCGCACCAACTGCAAGAGCCCGACGATGATGTGGGATTATTGGAGCCTGAACCCGGAGAGCCTTCACCAGGTTCTGATCCTCATGAGTGACAGAGGTACTCCCTTTGGCTATCGTCACATGGACGGGTTCGGCAGTCATACCTTCTCGTTGATCAACGCGAAGAATGAGAAGGTCTGGGTGAAGTTCCATTTCAAGACGCAGCAAGGCATCAAGAACTTTACCGACCGTGAAGCCGCAGAAATGAAGGGGAAAGACCCTGATTTCGCGCAACGGGATCTCGTGGAATCGATCGAGAAGAAGGACTTCCCCAAATGGGCGCTGAAGATCCAGGTGATGACAGATGAACAGGCAAAACAATTTCCGTTCAACCCGTTCGACCTCACCAAGACCTGGTCGCACAAGGACTTCCCGCTGATCGATGTGGGCGTGATGGAGCTCAATGAAATACCGAAGAACTATTTCGCCGACGTAGAACAATCCGCGTTCGCGCCGGCCCATGTGGTCGATGGCATCAGCTATTCTCCTGACAAGATGCTGCAGGGCCGTCTGCTCTCGTATCCGGATGCACATCGCTATCGCCTTGGTGCAAACTACGAACAAATCCCCGTCAACAAATGTCCGTATATGGTGGCAAACTACCAGCGCGATGGTTCCATGCACGTAGATGGCAACGGCGGGAGCGATCCAAACTACTTCCCGAACAGCTTTGATGATATCTACGCGGACGAGAAGTACAAAGAAACGCCGATGCAGCTGGACAGCACGGTTGCGGACTGGTTTGACCGCAACGGCCCCAATGACAACGACCATTTCACACAGCCCGGTTTGTTGTTCAATAAGGCGATGAACGACTATGACAGGCACAACCTCGTGTCCAATATCGTTGGTGCGATGAGCGGAATCACCGGCCCGAACAAGGAGCTCATCGTCAACCGGCAACTGTGCCATTTCTTCCGGGCCGACGTGAAGCTCGGCACGGCAGTGGCGAAGGGGCTGGGTGTTAATGTGGAAGCTATCTTAAGTGAATTAAAACACGAGCCCGTCAAGATCTAGCGAATGTGCGGTTGGATCGTTTGAGTCCATTCTCCGTCTATGCTCAATAGACCAAACGCAACGCGCAGTAGGGAATCCCGGCTAGTGAAAGCCCGCCATACAAC
>Ga0187870_1001391_pt1 | contig 22527 bp, 17 predicted proteins | sample June2016WEW_13_1_3_FD_132974 | JGI IMG/M metagenome (GOLD analysis project Ga0187870, IMG submission 132974) | Peatland microbial communities from SPRUCE experiment site at the Marcell Experimental Forest, Minnesota, USA - June2016WEW_13_150 | ecosystem: Environmental > Terrestrial > Soil >... | reverse complement strand
GACCGCACTGATGACCAGGATGACCAGGAGAACGATTCCTATGATCCCCATATTCCCGAATCCCCCTTACTGATCGTACTTCACAATGGGCAGGAACGTCTCCACCTTCAGAGACGCTCCTCCGACGAGCGCGCCGTCGACGTTCTCCATGGCCATGAGATCGCGGATGTTCTCCGGCTTCACCGAGCCCCCGTACTGGATCGTGATGGCCTGCGCCGCTGCCCCGCTGTACATGCTGCCCACCAGGCCGCGGACGAACCTGTGCACCGCATCCGCGTCCTGGGGCGTCGCGTTCTTTCCCGTACCGATTGCCCAGACGGGCTCGTACGCGATCGTGACCTTCGCGAGTTCGCGCTCGGAGACCGATGAGAGACCCGCGCGGGTCTGGCGTTCCACAACCTTTTCCGTCACGCCCGCCTGCCTCTCATCGAGGGTCTCCCCCACGCAGAGAATGACTTCGAAGCCCTCCGCCAGGGCAAGGCGTACTTTCTTGTTCACCAGGGTGTCGCTCTCCCCGTACAGGTGACGTCGCTCGGAATGGCCCAGGATGACCACCGTGACTCCCGCATCGCGGAGCATGCGAAGCGAGATCTCACCCGTGTGCGCCCCTTCGAGCTCCTCGCAGGCGTTTTGCGCTCCCAGGAGCATCCGGGACCCCTTCAGGGCATCGCGCACGGCGTGCAGCGCGGTGAACGGGGGTGCGATCATGACCTTCCTGCCGGACTCCGATGCAAGGGCCGAGGCCAGGGCTGCCGCGAGCGAAACCGCCTCATTCACGGTCTTGTACATCTTCCAGTTCCCGGCGATGAACGGCTGTCTCATGCTGACCTACCTGTCCTGGAGCGCCACGACGCCCGGCAGCTGCTTGCCCTCGAGCAGCTCGAGTGATGCGCCGCCGCCGGTAGACACGTGCGTGATGCGGTCCGCAAGGCCGAACTGGTTGACCGCCGCAACCGAATCGCCTCCGCCGACCACTGTAATTCCCTTGCAGTCGGCGACCGCCCGGGCAATTTCCTGTGTTCCCTTGCTGAACTCGGGGAACTCGAACACGCCCATGGGGCCGTTCCAGATCACCGTCTTCGCGGCGAGGATGCGTTCACGGAAAAGCGCCACGGTCTTCGGCCCGATATCCATTGCCATCCTGCCGGCGGGCACGTCGACGCTGCCCACCGGCTCCGCCTTCACCTTTTCCGAGAATTCCGTCCCGACGAGATGATCCACGGGCAGGAGCACTTCCACGCCGGCTTTCTTTGCCTGCTCTAGTAAGACCCGGGCAACTTCCAGGAAGTCCTCCTCCACGAGGGAGTTGCCAACGGTATGCCCCTGGGTCTTCGTGAAGGTGAAGGACATCCCTCCACCGATGATCATCGTCGTCACACGGGGAAGCAGGGATTCGAGGACGGCGATTTTCGTCGAGACCTTGGCGCCGCCGATGACCGCGACAAAGGGCTTCGCGGGGTTCTCGAACACGCCGCCGAGGAATTTGATCTCCTTCTCCATGAGGAATCCGGCGACTCCCGGCAGGATCTTCGCAACCCCTTCCGTGGACGCGTGCGCCCGGTGGGCCGTCCCGAACGCGTCGTTCACGTACACGTCTCCGAGCGCCGCAAGCTTGCGCGCGAACGCCGGGTCGTTCTTCTCCTCCTCTGGGTGGAAGCGCACGTTCTCCAGGAGCACGACGTCCCCCGGCTGCATCGCTTTCACCACTACTTCCGCCTGCGGGCCGACGCAGTCGGGAGCGAGCGTCACCTTGCGGCCGAGCAGCTCGGAGAGCCGCACGGCAACCGGGGCGAGGCTGTTCTCCTTGTCCGGCTTCTTCGGGCGGCCGAGGTGGCTCATGAGGATGAGGCTTGCACCCTTCTGGTCGAGGATGTATTTCAGGGTCGGCAGCGCCGCCGTGATGCGCGTGTCATCCGTGATCCTGCCGTCCTTCAAAGGCACGTTGAAATCCACCCGGACGAGAACGCGCTTGTTTTTCAATTCCACGTCGCGGACAGTCTTTTTGGCCATACGCATGCTCCTTGCACGTGCGATGTCATCGCGGTTTTCAGCGAGCGGGAAGTGCGCGTGATCGGCAAAAATATACGGGAACGGAAAGGGAGTGTCAACGGCGTGAGAGCGCTGCCTGGTGCCCGAACGCGGCGCTCCTACCCGCCGATCCTGAAGATCCGGGTGAGAATGTTGCCGGAACGCTGCGCGGACGTCAGCGTTGGTGGAGCGGGCTTCTTCACGGGGTACAGGACCTGGTCTCCGCTGTTCACGTAGTCGAAGTATCCACGGCCCGTGACGGTCCCTTCGGACACGGCCTCGTCGAGGCCCATGACGTGAAAGCCGCCCACGACGTCATTCTCGTCATATGAAAGACCGGGCCCGTCCGATCTCAGCTGGACCCTGCCCCGTCGCACGATCACCAGTGCATCGTCCCTCCTCACCCCCTGGAACGATCCGAGGTCGATGACGCCCTGGCCGAACTTCCGGGTCAGCAGGGCGCCCTTCGCCGGAAGGAGCTCTGCAACCTGGGAGGCCAGCTTCATGAGCGAGTCGCGGACGCGGTCATTCCCGGTGCGGAAGGCGGCAAAGCTCGCGATCCGTGCGCCGGTGCGCGCAAGATACACGTCCACGGTGGCGGAGAAACTCCTGTCCGCCTCGTCGATGGCAAGGAGAATGAAGTAATCGTTGCCGGATGTCCGCGCAGCCCGGAAAGCCTGGTCGAATCCCATCACGCCGGGCGGAACGTCCGGGGTGGTGATGGAGTCGAATCGTCCCAGCAGAGCGGCGAAGTACTTCGCCAGGTCGTCGCTGGCAAGCGCGTGGACGAGACGATTTCCGGCCGAGAGCGTGTAGACGGGAATGACGTAACGCGTTCGGTCGAGATTGTACTGGTCGTAACCCCACGCGCGGGAGACGGAATCCGAGAGGACGCTGGTCAGCCGTTCGATCTCGTCCGAGACGAAAGTGTCTTTCGAGCCGAGCCTGGCGAGAACCTGAAGCTCGCTGAGGTATTTCGCGGGGAATCCCAGGCTCTTGTAGATCCGCGCATACCCGATGCGGGCGTCGGCCGAGGTCGGGTCGAGAATCAGGCCCCGGCGGTATTCCGCGAGCGCCTTTTCCAGGTAACTTCTGTCCTCGAACGCGCGTCCCTGGGCGAAATGGTACGCTCCCATCTTCCTGCGCTGGGCATCGTCCATGGGCAGCGACTCCACTGCCGCGCCTTCCTGGACGATGCGCGCCACCTCGTCGTCCGGCCGGGCCTGGAGGGCCGAGGCGAAGCTCGTGATCGCCTTCGCGGGGTCCCCTGATTTGCGGTAGGCGAGACCCAGTGAATACCAGGCAATGGCGTTGTCCCTGTTCGCCGTTACCACGTCCCGCAGCACGGCAATTGCGTCCGCATACCGGGCGGTCTGGAGATAAATTCCGCCGAGCAGTATCTTCGCCCGATCGAGCCCGGGCTTCAGCGAGAGGGCGATCTGGGCGCGCTTTTCGGCCGCGGAAAAGTCCCCCCGCAACGAGTACCACGTCGCCGCCGCCAGCTGGACCTGCGGATCCGACGAGTGACTCTTCAGCGCAAGCTCGTAGTAGCCCCCCGCGCGGGCGAGGTCGCCGGACTCGTCGTACAGCATGGCGAGGGAGAGGATCGCCCGCGTGCTCTCAGGAGCAATCTTCAGCGTCTGCGCGTACTGACCCAGGGCGGACTGCGGCCTGCCTTCCGCGATTTCCGCTTCGGCGATGCCGAGGCGCGCCTCCACGTTGTTCGGCTGTTCCAGCAATACCCCCGTAAAGAGAGCGCGGGCAGCTGGCACGTTGCCCAGGCCGATAAGGATCCGCCCCTCCAGCACCGCCAGATCGGGGTTGTTGCGGTCGTACGTGCGGGCCATCGCCACGTACCGGGAGGCTTCGTCGTACTCTTCCATCTGGAAAAACGATTCGGCCAGGCCGACCATCGGCTCGAGGTAGGCGGGATTGAGGGAGAGTGCCTCCTTGTACTTTTCCACAGCAAGAGCAAAGTCCTCCCGTCCCTCGGCGGCTGCTCCATCGAGGTAGGCGCTCCGCGCGTCAGCTCCCAGGGCCACGCTTCCTCCCCACGACAGGAGCACGATGATCGCGGCGCGCACGATCAACCGGGCGTTCATTTTCACTTCCGTGTCTCCCTGAATACCTTTTCTGACTGAAGCGTATCCAGCAGCCTTTCCTGGAGGGCGAGCATGACACCACCCGTCCCCCGCCCGTGGTTCATACCGGCGAGGTGCAGGAGGCCGTGCACGAGGAGCCGCTTCATCTCGTCGTTCTCCGGCACGTCGAACTCCGCGGCATTGCGGCGCAGCGCGTCCAGGGAGATGGCGATGTCCCCTGCGACAGGCTCGCCCGTTCTGCCGTCCTCTTCGGGGAATGAGAGCACGTCTGTCGCCTCGCGCCGGCGGCGGTAGCGATGGTTGAGCGCGGTGATCCGCTCGTCACTGCACAGGAGGATGCTCACATTCCAGCCGGAGAAGCCCGCTTCCCGCAGGGATTTTTCACAAAACCGCGCCATGCGGGCGAGACCGCCCGGAGCCGGAACACCGTTGGTGGCGATCTCCACCGACCGCTCACGGCGGCGACTTCCGCCGAAGGGCATTTTCTTCATGCGCGCCCCGCCGAAGCCCGGACCAGCTTCGGGTACTCGATCCGCGTATGGAAATATCCTTCGAGGATGTGTACGAAGCTCTTGCGAATCAGCTCGAGGTCCCTGAACGTGAGACTGGAGTCTCCCAAATCACCCGAATTGAACTTTTCCATGATCATGTCCTGGACGAACCGCTCCAGCCGCGTCTCCGTCGGCTTCTTCAGCGCGCGCGAGGCGGCTTCCACAGTGTCTGCGAGCATGAGCACGGCAGCCTCCTTGGACTTCGGTCGAACCCCCGGGTACGTATAGTCATCCCGCGAGAGCCGTGGATTCCTCCCCTCCTTGACCGCGCGGTGGTAGAAGTACGTGATCAGGCCCCGGCCGTGGTGCTGGGCGATGATGTCGATGATGGCCTGGGGGAGATTCAGCTCGTGCGCCTTCTCGATCCCGATGCGCACGTGACTCTTGATGACGGCAACGGACAGGCTGGGCCGCATCTCATCGTGGCGTTTGTGTGCCTTTTTGTTTTCCACGAAGTCATCGGCCTGGTCCACCTTTCCGATGTCGTGGTAGTAGGCGCTGACACGGGCCAGCAGGGCGTTGGCCCCGATGGCCTCACACGCGGTCTCGGCGAGGTTCGCCACGCTGATCGAGTGGGTGTATGTGCCCGGCGCCTGCGAGAGCATCCGCTTGAAGATCGGCGAGTTCAGGTCCGAGAGCTCCATGAGCTTGAACCGGGTCGGGGCATTGAGGGTCAGCTCGAAAATGGGGAGAAATCCGAGGGCGAGGATGCCGCAGAGGAATCCGTTGGCCACCCCTCCCACAACCAGGGAGAAGACCATTCGCGGCTCGTAGTTGCCCAGGAGCCCGAGCACGAGGAACACCAGGGCATCGGCGAGGGAAAGCAGGAGGCCCGCGCGCACCAGGTCGATGCGTTTCTCAGCGTCAAGAACGACCGCCGTGCCCGCAATGCCGCTGAGAAATGCGAAGAGAAAAGCCTGAACGCTCATTCCGGTCAGCGGGAGCAGGGTCAGCGACGCGGCCAGCGAGAAGAATACTCCGACAGGCGTGGAAACGAGGATCGCGACGAGCATGGCCATTGCGCCCGTCGGCAGGGCGACGGAGGCCGGCATCCACTCCGGAAGGGAGACAAACCGTACGACGAGAGACGCGATGATCACATGCGCCAGGCCGAGGGCAAGCAGGAGCAGGACGTGACCGCGGCGGAGTGTGACCGGGGTGCTCTTCATGGAGAGCAGGAACAGGGCAATCATGAACACCACGAGGAGGAAAAAGCTCTCCCCGAGTATCCCGTTCACGTCCACGGTCCGCGCGTAGTCGGCGAGAGCTCGTATCCTTGCAGCTGCCGCCTCAGAGACGACGTCCCCCCGGCGGACGATGACCTGTCCACGCGTGAGCTTCTCGGTCACCGGATCGACCTCCGCGCGGGCCCGGTCACGTCTCTGCTGGCTCGCATCCCCATCGTAAAAGGCGTTCTCCGCGGCGAACGCCTCGACGAGAATCCGCAGTGCGCGCCGTTCCGCATCCGTCGTCCCGGCCGGCAGGAGGCGGGCCTCGATCTGAGGTGCGACGTTGTCGCGCGTCACCACGTCCTTGAGCGGGATCTCCTCTGACAGCGGCCGCCCATCCTGCATCCGGCGCAGCTCGATCGCGCCTGCGGCCGACGCCTCGTCCGCGTGCGCGATTATGTCCACGATGCCCCATGAAAGCGCGGCGTCCAGGAGCTCCCGGGCGTGCTGGATGGTTCGGGTGAGGCTGCGCGTGGAGAGAATCGTCCGCACGTCGGTCCGGGTGATGCTGTCGTTCCACTCGTCCTGGAGCGCAGCGAAGATCTGGCCCTCAGATGCCCCCTGCCGGACCTGGCGAAGAAGAAGTTGGGAAAACCGGTCCAGCTCGTCCCGCGCTGCGGACCCGGACACCGGGGTGAGAACGAAAACCGGAGGGATCAGCCGCGCCTGTGCATCACGTCTGGCCTCCGTGGCCCTCTCATCGATGTACGGGAAATCCCTCTCCACCACGTAGTCCCTCTCCGCGATCCTCCCGGGCGCCCAGGCATCCGGGGGCGGCAGGCCGAGGCTCCTGAACTCCGTGGTGAGGAGGATCGCGGCAAGTCCGACGACGAAGGCGACGGTCACGGCGATGACGGTCCAGCGTTCGAGGCGCAGCCGCTGGATCAGGTCCGCGGCCCGCGGAACGAATGGCAGCGGGTTACTCTTCATGCGCCGTTTCGTACGCGTGGACGATCTTTCGCACGAGGGGGTTGCGCACCACGTCCCTCTCCTCGAAGAACGTGAAGCGGATCTCGCGGATAGGTGTGAGGATGGGGATCACCGAGAGCAGCCCGGAATCGGACTTGCGGGGGAGGTCGATCTGGGTGATGTCGCCGGTGACGACCGTGCGGGAGTTTTCGCCGATGCGTGTGAGAAACATCTTCATCTGCTCGCGGGTGGTGTTCTGCGCTTCGTCCAGGATGATGAACGCACCTGATAGCGTGCGGCCGCGCATGTAGGCGAGCGGCGCAATCTCGATCGCGCCGTTCTCCTCCATGCGGCGGAAGATCTCGAGGGGAACGAGGGATTCGATCGCGTCGTACAGCGGGCGGAGGTAGGGATGGATCTTCTGCGTAAGATCGCCCGGCAGGTACCCCAGGCTCTCACCGGCCTCCACGACAGGTCTCGTCAGGATGAGCTTCCGCTTGCCCTGGCCGAGTACCTGCTTCAGCGCCTGCGCCACCGCGAGGTACGTCTTCCCCGTCCCCGCGGGCCCCACGCCGAAAACGATCTCGTTGCGGTCGATCGACTCCAGGTAGACGGCCTGGTTGTAGGTCCGGGGATACACCTTGCGCAGCCCGTTCGGGATGACGACGAGATTGCGCTTGAGGATTTCGACCTTCTCGTCCTCGCCGCTCGAGAGGGAGCTGTGGAGGGCGCGAATGAGGTCAGGTCCCGGCAGCTGGCCCAGGCGCACGTGATCCTCCAGCTGCTGGAGCAGCTGCCGGAAGGTCCTCTGGACCGAATAGTCCGAGGAATCCAGCAGGATCTCGTTGCCGCGGGAAAAGATGCGCACGCCCAGGAGATCCTCGAGAGTTTTCAGATTGATGTCGTTCGCCCCGCAGATCTCGGGAAGGATCGTTTCGTCGCTCACCACGACAGTCAGCGGTTTCTCCATTCAGCTTCCGGCACCATCGTAGTCGAAAACCGTGCAAGGCGTCAATCGTAGACATGGAGGGCGAGGGCGAGCAAGGCCAACTCCGCGCAAGCGCGGAAGGGATGGCCGAGAGCGAGCCCTGAGGCTCACCGCAGGCTCGGCACGGTGGTGGTCCCCGTATACTCTTGGTGGATGTTGCTCTTGACCTCGGGCACCGCCTTCCACTTCACCTGGATCGAGAAAGTCGGGCTCCATTCATTCTGCACGTACTGCATCCCCGACGCATTGGTGTGGGTGATCAGCTGCGGCGACCCCTGGTACTCAACGCTCACGTCCCAGTCGGGAAAGTGCTGAACCGCCTTCAGCGAGATTGTCTGAATCTTGAATCCCGAGCGCCTCCTGTCGTCGTTATTGGCAAAGTTGAAGGACTGCGCGAGGTCGGTGAGCGGGTTCACCCAGGGAAGCCCCGACCATCCAGGGATGTAGAGGTACGTGCGAGTGTTGTTGGACAAGGAGGAAAATGTGAGATCCAGCGACTTGTAGATCGTGAAGGTCAGGTACGGGTTGAAATCGAAGAGATTGTCGATGTAATTCTGAAAGTTCAGATACCAGTGTGTCTTCAGTCCGGGGACGACCTTCACACGGTCCTTCCAGTAGTACATCGGGTCGGCGGCGCCCTCGTACCCGACCTTCACCGTCGAAGGAACGAGCTGGTTCGGGCTTCCTGTGTTCTGGGCCACGAACGTCGCCGCCAGGCCGGCATACCCGATTTGTGTCGTGGAACGTGAGAGCACGGAGCCGCCCACGTCGAACTGCAGCTCCTCGGAAGCGGTGAACGAAAAGCCCGGCGCCGAAGGAGGATTTGTTATCTGGGCCGGAGGCGGATTTGTTCCCGGCGCCGAAGGCGCATTTGTTGCCGGCGTCGGAGGCGGGTTTGGCGGCGGTGCAACAGAGCCGGAGGCCGCCCCTGTGTCCACCGACGCGCTCACGACGAGCGGCTGGTACTGGAACCCGGTCGGGGGGGCGGCAAAGCCGCCCTGGACACTTCCTTTCAAGTCTCCGCCGCTCGCGTCGAGCCGGCCGGTCATCGTCGGCACGAGCGGCGGCAGTTGCAGTGTGACGGCGAGCGAATCGTTCGTCGCAGGGGTGGTCAATGCAAGGTTGGAGGCAAGACTGTGCTCCGAGATCGCGTCCGACGACCAGGCCGGTCCTGCAGTCGTCACGGCGGGATTGTATGGATCCGTTCCCGCCAGCCCGATCTGGTACATCCTGAGATTGATCTTGTACTGCAGGCTCGAAGCGGACAGCTCCGGGTCTGCGGGGAAAGGCCGCAACGTCCCCTGAAATGCGGTGCGAAAGGCAAGATTGTCCTGCTGCTGGTCGAGGAGAAGGAGATTCGGCCAATCGAGGGAAGCCTGTTCCGTGGAAGAGGGATCGAACCGGGACCTCCAGAGCCCGTCCGCGCTGAAGGTCACGCTCGTGTCGGCGAGCCTGTTCCACCATGATGCCGCGGCGGTGACACTGGACGTGCCCCCGGTCTCAAAGGTCCGGTAGAGTATCGCGTAGTTGACGCTCTGCCTCGTCGTCCAGTTCGCCGTGTCGAACGTATGCTCGAGGGTGGCGCGCGGCTGGACCTGGTACGAGACCTTGAAGGTCGTGGCCTGGCCGGCCTGATCCACCTGCTCATCCGACAGCGGCTCGGGACTCCTGAACGGGATCCGGACAAATGCGCCTTCGGCGCCGTGCGGAGCGGCTTCTTTGGCGGGCGCGGAAGGCGCGTCGACGGGTACCGGGGCTCGCACGCCCTTACCAGGCTCTGAAGGTGCAGCCCCTGCCGGCGCGGAGGTGCCGGTGGACGGTGCGGCAGGTTGCGGCGGCGCATTTCCTGCCGGCGACGAAGGCGCAGCCCCTGCCGGCGCGGAGGTGCCGGTGGACGGTGAGGCCGCTACGGCGGGCGCGGCAAGCGCCGGGGTCGTCGAACTCCCACCCAGATTGAGGATATCGCCTGACATTGCGAATGAGACGTTTGGAGCAGTGATGCTCGACGGGTAGTAGAAGCCGCTGCCCGGATCGCTTGCCTGCGGATCGCTCAGCCCGCTTGGCGTATTGCTCTGCCAGGTCATCTTGAGGTTGAGATTCGGCATCGAGAGGTTCTGAATGAACGGCTGGTTCACCATTTTCGTGAAGTCGAGCTTGCTCGACAGATCCCAGGAGAGGTTCACCTGCTGGGGTGTGCTCGCCGGTGACGCAGTTTGCGGGGCGAAAACGGCGGAAAGCATGCTGCTCTCCGACCGCGTGTAGAAATCCGTGGTGAATGAGGGGTCAGAGAAATACTGGAAGCCTGTCGTCAGGGAATAGAAGCTGCCGCTCGTCTTGAGGGAGCCCTCGAGGCCGTAGCGGAAGGGAACGGTGAGCCCGAACAAGGAAGAGGAGTTCCAGAACTCGTCGCCCACGTTGTACGGAGGGTTGGACACGGGAAGATACGGAGTGTAGAGCAGGCTTGTCGGGTCCAGGAAGATGCTCCTGCTCAGGCCGATGCTCGTTCGAAACGTGCCAAGGGGAGAAAAATCTCCCGCCAGCCCGGCCATCACTCCCAGGCGGGAGTAGCCGTCGAGCATGAGCTTCAGCGAGTGACCGTCATCCTTCGGCGGCATGCTTCCGGGGATCTTCCTCAGGAAAAGCCCATGGGGCTCCAGGGCGTATCCGGCATCGCCTGAGTCCGTCAGCTGGAGAAAGGAGAAGGGGCTGTCCTGCTTCGCCTTGCGGCCGACCAGGTACGTCGTCGTTTGCAGGAACGAGCCTTCCCGCGGCTTGTACCCGATGTTCGGATTGAAGAAAAAATCGTCGCCGGGCCAGAAGAACCCCGGCAGGTACAGGATCGGCACCCTGCCGATGAGGAGCACCGCGTCCTGGACCGCCCACTCCCCGGGCGCAAGCAGCCAGACAGTTCCCGCCCGGATCTGGTAAAGCGGATCAGCGGGCGTCTCGGAGCTCGTGAAGGCGCCCTTCTGGAGTATGACGGTGTCATTTGACTCGCGGGTGATCGTCTGTCCCGCGAAGGTGTACGAGATATCGGAGCCTGACCGCGTCACGGTCCTGCGCGTGCTGCCGTCGTAGAACACCGCCTCCGAGCTGTCGAGGTTGAAGTCGAGGCTCTGCCCGGTGAAGGTGTCGGTATGTCCCCCGCGCGTCAGCGTGTAGGTCACGTCCCCGACCGCGCTCATCGTCCGCCGCGTCTGGTTGAACGTCAGGCTCGCGGCCTTGATCACCTGCAGGGTACCGTCCGACTGGTCCTTGACTTCCACGATGACGTCCCCGCGGAGCAGGACATACTTCTCCCCGGTATCGGACTGCGTGAAGTACTCCGATTGCCTGGCCGAACGCACGGTGACTGAACGTTTGGCGGGAGCCGGCGCCTCAGGAAGGGTGACCGAAAAATGCCGGGCGAGACGCGCCTGCAGGTCCTTGCGTGAACCAGAGTCGTCCAGCCCGAGCTGCTCGCACCAGGCGACCAGCTCGTAGTAGCTGGCCGTGTTGATATCCTTCGCGAGGGTTGCCGAGAGGAGATCCTGGGCGGTGGGCGCTGCCTTGGTCGCAGGGGGCGTCGCGGCTGCGGGCGACTCGGAGGGTGGCGTCGTCGTCGGGGGTGCCGGTGCCCCGGCATCCTGTGCCGAGACTTGAGGTGACACGGACAGGAGAATCAGCGCGAGCAGGGCCGCGATCATTCCTTTTTCAGGGCGCGTTTCAGGAACCTGCCGGTCCACGAGCCATCCGCCCGGGTGATCTGCTCGGGCGTGCCCTCCGCGACGATGCACCCTCCCCTGTCCCCGCCTTCCGGCCCCAGGTCGATCACCCAGTCGGCGCACTTGATGACATCCAGGTTGTGCTCGATCAGCGCGACGGTGTTGCCGGCATCGACGAGCTTCTGCAGCACCTCCATGAGCTTCTTCACATCGGCGAAATGGAGTCCGGTGGTCGGCTCGTCGAGGATGTAGAAGGTGCGGCCCGTGCTCTTGCGCGAGAGCTCCAGCGAAAGCTTCACGCGCTGGGCCTCGCCGCCTGAAAGGGTGAGCGCCGACTGTCCCAGGGAGACGTAGCCCAGGCCCACGTCGACCAGGGTGGCGAGCTTGGGCGCAAGGGAGGGGATGTGCCGGAAAAAGCCCATGGCCTCCTCGACGGTCATCGACAGCACATCATGGATGTTTTTCCCCTTGTAGTGCACGTCCAGGGTTTCGCGGTTGTAGCGCCGGCCCTTGCAGGCATCGCATGTGACATAGACATCGGGCAGGAAATGCATCTCGATGCGGATCGTCCCGGCGCCCTGGCACTTCTCGCACCTGCCGCCCTTCACGTTGAACGAGAAACGGCCCGCTTTGTATCCCTTGGCCCGGGCCTCGGGCAGCTGGGAGAAGAGAGTTCGGATCGGTCCGAAGAGACCGACGTAGGTGGCGGGGTTCGATCGAGGAGTCCGTCCGATCGGGCCCTGGTCGATGTTGATGATCTTGTCGATCTCCTCGGCGCCCTCGAGTGAGGAGTAGGCGCCCTCGGGGAGCCGGGTCCCGCTCGCCCGGTTTGAAAGGGCCGGAAAGAGCAGGTCCGAAAGGAGCGTGGATTTGCCGGAGCCCGAGACCCCCGTGATCGCGATAAGGGTGCCCAGGGGAAAGGCGACATCGATTCCCTGGAGGTTGTGTTCGCGCGCGCCGCGCAGCTCGATCCGCGCGCCGTTTCCGGACCGCCGCTCCCGACCCCTCTCGATCGTGAGGGCGCCCGTAAGGTACTGCCCCGTCAGCGAGCGGGGATTTGCGCAGACCTCCTCCAGGCTCCCCGCGGCGACAACGTGGCCCCCATGCACGCCGGCGCCCGGCCCGAGATCGACGATGTAGTCTGCCGTGCGCAGGGTCTGCTCGTCATGCTCCACGACGATGAGCGTGTTGCCGATGTCGCGAAGGTGCTTCAGGGTATCGATGAGCAGGGCGTTGTCGCGCTGGTGAAGCCCGATCGTGGGCTCGTCAAGGATGTACAGCACCCCGACGAGCGAGGACCCGATCTGCGTCGCCAGTCGGATACGCTGCGCCTCCCCTCCTGAGAGCGTGCTCGCGCGCCGCTCCAGTGTGAGGTAGGCGAGCCCGACGTTCTTCATGAAGCCGAGCCGGGCGGTGATCTCTTTCAATATCTGGCGGGCGATCTTCTGGGAGGTGGGACCAAGGGGAAGCTTCGAGAAGAAGTCCAGTCCGTCACGCACTGACATCTGCGTGAGCTCGTGGATGTTGCGCTCCCCCACGGTCACCGCGAGCACCTCGGGCTTCAGCCGGCGGCCGCCGCATGCCTCGCAGTCCTTCTGCGACATGAACCCTTCCATCCATTCCTTGACCTGCTCCGAGCTGCTCTCCAGATAGCGGCGCTTCAGGTCGTTCAGGACTCCGCGGAACCCCGACTGGAACTCCCATTTCCCCCGGCCGTCCCTGCTCTCGTAGCGGAAGCCGATCTTCTCCTTCGTCCCGCGCAGCAGGACCTCGAAAATGTCCTGCGGGATGTCCTCCAGGGGAGTGTCCAGGGAAAACTTGAAGTGCTTCGCAAGGGACTCGAACTGGCTCCTGTGCCAGTTGGCCTTCGGGTTGTAGGGCGCGATCCCCCCTTCGTTGAAGGAAAGGCTCATGTCCGGCGCGACCAGGGCAGGGTCGAATTCCAGCGTCACCCCGAGGCCCGAGCATTTCTCGCATGCTCCGAATGGATTGTTGAAGGAGAACAGCCGGGGCTGCAACTCGGGAATGCTGATCCCGCAGGTGGGACACGCGCTCTTCTGGGAGAACAGGATCTCGCGCTCCCCCGACTTCTCCCGGACCTGCGCGATGAGCATGCCCCCGGAAGTCTGCAGGGCGCCCTCGACCGATTCGGAGAATCTCCTGCGGCTCTCGGCTGACACGACCAGCCTGTCCACGACGATCTCGATCGTGTGCGTGCGCTTCCGGTCGAGTGTGATCTCCCCCTCAAGCGGCAGGATCTCGCCGTCGACCCTCACGCGCACGTACCCCATCCGCTTCGCGTCTGCCAGTATCTTCTGGTGCTCGCCCTTCTTCGCCCCCACCACGGGAGCGAGCAGTATCACCCGTGTGCCCTCCGGCAGCACAAGCAGCGAATCCACGATCTGGTCCACTGACTGTTCCTGGATCTCCCTTCCGCAGCGCGGGCAGTGAGGGACACCGATCCGCGCGAACAGAAGCCGCAAGTAGTCGTAGATCTCCGTGACCGTGCCCACGGTGGATCGCGGGTTGCGGTGCGTGGATTTCTGCTCGATCGCGATCGCGGGGGAGAGGCCTTCGATATAGTCGAGATCGGGCTTGTCCAGCCTGCCGAGGAACTGCCGCGCGTAGGAAGACAGAGACTCCACGTACCGGCGCTGACCTTCCGCGAATATCGTGTCGAAGGCCAGGGAAGACTTGCCCGATCCGCTGAGGCCCGAGACAACGACGAGCGAGTCGCGCGGCAGCTCCAGGTCGATGTTCTTCAGGTTGTGCTCGCGGGCGCCCCGGATGACAATGCTTTTCATTCGCCGTCTTCAGGACCGGCCGCAGGGCCGCGGGCGCGGGAGCGGGGCCCGGGAGGCTCATCCAGGTCCTCCTCCTGCTCGCCCGGTTTTGGCGCTTCCACGGAACGACGCGCAGGTTTCGCGATCCGGCCGCGCGGTGGCCGCCTCACGAACCTCCTGCGGCTGCGCGTGGAAGCGATGAAGAACACCAGGGGGAGAAGGAGAATCACGAAGAGGGCAGCGGCGATCACCTCCGCGGAGGAGAGGACCTGAACGAAGAGCCCGGAATCCATCGGGCCATACTATCGTCGTGCCCCCCAGATGGCAAGTCAGCGGCCGCCTGCCGGCCTTCTCATTTCGTGCGGGCCGACCTGACCCGCGCGATCAGCCTTTCAGCGTGACGATCGTCCTTCCGAAACCTCCCTCCTCGGGCAATGAGAAACGGAAGTCCTCCACGGCCGCCAGGCTCTTGAGGTATCGGTGGACGGCAGTCCGCAGGACCCCCTCCCCTTTCCCATGAACGATGCTGAACTCCCTCAGCCCGTGCAGGAGGGCGCTGTCGAGCTGTTTCTCGACGAGCTTCATCGCCTCTTCGAGCCGCATTCCGCGGATGTGCAGCTCCAGCACCGGTGGCTCCACCTGTCCCGCCGCAGTGTAGCTCACGGAGGGCGAGGCGATTTCCGCGGGCGCGATCGGGGGCGCAGGGAGGAGCTCTCCTGCAGGCAGGGCGAGCCGGAGCGTCTCCGTTTCCACGATCCAGCGCGTGCCCTTGTCCGGCCTCACCGCCCGGCCGCGTCGTCCTGTCCGCGCGATGATGACCTCCATGCCGGGGTGAAGCTCGAAGGAGGGGGCGGGAGCCAGCGCGTCTCTCTCCTCCTCGATCCTCTTCTCCTCCGATTCGATGCGCGCCTGGATGCCGGCAGCAAGCCGGCCGAAATCCGAGCCGGTCGAGGCGCCGGTCTTTTCGCGAAGCCCTTCCCAGTCCTTCCTCGCCTGACCGATGAAATCGCGAAGCTCCTTCAAGCCGTCCCGCCGGAGGTCCAGTTCCTTCTGCCGCAGGGCCAGTTCCTTCAGGTCCGCCTTTCTCCTCTTCTCACCCAGCTCGTACTCGCGCGCCTTGTGCTCGTCCTCCGCTACCGTGAGCTTCTGGTGGCGCTCCGCGAGATGAGAAACGAGCCGGGAAATATCGGTGCGCTCGTCGTCGAGATAGGAGAAGGCGCTCTGCAGCACGTTCTCGGGCATTCCGTTCCTGCGCGCAATCTGCAGGGCATGGCTTTCGCCCGGCACGCCCATGAGGATCCTGTAGGTCGGCGCAAAGGATTCCCGGTCGAACCCCATGGACGCGTTCTGTGCCCCTGGACGGGTGGCGCCGTAATTCTTGAGGATTCCATGGTGGGTGGTGGCCAGCACGATGCATCCGCGCGCCATGAAGTGGTCCAGCAGCGCCATGGCGAGCGCTACCCCCTCCTGCGGGTCGGTGCCCGCGCCCAGCTCGTCCAAGAGCACCAGGGACCGCGCGCCGGCACTGCGGACGATCCCGGCGAGGTTCTTCACGTGCGCGGAAAAGGTCGACAGGGACTGCGCGATGGATTGCTCATCGCCGATGTCCGCGAATATCGAATCGAAGAGGGGGAGCGCCGAGCCCTCGGCCGCCGGGATTTCCATCCCGAACTGATTCATGAGGGCCATGATGCCGACCGTCTTCAGGCTGACTGTCTTTCCGCCGGTGTTCGGACCGGTGATGATGAGAACCCGCTCGTCGCTTCCCACGATCACGGTAACGGGCACGACCGTGCTTCCGAGGAGGGGATGCCGCGCATCGATCAAAGAAACCTTCTCCGGATCGTGGTCGGCCCTCCGGCACCCGTGGGAGACAGCGTACCGCGCGCGCGCAAGCCAGGTGTCCATCTCCGAGACCGCGCGGACGAGGCGGCTCACGTCACCCGCGTGCCGCGAAACCTCGGAGGTCAGCTCCCTGAGGATCCTGCGCACCTCCAGTCGGTAGAGGTTCTCCTCCTGGACGATGGCGTTGTTCTTTTCCACGATTTCCAGCGGCTCGATGAACAGCGTGGATCCGCTGGAAGACATTTCGTGCACGATTCCCTTGATCCGCCCCTTGTACTGCGACTTCAGAGGGAGCACGACGCGCCCGTCCCGCTGGGTCGGGGTAGTCGTCTGCCAGTATCCCTTGTAGGCATGCTCATCGAGCATGCCGCGCACTGAACGATCGGCGTCCTCTCGATGACGGTGGATGCGCTCCCTTATCGCTGCGAGCTCAGGGATCTGTTTTTCCCTCAAGGCACCGTCATGGTCGACGATGCGGAAGATCTTCCGGGAAAGCGGTGAAAGGTCAGGAACCTCTTCGGCGTGCCGGCCCAGGGGGCCCGCGGGCCGACCCAGGAGGACCAGCCGCTTCATCTTGAGCCCTGAGAGGATCCACCGGCCGAGCGCCGCGAGCTCCTCGCCGTCGAGCTGAAGTCCTTCCTTCCCGAGGCGCGGGACGACCTGCTCGATGTCCGGAAAATCGAAGCCCGGAACCGGGTTACCCCCCTCCAATATCGCCCGAAACTCGAGGGTAAGGCCCAGCAGCTCGTCGAGTGGCTGCCGGTCCGTGAGGAACTCCTGGGTCTCGAGGAGCGCTGCTCCTGTCGGGCTTGCACACAAGCCTGCGAGCTGCTCCCGCACGCGGGCAAACTCCAACAAGGCAAGGGTATGCTCATCCATGCGCGGCTTTCCTCGTCTCGCGGAGCTCCTGAAGGATCCGCAGGTAGCTCTCATACCGGTCGGCGTGGATCTCGCCATGCTGAACCGCCTCGGCGACGGCGCATCGCGGCTCGTCGTCGTGCAGGCAGGGCTGGTAGCTGCACGATTGCATGTACGGTGCGAAGTCGCGGAAATGGAACCCCACCTCTTCGGGAAGCACCTCGGCCAGCTCCAGCTCCCGTATGCCGGGCGTGTCGATGATGCGAAGCCCTGTCTCGAGCGGCAGGAGGACGGAGAAGTTCGTCGTGTGGTTCCCCCGGTCGTGCTTTTGCGAAAGGTCTCCCACGCGCAAGTGGAGCCCCGGCGCGAGGACGTTCAAGATTGAGGATTTGCCGACGCCGGATTGGCCGACGAAAACCGCGGTCCTGTCCCTGAGGATCGCCGCGAGCTCTCGCACGCCCTCCCCCGTCCGCGCGGAGCACGAGAGGACCTGGTAGCCCATCCGGTGGTAGTGAGTGAGCCTTTCGGAGACCCTTTCCGCACAGGGCAGGTCGCACTTGTTCATCACGACCAGAGGCGTGAGCCCGCCGGTTTCGGCGGCGACGATGAGCCGGTCAATGAATCGCGGCCGGAACGGAGGGGCCGCGGGACTGGTCACACAGACCGCAATATCCGCGTTGGCCGCGAGGATCTGCGGCGCCCTGCCCTTCTTGTTCCACCGCACAAGCCGGGTCCTTCGGGGAACGACATCGCTGATCATTCCCTCGTTCGGGCTCATGGCGTCCGGTGTGACCTCCACCAGGTCCCCCGGGGCGATCGGATTGTAGCTGCGCTGGGCTTCCTTGAGCTTCTTCCCCTTGATCCTGCACTGCAGACGCGTCTCTCCCGCCAGGACCATGTAGATCGAGTTGATCCCGTAGAGCACCTCCGCTTCCAAGGACACCGGCTCGGGCGTCACAGTCCGCCCCGCAGCTCGAGGTCGAACTGCCCGGCGAACCACTGGTAACGCTCTTCCAGCGGGAGCGGCCCGGTGACATACAGGGCATCAGGGCCTTCGGCACATCCCTGCAGCGGGCGCTCCTTCAGGAGGCGCACGGCCTGTCGCGTCACCCCCTCCCGGGAATCCACGAGAGCGATGCCCTCGGCGTCCAACAGTGACCGGAACTCGGGCTCGAGATGGAGAAAATGGGTGCATCCGAGAACGAGCGCATCGATCCCTTCCGCAAGGAAACGGTCCACCTCCCCGCGGACTCTTTGTTCTCGTTCGTGCGCTCCTGCCCGGTAGAGCCCCTTCTCCACGAACTCCACCAGCACGGAGGAGGAGAGACTTACCACGTCGCAGCCCGAGGCGTGCTGGAGGATCAGGTTTCGCAGGTATTCCCCCTCCGCGGTCTGGCGTGTCGCAAGAACTCCCACGCGCTTTCGCCGGGAAAGAGATGCGGCCGGCTTGACTGCCGGGACGACCCCGACGAACGGCACGGGAAACCGCGCGCGCAGGTCCTGGAGGGCGACGACCGACATCGTGTTGCAGGCGACGACGACCAATCCCGGATGTTCCCGGTTGATCAGCCTTTCCGCGAGCGAGAGGGCGGCCGCGACGATCGCCGCTCGATCCTTTTCACCGTAGGGGAAGTTTTCCCGGTCGGCGACGTAGACAAGACGCCGGCCAGGGAGAAGCCTCCGCGCGTGCGCGAGATATGGCAGACCGCCGACGCCCGAGTCAAGGAAGGCGACCGGCTCAGGAGTCATTTCCGAAGAGCTTGTCGATTTTCCGCTTCGCGTTCTGACTGGCGTCAGGCTGAGCTGCGCCCTTCGCGCCGGGAGTCGACTGGCGGAAGGAGAAGAATGTGCAGAAGTTGGCCCTGTCCTTGTCCCTGACCATCTCATCGATCGATTCCGAGCAGTCCCAGTGCGCACCGGGGCTGTAGAACCTGCAGTTCAGGCAGATCTTCAGGTCCTTGCCGCACGCCGCACAATACGAGGAACGGTACACTTCGCGGGGGTTCTCGACGGCCGCGCCGCAGAAATGACACGCCTGCATGTCGGACAGTATATTCCGGATCCGCCCGAGTCAGCAAGGCGCCGCCGAAGGCGGATTTTGCGCTGCCGGAGGCGCATATGACGCCGCCGGAAGCGGATTGCGCGCCCCGCCCCAAACGAGTAGTGTTCCAGGGTATGTTCGTTCCTCGCCAGTGCGCGGAAAACGGCTGCAACCGACCGGCCCTGTCCGGTTCCTCACGCTGTATCGTGCACACCCCTGCCGCGGCTCAACATGTTGCAGGCCTTCTTCGTCGAAAGGACGGAGAAATCATTCTCCGCGATCTCGACCTTCCAGGAATCCGCATCGCAGATGCCGACCTCTCTGGTGCGGACGTTTCGGGATGCCGGCTGACCGCCGCGACTTTCGTACGCGTGAAACTCTCCTCGGCCCACATCCATCTCTCGTTCCTCGATCGGGCGACATTCGAAGACTGCGATTTCTCGGAAGCAGTCATGCAGAACTCGGTCTTCGCCGGCTCCCGGCTGCGGGGATGCTCCTTCCAGGACTCCGAGATCGTCCAGGTCAATTTCCTCGGCATACAGGGCGAGCGCATCCGATTCGACCATTCGAACCTGTACGGGTCCCGGTTCATCGGGGCCGTGCTGGAATCGGTCAGCATGCGTGACTGCAATCTCACGCGAGCGTTTTTCGACACCCCGCACCGCGACATGGTTGATTTCCACTCCTCTAATACGAACGAGGCGGTGTTCCAGGAGCAGCCGGGGTGAGGTTCTTTTCACTCTTTTCCCGGCTTGGTTTCTCGAACACCTATCTCGTTGGTCCCGACGACGGCGGAGATGCCGTGCTCGTGGACCCGGGCGTCTTCGATGCTCCTCTGCTCCAGGCCGTGGAAGAGCATCGCCTCTACGTGCGCTCCATCCTTATCACGCACGCGCACAACGCGCACATCAACGGAATTCGTTCCCTGCTGAAGGTCTACAATGCCGAAATCTTCGCGAACCAACCCAGCGTGCTTGATTTTCCCGCGCACCATGTGCAGGAGGGAGACATCCTCCAGCTGGGCGAGTTCAAGGTCCGGGTCATAGAGACTCCCGGGCACTCGATCGACTCGCTGTGCTTCATGATCGATCATATCGTCTTTACGGGCGACACGCTCTCCGCCGGGGGAACGGGGACGACCCGTGACGGCTACGCGCGCGGCCTTCTGCTGGAATCGGTGCGGCGGAAGCTTCTGCCTCTTGGCGATGAAGTGTTGATATTCCCCGGCCACGGCCCGCCGACAAAAGTGGGGATCGAGAAGCTCTACAATCCGCTGCTCGGGGAGAAGCTCTGAAGCTGCCGGATCGCGCTGCGAAACCTGTCCGGCAGCGGTGAGAGAAAAGTGCGAAGACCGGTTTCTCCGGGCAGCAGAATGGAGAGACTCCGGGCGTGGAGCATGAGCGTCGCCGCGGGGAACCGTTCGTCTGTGCGGCCGTAGAGCGGGTCACCGAGAATCGGTGTCCCCAGCCGCCGCATGTGCACCCTCAATTGGTGAGTCCGCCCAGTGCGCGGTGCCAGGACGACAAGCGCGTAGGTGTCCTCCGGCGCACCTGGGGTATGGTAGGTTCGAATCACCCTGTAGACGGTGAGGGCGCTTCTTCCTCCTTTCGCTGCCCAGGTGAAACGCTTCCTGTCACGGGGATCTCTCGCAAGCCTGTCATCCACCCTGCCCGAGGGACCGGCCGGGACGCCGAGCGTGACCGCGAGGTAGCGTTTCCGCACCGCGCGATCATGGAACTGTCGGGCGAGAAACGCATGCGCCACGGGGTTTTTCGCGGCGATGATTACTCCCGAAGTGTCCTTGTCGAGGCGGTGGACGATGCCCGGCCGGGAATCCTCCGCTGGAAACCGCTCCGAAATCCCGCGGCAGTGGAAGAGCAGCGCGTTCAACATGGTGCCCGACTGGTTTCCGCTCCCCGGGTGAACCACCATGCCCTGGGGCTTGTCGAGAACGATCACGTCGTCGTTCTCAAAGATCACGCGGAGGAGAATGTCCTCCGGCACCAGTTCGGTCGGAGGCGGATCGACGTAGCTCATCGTCACGACGTCTCCACCCCTCACCTTGCGCGCCAGACGGGCGGGAACACCGTTCACGGCGATGTCCAGGATGCGTCCCCGCGCCTGGCTGCGCGAAAAAAGGCCGAGCCTCTCGGAGAGGTACACGTCGAGCCTCATTCCCACGTCGGGTGCAAGCTCGACCTGGCACTCAATGACTCGGGGAGCGTTCATTGATCCGGCCCAGGAGGAAGTCGATTCCCGCGATGACCATGGAGAGCGAAACCGCCGACGCCGCCAGCCAGAGCGTCTCCTCCGCGGAGTACGACACCGGCGTGCCCGAACCAAACGGCCAGGGAGCGTAGCTCGGGCCGAAATTGTTGGACACGTAGCGGACCATGTCGTATGCCTCCAGGGTCGCGAACAGGGTGAACGGGAACGAACCGACGAAGACCGCTCCCGCCCGCCACGCCTCCTTCATCCAGGTCTGGAACTCGTCCGGCGAATACGGCTGCGGTGTGCGGTCCTGCGCCGCGGCCGACCAGGTCAGGGCCAACGAGAGCGCGAGTGCAACGAGAGCTGCCCGGATTGTCTTCCCGATCACTTCGTCCCCCGGGGGCCGAAAAGGGCGGTGCCCAGGCGCACGAGCGTTGCTCCCTCCTCTATTGCAAGCTCGAAGTCCCCGGACATGCCCATGGAAAGGGTGTCGAAACCTGGCAGGCCGGCGCGGACTTCCTCGAAGAGAGAACGCAGCTCCGAGAAGGAGGCACGGATCTTCTGCGAATCGTCCGTGAGAGGTCCCACCGTCATCAAGCCCTTCAAGCGGAGACGGGCCAGCTTCCGGACCGCGTCCAGCCCGGCGAGCAGGTCGTCGCGGCTGCGGAACCCCGACTTCGAATCCTCGCCGCTCGTGTTCAGCTCAAGGAGCACGTCGATCGACGTGCCGCGCTCGGCACATCGCCCATCGAGAGCCATGGCGGTGTGCGTGCTGTCGATGGACTGCACGCAGGCAAAGAGCGCGGCGGCCGCCCGTGCCTTGTTCGTCTGAAGGTGGCCGATGAGGTGAGTTTCCCACGCGCCCGGCAAGCCGGCAAATTTTCCCTCTGCCTCCTGCACCCGGTTCTCTCCAAAAAGCGACAGGCCGGCGGCCAGTGCCTCGAGAACCACCTCGCGGGGGAAGCCCTTTGTCACCGCCATGAGCCTCACGTCCGCCGGAGCGCGGCCTGCCCTGCGGGCCGCGGCATCGATCCGGGAGCGGACATCGGTGAGGCTCTCGGCGAGCGTCTTCACCATTTCCATTGCCGGACCGGCGGATATGCCCTTGACACCGCGGCTCCCACAAGGATTCCGAGGACGACGCCCACCCCGCCCTGAATGAGATTGCCCGGCACCTCGGTGAGCGCAGGTCCCGCCCCTTCGAGAAACACCCCGGCAAGCAGGTACCCGCCGGCCATCACGATCATTCCGACGATGCCGCCGAGGATCTGCGGCCCG